>JAABUX010009170.1_pt1 | contig 11259 bp, 6 predicted proteins | sample 5561851 | NCBI WGS metagenome assembly JAABUX01 (sample SAMN10711883, study PRJNA513361) | rock metagenome | isolation source: Antarctica rocks | place: Antarctica: Victoria Land, Richard Nunatak red sandstone | collected 2016-01-03 | reverse complement strand
GGCTAGGTTTTATTGGGGTAGTCAGCCTTCGGCTAAGAAGTACCGCTTCGCGGCACTGGCTTTCTGTACCGTAGGGTGTAGGGCTTGCCCCTACCCTCTTAATCCTACTCGGGCCATTTGAACAGGAAAGGGGGTAGGGGCAAGCCCTACGCCTTACACAAAGATTTTTCTTAGCCCCGCGAAGCGGTGCTTTGCAGCGTCTGCGCTGACTACCCCAATAAAACCTAGCCGTGCCATTCATGGCATGGTTCCAAGCCAGCAGCCATAACCTATTCAAGCGCATTACGTTTTCTTTCCTGCCGGGGCAGCAAGCTGCTGAAGCGTCGCCAAAGCAATCGGGGCATCAATCGGGCTGAAGTTCGAGTTGAGCGCAATCGCCCGGCGCAGGTAAAGCTGCGCTGCCGGTCTGTCATTTTGCTTGACGGCGATCATGCCGGCATGAAACAGGAAATCGGCTTCGGGCGTGTGCTGACGCAGAGCGGCGCGGCTCATCGCCGAGGCCTCGGCGTAGCGCCCGCCCTTGTAAAGGCACCAGGCCAGCGCGTCGGCGGCATAGACATTCTTGCGCGTCTTGTATTCGTCCTGCGCGTTCCGCAGCGCGTCCGGCAGATCGCGGTCATGGTTGGCCTGGAACAAAGACATCATCCAGCCGCCTTGCACGCCGTTCGCTTTCTGGATTTGATCAATCTTCTCGGCCAGCTCAAACTGCTCCTGCGCTTCGGCCTTGCGTCCGGTCAGCGCATAGAGATCACCGAGCGCGGCGACGGCATCAATCTGCGGCACGACGGCCACGGCTTTCTGGTAGCTGTCAATCGCGCCGGGATAGTCCCGCCGCCCGGCCTCGACGCGGCCCAGCGCCATCAAGACTCGGTAGTTGTTCGGAGTCGTGGTCAGCGCGTCCCGCAGCGTCTGCTCGGCAGCGGCCTCGTGGCCCTCGCTGTAGAGCATCAGCCCAAGCTGGGCGCGGCACCAGCCGGTGGTCTCGGCATAGGGTCCCCCGGCGTCAATCGCCTTGACCATGAGCCAGACCCCTTTGCGGAAGTTTCCGGTCAGCCAGAGCAGATGCCCGCCCCGGCTGTACGAAGCGAGGTCAGGCCGAATATTGAGCATTTTCTGGTAATGCGCGTAGGCCGCATCGTAATCGCCAAGCTCCTGATCTGCGTCACCGATGAGGCCGTAAGCGTCGTTGCTGTTCGGGTCTTGCGCCAGCGCTTTGCCCGCCCAAACTTTGCTCCTTTCGAATTCATGCCGGTCGCTTGTGACCCAGGCCATGCCGGTCAGCGCGGGAACGCATTTCGGGTCTACTGCCAGCGCTTTTCGGTACACGATCTCGGCGTGGCCGTAGTAGCTCAGGTCCGCCGTCTCGCGTGCCTTCTGCATCAGGGCGTTGCCAAGATCAGTCCAGTTGTTGGGTTTTTGTGGGTTTTGCTGGGCGGCCTTCGTGTATTTGATGATAGCCTGGTCCAGCTTTGCCCCATTGTCTGCCTTTATTCCATTATCTGCCTTTATCACAGTGTCAGCAGGCGGGGCTGCCGACGGCGGGGCGGCTAGTGCGACTGGCGAAGGAGCGGGCGGGCTGACCGCCGCGCCGAGCAGCCGGGCAGGACGGCGCAGCGCCCAGCCGCCCGCCGCCAGGCAGAGTATGAGGAGAGCGATTGGAAGGATGCGTTTCAAGCCCAGCTGTTTCAATGTGCCGGCACCTGCGCGACCGTATCCGGGGGCCGTGACCCAAGCTGCTTCAGCGTGTCGGCGGCGATTTTCGAATCGCGCGGGCTGAAGTTGGGGTTCACGCTCAGAGCATGGGCCAGGCATTTTCCCGCCGAGACCCGGTCGCCGGCCTTTGCGTAGATCATGCCGGCATGGAACAGCATTCCGGCTTCGGGTGTGTGCCGGGCAAGCGCCGTCTGGATGGCGGCTTTGGCCTGATCTTCCTGGCCGTTCTTGTAGTAGCACCAGGCCAGGGTATCAGCGTCGCTCACATTCAAGCTGGCCTTATTTTGCTCCGCCATCTGGAGAGCCTGGGGCAGGTTCCGGTCATGGTCAGCGTCAAACTGAGCCATCTGCATGTGGTCGTCCACGCCCGCGTCCGCGTTCCGCTTGTGCAGCGCTTCGACCTGCGCGTACTGCTGCTCGGCTTCGGCCTTGTCGCCGGACAACTGGTACAGGTCGCCAAGCGCCGTCAGCGACGCGAAATCCGGGGCGACGGCGACGGACTTTTTGTAGAGGGCAATCGCCGCCGGGTAGTTCCCGCGTGCGGCCTTGAACATGCCCATCGTCGCCAGCGCGTCGGCGTCATTGGGAGTAGTTTTGAGAGCGTCGCCCAGCGTCTGCTCGGCGGGCAGCAGGGCACCCTGACCGAAGAGCATCAACGCAAGCTGGGTGCGGCACCAGGCGGTGTTCTCGGCGTAGGGGCTGCCGGTCTTGATGGCTTTAATCATCAGCCACATGGCCTTGCGGGAATTGCCGTCCAGGTACAGCAGGCGCGCGCCCCGGCTGTAGGAGGCGATGTCGGGCCGGATGTCGAGCATCTTCTGGTAATGCGTGTAAGCGTCGTCGTAGTGTCCCGTTGCGGTGTCGGCGTCGCCGAGCAGGCCGTAGGCCGTGTTATCCTGCGGATTGAGCGCGACGGCTTTATTCGCCCACTCTGTGCTTTGACTAAATTGGTTACGGTCGCTTGTGACCCAGGCCAGCCCGGTCATGGCGTCGGCGCTGCTGGGGTTCCGTGCCAGGGCCTGCTTGTAGACCTGCTCGGCGTAGCCGTAATAGCGCGGGTCGGCGGTCTCGCGCGGCTTCTGCATCAGCGTGTCGCCCAGCCGGACCCAGACTTTGTCGTCATTGGGATTTTGGCGCAGTAGGCCGGTCCACTTGGCAATGCCGTGGTCTGCGGCGGTGCGGACGGGCGGGGTCGGAATAGCGGCAAGCGTCGCGTCGGCAGACGGCAGCGCTGGGGCGGCTGCGCCCTGGGCCGGACTATTCTGCGCGGCCTGATGGGAAGCGCAGCCAGCGGCAACCAAAACGAGCGGGAGAAGTAAGGATAATTTGGGAAAAAGTGCGTTTTTCATAGCGTGTATCTTTAGGATGGTGTTTTTGCAGTTTCGGGACCGGCACTGGAAGTGCCGGTCTACTCTTGAATGAAAGTGTCTCCGACACTAAAGAGCCAGAGGACATAATCTTCTCCGCAGTCGCGGAGCGACTTTCACTCCATAGTAGACCGGCACTTCCAGTGCCGGTGCATCTGACGGTGTCGGTTCTAAAGCAGGGCCTCTTTAAGAGGCGCGGCTTACTCTCGGACGTTCGGGCCGGAGTCCTTGCTGTTGCGCGTACCGGCATTCGGCGTGCCGGCATAAGGGAAGGTCATATTGTAGGCCTGGTCATTGTGGTCTACGTTGTCTCCCAGCAGGGTGATTGTCTTGTAGCTCGGGCCACTGGCGATTGCCGTCAGGGCGATGTCTACCACGTCGTCGCCGAGGCGTCGCCCGTTGGGCCAGCCGCCCGGAACCGTCGCCCCGCTTGCGGTGGTCAACGTGTCTCCGCCGATGAAGCTCAGACGGTTGAAGCCGGTCTCGCCGGAAGCGTGGACGGGTCCGGTCGTGGTGTCCACCCGGATCACATCCGGGATGAAGACGCCGGCAAGGTCAGTGCGCCCCGTCGTGGCGAACGTCGTGCCTTCGACTTTGTTGATCAGGGCAGCCAGCTCGGAGTTCAGCGCGTAGGTCTTATATTTGGTCGGGTCGCTGGTCGGCACGTCGCGGTTATAGTTGTCCTTGTCCCGGATGGCGACCAGCGCTTCATTGAAGAGCGGGTTGGCCTCGCGGTTGACCTGGATGTAGGGGCCGGAGCTGACATTGTCGCCGGTGGTCGTGCGGAGCGTGACACGGGGACGGGAGACCGAAGCGTAAACGCCGACGCCGGAGTTGGCTGCGGGGGCACCGCTGGCGGTGGTCGTGAACGCACCCTGGTAGGCAAACGAAGGCAGGTCGCTCAGGGGGATCACAATCGCGTAGTGCAGGACGTTGTAGCCCTTGAAGCCGTCCACGCCATTGCCGGCCTGGCCGTTGCCGACGCTGCCGTCGGCGTTCTTCAGGATGCGCGGGTCCAGCAGGTCGGCAATGCCGGGAATGTCGGCGTAGAAGCCGTCCTCACGCGAGCCGGCAAAGACCGTTGTCTGCCCGGCGACGTTGGGGATGGCCGGCAGGTCATAGGTCGTTTCCCGCGTGTACGTGTCCAGCCCGGCGCGTGTGGACGCGCCGCTGACGGCCCGGCCTGTTGAGTCATTGTACTTCGGAGTCGTTCGCATGCCGGTGTTGTACGGCGGGACCATCAGGGTCATGCTGGACGGGCTGAGCGGCGTGACCGTGTTCTGGCCGTTTGTCGTGACGGTCTTGGTGACGGTATAGGTCTGGACGAAGTTCTGGTGAGCATCGCCGACATCATTGATCGGGCCGACGTCGGCGGCTCCGTTGATGTTCGCGCCGCGCCCGTAGCGCAGGATCGTGTCGAGGTTCTTATAGGAGCCGTTCTGGCTGCTGACCGGGGAGAACTTGAAATCGTAGCGCTGTACCTGCGCCCCGGTGATGGGGTTGGCAATATGGATGCTGTAAAGGGCATCATCCGAGAACGAGTCATACGTCACGCCGTCGCCCGGTTCCGAGAAGGGGCGGACGCTGACTTCGACGACCAGGGAATTGCCGCGCCGGAAGGCATAAACGTCGGTGAGGTTCGCCTGCGGATCGAGTTTGATCAGCGGCGCGTCGCTGTGGCTGGAAGCGTGAGCAGCGCCGCCGCTCAAGCCGAGTGCGCCGAGGACGCCGAGCGCCGCGGCACAAAGAAGAGGTTTAAACATTGAATGTCTCCTGTAACGAGGTTAAGTTGATAATCAGTTAAGCATGAATGGTGGAAACAGCGCTGCGGCGTCGCCGCGCGGCAACGAACGTCAGCATCACAAGGCCGGCTCCGAGCGAAACCAGCGTGCTGGCCTCCGGTACAGGCGTAAGAACTGATCCGCCCGACATGATGCCGTTGCCGCTGCTGTCAAATCCAACGGCCTGGTACTGCGAGACGGTTGGTGCGAAGGCGCTGTCAAAGGAAAAAACGGCGGGAGTACTGGAGAATGTCTGCGTGTCCTCCAAAAACGACACCAGACCGCCTGCGGAAGTGCCAGGATCGAAACTGATCTGAAACCCGGTCGGTGCCACCAAGTTCGTTACCCCCCCAGCGAAAGGCGGTGCGGCGAGCGTGATGATTGGGAAATCCGTGCCGGATGTGCTTGGATTAGTCACACTGTAACTGTAGGAAAACAGCGTCCCGTTTGTGGATTGGACATTGGACAGAATGCTGACCTGGGCGTGCGCCGCCCCGGCAGAAAACAAAGCGCCGAGTGCGCCCGCAAGCGCCAGTGGGCCTGCGAAACGGCGTGGTCGTGACCGGCGTAGTCGTGGAAGCATGAGCGGACCTGCCTTTCAATAAAAGCGAAAAATAAAACGAGCCGAGAACGGTTGGGGCGTGTGGCGGCACAGGCGGCCACGATAAGAGAGTGCACGAAGACCTTGCGGCGGGGCAAAAATGCCCGGCGGCGTGATCTCAGGCGACGGTGTTGCTCGCACTGCGAGCGAAGAGCTTTGTCGGCAGTGTCCGGCGGAGCGGGTCTCACGAGGCGGTCTAGCGAGGCGAACGAGCGATAAAAGACCAGACGAGGATAAAAAGCGAAGTACCAACCAAGCTCATGCCGTCAGTTTACCTTGTATAGCCGCAGATTATGTTCCCCCAGGCGACTGAATCGTGAAAAAATAGTTAATAAGCGGTTACAAAGATGAAAGCGCGGCAAATCGGTACATCACGGCGGGTCAGCGAATACGCTGCGCCGGTATTGCCGGAGCTGTTGGGTCGCCGGACGGCAGGGAGATCGGCTGCGGCAGCGGAATGGCGGTGCCCAAAATCGGGTTATTCCGGCTGTCAAAACGCATCGGCTGGACTAAAATAGACCGATGCGCGTCCGCCTCGTCGGGATTGTTATAATCGGAGTACGCGAGCCAGTCCAGGCCGCCCGGCGAGGTGAACGCGCTCGGCACACCCGCATACCAGATGCCGCCGGCTGGGTTCTCGGTAAACAAAGGCCCCGGCAGCTTGCTCCATGCGCCGGGCCTGGCCGGGTCGCCGCCATTAAATCGCAGGGCATTGGCGGCGTAATTGTCTTTGTTGTAGTTGCCGGCGCTGTAAAGAATGAAAAGCTGGCCGTGATGCCAAAAGGCATTGGGCGCTTCGATGGCTCCGACTTCCCAGTCCTGGTCTCGGTGGGCGATAGAGGTCTGCCCGCCGCTAACCGTGTACGGGTTCTTCATCGGCTGAATAAAGATGTTGTTGAAGTCGGAGGAGAGCAGGTACAACGCGCCGCTGGGCATCTTGAGCAGGTCGGCGTCATAAGTATTGGTCGTGAGCGTCGCCTTGAGGTGGTATTTGCCTTGCGGGTTGTCCGTGTCGCTTTCCAGCGCCTTGACCGTGTTGGGATACTGGGTGTAGTGGATGTACCAGAGCTTGCCGAACTGAAACAGTTCCGGGGACTCAAAGAAGCCGCCGGTGTCATAAACCGGCATCGCCGGGGCAGTGCCGAGAGTGGCAAGCGAGGCGGACGACCGCACGGTAATGCTTTTGTTTCCGCTGACATCCGTATACAGCAGGTAATACTTGCCATGAGTGTAAGTGATAAACGGGTCGGCAGCGCCGGTCAAAACCGGGTTGTGAAATGTCTGCGCCTTGCGGGAAGCCGTCTGCGCCCCGATTGAGGCCGCCGCGAGAAGCCAGAGCGAGGACAGCGCAAGGGCAAGCGGGCTGCCTCGTCGCCAGTTGTTCATAAATCGCTTTCTTTCATTTTTCAACTGCATACCAGAGCGTTTGGTACTGCGGCCCGACCGTAAAGGTCAGCGTGCCGTTCGCGTAAGCCGCCGGAACGCGCTGGCTGTGCTTGCCGGTTCCGTCCAGCGCCCAGACCGAGCGCGGCCCGTCCGTTTTGAGCGTCACCGTCGCCGGAATACCTTCAGCCAGCGTCGGCCCATGTCCCCACTGATCGCCGACACTGGTTCGGTCCGCGTTCCACCCCATGTTCTGGTTCTCCACTTTCCCGACCAATGTCAGCAGCAGACGCTGGGACTGCGCCGTCGGCTTCTGGTCCATCGCCGTCAGCGTTACCGCCGCAAAGTTGTTGCCAAACGCCGGAAAGGCAAAGGTTGCGACGGTGATGGTTTGTTGGTCCTTTGCGAATCCTGATGTTGCGGTCACGCGCAGCGTCTGCCTACCGACATATCCAACAAAGCAAGAGAAAGAGGGTCCGCTCACAAGATACTGAGAACCGCCCGGCCCATTCATAACCTGCGGTTTGCCTTCATATTGTAAGTCACCCTCGTGGGCTGGAAAGTTGGCACCAAATTGGCTGCCGCCAGCTCCGACGCCCTTTCCTTGATTTCGCAACGCCACGGAAAGCGTCAGAAGATGCTGAAACATATTCGGTTTTTCTTGCCAAACGGAAGCAGCATTTCCCCCGACAAGAACTCGCCAGGAGAATACAGTACGAGTGTTTATGCCATCAGGATTTCCCAGCCACATGCCCCGGAAAATCATGGCGGCGGCGGGGAGGAAGGCGGTTTTGGCGGGGTCGCTGCCGATGCCGAAGTAGCCGTTGATCTTGTCGTTCTGTGCGCCCGTGCCATACGCGCCGTAGTCAAACAAGTAAATCGCGTCCCAGTCTTGGAACGCGGCAAAGGTCGCCAGTTCGGGCAAAGTCTCGGCGCGGTAATCGCTGGGCGCGGGGTGATTATACTCGGAAACGCTGTACGGCTTGCCGGCGACGCGGTACTCGGCCAAGTCGCGCAAGGTGTTGCTCTTGCCTTCAGCGATTGCCGTTGCCATCGGCGTATTGGGGATTGTCCAGTCTTTCGGGTCCCAGGGCTTGTGCGGGAACGTCGGATGCTGCCAGTAGGCGTGGTTGTCGGCAAAATCGCTGTTGGCTTCGCGGTTCAGGCCGGTCAGGCCCCCCCAGGAGATTTGGGAGCAGATAATGTTGGCGTGGACATGGAGCGTGCTTTTCAAATAGCCGCGCATCTCGTCGGCATAGCGACGCTCGGTGTCGGCAAGAAACGCAATCCAGTCGTTATGCTGCGCCTTGAGGGCCCAGGCGGGAATGGCGATGGTGCGCGTCGCCAGCGACTGGCCCGGCGGCAGTCCGGCGTCGTCCGCGCCGGGGCGGATTTGCAGCTCATCAATCCAAACAGTGCCGGTCTGGCCGCCGAGCGTGAACGCGAGGCGGCTATGGCCTGGGACAACGTCATGCGCGGTGAAGACATAGGAAAACGTCTTCCAATCAGTGGTGAGCACGGCGTTTGCGTCCAAGCCGACGTTGTGCCAGTCGTCTTGATCCAGACTCGCGGCAACCGGCAGGGTGCGCTCTGTGTCGGCTTTGGCCCGGAACGTGACGGTGTAAGTCGCGTCGTTGTGCAAATCCAATCCCGTTTGATGCACCTGCACATGCCACGCCGTGCCGTCGGTTTGGGTAACGCTGACGTGGATGTCTGGAAAATACCCGTTACGAGCATGAAAGACATTGTCCGGCGTGAGATCAGCCTGCGACGTTCCCTGATGCTCAACCGACCATTTCATGTCGGCGCTTAATAGGCCGGGGCCGGTCGGTGTCACGCCTGCCGTCCACGCGGCCTGTAATTTGGCGTCCGTGCCGTACTTCTTGAGGAGCCAAGTGTTCCACAAGCCCACCAGCTCCCCGCGAAACGGCTCCGGCAGGGTATCCAAACCCGCGCCGAGCGTCGCCCACGGATCGCCGACCAGCGAGTTTTCGTTGTTGATTTCGACGACGGCCACCGCCGGGTCAAACGCATAGGACAGATGCGTGTACGGGTTGACATGAGTGAGCAGATCGCGGGCGTAGTTCTTCTGAAGCTGGATCATGCGCGGATCAAACTCATCCACGCGCTTGTCAAAGCTGGTCGGGATTTGGGAAACGCTTGCCGGGAAGCCGTCGGCTTCGGAAAACTGGCGGCTGACATGCAAGTTCAAGTTCACATACACGCCGTTCTTTTTGAGCTGGGAAATCAGATAATCCAGCTTGTCCAGTTGAACGATGCTGAGGTGCTGCCGGTCTTTGTACGCATAGTCCCAGATGCTTGCGTCCTGGCCCCAATCGCTATTGTCCATGTGGTGCAGGCGCACGATATTGATGCCGAGCTTGGCGATGCGGGCCGCGACTTTTTCCGCGTCGGCGTGGCTGGGAAAAGCATCGCGGGCAACAAAGTTTGTGCCGAGGAAGCGCACCCGGTTCCCGGTCTCCGTCTCGACAAAATGGCCTTGTTTTGCAACGATATAGCCGTGAACCCCGGCAGGCTTTGCGTTCAGGAACGAGACATCCGTGATCGTGCCGGGCGCGGCATCGTCCCACGGGATGACAACAGGAAACATAGCTGGGGATTTCGCGGGGGATGCGTTCAGTAGAGGTATGTTCATGGCAGGCACCTGTGTCCACCCCGGCGCGGCAAGGACAAGCAGTGCGCCGAGAAGAAGTGAGCGAATTGGTTTCATGGCGGGCCTGAGTCTCTGAGGAACCGGCACTGGAAGTGCCGGTCCACTGTCGAGTGAAAGTCACTTCGTGACTGCGGAATAGGACAAGGTTACTGCTGCTAATCTTTAGTGTCGGAGACACTTTCATTCAAGAGTAGACCGGCACTTCCAGTGCCGGTTTCTCGACCCAGTCCAGTTTAGGGAATTGCTATCCAGTCAAATTATAGCACACCCGTACAAACTTTGCATGGGGGCCGGGTACAATAATGGTAGATCATCCTGCTGCACCCGCAGCCCGCCTATTAACCCATCTATCTGAATGGTAATTGAAAGTTTTTCCTATGTCTCTTTCCACCCCGCCGGCACCGACGCCCGGCAAGTCGCCGGAGCCTGCCAAGCCGACCGCGCTGCCGCCGCCGCATAAGTACGACAGCGCCCTCGGACGCCTCCGGCGCGTGCTGTTTGGACGGGCGCTGCCGTCCTCCGGCGCAATCCATCAAAAGCTGCCGGTTTTTCTGGCCCTGCCGATCTTTTCGTCGGATGCGCTGTCGTCCAATGCTTACGCCACGGAAGCCATTTTGTCCGTGCTGCTGGCGACCGCCGCCGCGACGGGAGCCTTGCATTTTGCGCTGCCGATTGCCGTCGGCATCTGCCTGCTGCTGGGGATTGTCGTGCTGTCTTACCGGCAGGTCATCTTTGCCTACCCGAACGGCGGCGGCGCGTACCCGGTGTCGCGGGACAACCTGGGCGTGACGGCGTCTCTGGTCGCGGCGGCATCGCTCCTGGTAGACTATGTTCTGACCGTGGCAACCTCGGTCGCGGCGGGAGTCGCGGCGGTGATTACGGCGGTTCCCGGCCTGCACGCGCACATTGTCCCGATGTGCATTGCGGGCATTCTGCTGGTCACGCTGCTGAACCTGCGCGGGGTGCGCGAAGCGGGCTGGGCCTTTGCGGGGCCGTCGTATCTGTTTATCTTCGCCATTCTCGCAACTATTACGGCGGGACTGATCGGCATGGCGGCTCATGCCCCGCATACCGAGGAAGCGGCGCGGCTGGGACAAAGCTACGCGGCGACTCAGGCCGGGGTCGGCACGGTCGGGATTTACTTATTGCTGCAAGCGTTCTCGCAGGGCTGCACGGCGCTGACGGGCGTGGAGGCGATTTCCAACACGACGCCACTGTTTCAGGAGCCGCGCGACAAAAACGCCGCCGCGACAACGGTTTGGATGGGCGTTCTGGCGGTCATCATGTTCTTCGGCCTGACCCTGCTGACCGTGCGCTTCGGCATCCACGCGCACCTAGACGCCTCAAAGCCCGACTACCAGAGCGTCGTCGGCCAGGTCGCCGCGACCGCCTGGCCTCATTCCCTGCATTTCATGTTTTACGTGGTCCAGTACGCGACTGCCGCGATTTTGATTATTGCCGCCAATGCCGCCTTTGCCGGGTTCCCGCAGCTTGCGTCCATGCTGGCCCGCGACAGCTTCATGCCCCGGCAGCTTGCGAACATCGGCGACCGGCTTTCGTATTCCAACGGGATTATTCTGCTGGCGATTGCCGCCATTGCACTGGTAGTCGCGTTCCACGGAATTGTGGATGCCCTGCTGTCGCTGTATGCCATCGGCGTCTTTACCAGCTTCACGCTGGCCCAGATCGGCATGGTCCGCCACTGGCTGCGGGAGCGGCATCCGGGCTGGCAGCTGTCGC
>JAABUX010009168.1_pt1 | contig 11259 bp, 11 predicted proteins | sample 5561851 | NCBI WGS metagenome assembly JAABUX01 (sample SAMN10711883, study PRJNA513361) | rock metagenome | isolation source: Antarctica rocks | place: Antarctica: Victoria Land, Richard Nunatak red sandstone | collected 2016-01-03 | reverse complement strand
TTAGCGCGCAGCGCGCCCAGCGCCGCACGGCCATTCTCGATGAACGTGGCGTGGACAGCGCCGCGGGACAGCGCCTCAAGCCCCAGCGCGCCGGTGCCCGCGAATACATCCAGCACCTGGGCACCCTCAACCGCGGCCCGGCCGGCCCACGGCGCATGCATGAGGCGGTCGAACAGCGCCTGGCGCACCCGGTCGGCGGTCGGGCGCGTCGCGTCGCCCGGCGGCGCAGCCAGCGCCCGGCCGCGCCAGGCGCCGGCGATGATGCGCACGGCTCAGGCGCGGCCCGGCCTTGGCGTCCCAGACTTGACCGCACCAGGCTTGGCCGCGCCCGGCTTCAACTCATCAGGCTTCCCAACCTCTGAAAGCTGTTCGCGCAGCACTTTGCCGGTGATCTCGTCCACAGCGCCGCGTTCGAGGTTGCCGAGCTGGAACGGGCCATAGGCGACACGGATCAGCCGCGTGACCTGCAAGCCCAGGTGCGCCATCACTTTGCGCACCTCGCGGTTGCGGCCCTCCTTCAAGGCGACGCTCAGCCAAGCGTTGGTTCCGGTGCGGGCGTCCAGCATCGCCTCGATCGGGCCGTAGCGCACGCCCTCCACCACGACGCCGCGGACCAGGCTGCCCAGCGCCTTGTTGTCGAACGCGCCGTAGACGCGGACGCGGTAGCGCCGGGTCCAGCCGTTGGCCGGCAGCTCCAGCCGCCGGGCCAGCGCGCCGTCGTTGGTGAGCAGCAGCAGCCCCTCGCTGTTCAGGTCGAGCCGGCCGACGCTCACCACGCGCGGCAGGCCCGGCGGCAGCTTGTCGAACACGGTCGGCCGGCCCTGCGGGTCGCGGTGGGTTGTCACCAGGCCCTCGGGCTTGTGGTAGCGCCAGAGGCGGGTGCGGTCGGGCGCGTCGACCACGGCGCCGCGCACCTGCACGATGTCGCCGGGGTCGATGAAGGTAGCGGGGTGCGTCACGACAGTGCCGTTCACCGCGACAACGCCGTCGGCCAGCAGCTTCTCGGCGTCCCGCCGGCTGGCGACGCCGGCGCGGGCGAGCCACTTGGCGATGCGCTCGCCGCGCCCCGCTGCCGCTTCGCCCGCCTCCGTTCCGTCCGTTTCCGCCGTGGCCGTCCCGTCTTCAGTCATCCGCCGGCCGCCGTGACCAGGGCCTTGAAAATGCGCTTGTCGCCGGGGTCGATCAGGAACTCCGGGTGCCACTGCACGCCGAGGCAGAAGCTGTAGCGCGCGTCTTCTACCCCCTCGATCACGCCGTCCGGGGCGGTGGCGTTCACGGTGGCCCAGCGCCCAGGGTCCCGGATCGCCTGGTGGTGGGCGGAGTTCACCTGCATGGCCGAGGCGCCCACCACCCGGTGCAGCAAGGTGCCCGGCACGATCTCGACGGCATGGCTCGGCTGGTCGCGCGGGTTGGGCTGCTCGTGCTCCAATGCGCCGGGCACGCTGTCCGGGATGTGCTGCATGAGCGAGCCGCCGAGCGCCACGACCAACAGTTGCTCGCCGCCGCAGATGCCGAGCACCGGCATGTCGCGGGCCAGCGCGCCGCGGACGAGGCCCAGTTCGGACGTGGTGCGGGTTTCCTTCAGCACGACGGTCGCGTGCCGTTCGCTGTCGCCGTAGAGCGCCGGGTCGACGTCGAAAGCGCCGCCGGTGACAACCAGGGCGTCGATGCGGTCGAGGTAGGCGGCGGCGAGCGCCGGGTCATGCGGCAGCGCCACCGGCAGGCCGCCGCTGCCGGCGATGGCCTGGGTGTAGTTGGCGCGCAGGGCGTACCAGGGGTATTTCGAGTAGCCGCCGGGCTGCTCCGCGTCCAGGGTCACGCCGATGAGGGGTCTGATGCGCGCGGTCATGGCGGGTGACTAGACCCGCTTGGGGATCGGGAGCAAGCAGGCTGGATGACCGTTATGGATCAGGCGCTTGCGGAGGCCCGTGCGGCGGCGGCGCGCGGTGAGGTGCCGGTGGGCGCTGTTGTGCTCGGACCGGACGGGGCGCTGCTGGCGCGGGCCGGCAACCGGGTGGAGGCGGACGCGGACGCCAGCGCGCATGCGGAGATGCTGGCGCTGCGGGCGGCGGCTCGGCGGCTGGGCACGCCGCGGCTGGTTGGCTGCGATTTGGTGGTGACGCTGGAGCCCTGCCCGATGTGCGCCGCCGCTTTGGTGCATTTCCGCATTCGGCAGGTGGTGTTTGGCGCGTATGACCCGAAGGGCGGCGGGGTGGAGCATGGGCCGCGGGTGTTCGATGCGCGTGGGTGTTTGCATCGGCCGGAGGTGGTGGGCGGGGTGCAGGAGACTGAGTGCGCGATGCTTCTACGGATGTTTTTCCGGCAGTTGCGGGGTCAGCTCGGATGAACCGGCGTTTGGCCGCCATATGGCCCCCTATGTTCCCTGCATATCGGCCTGTTACCAAGCGGAAGACCTCACGCCGGGCACGCCGGGGTGAGGCGCACCCGCTGCACTTGGTTTCAGCATGGGCGAAGCTGGCCAAGGTTCCGCTCGCGTGGCGAGTGGCAAGACCTGGCATCGGCTGAACGGCGAGAACCAGTTGCCCAGGATCGTCCAGGGTGCCACGTTCCGCAACGACGCCGAGGTCATCAACACGCCAGCACAGAACGCCGCCTGATTACGGCGTCACCCAAATTCCGGCGTTGCTCCCGGCAAGGCCACAGCGAGCGGGCCTTTTATCCAAGGACAAACACGGAATGTCGAACTTGTCTGCTCGCATCGAGAGGCTGCCGTTCACGCGGTTCCACTGGCACCTCCTGATGATGGGCGGCCTGGGCTATTCCTTCGACGGCCTGGACGCGGCGGTCGTCGCCTTCGTGCTTCCGGTGCTGCGCAAAACCTGGGAGCTGACCAGCGTCCAGGTCGGGTTCCTCGGCAGCGCCACGTATATCGGCTTCTTTTTCGGCGCGCTGCTTGCCGGGCTGATCGGCGACGCGATCGGCCGCAGGGCCGTCATGATGTGGGCGCTCGTGCTGTATTGCGCCGCCTCCGTCGCCTGTGCCTTCACGCAGGATTGGCCGTCGTTCCTGGCCTGCCGCATCGTCGCGGGCATGGGCACGGGCGCCGAGTCTGCGATCATCGCCCCGTTCCTCACCGAGTTCGTGGCGGGGCGCCACCGCGGCCGGTTCACCGGGTCCCTGGCCGGCTTTTTCTCCTTTGGCTTCGTGGCCGCGGCGCTGCTCGGCTACTTCGTCGTGCCACGGCATCCCGACGCCTGGCGCTGGGTGATGGCGCTCACCGCGACGCCGGTCCTGATGCTGCTCTGGTGGCGCCGCGCCTTGCCGGAATCGCCGCGTTGGCTTGCGAGCGTCGGGCGGCCCGCGGAAGCCGACGCCATCCTCACGCGGATCGAGGACAAGGCCCGGCGCGAGGGGCACACGCTTGGTCCCATCGCTGCCGGGCCGCCGGCTGTGGCCGTCCCGCGAGGCTCCTTCTTCGGCAAGCTCGCCCTGCTGTGGGCGCCGGGCCTGCGCCGCATCACGGCGATGGCCTGGCTGATGTGGCTCTCGATCACCTTCAGCTACTACGCATTCTTCACCTGGATTCCGAGCCTCCTGGTCGAGAACGGCATGACGATCACCCGCAGCTTCGGCTACTCGATCGCGATCTACCTGGCCCAAATCCCAGGCTACTTCTCGGCGGCCTACATGAACGAAAGGGTCGGGCGGCAGGCCACCATCGCCGGCTACATGATCCTGGGCGGGCTGTCCGCCGTCGCCCTGGCGCTCAGCCACTCCGACGGCACGGTGATGGTGGCCGGCATCTGCCTGTCGTTCTTCATGAACGGCACCTATGCCGGCGTCTATGCCTACACGCCGGAGATCTTCCCGACCGAGGTTCGCGCGACCGGGATGGGAACCGCGTCCTCCATCGGGCGTCTCGGCGCCATCGCGTCGCCGCTGCTGGTGGGCTGGCTGTATCCGCATTTCGGCTTCGCCGGGGTGTTCGGCACGACGACCGCGGTGCTGCTGATCGGCGCGCTCGCCGTGATGGTCATGGGGATCAACACCCGCAACCGGTCGCTTGAGGACATCACGGCCGAGGAACTCGCGCACCAGGGGGCCGCATGATGGGCGACATGACTCAAGCGTTGCAGAGGGTCGCCGCCGCACATGCCGCCACGGGCCAGCCCGGCGCCGCGCTGCGGGCCCTCGCGGACGCCATGGCCGAGACGGTGGGATACAAGCTGTTCACCGTGCTGCTGCATGACCCGGCGGCAGGCCAGATCCGCCGCGCCTACAGCAACAGGCCGGCGGAGTACCCCATCGCTGGGGCGAAGCCGATCACCGACTCGTCTTGGATGCGGCAGGTCCTGCAACGCGGCGAACCCTACGTCGGACGCGATCGCGAGGACATCCGCGCCGTGTTCTTCGACTACGAGCTGATCTGGTCGCTCGGCTGCGAAAGCGTGCTCAACCTGCCGGTGCGGTGGGACGGGCACGTGCTCGCCGTCCTGAGCCTCCTGCATGAGAGCGGCTGGTACAACAAGGTTGATCCCGGCAGCCTGCTGCCCCTCGCGCAGCTCGCAGTGCCTGCCCTACAGTCGATGCAGCGGAAGTGAGCCAAGCCATGCAGACCTTGTTCCTGAACGCCTCCATCACCGACGCCACGCAGCCCGAGCCGCGCGCCGGGCACGTCCTCGTGGAGGACGGCGTGATCCGGGACACCGAGGCGCGGCCGGGGGCGGCGGACAACCGGGAGGTCATCGACCTCCAGGGCCGCACGCTGATGCCCGGCCTGATTGACTGCCACGTGCATGTGGTGGCGAGCATGATGAACCTGACGCTGAACGCGCAGTTGCCGGACGCCATGGCGGTGCTCCGGTCGCTGCCGATCATGCGGGGGATGCTGGACCGCGGCTTCACCACAGTGCGCGACGTGGGCGGCGCGCCGCATGCGCTGGCGGAGGCCGTGGAGCAGGGCCTGGCGCCGGCGCCCCGGCTGGTGGTGTGCGGCAAGGCGCTGGCCAAGACCGGAGGCCACACCGACAGCCGGCCCCGCTACGACACCCACGACGCCAAGCGGTGGGAGCGGAACTTCGGCGCGCTCGGCCGGGTGGCGGACGGGGTCGACGAGGTGCGCCGCGCCTGCCGCCAGGAGCTGCGCCAGGGCGCGCAGTTCATCAAGGTGATGGCCAACGGCGGCGTCTCCAGCCCGACCGACCCGATTGCCTGGCAGGGGTACTCGGTGGCGGAGATGACCGCGGCCGTCGAGGAGGCGCAGGACGCGCAAACCTACGTCTCCGCGCACCTCTACACCTCGGACGCCATCGCGCGGGCGTTGCGCTGCGGCGTCCACTCGCTTGAGCACTGCAACCGCATCGACGCGCCGACTGCCCGCCTGGCGGCCGAGGCAGGCGCGGTCGCGGTGCCGACCCTCGTGACCTACGAGGCCCTGGCGCAGGACGGGGCCTCGCTCGGGCTGCCGCCGGAGTCGATCGCCAAGATCGAGGACGTGCGCGCGGCCGGGCTGGGCAGCCTGTCCATCCTGCGGGACGCCGGCGTCACCATCGCCTTCGGCACGGACCTGCTGGGCGAGACGCATGTCCGGCAAAGCGAGGAGTTCGCGATCCGCTCCCGCGTCCTGCCATCAGCGGAGATCCTCGCGAGCGCCACCACGGTCGCAGCACGCCTCATCGGCATGGAGGGCAAGCTCGGCGTCGTCGCCCCCGGCGCCATCGCCGACCTGCTCGTGGTGCAGGGCGCGCCGCTGGACGACGTGGCGATCCTGGCCGACCCCTGGCGCAGCGTTCAGATGGTCATGAAGGCGGGCGTCATCCACCGCTGGGCGGATGCCTGACACCGGCCACCTCTGCCGTTCGCCAACCGGGCCACTGGATCGTCAACATCAAACACGGAGGGCGTTACATGCCGAAGCTCGCCAGCCCCCTTGCCGCAGTGGCCGGCCTGGCTGCCTGCCTGATTGCCTGGCTGGCCCAGCCGGCCCAGGCCCAGCCTAGGGTCGGCGACCCGCCCGAAGCGTCGAACATGCGCCTCGTCGGCACAGACGGCCTGCAGGCGCGCAGCGCCTACCAGCCCACAATCCATCAGCAGGGCAACCGCTGGATCGCCTATATCGGCCACCACGGCGGCACCGACGACATCCCCAACCCGGTCAACCCCATGACCGGCAAGGCGGAGCCGAACGGCACCTCCATCGTGGACGTGACCGACCCGGCGCACCCGCGCTACCTCCGCCACATCCCCGGCCAGCCCGGCACCTACGAGAGCGGCGGCGCGCAGATGGTGCGGGTGTGCGACGGCAGCCAACTGCCCAAGGGCGACCGCAGCGCAGTCTACATGCTCCGCACCTTCGGCAGCGAGGCGCACGAGATTTGGAACGTCGCGGACCCGGAGAACCCCATGCTGCTCACCCGCATTGCCGGGCTGAAGGACACGCACAAAAGCTGGTGGGAGTGCGACACCGGCATCGCCTACCTGGTGTCGGGCGCCCCGGACTGGCGCACGCGGCGCATGACGCAGGTCTACGACCTCGGCGACCCCTCGCACCCCGTCAAGATACGCGACTTCGGCCTGCCTGGGCAGGAGCCTGGCTCCACCGGCGCGGTGCCGACCGAGCTGCACGGCATGATCTCGACGGGGCCGCAGGGCAACCGGATTTACTTCGGATACGGCACCGACAAGGGCGGCATCCTGCAGATCGTGGACCGCGACAAGCTGCTGCACGGTCCCGCCGCGCCCACCCCGGAGAACCTGCGCCTGCCCGAGGTCGGCCGCCTGGTGATGACGTCCACCAACGGCGCCCACACGACCTTCCCGATGCTGGACATGCCGATCCCCGAATTCGCGGGCGACAAGGAGGGCAGCCGCCGCGACATCGTGCTGATCGTGGACGAGGCCATCGCCAACGAATGCAACGAACCGCGGCAGATGGTGTGGTTCGCCGACATCAGCATCGAGAACCGGCCGATGATGGTTTCCAACTACACCGCCGCCGAGAGGCCCGGCCGCTTCTGCGAACGTGGCGGCCGGTTCGGCTCCCATTCCTCGAACGAGAGCATGGCGCCGGTCTTCTACAAGAAAATGGCGTTCATCAGCTTCTTCAACGCCGGCGTCCGGGCGCTCGACATCCGCGATCCCTACAGCCCCAAGGAGGTCGGCTATTTCATCCCGGCCATCACGGCGGCGACCGACAAGCGTTGCGTGACGGTGGACGGCGCCCCTCGCTGCAAGACGGCGATCCAGACCAACAACGTGGAAACTGATGCGCGCGGCTACGTCTACAGCGTGGACCGTGCCAACACCGGGCTGCACATCCTGGAACTGACCGGCGCGGCGCGCGAGGTTGCCGGGCTGCCATGACCCGGCGCGCACGGCTCGGCGTCGTGCTGAGCCTGGCCGTGGCGGCAGTGGGCGCCGCTGCGGCGACTCCGCGTTCCGGGCCGTCGCCGAAGCCGCAAGGGGCATGGCAGGAAATTCCCTGGCCATTCCCGCGCGATGCGTGGCCAGCGGGCCGCGCCTTCCGCTGCAACGCTGCCGGCTGCGGCGGGCCAATGGAGGTTTATGTCCGGCCGAAGGTGGGCTTTTGCAACTGCGCCACGGGGGTCAACGGCGATGCCGAGCGGTGGATGGCGCCGGGCACGTCGCGACCCGCGTGCGGCGCGGCGCACCATTGGGCGGAGATGGCCAAGGTTTCGCCAGTGAAGCCGGCGGAATGACATCGGAGGGGCGCGTGCTGACCGGCTTTGGGCACGGCGTGAAGCTGACCGCGCCCGGGGCGGCCAGGCCCTTCGTGTGACGCCGCCGCGATACGAGGTGCAGCCGGCCACGATGGCAAGGACGAGGAACGGCCCTGGCTACATAGCGTGTTCAAGCGATTGCCCTGTGATCAAGCCAGTGGGCTATCGACATAACAACGTGTTAAGGTACATAGTTTGGATACGGCTAACAAAGGAACTTCACATGCGCAAGCTGCTTCTGGTTGCTGTTCCGCTGTTGTCACTCTTTGTGGCTGCACCAGTTTTCTCCCAAGGGGTGCAGACGCCGAAGGCGCCAAACGCCACCCCGCCGGCTGGAACTGCGTCGACCGCACCCTCGTCAGACGGACCCGCACCGGATGCGGCCCCGCCGGTTGGAGCCGCACCGAGTGTCATTTCGCCAAGCACGCCTTTGCCGGACGTAACCGCGCCGAATGCAACCAAGCCGGACTAGGTTGCGGCTGGACTGCCAAAGTCCGCCGCACCCTCTGCCGATGGAGACGGCCATGCGCGACGATGCCCCGGAATACGAGCTGTTCGCCCTGCGCTACGCCATGCGCGACGCGGTGCGCTCGAACCATTTCATCGGCGGGGACCCGCATGACGGGCCGATGCCGATGGACTACTTCCTTTGGGTGGCCCGCGGGCCGGACCGGGTGGTCGTCGTCGACTGCGGCTTCACGGCCGAGGTTGCGGAGCAGCGGCAGAGGACCTTCCTGCGCTGCCCCGTCGACTCGCTGCGGCTGCTGGGCGTGCAGGCGGGCGACGTGCGGGATGTCGTGTTGACGCACCTGCACTACGACCATGTCGGCAACCTGCACCGCTTCCCCGCGGCCGAGTTCCACTTGCAGGAGCCGGACCTGCACTTCGCCGTTGGGCGGCACATGCGCTACGCCCACCTGCGGCACTCCTTCGAGGTGGAGGACGTGGTGGGGGTCGTCCGGCTCAACTACGCCGGGCGGGTGCGGCTGCACAACGGTCCGGTGGAGCTTTGCCCCGGCATTACGCTGCACCCTGCGCCGGGCCACTCGGCCGGCTTGCAGTTCGTGTGCGTCAACACCCGGCGCGGCGTCGTCGTGCTCGCCTCCGATGTCACGCACTTCTATGAGAACATGGAGGCGTGCCGCCCCTTCCCGGTCTGCGTCAGCGTGGCCGACGCGCTTGAAAGCTTCGACCGGGTTCGGGCGGCGGCGCCCTCGATGCGCCATGTCGTGCCCGGCCACGACCCGCTGGTGATGCGGCGCTACCCGGCGCCAAGCCCGGAGCTTGAGGGCATCGCCGTCCGGCTGGACGTGCCGCCCAGCGAGTAGCCCAGCGAACAGTTCATGCGGTCAGCCGCCGCTCGGGGCCTCGGCGTCCAGCTCCTTGAAGGCCTCGCGGGCGATCCGGAAGCTGTCGATGCCCGCGGGGACGCCGCAGTAGACCGCGACCTGCAACAGCACCTCCTTGATCTCGTCGCGCGAGACGCCGTTCTTGACCGCGGCCTTCACGTGCAGCTTGAGCTCGTTCGGGCGGTTGAGCGCGCTGATCATCGACAGGTTGGCGATGCTGCGGCTGCGGCGGTCGAGGCCGGGCCGGGACCACAGCGCGCCCCAGCAGAACTCGGTCGACCACTCCGCCATGGTGCGGGTGAAGTCGTCGGCGCCGGCGATGGACTTGTTGACGTAGTCCTCGCCGAGCACCTCCTTGCGGATTTTCAGGCCGCGGTCGAACAGGGTTTCGTCGGTCATGGCGCTTGCTCCTTGGCATGTTGGGTGCCGGAACGGTGCTGCCACGGCGCATTCCCCTTCTGACAGGCCAGGGGCCGGCCCGCACCATCACGTTCCAGAACCGAACACCTAGGAAAATTGCCCAAGCTGCACAAGCTTGTCATGGCTGAATGGCTTCTGCCGAACGTTTTTCCCGCTATCCTCAAACATCCGCCGCAAGTTCAGGGTGAACAACCATGGCGTCACAAACCCCTTTGACGACCAGCGCCGCCTCGTCGCCCGGCCCGCGGTCCTGGCTGGAGCGGCTGTGGTCGTCGGTCGCCGACCGCGGCCGGCCCTATGCCAAGGTGCTGCAGCCGGAGTCCGCCACCTCGCTGTTCGAGCGGTCCCGAGAACTCGCGTCCGCGCTGCTGTCGGAGCGCGGCGAGGCGTCCGGCGCCGCCGTCGCGCGCGAGCTGCACGCGGCGCTGCGCGGCCTGGGGCCGGACGACCGGCTGGCGTTCTACCGTTTCCTGACCGGCAACTTCCTGCCCGCCGAGACCCGGCTGCGCGCGGCAGCGGAGGCCTACCTCGCGGACCCCACGCCGGAGCGCGCCACGGAGGTGAGCGAGGCAGCCGAGCCGAGCCGGCAGGAACTGCTGCGGCGGATGAACATGTCGCCCGGCGGCACCGCCTCGCTCGTCGCCATGCGCCGCGACCTGCTGGGCCACCTGCGCGATGACCCCTCGTTGAAGCCGCTCGACTACGACCTGCGCCACCTGCTCGGCTCCTGGTTCAACCGCGGCTTCCTGGAGCTGCGCCGCATCGACTGGCAGACCCCGGCGGCGGTGCTGGACAAGATCATCGCCTATGAGGCCGTGCACGAAATCCAGGGCTGGGAGGACCTGCGGCGCCGGCTCGCCGCCGACCGGCGCTGCTTCGGCTTCTTCCATCCGGCGCTGCCGGGCGAGCCGCTGATCTTCGTGGAGGTCGCGCTGACGCAGGGCCTGGCCGCCTCTGTGCAGCCGCTGCTGGCCCGCGAGGGCGACGAGGCGGCGGAGCGGGCGAGCGAGCGGGCCGCGGACACGGCGATCTTCTACTCGATCTCCAACTGCCAGGACGGGCTGCGCGGCATCTCGTTCGGCAACTTCCTGATCAAGCAGGTGGTCGAAGAGCTGAAGGCCGAGCTGCCGGGGCTGGTGCGGTTCTCGACGCTGTCGCCGGTGCCAGGCTTCCGCCGTTGGCTGGAGCAGCGGCTTGCGGCCGAGGACGCCGCCAACGTGCTGCACAGGGACGAGATGGCGGATCTGCGAGCGGCGGCGGAGCCGGTCCAGGAAGGCGACCCGGCGGCGTTGCTGGCCGGCCTGCTCGGCGCCGGGCGCTGGTGGGAGAACCCGCAACTGGCGGACGCGCTGCGCCTGCCGCTCACCCGGCTGTGCGCGGCCTACCTGACCGCGCCGGTCGACAGCAAGGGCGCCAGGGGCAAGGCGCCAGCGGACCCAGTGGCGCGCTTCCACCTCGGCAACGGCGCCCGGCTGGAGCGGGTGAACTGGCTCGGCAACACGGCGCCGCGCGGGATCAAGGAGGCATACGGGATCATGGTGAACTACCTCTATGACCCCGAGCAGATCGAGGCCAACCACGAGGCGTTCGTGCGGGGCAGGGTCGTGCGCTCCGCGGCGGTGGACGCCTTGATAGGGGCCGGGCCGCCGGAATAGGCTTGGGGAGGCTCGCGGCCAGGGGCTACGCATGAGATTTCTCTCGCCTGCCGGGCCCTGCCGTATGATGACGCGCCCTCGCGATTGTGGGGGAGCGGGGCATGTCGATCGAGAAGCTGGGACAGTATTTTGTTG
>JAABUX010009162.1_pt1 | contig 11262 bp, 7 predicted proteins | sample 5561851 | NCBI WGS metagenome assembly JAABUX01 (sample SAMN10711883, study PRJNA513361) | rock metagenome | isolation source: Antarctica rocks | place: Antarctica: Victoria Land, Richard Nunatak red sandstone | collected 2016-01-03 | reverse complement strand
CGCCCGCCAGCATCTGCGCCTTGAACAGCAGGTAAAACAGCCACAGCGACAGGCAGACTTCGCTTGACATCAGATACGAGAAGCCGATGACCAGCGGATACACATACGTCGCAATATCTCCCATGCCGTCCCAGGGCCGCCCGCTCAAATTGTCGGCGGAATGCCAGACTAAGGGGATGTCGGGAACCGTCGGATAAAGCTGATGGACGCCTTTGATCGTGTGCAGGAGCGTTGTCAGGCCGAACGAAACCCAGAGCAGAGGCGAGCGCAGCAGTGAGTTGAAGCGCTGCCCCGGTTCCGGCGTCTCCGCCAGCAGCACCGGCAGCTTGACCAGCGGGAACGCCAATCGCTCGTTTTCCATCCAGGGCTTTCGGAGCAAGCCCGACAAGCAGAAGAATGTCAGAAAGAGGCAGCCCACAAACAGCGCCCAGCACGACAGCGGCACGGCCCACGCCGCCCACGGGATTGCCTGCCCCCGGTGCAGCCCCTCAAAGAACGTCTGCACGGCGGACGGGTCGGTCACAAACAGGTACGAGGGCAGATGGGCCAGAAACAAGCCGTCCCAATGGTTCTGCTCGGTGGTGTAATAATGCGGCGCGACAATGTGCGGCAGCAGGTAGCGCATCAGGCCGCTCGACGGAATGCCCGCCGCGACAATCACCATCGCCCAGACGGTGATAATCTCGCCGGGCCGAAAAACCGTGTGCCGCTTCCCGACTGCAATCAAAAGCGGGTTGACCAGCAGCGTCAAGATCAAAATGGCGGCGAGTGCGCCGATGGGAAAGAAGTTGCCGGACAGATAGGTTGCCGCCACCAAATAGTCATTGTAGGGCGTGACGCCGCAGATGAGCAGCGCACAGAGGAGGCCGAAGCCGACGGCCCGCGGCGTCACGGCATCGCCGCCGCGTGACTTTATCTCAACGGGAACCGCTGTTTCGTTTTGTTCTCGCGGCGCGATCATAGGGAGGGAAATCTTTCTGGAAGGAGTCAGACCCCCTAGCCCCCAATAATGGGGGAACCGGATTTAGGACAGGCGCGTCTTGATTCCTGGTCTGCTCATGTTCCCCCATTATTGGGGGCTAGGGGGATTCTGAACTTACTTCGGCGACAGCCAGGCCCGCTTGACCGCCTGCAACAGCGGGTCTCTCCGGCCTGCCGGGCGATTGGGAAAGTAGCCGTCGCCGAGTTCCCAGAGCATGACGCCGCCGAGGCCCTGCGCCCGCGCATAGGCCACTTTCCTGGCGCACAGCGCTTCATTGTCATACGAAACGAACTGCTTCTGCGGGGCATCAATGCTGAGGTAGGGAGCCTGCGCCTGGGTGTCCCAGTGGTAACGGCCCGGCTGGTAGTAGGTATTCATAATCGCGGCATAGGACACGCTGCCGTTCATCGTCACCCCTTGAATTCTCTGGCCTGGGCCGTCGGCTCCGGTCCAGACGCAGCCGTAGAACGCTTCGCCAATGCCGAGTTTTGTTTTTGGCACACCTGCCGCCACAAAGCGCGTGACCATTTCCGATGCCGACGGGAAGGGGCGGCCAGGGTCCATCAGTGTCGTACCGTTTCCATAGAGCGCCGAGTTATACCAGGTCTTAAAGCCCTGCCAGGGTCCTGCCAGATCATAGGTCATCAGGTTGATCTGATTGAATTGAGGGCTGAGACGCGCGAACAGTTCCGGCTGCGCGGCAGTCGCCGCCGTCAGCAGCAGCTTCGGGTTCGCCGCCGTCAACTGGGCGCGAAGCTGCCGGATAAAGGTCTCGTACCCCGGCGTGTCGGTCGTTTCCAGCGGCTCCATGTCAATGTCCAGGCCGTCATAGCCGCGTGTGCGGACTATCTGAACGAGATTGTTAATAAACGCCGCCCGGTGCGGGTCGCTGTACGCGGCCCGGAAATGCGGCGAGGTCAGCCAGCCGCCGACGGACAGCAGCACTTTCCGGCCTGCTTGATGAGCCGGGACAAGCACGGCCTGCGACTCGGCCGGCGTGATGCCGCCTTTGATCGGGTCAATCGCGCCGTCATCCGACGGTACGACCGAAAAATGAATGAGATGCGAGAACGCCGAGTAGTCAATCTGCTGCGGCGTCAGCGTCCCCGCCTGCTGCACCCAGACCGCATAATACGCCGACACCCAGAGGGGTTGGACTTTCTTCCCGGCGTGAACGGCTTTGGCCTGCGTCGGAACGATGAACGCCATCAGGGCGAGGCCGGAAAGCAAAAAGATTAAGGATTTCATAAAGGATTGCATGAGAAGAAATAGCCCGCCAAAAAACTTTTGACGGGCCGAAGTTGACCGCGACTTTCTGAAGCAGATCAGTGACCTGCCGTCCGACCCGCCGCCTGTCGTGCCGCGGCGCTCTTCTGTGCGTCAGCCGCCGCTCCCTGCGCCTGCGCGTCCTGGACTTGTTGCTGCTGAGGGGTCAGCGGGGCAGGTGCAGCCGGCGGCGCGGGCGCGGCAGAGTCGTCTTTCGATCCGCACCCGGCGGTCGTCAGCACAAGGCACGAAGCGGCGAGCAAAGCGAGTGTGGCTTTTCTAGCGAGTTTCATTTCTATTCCCCTAGTTGACCGCACCGTCTAAAGCCTCATAGACGCCGGGAATGTAGACGTTCTTGTACCAGTCCATCTGCCCACGATGAACGGATTTCACATGACCGTCGGCAAACAGCGCATCGGTACTCGCATGATGGCGATAGCGCGGCATATCGCCTGGGGTCGTACCATAGCTCTGCCAAGTGGGATCATTGGGGCTGGAGTCAACATCATATTTCACTTCAAGATGGTCACTTGCTTTGGTGGGCGTGTTGTTGACGATTGGCCCAATTGCGTCGGTCCAGTTCGATTCTCCAGGATCAAAGTAAGGCGAGGCATACGAGTAAGTCTTTGTGGGAACAGTCGCCGCCTGTCCTTTTTCCGCGATCATCAGCGTGTCGGCAGGAGAGGGAACCTGGGACAAGCCGACTGTCGTGACAACCCCGTGGGTGACATTAGTATAAGCGTAAGTGCCGTAGCCTTCCTGGGCGAGTTCCAGGTTCATGCCGTACTGAGCAGGCTGCTCGCTTGGAAAGTCTGGGCAGCTCCAAATGCCGTCGATGCCGTAGGCGTAGGTATGGTTCTGGTAGGTAACACTGGTGCCGTTCTTGATGTAGGGAAGGATCTCGGTTTCCCAGTCTACAGGCTGCCCGATCTCATCATAATACTGCATGATCGGATACTTCTCGTCAGCATCCTGGTTGTACTGAAGTACGCCCAGGCCGAGCTGCTTGATGTTGGAAATACACTGTGTCTGGCGGGCGTTCTCGCGGACGCTTTGGAAGACGGGAAAGAGGATCGCGGCGAGAATCGCGATAATGGCAATGACGACGAGCAGCTCAATCAGAGTAAAGCCCTGTTTGCGTGGCATTTGGCGTTGCATGGGTGTTCAGCCTTTCTTAACAGCGGAAACGTGAAGAAGTTTTCAAGAGAAGTGACCAGGCGGCAGCATTAGGCGGCAGTCACCTCCTTTGGCTTCCGCAGAGAAGCACGGGCTTGAGGGCCGAAATTTGCTGACAAGAGCGTGTTCGAGAAAAACATGGAAAAGCCTCGTGCCGATGCAGTTTAGGGAACTGCCAAGAGTCGCGCAGCGGTGCGTGAGGACATTCAGCGATGAATGGAGGACAGGAAGGGAAAGAAGTAATTTAAAGAGACGAAGGCATCGGGGTCGCCGTGGACCCGCGAACGATTAGTTCGCCGTAGAGAGCGACCTGCACGCCAGTAGGTTCTTCATCTGTCTCTTGAACCGGCGCGTCCAGCCGGTCCAGCAGAACTGTGGCCGCCGTTGCGCCGATCTGGGTCAGCGGATGATGCACCGTGGTCAGCGGCGGCGTTAAATCCCGCGCGTAAGCGGCGTCGTCGAACCCGACAAGGCTCATCTGGCCGGGAATGGAAACGCCCGCGTCGGCACAGGCGCGGTACGCTCCCGCCGCGATGCCGTCGCCGCCGGCAAACACTGCCGTCGGCGGGTGGGCCAGCCGAAGAAGCTGCGCCATGCCGGCGTGGCCCCACTCGCGGGAGTAAGTGCCTTCCAGGATCAGCGCGTCGTCTATCGGCAGGCCGAAACTCTGCATCGCTGCCAAGAAGCCTTCCCGGCGCGGCGCGGTGCTGGGCGAGTTCGGCTGGCCGCCCAGCAGAGCAATCCGGCGATGGCCGAGACCAGCCAGGTGCGCGACAACCTGGTGGGCGGCTTCGCGGTTATCAATGTCTACCCGCGAGACGCGGGCATCGGACGACGTGCCGTTGATGAGAACAAACGGCAGGCCGGCTTCGGTCAGCGCCGGCACGATGTCGCTGTCGGTCAGTGTCGCCACCAGCAGCAGGCCGTCCACGCGCCGGTCCCGAAACGCGGGCAGGCTGGCGCTGCCAAGCCATTCTAGGCCCGTGTAGAGCGTGACGTTCTGATGGCGCTCGGTCGCCACATGAATGATGCCGTCCAGCACGGCGCTGAAATAGGAGTCGGCGACAAGCCCCGGATGAGGCTGCGGAAAGACCACGCCGAGGCAGTCCAGGCGTTTCTGTCCCAATCCCCGCGCCATGGTGCTGGGATGATATTGCAGCTTTGCAATCGCGGCTTCGACGCGGGCGCGAGTGGCGGGGACAACCCGGCGCGGGCCGTTGTTGAGGACGTAGCTGACCGTTGCGGTGGAAACGCCGCTGGCTCTGGCTACATCTTTGATTGTCGCAAGTTTTGCTGCCATTGTCGGGAACGCGATCTATCTAATCGGTTAGCAATTTTTCTAATCGGTTAGATAGCATTATAACGCGCTCTTCGCCGAATGTCAAGCGTTTTTTTCATCACTTTTTCTATTAAAGCAAAGAAGCCGCGTCCGTGTCCAAATAGAGGTGAATGTTACGATGGGTTCGCACCCAGGACGCCGGCAGGCGCTCGGTGACGCTTCCGGTCCAGGCCGCCCGCACAATCTCCGCTTTTGCCGTCCCGCTTGCCATCAGGACAATCTCCCGCGCTTCCAAAATCGTGCCAATGCCCATCGAAACCGCCTGATGCGGGACATGAGCAAGGCCGCCAAACGATTCGGCGGCATCTTCGCGTGTCTGCGGGGCAAGCGAAACCAGGCGTGTGCGCGACTCCGGTGGGCTGCCCGGCTCATTAAAGCCGATATGCCCGGTGCGTCCGATCCCAAGCAGCTGCAAGTCAATTCCGCCGGAAGCCGCGATCTGCGCTTCGTACTCCCGGCAGGTCTCGGCCACCTGCGCGTCGCTGCCTGCCTGCCCGTCCGGCACAAACCAGGGTCGGCAGTTGACGTGCCGGAATAAATGCTCCTGCATGAACGAGTGGTAGGAGTGCGGCGAAGTAGCGGACATCGGGTAATACTCATCCAGATTGAAGCACGTCACGCCCGAAAAATCCAGCGTGCCGTTTTGAAAGCGCTGGACCAGCCGCGTGTAGACGCCAAGCGGGGTCGCTCCCGTCGCAAGGCCCAGAACGGCATTTGGTTTTGCCTGAACCCGTGCGCTGATTTGCTGCGCGACAAGCTCGCAAAGTTGGGTATAGTCCGGCGCGACGATCACCATGGAGGTCATAAGCAGAAAACTTTCTTTGCTTATAGTACCTCGGAAATGCTTGACAATCCCGCTGTCAGCCGGTACATTGCAATCACATTTAGCTTTTCTCTCATCAGAAGGAAACGACCTCCATGCCGATCCCAATTAGCCCTGAAGTCACGCAGGGGCCGCTCATCTCGCGGATTGACCGCGTGATCTCCCGTCTTCCAAAGTCCGTTTACCGCCCGCTCCAAGACCTGATGGTCGAAGCCTGGGTGACGCCGGAGCCGGTTCCGTTCACGGGGCGTGAGAACGGGACGCATTTGCCGCTGAAAATCGGCGATAAATGGGGCAAGCTCTGGGACTGCGCCTGGTTTCACTTTACCGGCATGGTTCCTGCGGAGGCGGCAGGCGAGACTGTGGTTCTGCTGCTGGACCTAAACGGCGAAGGCTTGGTGGTAGATGCCGAAGGGACGCCCGTTATCGGCCTGACGGGGGTGCGGTCCGGCTTCGATTACTCGCTGGGCCGCCCCGGCAAGCGTGTCCTGCCGTTTGCAAACCCCGCACGGGGCGGCGAAACAGTCGATGTGTGGGTAGACGCCGGCAACAATGACTTGTTCGGCGGGTTGCCCGACGGCGGCGCACTGGCAGAGGCGACTATCGCCGTGCGCCGGGACGACGTTCAAGCCTTGTGCTTTGACTTGGAAGTCCTGCGCGAGCTTTTAGAATATCTGCCGCGCACGAAAGCGCGTGCCGCCCGCGTCCTGCAAGCGCTGTACGACGCGGCCCTGCTGCTGCCGCAGCGCGGGGAGCCGAGCGCGGAATCCGTCGCGGCGGCCCGCGCCCGCCTTGCCCCGGAGCTTGCCCGGCGGGGCGGCGACCCGGCGCTGACCGTCAGCGCCATCGGCCATGCCCATATTGACCTGGCCTGGCTCTGGCCTCTCCGCGAGACGATCCGCAAAGGCGCTCGGACGTTTTCGACGGCCCTGCGGATGATGGAGCGCTACCCGGACTATGTGTTCGGGGCCAGCCAGCCGCAGCTTTATCAGTGGATGAAAGAGTTTTACCCGGCGCTGTACGCTCAGGTGAAAGCCCGCGTTGCGGAAGGACGCTGGGAAGTCCAGGGCGCGATGTGGGTGGAACCCGATGCCAATATCCCGTCGGGCGAGTCGCTCGTGCGTCAGATTTTGGTCGGCAAGCGCTTCTTCCGGGACGAGTTCGGCGTTGACGTGACAAACTTGTGGATGCCGGACGTGTTCGGCTACTCCGGCAGCCTGCCGCAGATTTTGAAAGCGGCAGGGCTGACGACGTTTATGACCCAAAAGCTGTCGTGGAGCGAAGTCAACACGTTCCCGCATCACACGTTCCACTGGGAAGGCATTGACGGCAGCAGTGTTTTAGTCCACATGCCGCCGGAAGGCACGTACAACAGCTCCGCCGCGCCTCGCGCCATCGCCCGCGCCGAAGAAAACTTTTTAGACAAAGCCGTCTCAGACTGCGTTCTGGTCCTGTTCGGCATCGGCGACGGCGGCGGCGGGCCGGGCGAGGAGCATTTGGAACGCCTGGCGCGGGAACGCGATTTGCAGGGGTTAGCGCCTGTGGTGCAGGAGCCGTCGAAAACCTTCTTTGATCGCTTAGAGCTAGGCAGCGCCGATTATGCCGTCTGGCGCGGCGAACTGTATTTAGAAAAGCATCAGGGAACGCTGACGACGCAGGGCCGGAACAAGCGCTTCAATCGCAAGATGGAGTTTGCGCTGCGGGAGCTGGAGCTATCCGCGTCCCGCGCCTGGCTGACTTCGGGAACGCCGTATCCTAAAGACGCGCTGGACCGCATTTGGAAAGAAGTGCTGCTTTTGCAGTTCCACGACATCCTGCCCGGCTCGTCCATCACCCGCGTTTATGACGAGTCCCTGCCGCGCTATGCGGCGCTCATGGCCGAAGTGCAAGAACTCACGGCGGCGGCAGACGCGGCGTGTCTCAGCACAGGGGACACGCCGATTGTCCTGAACTCGCTTTCTTGGGACCGGCAGGAATGGCTAAAAGTCGGCAATGAGTGGCGCTTGGCAAGCGTCCCTGCGCTCGGCTCCGTGGTTGTCCCCGCGCCGGCGGACACTCTTCCCGCTGTGTCGGCGTCGGCGACGCTGCTGGAAAACGAATACCTGCGCGTCACACTCAGCGAGAACGGCGACCTCATTTCGGTCTTCGACAAAATCGCCGGGCGCGAGACGCTCCGTGCGGGTGAAATCGGCAACACGCTGGCGGTCTATGAAGACTTCGGCGATGCCTGGGACTTTGCCTCGGACTACGCCGCCGCGCCGCCCGCTTACTTTGCGCTCACGGACGCGGAAGCCTTTGTTGACGGTCCAAAGGCTGTTGTTAAGCAGACACGCACGTTTGGCGCGTCTACGCTGACGCAGGAGATCAGCCTCACCGCCGGAATCCGACGCTTGGAGTTCCGAACACAAGTCGACTGGCAGGAAGATAATCAAATGCTGCGGACGGCGTTCCCGGTCGCCGTCAACACCGATGTCGCCCGGTGCGAAATTCAGTTCGGCTCCATCGCCCGGCCCACGACGCGCAACACGACTTGGGAAGCCGCCAAGCGCGAAGTCTGCGGCCACAAGTGGGTAGACCTGTCCGAAACCAACTATGGCGTCGCTCTCTTGAACGACTGCAAATACGGCTACAGCGTCCAAGATGGAGCTTTGGCACTGACACTCCTGCGCTCGCCGTCCGGCCCGGACCCCGTTGCGGACCGGGCTAGGCACGAGTTTACTTATGCCCTGCTGCCTCATGCCGGCGACAGCGCGGCAGGAAACGTAGTCCGCGAAGCCTACGCGCTGAACGTCCCCCTGCGCGTCGTTTCGGGCGCATCCCCGCAAGCGTCGCTGCTGCGCGTGGACGCCGAAAACGTCATTGCCGACACCGTCAAGAAGGCCGAAGACGGAGACGCGCTCATCGTGCGCCTCTACGAAGCGTTCGGAGCCGCCGCTCTCGCAACAATCCAGTTCGGGTTTACGCCAACTGCCGTGTCCCGCGTAGATTTGATGGAAGAAAACCCGCAGCCGCTTGAACTGACCGAAAGCAGTGTCACTTTCCTCGTGTCGCCCTTTGAGATTGTTACGCTCCGGGTGGAACGGTAACTTGACGCTAAAAAGCCCGCCTCTTTTGAGGCGGGCTGAACATCACAGAGTAGAGAATTACAGAGGGGCATCAGTGGTGGGCATTCAGCGCTGTCACCAGCGCGACCACCGCCGAAATAATGGCAATCCCTAGAGTGATATTCTCAAACAAAGGGTTCCTTCCGCCATGCAAATTTTGTCTCGGCTTCATCTTCATTTCTCCTGACTGCAAGTTCATTTCTCCTGACTGCAAGTTCATTTCTCCTGACTGCAAGTTCATTTCTCCTGACTGCAACAGCCGGGTTTTAGAGACCTGCTAGAAAAAGGCAGGCCAAACTGCAAATAAGTGTTATAGCGAAAAATACGATAGAAAACTTGGCGACATATCGCCCGTCCAGTCCCCGGCTTGCATCGCTCGCATACGCATACCATGCCATCTGCGTGAGAACCGCAATAAAAGAACACCCGCCGACAATGATCTTGTCAAGCGCGTGGGTATCTTTGACCCCCAGCAACTCCCCAATGGCCGCCGCGCCAATTGCGGTGGAGACAAGCAGCAACTCGCCGCGCGAGAACAAGTCCTCAATTTTCGCAGGCTTCTTGGAGGCCCAAAGGTTCAAGTAAGCGAGAGCGAACGGCAGCAGAGAGACGATCACTCCAAAAATGAACCAGCGGGTCAGTTTTTCAGCCATGCAACCGTGTTTCAGCCATGCGACAACTTCATTATAGCCAAAAACGACAAAAAGTCAAGCGCTCGGCATCCTCTCGCTGAAAACTAGGTGGAACGCTGACACTTGTAGGGGCGCTGCTTGCTGCGCCCTCTTACATTCCTGCCCTAACTCTGGTCCCCCCATTATTGGGGGCTAGGGGGGGCTTTGTTGGGGCGAAACGCAGATAAGGAGAAAGAGGCCTCTGGGCTTTTGCGCCTATTGCCTTTTTTTGTGCGATATGATATGATGATTGTGCTGCTGATTTAATCTTCTCTTAACATTTCTCGAACTTCACGCCCGATTTTACCCGGCGCAGTCGAAGGCGAGGCCCGGCCTGCCGATCTAAGGATTACTGAATGAAGAGCTTTCGCCGCTCCACCGGCGCAACCCATACCCTGCTGCGTGTTCTCTCCAGCCTATGCCTGCTTGGTGCTATGTCCCTGCCGGGACACGCCCAGGAGGCCAAAATCAAGGTAGACCCGGACGCCGCGAAGAACTATGTCGCGCTCTCGCAAGGAGTCAGCCCGGCGCGTTTATCCCAGACGATTTCCGATCTGTCCGGCATCCATTACGCTGTCCCAAATCAGCCGGCGGCTGCGCCGGTCACGGCCTACTCGCGGGTGGCGGGAACGCCGGGCGGGGACGCGGCACGGTCTTATGTCCGGCAGCAGTTTAACGCCATCTTTGGCGCGGGCAATGTTTCCGAAGAGCCGTTCACGGTCACGACCCCGATTGACAACGGCGCGTTTGTCCTGGGCGCGGGCCTGCCGAAGCCGTTTGCGCTGCAGCCGCTGTGGCCGAACCTGGTTCGGACTTCCACGCTGCCGGCGGCGGGCATTGACGGGCCGCTGATTTATGCCGGGCGGGGCGAGCTGGCGAACTTTCGCGGCAAGTCGGTCCAGGGCAGCATTGTTCTTTTAGACTTCAACTGCGGCACGGACTGGCTGAACGCGGCGCGTCTTGGCGCGAAAGCGATTATTTTCACCGAGCCGACCCAGACCATGCGCGGCGAGGGCGAGTCCAAGTTTATCGGCATTCCCGTCGCCGTGCCGCGCTTTTTGATCTCCCGCACCGATGCCGCCGATCTGCAATCGGCGGTGCTGACGACGCCCAATTTTCAGGTGCATCTGTCCGCCGACAACCCGTGGCGGCTGGCGCAAAGTGCGAACATTGTCGGCACGATTCACGGCACCGGGCCGATGGCGGACCAGAACATCGTCATTGAGTCGTACTATGATTCGATGTCCATTGTCCCGACCCAGGCCCCCGGCGCGGAGTCGGCGGACGGCATGGCGGCGCTGCTGGAACTGGCGCGGGCGTTTAAAGCGCACCCGCCGAAGCGCACGGTGCTGTTTGTCGCCTGCGGCGCACACTTCTTGGGTATTCAAGGCGCACGGACCTTTATTGACCGGCATGTGGACGGCTGGCGGCCGGTTTCGGGCATGGACTCTTTGGAGCATACGCTGTTCCACAAAGCGCTCCCGAACCGGACCAATGTGCTGCTGTTCAGCGGCCTTGATTTGACTTCCCAGACCGGCAGCGTCGGCGTCTTCTACAAAGGCTCTTTCTACGATTACCGGGAAGACATTCAGAGCGATTTCTCCGATATAGGCCGGACGTTCCGGGAAAACGCCGAGAAGATCGGCCAGACGCTGGGCTTTGACCCGGCGACGGCGTTTGCCGACGGCGTCAACGGCGCGGGCGGCAAGACGTGGCGGAATTACCTGCCGGGCCGGTTCGCGTTTGACGCCGAAGCCGCGACAATGGCGGGCGGCAAAGGCGTGACCTTTGCGACCACCGATGACGCCCGGCAGCTGACGGACACGCCGCTGGACACGCCGGACAAAGTCAATGTTGTGAATCTGGCCGCCCAGACTCGGCTGCTGGCCTGCGAATACTGG
>JAABUX010009161.1_pt1 | contig 11263 bp, 8 predicted proteins | sample 5561851 | NCBI WGS metagenome assembly JAABUX01 (sample SAMN10711883, study PRJNA513361) | rock metagenome | isolation source: Antarctica rocks | place: Antarctica: Victoria Land, Richard Nunatak red sandstone | collected 2016-01-03 | reverse complement strand
GACTTCAGCTGCACCGTCTGCGGCGGCAAGGGCTGCCGCACCTGCAAGTACGAGGGCTGGCTCGAGGTAGCGGGCTGCGGTATGGTCCATCCGCAGGTGCTGCGCTACATGGACTACGACCCCAAAGCCTACTCGGGCTTCGCCTTCGGCATGGGACCCGAGCGCGTGGCCCTGCTCAAGCACGGCATCCCGGACATCCGCCTCTTCTACGGTAACGACCTGCGATTCCTGGAGCAGTTCCGATGAAAGTCTCACTCAACTGGCTGCGCGACTACGTCGACGTCGCGCTCTCGCCCGAGGAACTAGCCGCGCGGCTGACCATGACCGGGACCAAGGTGGAGACGGTCGACTATATCGGCGCCGAGTTGCGCGACGTGCTGGTCGGGCGCATCGCCCGCCTGGAGCCGCACCCCGACCCCGAGGTCAGCCTGCAGCTGGCCACCGTCGCGCTTGGCGCGCGCGGCACGCAGACCGTCGTCACCGGCGCCACCAACATCGCCGTCGGCGACAAAGTGCCCTTTGCCGGGCTGGGCGTGACCCTGCCCAACGGCCTCACCCTCAAGCCGCGCAAGCTGCGCGGGATCGTCTCCGAGGGCATGGTGCTGGCGGACGACGAGCTTGGCCTGGGCGAGGACCACTCGGGCATTCGCATCCTCGACCCCCACGCGTCGGAGGGACGCCCGCTCTCCGAACTGCTGGGCGACGCCATCTTCGATCTGGAGATCACCGCCAACCGGCCCGACTGCCTCTCCGTGATCGGCGTGGCCCGCGAGGTCGCCGCCATCACCGGCGCGGAGTTGCGGCTGCCTGGCGTGCAGGTGGTCGAGGGTGAGGAGAGCGCCGCGGACCTGGTGCGAGTGCGCGTGGAGACGCCGCTGTGCCGCCGCTTCACCGCGCGCGCGCTCACCGGGATCACGGTCGGCCCCTCGCCCGAGTTGATGGTGGCGCGGCTGCGCGCCTCGGGCGTGCGCTCCATCAACAACGTGGTCGACGTCACAAACTACGTGATGCTGGAGTACGGCCACCCCATGCACGGCTACGACGGCGACCGCGTGCATGGCCGCGCCCTGGGCGTGCGCCTGGCGCGCGAGGGTGAGACCGTCCGCACCTTAGACGGGCAGACGCGCCGCCTGACCCCCGACACGCTGGTCATCGTCGACGGCGACGACGCGCCCATCGGGCTGGCCGGCGTGATGGGCGGCCAGGACACCGAGGTTAGCTCCGCGACGACCACGCTGCTGCTCGAGGTGGCCAACTTCGACCCCACCAGCGTGCGCCGCACCTCCACGCGGCTAGGGCTGCGCTCCGAGGCCTCGAACCGCTTCGAGAAGGGCTTGCCGCTCTACCTGGCGCACGTGGCGGCCGACCGCGCCGTGGCCCTGATGGCCGAGCTGACCGGCGGGGTGGTGGCGCGCGGCACGGTCGACGTGGGCGACAAGGGCGAGCGGCGCCGCACCATCGTGCTGCCCACGCGCGATCCGCAGCGGCTGCTGGGCATGCCCGTGACAGTGGAGGGGATCGTGGAGAGCCTGGAACCGCTGGGGTTCGAGGTGGGGCTGCCCTCACCCCCGCCCCATGCGGATTGGTCTCTCGGCTCTGCGGAGCCGACAGCCCAACCGGCTCTCCCGACCGCGGGAGAGGGGAGCAAAGGCGATGATTCACATGGGATGCACATTAATCCTGCAGATATGGATGACGCTCCGAGTGCCGGGCAGGATAGTCTGCTGGTGACCGTGCCGCCGTGGCGCGAGGACGTGACCGAGGAGGCCGATCTAGTGGAGGAGGTCGCGCGCATGGTGGGCTACGATAAGGTGCCCGAGACCTTGCTGTGCGGCAGCGTGCCCGCGCCCGGACCGGACTCGCCTAACGCGCCGGCCCCCGCCTACGGGCTAATGCGCCGGCTGCGCCCGTTCCTGCTGGCCTGCGGGCTCAGCGAGGCCATGACCTACGCGTTGACCGGCGACGCCTCGCTGCAGCGGCTGCGCGCCCCCGACGCGCCCGAGGCCGGCACGCTCTCCGAGGATGAGATTGCCGCACTGATCCCCAACGCCGGGGCGGTGACGGAGGCGGGCGCGACCTACGGTCCGATCCGCCTGCAGAACCCGCTCTCGCCGGAGCGCGCCGTCTTGCGGCCCACTCTGATGGCGGGCCTGCTGGACGCGCTGAGCCTCAACCTGCGCAACGGCCGCGACAGCGTGCGCCTGTTCGAGCTGAGCCGCGCCTACTACCCGCGCGTGTTCGAGAGGCCCGACCCCACGCGCCTGCCCGCGCTGGAGCGGCGTACCCTGGGCATCGTGCTGGGCGGCCTGCGCGAGGAGCGCCTGTGGGACACGCCCGTGGTCCCGCTGGACTTCTATGACCTCAAGGGCGTCGCCGAAGACATCATGGCCTACTGCGGCGTCTCGAGTTATACCGTCGAGCCAGGGGGGCATCCGGTGCTGCACCCCGGCCGCGCGGCGCGGCTGCGGCTGACCGACCGGCGTGGGCGTCCCTCGACCGAACTGGCCGTGCTGGGCGAGGTACACCCGGTCGTGGCCGCGCGCTTCGACCTGCCGGGGCGCGCCCTGCTCTTGGAGATGGACGTCGACGCGCTGGCGGGCGTGGCCACGGTGGAGCGGCCCTATCGCGACATCTCGCGCTACCCGGCGGCGCCGCGCGACCTCGCCGTGGTCGTGGCGCTGGAGACACCCGCCGCCGATGTCTTGCGCGCGGTGCGCCAGGGCGGCGGCAAGTTGTTGCAGTCGGCGCAGGTCTTCGACGTCTACACAGGTGAGCAGGTCGGCGAGGGCCGCAAGAGCCTGGCCCTTTCCCTCGTCTTCCAATCGCTCGACAAGACCCTCGGCGAGGACGACATCGACGGCCCCTACGCCAACATACAGCGCCGCCTGCAGGAGACCGTCGGCGCCACGTTCCGGGGGTAAGCCCTCACCCCCGACCCCTCTCCCGACCGCGGGAGAGGGTAGCAGGGCCAAAACGAGCATGCCTCTGTTTCCCGAAGCTCTGAACGCGCGACTTGACCATCCTCATGAGTTGCCTGCCGGCAAGATCATCCGCTTGGAGGAAGAGGAGTATCGCTCGAGAATTTCCGTAGGCTTTTGGAGGCAACGGCAATGCCTAGCCCCGCCAACTCTGATTCCACTTGACCTAGCGGCCTGACTTAGAGGAAACTAGGGAGTAATGAATACGCTTATTGACAAAACGCTGCAGGATATTGCCGACTTCACGAAGGGTGGCGTGTTTCCTGGAGCCGTGGCGGAGCCGCTCAGTCAACGGGTGGCTGCAGCGCTGGGGTGGCAACAAGAGCCGGCTCGGCTTGAGAGTCCGAGAGTTCAGGTCAGTGGACTCAAGCTCGTGCGTGGATTCCTAGGGCCGCAGCGCGCGGCCGTATTCGCCGCGAATGGCGCTCGTGCCACTCGGCAGTTCCTGCCTGACGCAGCGCGGTTTGCATATCACTCCTCAGTCCACTGGGGCCTCGTCGCGGATGAAATTGGCGCGGTCATTTTCAACTCGCACTGGATACATGATGAGGAGTGGTTTCGGCTACCCGAGATTCGCTGGTCAGAACTTGATCACCATACGGATTTGCTTAGGGCCTTCACCCCTGAAGGCGTGGCCTCTGGCCGCCTCGATCAGCTTGCAGCGCACATCTACCCGCCCGATCAGATCCTTACTCCGGTCGACGACGCCTTGGTCGCACGGTTGGATCACTGGCGGCTTGAGGCGCTCCGCTTTGGCGACTCTGTTGAAGGATTGGACGAAGATTTACATACCCTCTTTGCCCAATTTTTCGTGTTGCGCGCTGTCGAGGATCGTGGGCTCGCACCAAGCATTCCATCGTTGTCGAGCGTTGTGATTAAACAAAGCGTTGACGCTCAACTCCTCCGCACTCTATTTAGTCTAGCGCGTGAGGTCATTCAGAGTCGGTTGTTCGCCGGCAACGCGCTCGATCGCTTTCCTGGTTTCGTGCTAGCGGGAATTATCCATGACCTCTATACCCCATCGCAGTTGCCTCGGGGGTCACAGAAATACAACTTCGCGTGGATCGACGCGGATATTCTGGGGCGCGCCTACGAGAAGTATCTTGCCAACGTCTACACGCCGACAGTGCCACAGCCGCAGTTACGCCTATTCGATCAACCGGAGCGGGAGGTCGAGCCGGTCAGCGTCAAGAAATCCGGTGGGGTCTTCTACACACCGCCTTATCTCGTCGGTACCTTGACAGAACAAGCAATACAGAGGGTACTAACAAAAGAACGGGGATCGGAGTTCATTCCTACCATTGCAGACTTTGCCAGCGGATCGGGCTCCTTCCTCGTCGAGGCCGTCGATGTGCTACTCAGGCACCTGCGTGAGCGTGATCCGAACCAGAACTGGGCACGCAGGCTGATTGAGGGGAAGCATGTGGTCGGCATTGATATCGATGCTCGTGCCGTCGCGCTGAGCCGCTTGAACCTGTGGATCCGCTTCACCGACGAACCGGACGCCCTGCCATTACCAAGCATTGATGAGGTTGTTGTTGCCGGCGACTCCCTTGGCAAGGAGGTTTGGGCCACGCTTCCTCTAGCCTATGATGTGGTGGTTGGCAATCCACCGTTCATTGCAACAGGCAGTATAGAATCGCGCGAAGAGTTGGGAAGACGCTTTAAGACCGCACAGGGGCGCTTCGATTTTGCCTACCTCTTCGTTGAGTTGGCCGTCAAGCGCCTAGCACCAGGAGGTGTCCTTGGTATGGTCGTCCCCAATCGCCTGTTTCGAAACCGCGACGCGGGGATAGTTCGGCAAATTTTGGCGAGCGAAATGGACTTACTTAGCATCATTGACTTCGGCGCGAATAAAGTGTTCGCGCATACGAGTGCGTATACTGGTGCCGTTACTGCACGAAAACGTGCTTCCTCCAATAGCCCGCGCCCGGCGATGGTACGCGCGGTTCTCGTTTCCGATGTTTCGGATACGCGTTATCTCGGCGGTGCGCTCTCCGCTGCGGTAACGGTGAGCGGCGAGTATAATGCCGAGGCCGTTTCGGCATTTGACATCAGCCACCCGAGCGGTGATCGGGCCTGGATGCTGCTCTCACCCAGCGCCCGTCGCGCGAGGCTACAATTGGAACAGGACGCTGTACCACTTGGAGACTTTGCGGGCATTTACCAAGGCATCCGCACCGGTGCGAACGACATTTTTATCGTGCAGCTAGAGTCTACTGATGGTTCGCTCGCCCACGTTGTCAACTTAGTGGGGGATTCAGCAATCCTGGACGCTGCACTGCTACATCCGGTCGTTTTCGGCTCAGATATCCAGCGATATGGCAGACTACAGTCCAACCGGATGCTTCTCTATCCGTATCGTCGTGGGATTGTGCTATCTGAAACAGAACTCCGGAATGAGTTTCCAGCCACATACCGATACCTAACGACCTACCGCGATCTGCTGGCGGTCCGTAGTAGCATCACGGCTAGTAGTGGACTCCACTGGTACGAACTGGTACGCAAGCGAGATGAAACATGGCTATCGAGCCCCAAGCTTCTTACGCGTGACCTGGCTCTACGAACGTCGTTCGCGCTCGACGATGACGGGCAAGTGTTCCTGGTTGGTGGGACTGCGGTCGTGCCTTCTGATCCGCAATTGGCGTTACCCTTGATGGCCTACTTGAACAGCAGTGTTGCCAACGCGTTTCTCATCGAATTGACGCCGACTTTCCGCGGTGCGTTCCAAAAGTTTGAGCCGCAGCACCTTGCTCAGCTTCCTATTCCTCCATTTATCCTTAAACAGGATGAGACGGCAATTGAACTCAGCGAACTAGCGCGCGTAGCGCTCCAGTCTCGACTGGAAGGGCAGGAGGAGCAAGGACGTGAGACTGACGCGGAGATCGATCGTATTGTGGCGCAGGCGGTAAGTAGCACAGCGTGAGACACGGCTATATTCTAGCCAAGCAGCGGCTGTCCTGGGAATTGTCACGTAGTGATGTGGGGCTCATCGGTGTCGTGTTTGCCTACTACCCGTTATTCGGATCTGAGAACGCTATGCCCGAATACAAGATTGCGGAAATGGTGCTGGATATTGCCCGAAACGCCATATTACTTGATACCAACGTCTTGGTCGAAGCTTTCTCCGAGCAGAATAATTCTGCCCGCCAGGAGTACGCTGATCTCTTTCTTGGTCAGATCGAAGGACCATTGCTCGTGCCCAGTGTGGTGTTGGTCGAGGCTTGGGGCTTACTCGTTGGCAGCAGAGGAATGCGATTAGCAGGCCTGGATTTGCTCACATGGGTCGAGCGCCCCGGACGCGCGATTATTGTGCCCCCATACCGCGCGGATGTGCAGCGCACTCAGCAGATCGCTAGAGACTGGCGCGGTGATTGTGTCGACGCTATGCTCGTCGAACTTGCAACCGATATTACAGACCGTTGTGGTCTCAGTCCCTCTCTACCCATCGCAACCTACGACACCCGCGACTTTACCCGCATGTCCCTAAAAAGAGGTGAACTGCGCTTCCGCGTTTTCGATATGCGGTCGCCAGATTTTTGGGAAGACGATTGACCGGAGCTCTGGTACCATCAAGTCCATCCTCCCCGGAACCGCTCCCTACGCCTCGACCAAGCACGCCCTCAATGAGCTCACCCTGACAGCCAGGGCCGAACTAGCCGCGGAGAACATCCGCGTAGGACTCGTCTATCCCTGGATCACGGCAACCGGCGTCGCGGCCAACAGGGCGGTGCCGAGTCGCGCGGCGACGACCGGATAAGGACGATCCAGGGCGACACGGCGGACGACGTGGCGGAGGTGATCCTGGAGGCGGTCGAGACGGAGGCGGCCGAGGTCTACGCCGCCGACGTCAAGTGAATGATGGAGAGTAGTACAGGCGGATCCGGCGGCCGCTCCCCGTCACGCTAGACGCCTCTCGACCACGCTGTACCACCAGATGTACAACCAAAGGGGGGGCATGACGCAGCAGTTAGCGTACCCTGACTTTCCGCTAGCGGATGGGACGATCCGACTGCGGCCATGGACCATGCGCGATCTACCGGCCGTCGAGCAGGCGAGCCACGATCCCTATATCCCGGCCGTCACGTCGGTCCCGTCCGCCTACACGGAGGAAGCCGGTCGAGCCTGGATTGAGCGCCAGTGGAAGCGTCTTGCGGACGGTCAGGGGATGTCGTTGTGCATCGCCGATGCGCGCACCGACGCCGCTCTTGGCTTCGTCGACATCAGTTTCGAGCATAGAGTGCGCGGCCGCGCGAGCCTTGGCTGTTGGGTTGTTCCAGCGGCGCGCGGTCGTGGCGTCGCGTCCGCCGCCGTGCAGTTGCTGAGTGCATGGGCCTTCGCAACGCTCGGTATCCCCGCCTCGAACTGCTGGTAGAGCCGGATAACTTGGCGTCATAACTTGGCGTCTCGGCGCGTTGCCGAGCGTGCGGGCTTCCAGGAGGAAGGGCGGCTGCGCTCATACGAGGAGTTCCAGGGGCGACGCGCCGACCTCATCATGTATGCGCTCCTGGCGACCGATCGGCACGATCAACGTGGCACTCTGCGCGGAAAGGTCTTCACCGGCATCGGGGACTACGCGCGCTGGATCGAGCGGTATCGCGAGTATTACAGGGTCAAGACGGGTATGTCCTTGTTCCCCGGCACACTGAACGTGCGGCTGGACCGTCCCTACGAGCTGCCCGCCGGCAAGGTCATCCGCTTGGAGGGGGCGGAGTATGGCTCCAGGGTCTCCGTGAGCATCCTCCCGGTGCGCCTCTTTGACCGGCCAGCGTTCGTGCTGCGGCCCGACCTCCTGCAGGGGGCGTCGGCGGAGGACGCCGCGGACCGCCTCGCAACCCTTGAGATAGCGACCGACGTCAAGCTGCGCGACGTCTACGGGCTCAAGGACGGCATCCCTATCTTTGCAGTTTTTAGGAGGGATTGAGGCATGGCGCTCGATCTGGTACCAAGAGGTTGCTCACACGCCCTTGTCGCCAGGAGAAACGCCATGCTTATCCCGATTGTATGCCTTGACGCCCGTGTCCGCCAGTGGGCCAGCAACGTCGCCGCGGGTTTCAGCAAGCCGCACTATCAGCACTTTGTGACCGTGCTGCTGGGGCTGCTGTCCCCACGTGGCGCATGCCTCGCACACCGGTCTCTAACTCGTCGCGAGCGACACATCAGTAGGGAGCACACAATAACGTGAGTCTTGTGTCTCCAGGGACTTGAATAATCCACTCCATGGCGTGGGCCTCGGTGAGGTCGGGCACGTCGAGGTGCGCGGCGAAGCGCTGGATGACCGCCTCGGGGACCTGCGCGCGGCCGGCGCGCTCGCGGTTGCGCCGCAGCGTCTCCTCTAGCGGCGCCTCGACGTAGACGATGCGCACCCGGGCCTGGTAGTCGACGAAGCCGTCGATCAGGCGCGCCCGCAGCTGCCGCGTGAGGTTGGTGGCGTTCCAGGCGAAAGAGCGGCCCTCGCGCAAATAGACGCGCGCCTGCTCGCGCGCCGCGGCGACGACCGCGCCCTGGTCGTCCCTGGGGCTGATGTCCAGGTCGTGGCGCAACGCGTCGAGCGAGACGACCGGCCAATCCGGCAGATGCGTCCTCAGCCACCTATCCTTGCCCGCGCCGGGCAGCCCGGCCATCAGCACGACCTCACAGCGCGTGTCGTCGTAGGGATCGTAGGTCGGGTCCGCCTCTTGATCCCGGCCCTTGTGGAAGTAGGTGAAGCGGCTCAGGCCCGAGGGGAAGGCATAGGGGCGGTCGAGGCAGCCGTGCTCGCGGCAGTAGTCGCGGAACAAGTCGACCCGCGCCAGCAGGTCGTCGGCGTCGTCGCAGACGCGCCCGCGCACGTCGGCCTCGGCCACTATGGCCAGATGATCGCGGCGCGCCGTCTGGCTCACGCGGATGACGGCGCGCCGCGATCATCTGGCTCGTCGAGCAGGTAGAGTGGCAGGCCGTGGTGGCGGACCAGCGCGACGGCCGCCTCGCGCGCCTCGAAGGGGACGGACGGCGTCTCCAACCCCCTGTCCCCCTCCCAGCCGTCGCCGCGCCATAGCAGCAGGCGCGCCCGTTGCGCGCCGCGCCGGGCATGCCCGCGCGCAGAGGTGTGGCCGTCCGGCTCCACGGCGGTGCAGGCCGGCTTGGCGATGTCGTGCAGCAGCGTGGCGGCGAACACGATGGAGCGCTCGTGAGGAGGCAGTTCGCGCCAACGCCCGGACGCGATCAGTGCGCGGCAGACCCGTTCGGTGTGCGCCAGCACGTCGCCCTCGCCGTGGTAGACGGGATCCTGCGGGCAGCCGGCCAGCCCCCTGACCGCGCTGAAAGACGCCAGGATACCCTCCCAGTCGAGCCGCCACGCCGGCGGTGTGGGACAGTGCGGGAAGACCCAGGGCACGGCGCGGCGCGCATCATTCATCGGAAAACCTGCTGGAAGCGAACCCCTTGGGGTCACGCCGCGTGAAGGCTCGCGGCTTGTTCTGTTAGCCATGAGCCACTAAACGTGGGACTGCCTCCCCGCTGTGCCACGCCTGCTCCAGGCCGAACGCGCGCACGGTATGGAGCATCTGGAGGCATTCCTCGCCATCGGCGTCAGGCTGCCGCTGGAGCAGGTTGTGGTCCGCCAGCGACGCCAGTCCCGCGCCAATCCGCGCGGGAGACAGGTCGAGGGCGGAACTGGCGCACCGCGCCACGCCGCCCGTGTGGATGTCCGGAACGGCGGCGAGGCGGCGGAACAGGGACTGCTCGGCCGGGGTCAGGAGGTCGTAGCTCCAGCCGATCGCGTCGGACATGGTGCGCTGGCGCGGCGGGAGGTCGCACGCTCCGCCACCGAGGACCTCCAGATCCGGCCAGGCAGGGCAAGGCGGCGCGCCCCCCGCCGCCACCCCCGCATCCGCCGCCGTCACCTCCGCGCTCCCCACCCCCGTGCGCCCTGCCGCGGGTCCGGCGATGCGGCCGAGCAGGGCGGGCAGCGGCAGCCTCTCGGCCGCCGCCGCGGCAAGCTCGATCGCCAGCGGCAGTCCATCGAGGAACAGGCAGGCGCGGGCGATCAGGGCCAGGTGGGCGTTGGTGAGCGGCACGGCGGGACGGACCGCGCACAGGCGCTCGACGAAGAGCTGCACCGCCGCGTCGCCCGTGTCGTCCCCGCCGAGGTCAAGGAGGCCAAGGTCCTGGGACAGGAGTGTTTTCAGCGGCGGTACCGTGAACTGGCGCTCGCCGCGCAGGCGGAGGGCGCGGCGGCTGGTGACGAGGACGGTCAGCGCGGGGCAGGCCTCGCAGAGCGTGGCGAGCGTCGGCGCCGCGTCCAGGATGTGCTCGAACGTATCGAGCACCAGCAACTCGGGCCGCCGGAGCCTGCCCGCCACCCTCTCCCGCACTCGTGGCGCGGGGCCGGCGTCGTCCAGATCCAGCGCCCGCGCCAGGGCCGGCAGCAAGGCGTTGCCACTGGCGATGCCGTCGAGGGAGACGAACGTGGCCCCACCCGGGAACAGGCGCTGCGTGTCTGACGCGACCTGCAGGGCGAGGCGCGTCTTGCCGACGCCGCACGGGCCGACGAGGGTCAGCAGGCGCACGTCGGTGCGCTCGACCAGGGCGCACACCTCTGCCAGCTCGCGCCCACGCCCGATCATGTGGGTGAGGGGGATGGGGACAGGGATAGGGCGCCGGCGGTTGCGATGGGCCGGGACCGGCGCCGCGCGGGGGGCGCGCCGCTGCCCGGCCGCTGCCTCAAACGCGGCGCGCCCCACCGGGTCCAGTTCCAGGGCCGCCGCCAGTAGGTCGAGCGTAGCGCTCCGCGGCGCGCGGTTGACGCCGCATTCGAGGGCGCTGATGGCCCGCGCGCTGAGGCCTGCCCTGGCGGCCAGGGCTTCCTGAGAGAGGCCGGCGTCCACGCGGTGGAACCGCAACAGCTCCCCAAATCTCAATAGTTCTGGCGCGTTCATGTCGCTCACGTCGGGGACCCTCCTCGTTCGGCTCCCTCGCACGCGCGCATAGGGCGAGGGCGGACACGATGCGAGGCCGCCGGGGGGGCCGCTGCCTTGAGGGCCGATGCCACGACGCCAAAGCCGTGTCTCATTGATGATAGTAGCACGATGATGGATGTTTTGTCACTATCGCCCCTGGCCGGCGCAGGGCTTGTGAAAAGTCGTAGCGAGCGCCCGCGCCCCCAGATCACTCCAGAACTTCCGCGCATTAACGAAAAGTCGACGACTAGTAGCTCCACTGGGACCGCCGCAGTCCCTGCGGCAAGCCGTCGTGGGATGCCCGTCCAGGTTCGACAAACCACGCGCCCGCGAACAGAGCCGCAG
>JAABUX010009160.1_pt1 | contig 11264 bp, 10 predicted proteins | sample 5561851 | NCBI WGS metagenome assembly JAABUX01 (sample SAMN10711883, study PRJNA513361) | rock metagenome | isolation source: Antarctica rocks | place: Antarctica: Victoria Land, Richard Nunatak red sandstone | collected 2016-01-03 | reverse complement strand
TACTCACGCCGCGTTCGAGCATGAGGGTCGCGGCAGTGTGGCGAAGATCGTGGACGCGGACGCGCGGCAGGCCCGCGGCGGCGAGAGCGCGATGTAGGAGACGATTGGGTGCCGCCGGATCAACCGGTCCGCCCGTCGGCGTGGTGAAGACGAGGCCTTGATCGCACCACTCCGAGCCTGCCCGTAGGCGGTTCTCCACTTGCCGTATGCGGTGGGCTCGTAGCGCTGCTACCACAACAGCCGGCAAGTCGACAGAGCGGCGGCTACGGGTCGTTTTCGGCTCGCCAAATACAAGCCCCTTGCCCACCTGCCGGTGTAGCGTGCGGCGTACGCGCATCGTGCGGGCGTCAAGGTCTACGTCATCCCACGCGAGCGCGGTCGCTTCGCCCACCCGCACGCCGGTAGAAACTAGGACAGCCCACAGGGGATAGAGTGCGTCACCCTTCGATGTGTCGAGCAGCGTACGCGCCTCATCCGCGGTTAATGGTCGCATCTCCTTATGCGCGGGTCGCGGCGCGGACACCAGATCGGTAGGGCAGTACGCCATGTATCCCCACTTTACGGCCTGTCTAAGGGCCATTCCGAGCACCTCATGAGCTTGCTGGACGCTCCGCTCCGAGAGGCCCGCCCGTCGGAGACCGTCGTATGCGTCCTGAATATGGGTGTGACGGAGCTTGTCGAGTCGAAGGTCCCCCAATATACGGCCGCGCCCGCTCCACGTTCAGTCGGTACGAATTCAGTGTTGTAGCTCGTACTCGCCGGCCTGCGGACTGGTTCAGCCACTCGTCAAGGTAGTCACCCACCTTTTTGCTCGGATCGACGGACAGCCGTCCTGAGTCGTAGTCGCGGCGTGCGGCGTCCAGTTTGGCCCGTACTTCCTTGCGCGTCTTGCCGTAGAAGGTCCGCCGTGCTCCGTCGCCGATGCGAAGCCGAGCCATGTATCGCCCGTCCGCGCGGAGTGTGATTGTACCCTCGCCGTTGCCATTCTTACTCATCGTGGATCCTTTCAGAGAGAACGGCCGGCGGCATTTCTACCGCCGGCCGGTTGTCACTGGGTTGGTGCACCCAGTCGGTCGAGCAGATCGCCGGCGAGAGCAGTCACCCACTCACGCAGATCGTCTACTTCGTTTTGCAGGCGCACCAGCGTCTCTTGCGTGGTCTCGGTGGTCTCGGCGATGTTCGTAGCCGAAGGGGCGGCGGTCACGCCGCCACCCCCTCAACCACGATGGAGCGGAAGAACAGGCAGGCCACGGCAACGGCGCCACGGTGAGCGCAGACATAGCCGGCGCCGTATCGGCGGGACGCCTCGCAGGAGCATGGCCCCACCTTGCCGGCCTCTAAGGTCAGGCGGTATACGCTCGGGCGGCTGCCTGAGCCGACGCGGTAGCCGCCGTCACGGCACAGCGTCGCTTTGATGTGGCGAGCGCGGGCACGTGTCATGCCCTTCTGCCAGTCGGTCGGGATCGTCTCGCGGGTGATGATGGTCATGTCTCTGCCTCCCGTGTGGTGATTGGGTGGTCCCTGTAGGGTTGCTTACTCCCTACACACAGTATCCCACATAATCACACACTGAGTCAACCCATACAATTACGCATTGACTCGCAAAGACCCACGCCTGTACGCTGAAGGCAGGAGGTCGTACCTATGGCTGATGAACCGCAGTATGTTACGATCCAGGGCGCTGCTGCCGCGCTTGGAGTCACTCGGCGCCGTATCTGGCAGATGGTAAAGAGCGGCGATCTTGAAGCCAGATCGAACCCCCTGGATCGCCGAGAGAAGCTCATCCCGCAGTCGGAGATTGACCGCCTCGCGCCGTTTACAAAAAAAGCCGCGGCGTGAGTTGACACGCCGCGGCTGTAAGCAACCCTCGGCCGGGACCAACCAGCCGGAGGCACTCAATTATGGCAGGGCCAGGCGGTAACGCCCGGTGAACAGCTTGTTTAACCGCTCACGCTAAACGATGCCTGCACGGTCTTGCTGTGCCCGCGGTATGCGCACTGCACCGTCGCCGTGCCCCTTCACCTTTGACGACAAACGTGTGTCGTAGTGGATAGTACGTTACGAAAGGTGCTATCGTGGCGCAATTGTGCGAAACGAGCGTGCTCTCTGTGCGAGCTGCCGCGGAGCAATCGTGCGGCCGACCACTGGTCGGCTTGCACGGTTCTGCTCTGTTGCCTGTCGCAACGCCGCGTATCGACGACGCAAGCAGAACCCACCGGAGGATGCTTCGCGGGTGAGTCCTGGAGGGCGCCACTCGCTGCTTGAGAGGATGACGCTCTGATGCTCACGGGCCCCATCAAGAGCCAAATTGACCGCGTCTGGGACGCCTTCTGGTCGGGCGGCATTTCCAACCCGCTCGAAGTGATCGAGCAGATCACCTACCTACTCTTCCTTCGCCGCCTCGACGACTTGCAGCTCCTCGAAGAGAACAGAGCCTATCGACTCAAACAGCCTATCGAGCGTCGCGCTTTCCCGGAGGGCAATGACCCGAGGGGCCGTCCCTACAAGGACTTACGCTGGTCGTACTTTCGCCATTTCGCACCCGGTGAGATGTTCACGGTCGTGGACCAACACGTCTTTCCATTCCTGCGAGAGCTCGGCGGCGACGACTCAACGTACGCCCACCATATGAAGGACGCCCGCTTTACCATCCCCACGCCCGCGCTCTTGGTAAAGGTCGTCGACCTCATCGCCGACGTGCCGATGGAGGACCGCGACACCAAGGGCGACCTCTACGAATACATGCTCGGCAAGATCGCGAGCGCCGGCCAGAACGGCCAGTTCCGTACTCCCCGACACATCATCCGGCTCATGTCGGAGATGGTCGCGCCGGCCCCGACCGATGTCATCTGCGATCCCGCCTGCGGCACCGCAGGCTTCCTTGTGGCAGCCGGAGAATATCTCCGCACGCACAATCCGGAAATCTTCCGTGATGAGAAGCTGCGAGCGCACTTTCACCACGACATGTTCCACGGTTTCGACTTCGACAACACCATGCTCCGCATCGGCAGCATGAACATGCTCCTCCACGGCGTCGAGAACCCCGATATCCGATACCGCGACTCCCTCGCGCAGGACCACGCCGGTGAGGAGGAGCGCTACAGCCTCGTCCTCGCCAATCCCCCGTTCGCGGGCTCACTCGACTATGAGAACACCGCCAAGGACCTTCAGCAGATCGTCAAAACCAAGAAGACCGAGCTGCTCTTCCTCGCGCTGTTTCTGCGGCTCCTGAAGCCGGGCGGTCGCGCCGCCGTCATCGTCCCGGACGGTGTTCTCTTCGGCTCCAGCAACGCCCATAAGACGCTCCGGCGCATCCTCGTCGAGGATCAAAAGCTGGACGGCATCGTCTCCCTGCCCAGCGGCGTCTTCAAGCCCTACGCCGGTGTCTCCACCGCCGTGCTCCTCTTTACCAAGACCAACTCCGGCGGTACCGATCACGTCTGGTTCTACGACGTCGAAGCCGACGGCTGGTCACTCGACGACAAGCGAACGCCGCTGCTTTCCGAGGACAAGCTCGGTCCTGCTCCAGCCAGCGCTCTCACCGAAGACGAGCACGCCAGGAACAACCTTCCCGATGTCCTCGTCCGCTGGAAGGATCGCGAGACTGGCGAGCGAGATCGCCCGCGCACCGCGCAGAGCTTTTGTGTTCCTAAGGCAGACATTGTCGCCCAAGGGTACGACCTCAGCCTCAATCGCTATCAGGAGGTGATTCATGAGGAGGTCGAGCACCGGGCGCCGCTGGAGATCCTCGCCCACCTCGACCGGCTTGAGGACGAGATCAAGCAGGAAATTAATCAACTTGCGGTACTGCTCAGGTGAACGGCTGGTCAACGGAGCCGCTCGGGGCGATTTGCACGATAGGCATCGGCAAGACTCCGAGCCGCGACCGCAGCGAGTACTGGGGGCCAGAGTGTCCGTGGCTTTCAATCGCGGACATGAATCAGGGCCGGGACTTGCTAACGACGAAGGAGACAATCACTCCCCGCGCAGTTCAAGAGACCAACATGAAACGTGTAGAACCAGGAACCGTGCTGCTGAGCTTCAAGCTAAGCGTCGGAAAGGTTGGCATTGCTCAGACGCCCATGTACACAAACGAGGCAATCGCTCGTCTGCCGATCCGTGACAACTACCGCGTTCTGCCTGAGTATCTCTATTGGGCTCTTCAGTCAATCGACTTGACCCGTACCGCCGACCGAGCAGCCAAGGGCGTCACGCTCAACAAGGCAAAGCTGGAAGAAGTCGGCATTCCGGTCCCGCCGCTCCCTGAACAGCGCCGGATCGCCGCAATCCTCGATCAGGCCGACGCGCTGCGGGCCAAGCGACGGACCGCCATCGCCCAGCTCGACACGCTCGCGCAGTCCATCTTCCTGGACATGTTCGGCGATCCACGGCTGAACCCGTGCAACTGGCAGCAGCAACACCTCATTGATATTTGCACGTCGGTATCAGACATCGATCACAAGATGCCTTCAGCCGTCGACGGAGGCGTTCCCATGATTTCTGCCAAGGATCTGAGGGACGACGGGACGATAGCTCTTGATGGTGCGAAACAGATATCCGAAGATGACTTTGCTAGGCTATCCCGCAAGGGACGCCCCAGGAGGGGCGATATCATTTACTCGCGCATCGGCACAGTTGGAAAAGCCAGAATAGTGAAGACCGACGCCAGATTTCTCGCGTCGTACTCCTGCTGCACGATTAAGCCATCTCCGGACCACGTCGATGCTGTGTTCCTTCGCCAACTGTTGGATTCGCCCTCAACGCTTGCCCAAGCGGTAGGCGGAGTTCGTGCGATCGGGGTGCCCGACCTCGGCTTGGGAGTAATCAAACAGTTCGTGATGATCGTGCCACCGCTTGCCCTTCAGCGCGAGTTTGCTCAACGCCACGCGGCTCTCGAAGGCATCAGGGATCATCAGACCGCCTCACACTCTCACCTCGACCAACTCTTCACCTCACTCCAGCACCGCGCCTTCCGCGGCGAGCTCTAACCTATGAGCAACTTCTCCTTCCTCGCCGCCGAATGGCCCGCCGTCCACGAGGATGCCACCAAGGCCGAGTCCTTCCTCCACACCGATCCACGCGCCTCCTGCTTTTACGCTCGTCGCACCCTGGAGCTCGCCGTCACCTGGCTCTATAAGGCCGACGCCACGCTCCGCCTCCCCTATCAGGACAACCTCAGCGCCCTCCTCCACGAGCCAACCTTCAAGCAGGCGACCGGTGATCCCGTCTTCAACAAAGCCCTGCTCATCAACCGCATCGGCAATCGCGCCGTCCACGACCATCGCCCCGTCCCCGAGTCCGCCTCCATTGCGGCTCTCCAGGAGCTTTTTCATTTCTGCTACTGGCTCGCCCACACCTATGCGCGCCGCGCACGGCCAGACCCAAATCTGGCTTTCGAGCTGCCGCCCGTGCCCGCGGCGCCCACCGCCGTTCCACAGACCGCTGAGAAGATCCAACAGCTCGAGACCTCTCTTTCCGAGCGCGACGAGAAGCTCACCGAGGTTCTCGAACAGCCCAGCCTAGACGACGAGCTGATACGCCTTCGTGCCGAGGTCGCCAGAGCCAAGAAAGAGGCAGCCAACCAACCCGATACCCACGACTACTCCGAGGCCGAGACCCGTGACCGGTTTATCGACGTCCTGCTGAACGAGGCGGGGTGGAAGCTCGAGGACGCGCGGGACAGAGAATTCGAGGTTCACGGCATGCCGAACGGACCTGGCAAAGGCTATGTCGACTATGTCCTCTGGGGAGATGATGGCAAGCCTCTGGGCCTCGTGGAGGCGAAACGCACCAAGAAGTCGCCCCAGCTGGGCAAGCAACAGGCAAAGCTCTATGCCGACTGCCTCGAGGCACAGTTCGGTCAGCGCCCCGTCATCGTCTATACCAACGGCTACCAGCACTGGCTCTGGGATGACGCCATGTACCCGCCTCGCTCGGTGCAGGGGTTTTACACGAAGGATGAACTGGCGCTCCTGATTCAACGCCGCGCGACGCGAAAGTCCCTGTCCGCGGCAGCCATTGACGGCGCCATTGTGGAGCGCTACTACCAGAGCCGAGCCATTCGGCGCATCGGCGAGGCATTTGAGCATGACCTCGAGCGCAAGGCCCTCCTCGTCATGGCGACGGGTGCCGGTAAGACGCGAACGGTCATCGCGCTGTCTGACCTGCTGACCCGCTGCAACTGGGTCAAGCGCGTCCTATTCCTCGCCGACCGTGTGGCGCTCGTCAATCAGGCCGTCGCCACCTTCAGGAACCACCTGCCGGCGTCATCACCGGTCAATCTAGTGACCGAACGCCACGAGGAGGGTCGTGTCTACGTCTCGACCTACCCGACGATGATGACCCTGATCAACGAGATGCAGGATGGCCGTCGCCGCTTTGGGGCGGGTTATTTCGACCTCATCGTCATCGACGAAGCCCACCGTTCCGTCTATCAAAAATACCGTGCGATCTTTGACTACTTCGACAGCTTTCTGGTCGGTCTGACGGCGACGCCTAAGGATGAGATCGACATCAACACCTATCAGCTGTTCGACCTGGAACGTGGCGTGCCCACCGATGCCTACCAGCTCACAGAGGCGATCAGCGATGGCTTTCTCGTGCCCTTCCAGGCCGTATCGGTGCCCATCAAATTCCAACGTGAGGGCATTGCCTACACAGACCTCACGCCTGGGGAGCAGGAACTGTGGGACGCGCTGGAGTGGGAGGAGGATGGCCCCACTCCCGATCGGATCGAGGCTGCAACCCTCAACGCATGGCTGTTCAACGAGGATACCGTCGACAAGGTTCTTGCGCACCTGATGACCCACGGCATCCGGGTGGCGGGAGGTGATCGAATTGGCAAGACGATCATCTTCGCCAAGAATCAGGCGCACGCCGACTTTATTGTCGAGCGGTTCGACGTGAACTACCCGAAATTCAAGGGTGACTTTGCGCGCACCATTCACCACGGCGTGTCCTACGGACAGACCCTCATCGACGATTTCTCGACCCCAGGCAGAGCGCCGCATATCGCGGTCTCGGTCGACATGCTGGACACGGGCATCGACGTGCCAGACATAGTCAATCTGGTCTTTTTTAAACAGGTCCGTTCCAAGACCAAGTTCTGGCAGATGGTTGGCCGCGGCACGCGCCTCCGTCCCGACCTGTTCGGACCCGGGCAGGACAAAACCTGCTTCTACATCCTCGACTACTGTCAGAACCTCGAGTTCTTCAACCTGGATCCCGCCACCACCGAAGGCCGACTGGGAGAGCCGCTGAGCAAACGGCTGTTCACCACGCGGCTCGAACTTATCGCTGAGCTGGACCGTCAGGCCACCCCGGACGCAAGCGAAGAGCCGCCAGGCGAGCTTCGCGTCGACACCGCGTCACTGCTGCGTGGTGTGGTGGCCTCGATGAATATCGACAACTTCGTGGTGCGACCCAAGCGAGCGTTCGTCGAACGCTATGCCAAGCCGGAGGCCTGGGAGGTCCTAGAGCGGGACGACCTCCACGACCTTGCCACCGAAGTGGCCGGCCTGCCGTCCGACGTGGAAGTAGAGGAAGAGGAGGCGAAGCGATTCGACCTCCTCATGCTCCACCTACAACTGACGGTACTGCGCCACGAGCCGCGCTTCACGACACTGCGTGACCAGGTGATCACGATCGCTGGCTTGCTAGAGGAACAGGCCACCATCCCCATGGTCAGGGCGGAGCTCGTCCTTCTCGAGGAGTTGCAATCCGAGGACTGGTGGCAGGACGTGACCGTCGCCATGCTGGAGCAGGTGCGCAAAAAGCTGCGCTCGCTGGTGCGCTTCATTGAGAAGCACAATCGCAAAATCCTCTACACAGACTTTCAGGATGAGATCGGAGCGGAGACGGAGTTCGACCTGCTCGGGGTGCTCCCGCCGGAGTCCATGGAGCGCTTTCGGGCGAAGGCACAAGCCTTTCTCCGGCAACATGAGGATCACGTCGCCATCCATCGGTTGCGGATGAACAAACCGCTCACGGCATCCGATCTCACCGAACTCGAGGAGATGTTGACTGCAAATGGCGTGGGGGACCCCGAGGTCATCCAGAAGGCCAAGGAAGAGAGCCAAGGTCTCGGCCTCTTTGTTCGCTCGCTGGTCGGACTCCACCGAGGCGCGGCGAAGGAGGCGTTCGCCAACTTCCTGGCTGGTAAGGCGTTCAGCGCCAACCAGATCCAGTTTATCGATCTGATCATCAATCACCTCACCGAGCGTGGGTTGATGAGCGCCTCGTTGTTGTACGAATCCCCGTTCACCGACCTCAGCCCGCATGGCCCTGACGCGCTTTTTGCGTCATCACAGGTGGACGAACTGGTGTCGATTCTTGATCGAGTACGATCAACCGCACTCGCAGCTTAGTAGGGCACGAACGACTCAAGCAACTTATTACGCTCTCTAGTCTGCCCCTCAAAGGCATTGAGACGGACTTCGCTGTTGACTCTTCCGGCTTCACCACCTGCCGCTTTATCAAGTGGTTCAACAAAAAGTACGGGCACGAGATGGACAATCGAGAGTGGGTCAAGGTCCACCTGATGTGCGGCATCAACACGAAGGTCGTGTCTAGCGTCGAGATTAGCGGATGGGAAGCCCACGACTCCCCCTACTTCAAGCCGCTTGTGGAGACGACGGCGCGACACTTTCGGGTGCACGAGGTTTCAGCGGATAAGGCATATCCCAGCCGCAAGAACCTAGCAGCAGTTGAGGCCGCGGGCGGTACGCCCTACATTCCATTCAAGGAGAACATGGCGGCCTCGTCACTCGATGAGGAGTCCATGTGGGCCAAGATGTATCACCAGTACGCCTTTAACCGCGAGGCGTTTTTAGGGCACTACCACAAACGCTCAAACGCGGAGACAGCGTTCTCCATGATCAAGGATAAGTTCGGGGACGCAGTGCGCAGCAAGAGTGATACGGCACAGGTCAATGAAGTGCTGTGCAAGGTGCTCTGCCACAACATCTGCGTGGTCGCTATGGCCGGGCATGAGTTAGGGATTGAGCCGACGTTCCGAATCGCGTAGGCTTGTATCGCGCTTGGGGAGGGAGATTACACTTTCCCGGCTAAGATGCCCATAATGAGGTATGGGTATCGCGATTCAACCAAACGCCTCTCGTGTCTATGTCTCATTCTCAGCCCAGATTGACGCGACGACCACTGAAAGCCTCATCGCTACGATGGCGCAATTGGCAAACAATCGCGTGGAAGAGGTTTATCTTCTCCTATCGTCAGAGGGCGGTACGGTGATGCATGGGCTGAATCTTTACAACGTTCTGCGAGGTATGCCCTTCCGGCTTATCACGCACAATGCCGGGAACGTAGACTCGATTGGCAACGCGGTATTTCTGGCTGGCGAAACCCGCTATGCTTGTGAGCACTCAAGCTTCATGTTTCATGGCGTAGGTATCGCGACTCAGCAGGGTCAACGCTTCGATGAAAAAGGATTGCGAGAGGGATTGGGGTCAATCCAGGCCGATCAACGCCGGATTGGAAGTGTCATCGCGGAACGCACCAGCTTGGAGGCGTCGGATGTCAGTAATCTCTTCCTCGAAGCGCAGACTAAGGACGTGGCATACGCCGTTAGCCATGGGATTGTTCACGAGATTCGCGACATCCAAATTGCACCGGGTGACCCGGTAGTCGCCTTGTCGTTCCAACGGTAAGGCTAGGTTCTGAGGCAGTATTGTTCTCATTTGGTTCCTCTTCTCTGTGCGGCTCACTGTGACACAGACGTATCATAATTCCCCTTTTTGTGCAGGAGCCGGAGTGCACACAAAGAGGCTTCAGATCAGGGGTTTCTGTGCAAAGCCACCTGCACCCTAACGACGCGGGCAATACGGGACGCATTGAAACAGTCCAATCTATCACTTGATGTGCTGCTGTCGCTACGCGCCACACGACATCGTTCTCGTGTGTCACTGCCGCCCGTGGTCGCGCCCGAGCGGGCATGCTCAAGAGCACGCCCACCGAACGGTCCCGCTCTGTCCCGCTATGGAGCGAAAAGATCGCGGGCCACGATCCGCGCCATGGTGGTCTGACACTCCGCGCAGTGCCCACGGATCGCCGGGCGTCCATTGCAAAAGGTGACCGCTTGGCCGTCCACCAGCTCGCGCCGGTCACGGCACCGTGGACAATACGCCTGGACCATGTCCAGCTGAGGCGGTGAGAGCACAGGAGAGGCGCGCCGGTGGTATGCCCGGCGGGTACGCGGCCGGCCAGGTGGCAGTTTTGACCGTACTGGACGGGCTGCAGCGCGGGCAGCGCGTTCCGCTTCGCGGTGTTCCCGCTGGCTGGGCCGGCCTGGTCGTCGGCATTCTGGCCGTGCCTGCATCGCCTCCAGGACGGCATGCGCTGCATCCGTCTCGGCGTTGATCGCGGCGAAGCAGGATGGTAGCATGCGTTCAGCTCTCTGCAACTCGGCAGGAGATTGCGCCGCATCGAGCAGCGCCGATGCACGGTGGTACCGGCGCCACATACGATCCGTGGCGCTCTCGTACTGGCTGGTATAGGCGACGCCCCAGCAGTGTCGGCAGAGGAAATAGGCGCCACCATGCGGGCGGTAGAGCACTCCCACCATGCGACCGCACTCCATGCTTGGGCACTGCCAGAGTAACCGATGGCAGGCCGGCTGATACGCATACCGGACGCCCACGCCCTGGTGTCCGTGATAGAGGGTGTCGTACTCCAGCGACACGGCGCCGCGCGCATCGTCGCCGTGTCGCTGGTAGAGGTGCTCGTACCTCCCCAGGCCACGAGTAAACGTGAGAGCGCCCGCGTACCAGTCGCGCCGGACCATCTCGCCCAGCGCGGCGGCGCCGAGCCGAAAACAGGCGTCTGAGCGAACCTTACCCATCGGGCACCCAGTACCTCAAATGACCCATTTTGATACTGATTTCGACGCTATAGGGGGAGTTTTCCACGGTTAGCCGGGGGTTTCGTGCGCAAAGGACGCGTCAGAGCACCACAGTTTCATCGAAGTCTGAGATATTTTGCGCCATTTTGCCACCACCTTGCTAGGAGTGAGGCAGTGCTGCGCCGCCCGAGCTGGCTCCGGCGCACTATGATCGCGATCTACCTGGCATGCATGAACCCGGGTGGTAGACATACCGAGCTGGTCGGCGATTTTTCGCACCGGCACGCCCTGCGCGAGCAACCGCACGGCGATGCGCCGGCGCTGCAGAAGAACAGCTCCGGGTCTCGCCGTCCGCCTACCTGTCTCATTGATCCCTCTCTTGATCCGAATGACAAAACATGTTCCATTT
>JAABUX010009159.1_pt1 | contig 11264 bp, 10 predicted proteins | sample 5561851 | NCBI WGS metagenome assembly JAABUX01 (sample SAMN10711883, study PRJNA513361) | rock metagenome | isolation source: Antarctica rocks | place: Antarctica: Victoria Land, Richard Nunatak red sandstone | collected 2016-01-03 | reverse complement strand
CTAAGTTGAAAATCCACCGCCACTTCTCCCTTCTTTGCTATACGACGGCGTGATGCGGTGTGTCTCCCGGGACCTTGCTTTTTGGCCTCAGTCCAAAACACGCCCGCGGGTTTCCGGCATCACCAGCGCCATCACGAAGAACAAGCCGTAAGCGAGGATCGCGAACACGGTGATAGCCTGCCCAAGCGGCATGCTCTGGGCGAAGATTCCCACCAGAAAGGGAAACAGCGCGCCGATGCCACGGCCGAAATTATAGGCGAAGCCTTGCCCGGACCCGCGCAACGCCGTCGGAAACATTTCGGTAAAAAACGCACCCAGGCCTGAGAAATAGGCGCTGGCGCAGAAGCCGAGCGGAAAGCCGAGCACGAGCATCAGATTATCGGAGATGGGCAGCGTCGTGTAGGCCACGACCAGCAGCGGCGAGGCGAGGGAAAACAGCAGGAACAGATTGCGGCGGCCAATGCGGTCCGACAGCCAAGCCCCCGCGAGATATCCGGTGAACGATCCGGCGATCACCACGGCAAGGTAGCCGGTGCTGCCGATCACCGATATATGGCGCTCCGTCTTCAGGAACAGCGGCACCCAGGTGGTGATGGCATAGTAGCCACCCTGAGCCCCCGTGCCGATCAGGGCGGTGATGATCGTCGCCTTCAAGACGGGTGGCTGGAAGATGGCCCAGAAGGGCAGCTGCGCAGCGGGCGAATGGCTCACCCGCACCGCGATCTCCGGCTCGGGAACGTAGCGCCGGAGCATCGCGACGGCCACCGCTGGCAGCGCGCCGAAGGCGAACATCCACCGCCATGCCTCGTTTGCGGGAAGCGCCGTGTAGCACACTGCCTGTAGCACCACCGCAACGCCCCAGCCGACCGCCCAGCCGGATTGGACGGAGCCCACGGCACGCCCGCGAAACTGCGGCCGGATGGTTTCACCGATGAGCACTGCGCCCGCGGTCCACTCTCCGCCGAACCCCAGGCCGAGCAGCGCCCTGAAGGCGATCAACTGCGTGAAGGTTTGGGCCAAGGCACAGAACAGGCTGAAAATCGAGAACCAGATCACCGTGATCTGCAGCGTGCGCACGCGCCCGACCCGGTCGGCCAAGATGCCAGCCGCCCAGCCGCCCACCGCGGACGCCAGCAGCGTCGCCGTCACTGCGAAGCCGGCCATCGACGGCGCGACCTGCCACTGGCTGATGATCGTTCCGATAACCAGCGGATAGATCATGAAATCCGCGCCATCCAGCACCCAGCCGGCGAAGCACGCCCAGAATGTGCGACGCTCCACCGGGGTCAGGACGGCGTAGAACTCGGTCAGCCCGGTGCCGGCTGCTGCATCCGGCAACGCCTCGGCATTGGCGGTCATGGTCGTTATCTCCTTGTCTGCCGTCGGTTGCCTCGCCTGCGTTCTGCTTGTCCTAGCCAATCCTGAGATCGATGGCGGTCGTTATCAGCCGCGCCAGTTCGTGCCGCTTGATCTTCTCTGTTTCCGTCTTCGGCAGCGCCTCCGCGAAGCTGACGAAGCGGGGTAGCATGTGGCTTGGCAGCCGTCCTGTCAGGAAAGCACGCAATTCGGCCGCCGAAATCAGCTCGTCGGCCACGATCAAGGCAGCGATCTCCTCTCCCAGCATCTCGTCGGGTATCCCCAGCACGGCGCACTCGCGGATGGCGGGGTGCCTGATAAGCTGCAACTCGATCTCCGTGGGGCTGATCATCTCGCCGGCCCGCCGGATCAGCTCCTTTATGCGCCCGGCGAAAAACAGAAAGCCGTCATCGTCCAGCCAACCGCGATCGCCGGTGTGCAGCCACCCCTCCCGCAAGGTCGCGGTGCTGGCGGCCGGGTTGTTCCAGTATCCGGTGAAGAAAGTCGCCGGATCGTCCGCCCGGGCAACAATCTGCCCGGCCTGCCCGGGGGCGCACGCCGCGTCCTCGCTGTGGATCGCAAGCCGCGCGCCGCGCCGCGCCTGTCCGACGGAAGCGAAGCGGGTCGCCGCCGCCGTGTTCATGCTGACCCATCCGCCGGTCTCGGTCATGCCGTACAACTCCCGCACGGCGATTCCGAAGCGATCCTCAACCGCACGCCACACCTCGGCCGGCGCCCCTCCGCCGACGCACCAAATCAGGCCGTGCCCGGACACCGCCTCCTTGTAGCACTTGGCGAGAATACTCAGCACGGTGCCGACATAGGTGAAACCCGTCGCCCGGTGCCGCCGCGCTGTCTCGAAAAAGCCGGATGCGCTGAACCGTGCCTGCAGGATGAGGGTCGCCCCGACCTCCAGCGCCGACATGACGGCGTACATCTGTGGGTTGGCATGGAACAGCGGCAGGAAGACGAGGATGCGGTCCTCCGCGGTCAACCCCAGCGCGGCGGCCATGTCGGCGCCCGCCAGGAGATAGGCGCCGTGCGGAATGATCGCGCCCTTCGGCAGCCCCGTAGTGCCGGAGGTGAACAGGATGGTGTTCGGCGCATCGGCGGCGACCGTCAACGGAGCAGGGGCGGTTGCCTGGGATGGGCCGGTCTCCATCGCCTCGTCCAGCAACGCGACCTGCAGGCGCCGATCAAGGGCTGCGAGGTCGCGGCACTTGGCCTCTAGCAGCTCAGGCTCGATCAGCAGCAGCGCCGCCCCGCTCTGCGCCAGCGTGTAACGCAGGCCATCGCCCACCAGCCCAGTGTTCAGCGGAACGGTGATGGCGCCGAGATCGCTGAGCGCGAACCAGGCGACGAGGAAGGCCAGGCGGTTGCCGCACAGCAGCGCCACCGTCTGGCCAGGCGCCACTCCCAGCGCACGCAGCCGGGCGGCGTAGCTTCGCACCAGGCCCGACATCTCGCCGTAGCGCACGTCCCGCCCGGTTGCCTCGACCACCACGAAGACGCGTTCGGACGCGGGTCCCGTGGCAGCGGTATGGAGCCGTTCGGTGATCATGCCGGATGCAGGTCGCGCAGCCGCTTGGCAATGGTGTTCTTCAGTATCTCCGACGAGCCGCCAGCGATCTCGTAAGCCTTGGCGTCGCGCAGGTAGCGGCCGAATGGCGCGCTCTCCATCACCCCGTACGCCCCGCAAATCTGCACCGCGCGGGACGCCGTTTCCGTAGCGACACGGCTGGCCATCAGCTTCGCCTCGCTGGAGAAACGGGCAATCTGGTCATGCCGGTCGAGCGCGTGGGCCGCCTGGTAAGTCAGCAGCCGGGCCGCGTCGATGTCTGTCAGCATCTCCGCGAAATACCACTGGATGCCTTGCAGCTCGAACACCGACTGGTCGAAGGCGATGCGGTTGCGCGCGAATCGCAAGGCCCCGTCGAAGGCCGCGCGCGCGATGCCGATGGAGATCGCGGCCGCGACCGTGCGGGAGAAGTCGAGCGTGGTCACCGCCTGGCGCACGCCCTTGCCCTCGGTGCCAATCAAGTGGTCGAGGGGAATGGTGACGCCGTGCAGCACCAGATCCACGTGGGGGCCGTTGCGCAGGCCGAAGGTGGCGGCGTTCGGCCCTTTCTCGGTGGACACGCCCGCCATGTCCCGCCGTACGAAGAAGCTGGACACCCCGCGCTCGGTCTCCGCCAAGATGACGTAGGCCTCTGCCGCGGAGCCGGAGGTGATGAAGGATTTGCGACCGGTCAGCACCCATTGGTCGCCGTGCCGCACCGCCTTGGTGTCCAGGCTGCGGATGTCGCTGCCGTGATTCGCCTCCGTTAGCGCGAAGGAGGTGATGAGTCCCTCGCGGAATTGCGGCAGGACGGCCGCCTTCAGGCTGTCGGAGCCGAACATCTGCACGATGGTTTGCGCCTGCAGAATGGTGATGAGGCTGATGCCGACGGCCGCGCTGGCATAGGACGCCTCCTCGAACACGGCGGCACAGCGGGCAAATCCGGCATCCTGCCCCCCATACGCCGCCGGCAAGGTGAGGCTGGTGTAACCCGCCTGGGCCAGCGCCTTGATGGCCGCCACCGGATACACGTCCTCTCGGTCCACCCGGTCGGCGTCGGGCGCCACGTGCGCCGCCACCGCCTCACGCAACCCGGTGAGGAACTCGCCATCGACGGGATCGGGCCAGAGCCTATCCTTGGTCGCTTCCCGTTGGTCGGGCATCGTCATCGCTCCCTCGGCGGTCACTTCGGGGACTGTCCGCCGACACTGCGCGGGATGGCAAGCCACGACGGGGCAAACCAGAGGCGCACGCCTACGCGCCTTTGCCGGCAATCGTGGCGCGCAAATTCTCTTTCCACGCGACGAAGCTCTCTTGGAAGCCCTGCTCGGTCATCCGGGTCAGCCGCCGCTTCGTCAACGCCATGGCAAGGGCCGGCTTGCCCGCCAGTTCCTCCGCCAGCCGCAGCGCCTCGTCCACAACTTCGCCTTGAGCCACGACGCGGTTAAGCAGCCCGAGCCGGCGGCATTCCTCGCCATCTATCATCCGCCCGGTCAGCGCCAGATCGTACGCCATGGCGTGACCGAGCACGGCGTGGATCATCCAAGGCCCCATGCTGCTGGCCACGCCGGCATTGATCTCCGGCTGCCCCATGCGGATGCCGGGATAGCCGACACGGACATCCGCCATCAGGGCGAACTGGAAGGCTGAGCCCACGGCCACCCCGTTCAACGCGGCGACCGCCGGTTTGGACAGCCCCCGCAACGCGCCGAAGAATGTCCGCCATTCTTCGACCCAGGCATCCGCCTCCTCGGCAGTGGCGACCGCGGCCTCCTTCAAATCCTGCCCGGCGCCGAACGCCCACCTGCCTGCACCGGTGAACACGGCGGCACGCACGGCCTCGTTCCGCTCGATCCCGGCACAGGCTTCGACGATCTCCTGGCGCATGGCGCGATTCCAGGCATTCATGACCTGCGGGCGCTGGAACGTGACCAGGCCGACCCGGCCTCGCCGCTCCACGGTGATGAACTCCATGGCGCTCCCCCTGGTGAGCACGGTCAAATTGACGCCCTGAATCGCAAGGTCCTAGATTGCCCGCAAGCCGCGCACTGACGTGGCGAACGCTGGGAGGTGCGGAATTGGACCAGGCTGCGAATGAGATTCCGACGGTCGGCCTTGGCCTACGGTGGGAGGATACCCCGGTTGGCATGCGTTTCAAGACGGTCGGCCGCACCGTCACCGACGCCGACATCACCAACTTCGTTGGCGTCACCGGCATGACCGAGGTGCTGTTCACCGACCTCGAATATCTTCGCAGCGAGTCGCTGTTCGAGGGCCGCCTGGCTCCGGGAGCGCTGGTGTTTTCGTTCGCCGAGGGTCTGCTGATGCAATCGGTCGTCCAGCGCACTGGCCTGGCGTTCCTAGGGCTGGAGATGAAGGTCGAAAATCCGACCTTCGTCGGCGATACGATCCACGTGGAATGCGAAGTCATCGTATCGCGCGCGACGGGCAAGCCGGGACGCGGCATCGTCACCACCCGCAACCAGATCGTGAACCAACGCGGCGAAACGGCCATGGTCTACACGCCAACCCGCCTGGTCAAAGGCAGGGACTACGTGCCCGAAGGCCGAGGCGGAGCGTAGCGGACGCGTTGGCATGAGCCCAGGCGGGGACATGAGCCCGGGCGGACCGCTCGCTGACATCCGGATCATCGACCTGACCACCATCATGATGGGCCCTTCGGCGACGCAGGTGCTGGCCGAGATGGGCGCCGACGTCATAAAGGTGGAAGCACCCGGCGGCGATCCGATCCGCGGCGTCGGCCCCGCGCGGCATCCGGGCATGGGCGGCTTGTTCATCAACGCGAACTCCGGCAAGCGCAGCCTCGCCATCGACCTGAAGCGCCCCAAGGGCCGGGCCGCCCTGCTGCAGCTGGCCGCGACCGCGGACGTGCTGGCCTACAACATCCGCCCGCAAGCGATGGACCGTTTAGGCCTGTCCTATGACGCAGTTGCGGCGGCCCGGCCGGACATCGTCTATGCTGGGATGTTGGGCTACGGCCAGGACGGGCCGTATGCTAGCCGCCCGGCCTATGACGACCTTATCCAGGGCGCGGCGCTGATCCCGTGGCTGATGGCCCGCTCCGGGGACGGGCCGCCCCGCTACGTGCCGAACGCCATCGCCGACCGCATCGTGGGCTTGACCGCCGTCGGTGCGATCTGCGCCGCCCTGCTTCACCGCGAACGCACCGGGCAAGGGCAGCAGATCGACGTGCCGATGTTCAAAACCATGGTGCGCTTCACCCTTGCTGACCATTTGGGCGGCCTCACCTTCGATCCGCCGCTGGACGATGGCGGCTACCCACGCCTGCTCACGCCCGAGCGCCGCCCCTATCGCACGCGCGACGGCTACATCTGCGCCCTGCTGTATAACGACAAGCAGTGGCGGACCTTCTTTGCCGCCATCGGGCAGGCGGAGCGCTGGGAGCAGGACGGCCGGATCGTCAGCATGGGCTCGCGCAACGAGCATATCGGCGCGCTCTATGCGGAGGTCGCGGCGATCTTCGAGGGTCGCACCACGGCCGAGTGGAGCAGATTGCTGGAGGCGGCGGACATCCCCTTCACCCCCATGCACGACCTGTCGTCGATCTTCGAGGATCCGCATTTGGCCGCGACCGGCTTCTTCGTCGGCGAGGACTATCCGAGCGAGGGAAAATTGCGCCGCACCAGGCCGGCGCTCCGCTGGGCGCATACACCGCCGGGTGCCCCCGGTCCGGCGCCTCGATACGGAGAACATAGCGCGGCCATCCTGCGAGAAGCTGGGCTCAGCGAGTCGGCGATCGGCGCCCTTCTCCAGGATGGCACGGTGACGATTTGCGCGCCGTGATGGGTTGGCGCGCCGTCTTGGCCGTTGCAGGGTGCAGTAAAATCGGAGGATCGCCCATGTTCCGCTCCCTTTGCCTCTCGCTCGCTGCGGGGTTGCCGCTGCTCGCGGCGGGGGTAGCGCGTGCCCAGGCACCGGCGGAGATCAAGATTGGGCACCTGCACGCCAGCTCCGGCCCGTATGCCAGCATCTCCATGCCGGTCTATGACGGGCTTAAGATTTGGGTGGACCAGGTGAACGCCGGCGGCGGGATCATGGTCAAGCCGTTCAACCGGAAGGTCCCCCTCCGGTTGATCTCCTACGACGACCAGAGCAACCCGGGCACCGCCGCCACGCTGACCGACCAGCTCATCTCGCAGGACAAGGTAGACATGCTGATGTCGGACTCCGGCTCGGTGCTGACCGCCGTCGCGATGCCGATCGCGCGCGAGCACAAGATGCTGCTGTTCAACCCGACCGGCACCGGCGCCCCATTCTTTACTAAGGACAATCCCTACATGGTCCTGCTGGCCGATCCGGTTTCCACGATCTGGCCCAAATACATCGCCGACTTCCTCAAGGATGGCGGGATCAAGGGTGGGCTGAAGCGGATCGCGATCGTGTATGCGACGAACGATTTCACGACCACGCAGGCCATGGCGCTGCGCGGCTTCCTAAAGCAAGCGGGCGATAAGATCGACATCGTCTACGACCAAGGCGTGCCGACCAACACGTCGAACTACACCGTCATCTTGAACAACATCGCCGCCGCCAAACCGGACGCCGTGATCAACCTCGGCTATGTCGGCAACGATATCGCCTTCCTGCGCAATCTGCAGGACAGCGGCCAGGCCTACCCGTTCGTCTTCACTATCTACTCCGGCCTCGAGGTCGACGAGGTGATGAAGAACGTCGGCGCCTCCGGAATGGAGAACGTCTTCACCTACGTCACCGGTGCCTTCATCGACTACAAGCCGACCATTGGGATGGACACCGAGACCTACCGCAAGTTGTGGGAGAAGACCTATCCCGGCGGCGGCGTGGAGTTCGGCATCAACGCCATTGCCGGCTACATGAGCGGCCTGGTCATCGAGAAGACGCTTGAGACGACGGACAGCATGGCGCAGCTCGACCTTCGCAAGGCGGTGTTCGCCCTGTCCGGCAAGCTGCGCACGCTGGACGGCGTGTTCGCCCTGGACGACACGGGCGGGCAGATCGGCGAGATCACGCCGCTCGGCCAGTTCGTCTCGGACGGCAAGGACGGCGTCAAGCTGAATGTCGTCTACCCGCCTGACGTTGCCACCGCCAAGCCGGTGATCGGCGCGAAGTGACCCGCTCGGCAGGCCGTTGACGCCCAATGCTGACGCAGGCGCTCCTGGGCGGGGTGGTCTTCGGCCTGTATTTCACGCTGATCGGGCTCGGCCTGAACCTGGTGTTCGGCGTCATGCGCATCGTCAACCTGGCGCAGGGCGGGTTCGTGATGCTGGGCGCCTACGCGGCGTTCTGGGCGTGGGGGCTGTTTCACCTGCACCCGGTGTACAGCGCGATGATCGTGCTGGTGGTGTTCCTGATCATGGGCCTGCCGATCTACTACCTCATCGTGCCGCGGCTGCAGGTCGCCAAAAACTCGGAGATGCTGTCGCTGATCCTGTTCTTCGGCCTGTCGCAGATGATCGAGGCCAGCGCCTCCATCGCCTTCGGCTCCACCGAGCGGTCCATCCCGTCCATCGCGCTGGGTTTCCGCTTCGTGCAGGTGTTGGGCCAGCGCCTGCCGGCCGCCTGGGTGGTCGGTGCCGCCGTCAGCGCCGTGGCCGTGCTGCTGGTGTATGTCTACCTTTATCGCACCCGCTTGGGCACGCTGACCCGCGCCATCATGGTCAGCCGCGAGGAGGCCGTGGCCACGGGGATCGATGTCGATCGGGTGTGCGCCGTGGCCTTTGGGCTGGGTATCGCACTGGGCGGCGTGGCGGGCGTATTCGCGCCGTTCATGTTCGGCAGCGTCACCCCGGCGATGGGCGAGGAAATCAACGTCGCGGCCTTCGCCGTCATCGTCGTCGGCACGCTCGGCAACCCGCTCGGCACCGTACTCGGGGGAGCGATCTATGGGGTCTCGTTGATGCTGATGCAGACCTATCTCAGTTCCTGGGCCAACCTGCTGCCCAACCTACTGCTGATTGCCGTGCTGCTGGTGCGGCCAAGCGGCCTGCTGGGACGCCAGGTTCGCAGTGCTTAGGGCCGCGCGTGACCTGTTCGGCGTGGCGGTCCCGCTGGTGGCGGTGCTGGCAGTGCTGCCGTTCGTGTATTCCAACCAGCTCCTCCTGTTCAACTTCGTCATGTTCCTGACGCTGGCGCAGGGATTGAACGTGATCTACGGCTTCACCGGGTTCCTGCCGTTCGGCTATGTCGGCTTCTTCGGGGCCGGCGCTTACGGGTTCGCCATCGCGGTGATGCACCTGCATCTGTCGCCGTTTCCCGCCATGGCCGTAGCCGGGCTGGCCTCCGTGCTGCTGGGCTGCATCCTGACGCCGATGATGCGGCTGACCGGGGCTTACTTCGCGATCGCCAACTTGGCCGCGGCGCAGGCGCTGTACCAGATCGTCTCCAACCCGGCGCTGCAGGACATCACCAAGGGTCCCTACGGCGTTTCCGTCTCGGGCGTGTTCGCCCCTAGGACCAGCTACGCCGTGGCGCTCGGCCTGCTCGCCGCCACGCTCGGGCTGGTGGTGTGGCTGCGCAACTCGCGGTTCGGCCTGGCGCTGCAGGCGCTGCGGGACGACCCAATCAGCGCTGCGATGGCGGGGGTGTCCGTGGTTCGCATGCGCACGATCGCGTGGCTGCTCTCGGCCCTGATCGCCGGACTGGTAGGCGGGGTGTTCGCCTGGCACGTCTCGGTGTTCTATCCCGAAACGGTGTTCGACCTCAGCATCAGCATCTTCGGCATTGTATTCACGCTGTTCGGCGGTGCGGCCACGCTGCTCGGCCCGATCCTCGGCGTGTTGATCCTGTATGGGATCTACAACGCGATCGGCATCACCGTGCCGCAATACTTCCAACTCATCTACGGCAGCCTCATCGTGGCGCTGGTGCTGTTCCTGCCCAACGGCCTCGCTTCCCTGCTGACTCGACGAGGCATGCGTGTCCCCTGAACCGCTCCTCCACGTCCAGAGCCTGGTCAAGCGGTTCGGCGGCTTCCGGGCGCTGGACGGGGTCAGCTTCCATCTTCGCCAGGGCGAGGTGCTCGGGCTGGTCGGGCCAAACGGGTCGGGCAAGACCACCTGCATCAACATCATCTCCGGCCTGCACCGCCCGGACGGAGGCAGCGTCGCGTTCGAGGGTGCGGCGATCGGCGGCATCCCGTCGCACCGCCTGGCCCGGCGCGGGATCAACCGCACGTTCCAGTCCCCCCATCCCTTCCCCACCCTGACGGTGCTCGAGAACGTGCAAATCGCAGCCACGTACGGCCATATCGGGAACAGCCCCGACCTGCCGTTCCTGCTGGAGAGCCTTCAGCTCGACGGATTGAAGAACCGCGTCGCCGGCGACCTCAACAGCGCGCAGCAGAAGATGCTCGACCTTGCCCGCGCGCTCGCCACGTCGCCACGCCTGCTGTTAGTCGATGAACTGGCGGCCGGTCTCAACCCCGCCGAGCTGTCCCGCGTCGCCACCCGCCTGCGGGAGCTGGCGTCAGGCGGGATGGCCCTGCTGGTGGTGGAGCATCTGATGGGCTTCCTCGACACGGTGACCGACCGCATCGTCGTGATGAACGCCGGGCACGAGATTTTCGAGGGCAAGCTTTCCGCCGCCACGAAGGACCCGGACGTCGTGCGCGTCTTCCTCGGCAACTCCCATGCCGCCTGAGCTGCTGCGCGCCCGCGACATCGACAGCGGGTACGGCAAGGTGCAGGTGCTGTGGGGCGCCGGGCTGTCGGTGAATGCGGGCGAGAGCGTGCTGCTGCTGGGGGCCAACGGTGCCGGCAAGACGACATTGCTGAAGGTGCTGGTCGGGCTGCTGCCGGCGTGGCGCGGCGGCGTGGCGCTGGGCGGCAGCGATGTCACCCGGCTTCGCACCGACCGCCGGGTGCGCCAGGGTATGGCCTACATGTCCGAACTTGGCGTGTTCACCGGTTTGTCGATCGACGAGAACATCCGGATCGGTGGCCAGTTCTCCGACCGGGGCACGCTGCGGCAGCGCATCGAGGAGCTTTACGCCGTTTTCCCGGACCTCGCGCATCGCCGCCGTGCGCTGGCAGGCAGCCTGTCCGGCGGGCAGCGCAAGATGGCGGGGATCGCCAAGGCGCTGGCCGGCAACCCGCGGCTTCTGGTGATGGACGAACCCTCTGCCGGGCTCTCCCCCCTGTTCGTCTCGGAGGTGCTGGCCGTGCTCGGCCGGTTCCGCGCCGGGGGCTTGTCGCTGCTGATCGCCGAGCAGAATGTGACCTTCCTCGACCTCGCGGACCGGGTGTTCACGCTCGAAGGCGGCCGGATCGGCTTCGAAGGGACGGTGGCGGCGCTGCACGCCGACGATGCGCTGAACCGCGCATATTTTGGC
>JAABUX010009158.1_pt1 | contig 11265 bp, 10 predicted proteins | sample 5561851 | NCBI WGS metagenome assembly JAABUX01 (sample SAMN10711883, study PRJNA513361) | rock metagenome | isolation source: Antarctica rocks | place: Antarctica: Victoria Land, Richard Nunatak red sandstone | collected 2016-01-03 | reverse complement strand
GATGGCGCCGACGAGCGCGGCCAGCGTGGTGCAGGCGCAGGCGGAGGTGGGCCGGGAGGGCGGGGCGCTGAGTCCGGCGCTCTCGGGGCGCATCCAGGCGAAGCGTGGGGGCGGTCAGCCGCTCGACGCCACCGTCCGCCGAGGCATGGAGGGCGTGTTCCAGGTCAGCTTCGGCCACGTGCGCATCCACGCCGACTCCGAGGCCGACGTGCTCAACCGGGGGGTGGCGGCCATCGCCTTCACCGTGGGCTCCGACATCTTCTTCCGGGCGGGCGCGTACCAGCCGCATAGCACGGCCGGTCAGCACCTGCTGGCGCACGAGTTGACCCACGTGGTCCAGCAGCGCACGGGCTCCCTGGGCACGAGCAGCGGCAACACCGGTGGCGGGACGATGACGGTGGGCGCGGCGGACGACCGGCACGAGCAGGAGGCCGAAGCCACCGCCCACCGCGTCACCACTGCCCTCCAGGCGCACGCTACCAGCGCGGGCGCGGGCATCGCGCGCCGCCACGACCCGGATGTGGCCCTCGCGCCCTCGGCCAGTGGCGTGGCGCGCGTCGCCGCACCCGCCGCCCCTGCCCCCGCGGCCGCGCCGCGCTTCGTACTGCGCAACCCGCCCCTGGCCTTCGTGTTCAGCGACATCGGCGCCAACCTGCACGTCTCCGAGCCCCACCCCACTACTAAGGACGCCCCGCTGCCCCCCGGTCCCCGCCTCCCCTCGCGCTCCAAGCTGCGCATCCTCCACTACCAGCAGGGCAGCGCGTGGGCCGAGGCTCAGGTGCTCGCCTGCCCGCCCGGCCAGGCAGGCTTTGTCGGCAAGACGGGCTGGGTGAATGTCGGCCTGCTGGACACGGACTGGCCCGACCCCGAGGCCACGATGTACCCCATTAAGAAGGGCGACACCGCCGAGACCATCGTCAAGAAGGCGGGGTATCGCATCGCGCCCGGACGCGACGCGCGCTACTACGTCAACGTGCTGGTCTACGTCAACAAGCCGCACACCCTCTACAACCCCGACCCGCACCCCGAGCAGACCGACCACTGGACCAAGACGGTCGCCGTCACGGACGAGACGATCTGGCTGCCGGGGCAGGCCTTCGCCGACTCGCTGACGGGCGTGGTGGGCTCGGGCTCGATCACGGGCGGGGCCTGGGCCACCCTCCAGCAGGAGCTGGGCTGGGCGCAGGTGGTCGTGCAGCACACCATCTCCGTGCTCTCGCAGCCCGTGGCCCTCGTCGCCGACGCGGCGACCAACGCGGCGCATTACGCCCTCACCGTTGGCGGGCGGGTCATAGGCCAGTTCGTCGGCGCCGCCGCGCACGAGGCCGCGGCGCTCGTCGGGGGCACGATGAGAGCGATCAACGCCGCCACGAGCAATCCGGCGGCCATGCTGCACGCCCTGGTCGGTCTCGCCACCGCTCCCGCGCGCCTGCTCACCTCCATCCCCGGCGCCTTCGTCGGCTTGCTCCAGGAGCAGGGCAAGGCGCTGCTCGGAAGCCTGCTGGGCACGCAGGTGCGCGACGAGTTGGGCGCTACCATCGGCGCCATCCTCAAGGACCCCCTGACCTTCGCCCGCAACCTGGCCACGGCGGTCGGCGTCGGCTTCCACGGCCTACTCACGCACCTGGGCAGCGGTACCAACTTTGTGTCCGACGCGCTGGGCTGGCTGGCTGGCCGCAGCGGCATCACTATTCCGACAGGTGTGGGGCTGGGCGAGCTGGTGCTGATCGTGGCGCAACAAGTGGTGGGGCTGAGCGAGGCGCACCTGACCGACCTGCTGGTCAAGGCGCTGGTCAAGCGCGGCACAAGCGAACCGCAAGCGCGGACCATGGTCCAGCGAGCGGAAGGAGTCATCGGGACGCTGGGGACGGCGCTGACGCATCTGCCGCATAGCGCGGGGGAGGCGAGGCAACTGGTGACGCAGGCCCTGGGGACGCTGGGCGCGACGGTGCGGGACGCGGTGCAGGGCTGGCTGCTGCAGAAGGTGGTCACGGCGGCGATTGCGAAGCTGGTGGCGCTGTGCTCTCCGGGGGTGGGGCTGGTGCTGCAGGCGGTGCAGGCGATCTACGGGGCCATCCAGACCTTCCTGCAATACAAGGAGCAGTTGGGAGCGTTGCTCGGGCGGCTGATGGGCACGTTCAAGGGGTTGGCCACCCCGTCGTCCGGGGCGGTGACAGCGGCGGGAGGGGCGATCACGGGGGTGTTGGTGGGGATGATCCCGGCGGCGCTGAACTTCATCGCGGACTTCTTCGGGCTGGGAGGGCTGGCCGCGAAGGTGCAGGGGGTGATTGGGGCCATCCGGGCCAAGATCGACACCATGGTGAGCGCGATCATCAACCGGCTGGTGGGCCTGGTGCAGGGTATCGCGGGCCGCATCGGCGGTGGCGCGCATGGCCCTGCCACGGGGACCCCGGCGTCTGGCCATGCGCCGCCCGCGCCGGCGCACCAGGAGAATCCTAAGCACGAGGCTATCGCGCAGGCCATCGTCACCAAGCTGGAACACATCGACGGCGCGCCCAAGGACTTCGCCGCGACGCGCACGGAGAAGGAAGGCGAGGCCGGCCCGCTCAAGGCGCGCTACCAGCCACAACTGGAAAAGGGCATCAACCTGAGCATCACCTTCGCCACCGAGCCGGACGACGCGGGCGGCAAGGAGACCTTGGACTTCACGGTGGTCATCGCGCCGAACACCACGACCAAGAGCGGCCGCATCCCGGTCGAGAAGATCGACCCGAGCGTCGACGACGTACAGGCCGGCACCCGCGCCCATCCGTTCCCCATCATCTGGCCGAAGCCCGCGTCCAAGGATTACCCCGTCCTTTATCTCGGAGGCCCTAACACATCAATTATTCGCCAAGCGGACCTGCGGCAAAAAGTTGGCCAAACGGACGCTACCGGCCACGTGATCAAGGAATACAAACCAGAGGTCGGCGGAGTCTTGCCTGATGGCACCTCAATCGGGCTAGCGCCACAATGGCAGATGAGGATAGGAACAGTCATTGGACCTCTCTCTAACGCTGGCACCCCTGGAGGTAAAAAGATTCTCAAGGTCCTAGAGCAGTTTGGCTTTAATTCAACGATCGAGCGCATGGACGGGGATCATGTACACGAGATTCAGATGGGTGGCAAAGACGAGATCCCCAATCTGTGGCCTCTGACGCTCAGCACAAATAGGGGAGCAGGCAGCATCATCTCTCGAATCGTCGTTCATTATCCCAGCCGCAAGACAACAACGGTGAGGGAACTTAAGAATACCTGCGGCCAGCGCGACTATTTCTTCAAAGCCGTCGATTTCCAGCCCTAGCGATCCTTGCCGACGTCATCTCGGAAACGTTGGCAGGTTTGCTTGTCGAGGAGCAACAGCATGGAAGATGTGTGGAACCGCATTGAAACGTGGCTCAGAGCGAATGCACCGGAAACACTGCATGATTTGCGTTCCGGGGCAACGCGGGATGACATACGAGCGGCCGAGGCAGCGCTGGGGGTCTCATTCCCCGACGACATGGTAGCGTCGTACCTCCGGCATGACGGGCAAGATCACATCGGTTATGCTCTTATGGGACAGTGGCAATTGCTACCACTGGAGCATCTGGTTATTCAAGGGGAGAGCATGAGGGATCTCCCGCCCGACGAGGAGGCGGGCGAAGGAGAGGATGAGGGCGCTTATGCTAATCCGGTCCGCCAAGAGTGGTGGAATCCAAGATGGGTACCCGTCGCATATGATGGTGGCGGAGACCTCCGCTGCGTCGACCTTGATCCCACACCCTATGGTACGATGGGGCAGGTGATGACGTTCTGGCACACGGATGAGAGGCGTGAACGACTTGCGCTTAGCTTTCGCGAGTGGTTGAACGGGTTCGCTGATGATCTTGAGCAAGGCAGATATGCAGTCCAGGACGGCGAAGTCACCGAAGTCGAACGCTCACATAGTTAACCAGAACGCACAGGGCGATGAAGGATGCCTGGGATCGTATCGAAACGTGGCTCGAGAGCAATGCGCCTGACATGCTGAGGGTCTTGCGACCTGGGGCAGCGTTGGACGCTATACGGACTACCGAAGCTACTTTGAGCGTCACGTTTCCCGACGACATGGTGGCATCGTACCGCATACACGACGGTCAGGCTGCTCTCAGTTACGCTCTCATGGGCGAGTGGGAGTTGCTATCGCTGGAGGATGTGATCACTGAATGGGACACGATGCGGGACCTCCACCTGGACGAGGCTCCGCACGACGAAGGTACCCCCACCGACCCGGTGCGGCCCATGTGGTGGAATACAAGATGGGTGCCCGTCGCGTACAACGGTGGCGGCGATCTTCAGTGCGTCGATCTTGACCCTGCTCCCAACGGTACAGTGGGACAAATGACCACGTTCTGGCATATGGACGCCGAGCGCGAGCAACTCGCCCCAACTTTTCGAGACTGGCTGGCCGCATATGCCGACGATCTCGAACAGGGCAAGTATACGGTGCGCGAGGGGAGCAAGCTCATCCTGCGTGAACGCTCGGACGGCTGACGGGGACGAACGAAGGCCATGGGCGACGTGTGGGACCGTATCGAGGCTTGGCTCAAGGTGAACGCGCCGGATGCGCTGGACAACGTACGTGCCGGGGCGACGCGCGATGCTGTCCGGGCGGCGGAGGCTACCCTGGGGGTACAGTTTCCCGACGACATGGTGGTGTCGTATCTCGTGCATGACGGCCAGGACACCTACAGCCCCGCACTCGTCGGCGAATGGCAACTGCTGTCGCTCGAGGGCGTGGTCACCGAATGGTAAGTCATGCGCAACCTTCATCGGGATGTCGCGTCTACGCCAAAGTTGCTACTCGTCCAAGCAAGCGAGAGAGGGGTGGAGGGCACGCCACACGCGGTGTAGCGGATGACCCAGAGACAGCGTGGGGCAGGGCGGCGGGGAGGACGCCGTGACGCTGACGCTGGCGCGGCGCGGGGGCGATGGGGAGGACTGGGAGCGCGAGGTGCGGCGCGTCACCGCCCTGCGGGCGGGAGGGCACGGCCTACCTGGCGCGCTGAGCCCGGCGCTGTCCGGGCGCATCGGGGCCAAGCGTGGGGGTGGTCAGCCGCTCGACGCCACCGTCCGCCGAGGCATGGAGGGCGTGTTCCAGGTGAGCTTCGGCCACGTGCGCATCCACGCCGATGGCGAGGCCGACGTGCTCAACCGGGGCGTAGCGGCCATCGCTTTCACCGTGGGTTCGGACATCTTCTTCCGCGCGGGCGCGTACCAGCCGCACAGCGCGGCCGGTCAGCACCTCCTGGCGCACGAACTGGCCCACGTGGTGCAGCAGCGCACCGGCTCCCTTGGTTCGAGCGGCGGTGGGACGATGACGGTGGGCGCGGCGGACGACCGGCACGAGCAGGAGGCCGAAGCCACCGCCCACCGCGTCACCGCCGCCCTCCAGGCGCGGGGGCAGGCCCTCACCGCACCCGCCGCCAGTTCCGGCGCCGCCTTCTCCCGCCAGTACGATCCCGCGCTCGCTCTCATCGCAGCGCCGGTTGGTGTGGCGCGGGCCACTGCGCCGACGCCACAGGCCGCCAAGGACCGGCCGACGCCCCCCGGCTCGCCGGCCCTGCCCCTGCGCACCCCGTCCTACGCTTTTGTCCTCGCCGATGCGGCCAACCTGCATGCTGTCGCCCCCACCCCGGGCGACACGCTCGCCGCCGCGCCCGTCATCGGCCAACTCCCCGTCACCGCCAAGCTGCAGGTCCTCCAGGCCGACCCCGCCCGCGACCGCGCGCTTGTCCGAGTGCTGGCCGCCCCCGCCGCCGCCAAGGCGCTCGTCGGCAAGGAGGGCTGGGTCCGCCTCTCCTTCCTCGACGCGCGCTGGCCCGCGGGCGACCCCGACGCCACCATGTACGTGATCCGGGGCGGCGACACCGCCCTGGGCCTCGCCGCCCGCTTCTACGGCCTCCCCGCCAGCGCCCACCCCGAGCAGGACGCCGACCTGCGCCGCTACGTCCAGGCCCTCGTGCTGGCCAACCGCGCGCCCGCCTGCTGGATCGACCGGCCCAACCCCGCCAACCCGCTGGATTGGATGCGCGCGCAGGTCAACGCCAACGCGCGCCTGTGGGTGCCCACCCGCGCCAAGGCCGACGCTCTGGCGGCGACGGTGCGCAGCCCCTCACTGACCGGTGGGGCTTGGGCGACGGTGGCCAGGGGGCTGGGCTGGGCCGAGGCGCACCTGCTCCAGGGGGCGTCGCTCTACGCGCAGGACGTGGTCGTGCTCGCCGACGCCGCGGCCAGCGCCGTGACCGGCGCGACGCGCTACGCCATCATGATCGGCGGCACGGCGGCACGGCGGTCGCCGTCGCGGCGCGCACGGCTCACGCGGCGCAGACGGTGCTCCAGGCGGTGGCGACCGCGGCCCTCGCGCCCTACGCTCTGATGGCCAAGCTGGGCGCTTTCGCGGCCCAGAAGCTGGCCGACGTGCCCGCCGCGCTGCTCGCGCTGCTGGAGCGCAAGGCGCAGGAGTTGCTGGCGGGCTTGTTCGGCGACCCCCTGCTGCACCAGCTCGGTGGCGCGGTGCAGGCCATCCTGCGCGACCCCAAGACCTTCATCGTCAACCTCGGCAACGCCCTGAGCAAGGGCGTCGGGGGCCTGCTCACCCATCTCTCGGACCCCAAAAACTTCATCGACGACGTGCTGCAGTGGGTGGCCACCCAGTTGGGCATCGCCAGCCTGCCGCCCCTGCCCTGGACCTGGACGACGCTGATCCCGGTGGCGCAGGAGATTCTGCACCTGACCGAGGACAACCTCACGCGCCTGCTGGCGGCGGCGCTGCGGCAGCACACGCTGCTGACGGAGGGCATCGGCGGCGTGTGGGCGCAGGCGCTGGCGGCGAAGCAGACGGCGGCGGGGCTGGCCGAGCAGGTATTCGACGGGGTCAAGCAGTGGGTGCTGGGGCAACTGGTGCAGGGAGCGGTGAGCGCGCTGGTGAAGCTGGGCGTGCCAGGGGCGGGGCCGTTCCTGGAGGCGGCGCAGGGCATCTACGCGGCGTTCCAGACGTTCCTGAGCTACAAGGACACCTTGGCGGGGCTGCTGGGGCAACTCCTGCCCACGCTCAGCGGCCTGGCCGCGGGGACGGCGGGGGCGGTGAACGCGACGGGGGCGGCGATCACCAAGGTGCTGGTGGGGCTGATCCAGCCGGCGCTGGACTTCCTGGCGCGCTTCCTGGGCTTGGGCGGGCTGGCTACCAGGATCAAGACGTTCCTACACGGCATCCAGGACCGGATCAATGGCCTGATCGCCAAGTTGGGGGACCGGCTGGCCGGCGCGGTCAAGAGCCTCGCCGCAGGGCACGGCCGCGGCGCCGCCCCGGCGCCGGGGCACACGCCCATCTCCGGGCACGGCGGGACGACCGCAAATCATAGCTCTACCCCTGAGAAGTTGCCAGAGCAGCGCTTTGAGGTCGAGGGAGAGGCACATAAGATCTGGATCAATGCGCAAGGCACGCACCATAGCGCGCCTGTTATCATGATGTCCAGCACGCCGACCCCGGTCACCGATTTCTTAAGCAACGCCCAACGCAGCACCGACATCCCAGCCGCGAATAAGACACACATCCCGCGTGCCCGGACGCTGGTGACGGAGATGACTGCGCTGGCCGTCGAGGTCGTCAAGCTTGAGGCAGAGGGGAAAGATGCTACGCAAAAGTATCACACTCTGGCCGCCAGAGAAAATGAGTTGTGCGGCATCATTCAGGGAATATTGCACAGGATCGACATCCACGTGTTCGATGAGCGATACAAGATTGAAGGCGTGGTGGGTCGCTATGACCAGATGCCGGCACAAACACAAGATATGATGACGGGAGACCACCAGCCCCAGGCAGAGATGCTGGTCGAGGTGTCCAAGCTGCCCGCGTTTGCCGATCGCGAGATCCAAAACGTTGTTGGCAATGACACGCAGCATGTCCCCGGAGGGATTGCCATCAATCTGCACGAAAACCGGCACAAAGCGGGCCGCACTCTCGGCGGTAAGAGCAGGCGGACCCTCAACGTCGGCCGCGCCAGGTTGGCGTCTGAGGTCGCGCAAGCGGGCGCCGATCCCAGTCAACAGCGCAAGGCAGCTATCCATGTCCTCAAGGAGGAATTGGACAAGGATGTTGAGCGTATGGTTGAGGTGGCTAATTTGCCCAACCACAACGAGGTCTGGCGAGATATACACGCGCTGCCTCTTCAACAGGTAGACAAAGACGCACTCATCGATAAAGTTCGGCGGCAGATCCTCGAAGGTGAAGGGCGGATCAAAAACCAGAATCTCGAACGGCTAGAGGAACACAAGAAGTAGACGCGGAGGGCAGCGTGCGACCAGAAGATGTACAGGCCGATTTCCCAGACACTACACCGGTCCCGGATCTGTTGGTTAAGCTATGCGCCTTCACCGAAGAAAACGGTACCCAGACGATCGTCGGAAATCTCAGGCTAACGGATTCAGGCCGCAGCGATGCGCTGGCCTGGTTCGACGACGATCACAAGGCAGCTGATCAGTTCGTCATCTTTGCGGTTGATCGGCGCCTATCGCTCTACGGATACTGGCAGTACGAGAAACAAACGCTCGACCAGGCGCCGATCGTCTACCTCGATAGCGAAGCGACCGGTAACACAGTGCTCACCAATACGCTCGACGAGTTTCTTGCGCTGCTCGCCCTGGGGCCAAAGCTCCACGAGTTGGGCAAAGGCTGGCCCGACGTGCCGGAGTCGGGCAAGGAGACGCAACGCTACCGTGCGTGGCTACACGACCAGGCGGGACTCGAAGCCCCGCGGGACGGCCATGCCATCGTCGCCCGCGCACGCTCGACACACCCCGATCTCGACGCCTTTGTCGATCAGTGGGCGGAGTCCGCTGGCGCAGACGATGCCTGAAGTCGGAGGACTATCATGATCGAGCCAGACACCCCCTTGCCACCAGATGGCCAGGGGCAGGCGTTCGCACGAGTCCTCCTGCAACAGACCGGCGCGGCTGGCGGCGCGGCTGAAGCGGTAGGTCTCCGTGTGCAGATCGTCGAGGGCCTCGCCGCCTACCTCCGGCAGAACAATCCCGCGGCCACCGTCGCGGACCTCATAGCATTCGTTCAGCGCGCCCCCGCACGTACATGGCGTGCGTTTATGCTAACGTCTCCCAGTCTAATTGCGGGCCAGTGTGGCCTTTCTCTCGTGGTTGTCCCGGACGATCGCCTTGACGCAGCCCGAACAGACGTCACGCGCGCACTCGCCACGCTCAACGCATAGACCTGGGCCGGGGTCACGTTTTGCTGGCGGTGCTCTTCTTGCGCAGCAGCGGCAAGGTGCTGCGCGGTCCCTCGAAGATCTCGTAGCCCTCGGGCACGGCGTCGACAGCCTGCGCATCGGGCTCCTTGCGGAAAAAGAAGATGCGCTGCAGGTTATTACTCCCGGCCAGCGTCACCGTGCGCTCGTGCAGATAGTAGGTCACCCCGCGCGTGTTCGTGTACGCGTACGGCATCGTCCTCTCCTGACATAGGCGTCATATCGAGTTGCGGGTACATCATCTCGACAATTGCTGAGTATGGAGATAGTGTACTGCACTGTACGGTCAGTTGACCTCCCATTCTCAACGAGTGGACGGCGCCCGCTATTCCGCGCCATCCCGGCGTTGCACTCGACGTAGCCGCCGTCCGCGCCAGCCTTACGGGCCGACTTGTTCACTGGGGGTATCCGGCTCGACAGGCGCGTGAAGCTGGGTCAGATCGCGGTCCGCCCGGATGAGACCGCCGACATCGTCCGCGAGCGCAAGTTCAATGGGCGCGGGAGCATAGTCCGTGAAGCAATACAAAGAGCCTCTCCCGCGGATCCAACCCGCTGGCCTGCAAATCGCTGATATGCTTTCTTAGGGGTGCGCCAACCGTGCGCAACAGTAACTGCGTCAGTTGAGAAAAACCGCCTCTATTCGTCTACTGTCTTCGAAAGCAACCGAAAGGAGGCGCCAAACGGTGACCCATCATGTCCACATTGCATCGGAGGTGCAAACGGCGCGGGACGAGGGCCGTCCCGTGGTCGTACTGGAGTCGACCATCATTTCGCATGGCATGCCCTACCCGCGTAACCTAGAGGTGGCGCGCACTGTCGAGGCCGACATCCGGGCGGGCGGCGGCGTGCCGGCCACGATCGGCGTGATCGATGGCGTGTTGCGCGTCGGGTTGGACAGCGCGCAGATGGAAAGACTGGCGCGCGGCGGCGAGGGCGTGGTCAAAATCAGCCGGCGCGACCTGCCGCTCGCGGCTGGCCTGGGCTGGAGCGGCGGCACGACCGTGGCCGCCACCATGCGCATCGCTGCCCTGGCGGGCCTGCGCGTTTTCGCCACCGGCGGCATCGGCGGCGTGCACCGGGGCGCGGAGCGCACCATGGACGTCTCGGCCGACCTGCAGGAACTGGCGCGTACCGACGTGGTGGTTGTCTGCGCCGGCCCCAAGGCGATCCTCGATTTGCCGCTGACGCTGGAATATCTGGAGACGCACGGCGTGCCCGTGCTCGGCTTCGGCACGGACCGCTTGCCGGCCTTCTACACGCGCGACAGCGGCCTCCTCGTCGACGCGCGCGTGGACACGCCCGAGGAGGTGGCGCGCGTCGCCGCGGCCAAGCGCGACCTGGGGCTGGAGGGCGGCATGCTGGTCGCTGTCCCGGTACCGGAGGACATGGCGCTGCCGTCCGAGGAGGTCGACACGCTGATCGCCACGGCGCTGGACGAGGCGCACCACACGGGCATCGGCGGCAAGCGGCTGACGCCGTTCCTGCTCGACGCCCTCTACCATGCCACGGCTGGCCGCACCCTCGACACCAACATCGCCCTGGTGCGCAACAACGCGTGCGTCGCCACCGCCATCGCCCACGCCTTATCGAATGCCACGTGATAGCGGTTTGGGCCTATGGTATAGGGCCCTTTGCCCATTGACTTTTGTGCCCTTGGGATATACATTGTGATCACGGGGTGCAACGATGATACCAGGAAGGTGGCCATGAGCACGGCGATCAGGACCCGGCTTGTCAAAATCGGCAATTCGCAGGGTATTCGCATACCCAAGACAGTGATCGAGCAGATCGGACTCGGCGACGACGTGGAGCTTGAGGTCAGGGACCGGCAGCTTGTCGTTCGCGCCGCGTCGCGCCCCCGCGCGGGGTGGGAGGAGCAGTTCCGACTCATGGCGGAGCGAGGCGACGACAAGCTGCTCGACGACGATTGTAGTGGACTCACCCACTGGGATGAGTCAGAATGGACATGGTAACATAAAGAAAA
>JAABUX010009155.1_pt1 | contig 11268 bp, 13 predicted proteins | sample 5561851 | NCBI WGS metagenome assembly JAABUX01 (sample SAMN10711883, study PRJNA513361) | rock metagenome | isolation source: Antarctica rocks | place: Antarctica: Victoria Land, Richard Nunatak red sandstone | collected 2016-01-03 | reverse complement strand
CCTAGTAGGTATAGCTGGAATGATAGGTAGCCTGCGGCCAATGCAGCGATCACGTGTCATCGCTGTCCTCGCCCATCGGCAGGCTATCAGGTCGCCGCATGCGGTGCAACGGGGACGAAGATACAGGTGACGCTTATTACTGAGGGATGTTGTTCAACGTGTCTTTGTCAGCAGTGGAGTCCGATGAGGGTTTGGGTGGTTTAGGTGGAGGGAAGCCGCGTGCCTGAAGATCGCGACTGATTGACCTGAAGATCGCTGCCGCTTGTTGGACGGCCTGCCTGGCGTCGTCTCGTGTCGGCAACGCCCGCGCATCCGGATAGCGCGTTTCCACGGCATACTCGGTCAGTTGCCGCAATCGACCCACGACTCGTCTCGCTTGCCAGTCATCGGGTAAGAGGTCCGCGAGATCGTTTAGATCGTGCGTGGGATCGAGCGGCTGGTCAATTGCTGCCTTGAAGGCCTTTTCGGCAGTCTGTTGTGCCCAGAAACACACATGGTACGGCTCGAATTGATCGCCCGCGGCCAACATGTTCTGTGCTGCCTTGAGGTCTTTAGCTGCTGTGCGTAGCCAGTCGCGCGCTTTCTATTCTCTAGCGGCCGAGGTCATACAGGACCTTGCCCTCGCGCATAGCTCGGTTAATCAAGGCGCCATTAATGTTGTTTTCCTCGCTGATCTCTTGAGGGGCTGTGACGATCACATCTTTGGCAATGGGAACATGGCCGAGGCTATCACCGATGGTGATGGCAGACAGGCGCTTGTCAGCAACATGGGGCAGTACCACGAGCAAATCGACATCGCTGTTCGGTTGGTGATCGTTGCGTGCCCGCGAACCGAACAGGATGATGGCCAGTGGGTGGAACCGAGAGATAATAATATCTACCATCTCTCGGATCAATTCGTCGGCCGCCGGGCGTGGCCAACGACGAGGAGGAGGGGGGGAAGCACCGTAAGTCCAAACGCGCGTGCGAGGTCCCGGTCAGGGTCGGGGTCGGGGTTTGAGTACAAATCAACATTGTCCTCCAGCATGACAATACCCTCCCATCTGTAGGCCGCCTCATACCGAGTTAAGGGGAACCGCGCTCATACCCATCGGTCGCTGACACGCTGATGTACGTAGACCTCGGTAGCTTGTCTGATCCACCCCTACTCAGTACAGTATACGTATACGAGGTCGTGGGCACTCCTCTCGTGTCACGATAGCTGAGGCCTGCAAAGAATCGGCCAAGGAAAGATGCTTTACAATGACGATCGTTCATGATGAGTCGATGCTTGAGAGCGTCAACATCACCCAGGCCCGCAACTTCGTTTCGGTCTTTGATAAGGCGGTTCAGCAGGAACGTCCCGTCAAGATCGTGCGCTACAATCGCAAACGGGAGCAGGGGGTCTTCGTCTCGCGCGCGCAACTGCTCCAGAGCCTCGAGCATCTGCGGCCGACCGTCGACGTTATTCCAGAAGAGACGGGCGGGTTCACCTTATGGGTTCGTGAGTTGGTGTTAGGCGCGCACGGTGTGACGATCGGAGAAGCGCGCAGCGCATTGATCCACGACATCCGTTCGTATGTGCGGCACTTTTTTGCGTCCTGGGGCATGTATCGGCATATGACCGACATGCAGGCGCAGATGCCCTATGTTCTTCGCTTGAGCCTGGCTGAGGATGACAAGGAACTGGCTCGCATGCTCTTTGGCTTTACCCCAACTACCGCAAAGAAAACGCCCGAAACCAGGCCCGGCGACTAGTGGCGCGCCCGCGCTAGGGTCAAGTGCGGCGTTTTTGCCAGGTACAGGGTTACGTCGAGACCGTGTCGGACCATTGGTACTACGACAAGATGCTTCCTGACGCCTTGCGCTCCCATACCAAAGTGTCGTTTGGCAGCGAGGCGGAGCAGGTCCCGCCCGAATTATGGCGGCGGGTTTGGTTTCATCAACTGCGTCTCAAGACCGAGGACGACTTCTGGCGCGGTCTGGATGGTGGAACCGTCACGTACGATGTTCCTCCCGCTCCCGCAACGATAGTGGCGCTCCCCGATTATCTGGCGCGGCACTTGCGCGACGTTCGTCATTACACGGCTGACCAAATCGCCGCGACTACGTCTGATGAGGCGCAGGCGCTGCTCAACGACTACTACGCCCGCGATCTGGCTGAGCAGGACGACGCTTGAAGACCCAGCTACATCCTCCTTTGGGCACGGTCTGTGAATTGTCCGCTGCGGACGCCGGTCACTCACTGGGACCGCCGCAGTCCCTGCGGCCGTGTTCGCGGGCGCGCGGTTTGTCGGAGCTGGACGGGCGTCCCGCGACGGCTTGCCGCAGGGACTGCGGCGGTCCCAGTGGAAACACTCGTCGTCGACTTTTCACGAGCCCTGCTCCTTTGGGGAAGGCTGACACCTTTTGTCACGCAACTGTTGTAGAATAAAAGTCCTACTAGGCCCGCGTGCAAGCGCGCGGTACGCCGTTCCGGTTGATTGACGGTGAGGAGGTCTACCCCGCGATGACAACAACGCCGCGACAACAGCGCGACGCGGAGTCGCCTGAACTGGCCGCTCTGCAGGCACGGCGCCTGGTCAACTGGCGACAGACCGAGGCGACGCGCCTCCCCGACTCCGCTGCGGCGGTGGAGTTGATCGAGCGCGTCGGCGTGGCCACGCTCTACCCGGTCACGCCCGAACTGCCCAACCTGTACCACGCCTACGTCGGCGACCCTACCCGTCCGACCGACTCGGAATGGGACAGCCCGTCCGGACACGTCTATGCCTGGCGCTGGGAACTTGGCGGGCGCGAGGCCGCCTTCTACAGCGTGCTGGCGCGGCGGCGCCCCACCCTGATTGCCTGGAGTATGCTGCCCGCCCTGCTGCGCCTGTGCGGTGAGCTGCGCACCCCCGACGAGTTGTACGACGCCGGCGCGCTCTCCAACGATGCTTACCGCGTGGCCGCGGCGCTGGAGTCCGCGGGCGGTACACTGACTACGGGAGAGTTGCGCAAGGAGGCTGGATTCCCCACCGGTAAGCCGCAACGAGCCGCCTACCTCAAGGCCGTCGACGAGCTGGATAGCCGTCTGCTGCTGGCCAAGGTCTTCTCGCCGCGCCACGAGGACGGCGACGAGGCGGCTGGGACGGAAACGGGGAGTGAGGCGGCCGGGACGGAAACGGGGAGTGAGGCGGCGATGGGCCATGCGCTGGTGCGCCTGCGCTACCCTGAGCACGTCGCGGCGGCCGAGGCGCTGACGCGCGAGGAGGCGCTGGATCGCTTCCTACGCGCCTACCTGCCCGCGGCGGTGTACGCCGTCCCTCCCGTGCTGGCCAGGGCCCTGCGGCTAGCCGAGATCGACCTGCGCGCCGGCTTGCGGCGTCTGGAGCAGGAGGGTGTGGCCGAGCCGCTGCTCTCGGACGACGACAAGGGCAAGAAGGCGCCCTGGTACCGCTATCCTGACCAGGGATCATGAGGAGTAGGCGTGGTTAGTCCTCTCACGACAGCCGCTACGAGCCCGTCGGACCGGCTCGGGATACCGCGCGAGGCGTCGGCCATCTCCGTGCGCGACCTGCGCAAGAGCTATCGCGTGGCCGAGCGCGAGGCGGGCCTGCGGGCGTCGCTGCACAGCCTGGTACGGCGGCAGACCCGCGATGTCGTCGCCGTCGGCGGCATCAGCTTCGACCTGGCGCCGGGCGAGGTCGTCGGCTTCCTGGGACCCAACGGCGCCGGCAAGACGACCACGCTCAAGATGCTCTCGGGGCTGCTCCATCCCAGCGGCGGCGAGACCAGGGTGCTGGGCTACGTGCCGTGGCGTCGTCAGAAGGACTTCCTGCGCCAGATCGCCCTGGTGATGGGCCAGCGCAACCAGCTGACCTGGGACATCCCGGCCCTCGACTCGTTCGAGCTCAATCGCGTCATCTACCGCATCGCGCTGCCCGACTACCGCCGCATGCTCGACGAGGTCACCGAGCTGCTCGACCTGGGTCCGTTGATCCGCAAGCCGGTGCGCAACCTCTCGCTGGGCGAGCGCATGAAATGCGAGGTCGCCGCGGCGCTGCTGCACCGCCCCCAGGTGCTGTTCCTGGACGAGCCCACCATTGGCCTTGACGTGACCATGCAGCGCCGCATCCGCGGCTTCATCGACACCTACAACCGGCGCTACGGCGCCACCGTGCTCCTGACCAGCCACTACATGGCCGACGTAGAGGCCCTGTGCCGCCGCGTGATCGTGATCCACCACGGCACGCTGCTCTACGACGGCGACCTGGCGGGGCTGGTCGAGCGTTTCTCGGGCTACAAGACGCTGATCGTGGAATTGGAAGACCCCTCGCTCGACCTCAGCGGGCGCGACTACGGCGAGGTGGTGGCGCGCGAGGAAGGGCGGGTCACGTTGCGCGTGCCCAAGGCGGACACAGCCGCGGTGACGGGGCGCCTGCTCTCCGACTTGTCGGTGCTCGACCTGACCATCGAGGACCCGCCGATCGAGGACGTGATTGAGCAGGTCTTCGCCGCTGAGTCGGCCGCTGCCCCGCCCGGCGCCTCCGTCGATCCGGCGACGGCCGAGGCCGCGTCGGTTGAGCCCGAAAGCGCGGCGGTGTAGCGTATGGGAATGGGGGGCATGGGCATCGCGGCGCTCTTCGACATCTACCGTGCGCAGTTCAAGAACACGGTGGCGCAGCAGTTGCAATACCGCGCCATGCTGGTCATCTGGCTGATCGGCGCGGTGCTGGAGCCCGTGGTCTACCTGGTGGTGTGGGCGACCGTGGCCGGCGCCACGGGCGGGCAGGTCGGCGGCTACAGCGCGGCCGATTTCGCGGCCTACTTCATTATCTTGATGCTGGTCAACCACGTTACCTTCACCTGGATCGCCTTCGAGTTCGAGTTTCGCATCCGCGAGGGCCTGTTCTCGCCCAAGCTGCTGCGGCCGGTCCACCCCATCCACGCCGACATCGCGGACAACATCAGCTACAAGCTGCTAACCGGCGTGTTGATGCTGCCCATCGCCGGCGCGCTGGCGTTGCTGTTCCACCCCGCCCTGCACACCAGCGTGTGGGACGCCCTGGCCGTCGTGCCCGCGCTGGCCCTGGCCTTCCTGCTGCGCTTCCTGGTGGAGTGGACGCTGGCGCTGGTGGCCTTTTGGGTCACGCGCGTCAACGCCATCAACCAGACCTACTACGTGGTGCTGCTATTCCTGTCGGGCCAGATCGCGCCGCTCTCGCTCTTCCCCGCGCCGGTGCAGGCCGTCGCGGGCGCGCTGCCCTTCCGCTGGATGGCGGCGTTTCCCATCGAGCTTGCGCTGGGCCGCCTCACGCCGTCCGAGGTGGCGCTGGGCTTCGCGGCGCAGGGGGCGTGGGTGCTGGTCACAATCGGCCTGCTGGCGGTGGTATGGCGCGCGGGAGTGCGCCGCTACTCGGCCGTGGGGGCATAGCAACCCTCACCCCCGCCCCATGCGGATTGGTCTCTCGGCTCTGCGGAGCCGACAGCCCAACCGGCTCTCCCGTGCGCGGGAGAGGGGAGCAGCGGTAAGTCAACCAAGGAAGGTAATGACGTCGATGCGCTTATTGTGGACCTTTTTCCGGCTTGGCGCGCTCAACGAGCTGCAGTATCGCGCCAACTTTGTGGTGCAGGTGGTGCAATCGGTGCTGGGATTGGGCACGGCGTTGCTGAGCTTGAGCGTGGTCTTCGCCCACACCACGCGGCTGGCCGGCTGGCGTCCTCCGGAGCTGCTGGCCGTGGTGGGAGTCTACTTCCTGATCGGCGGCCTGATCAACCTGGTAGTACAGCCGAGCATGCAGCGCTTGATGGAGGACGTACGGCTGGGCACGCTCGACTACACGCTGACCAAGCCGGCGGATGCGCAGTTACTGGTCAGCCTCAAACAGGTGCAGGTCTGGAAGCTGCTGGACGTGCTGATGGGCCTGGGCGTGCTGATAGTGGCCATGGTGCAGATCGGCGCGACGGTGGGAGTGGGAGAGGCGCTGGTGTTCCTGGTGGCGCTGCTGGCCGGCGCGGCCACGGTCTACAGCTTCCTGCTGATCCTGGCCACGGGCACGTTCTGGTTCGTGCGCGTGCAGAACATCCTGGTGGTATTCCAAAGCATGTACGAGGCGGGCCGCTGGCCGGTGGGCATCTACCCGCCGTGGTTGCGGGTGGCGCTGACCTTCGTCGTGCCGGTCGCGTTCGCCATCACCGTTCCCGCCGAGGGGCTGACCAACCGCCTGTCCGGGTTGGCGCTCCCCGGCGCGGTAGCCCTGGCGGTCGTCCTGCTGGTCATCTCGCGCCTGTTCTGGCGCGTGGGCATCCGCCACTACTCCGGAGCCTCGGCCTAGCGGGCGGGGTCTAGCCGATCATACTGTGTCGGCGCGGTGATGGCGCGCCTGAACAAGGCTCTCAACTCGTCCTCGTCGTCGGTAGCACTGCCGCCCGCGGCTCCGTCGAACAAGCGCGGGCAGATCAGAGGGGCAAGAACAGCACTTGTTGGCGCAGGTCTTCAGGCTCTCCCGCCGCGCCGATGAGCGCGAGGTCGTCGATACACGCGCCGATAGAGACGCGCAGCTGATGGGCATAGATGACGCCGCCGAAGGGGATATCCGCCACCTGTCGGCGCGTGGCTTCGGCGAGCAGATCGTCGTCGTGCGAGAAGAGCACGCGCCCCGGCGCCGAGGCTCGGTCCAGCAGTTCCGGATCATCGACATCGCTGGCCCCGTCCTCGAAAGCCGTCAGCACATCGACGTTGCGCAGCCGCAGCCCGAGTGTGATCGCCCGTGGCACGTTCTGATCCATGTACAGCGCCAGGGGCATCAGCGACCGCCCCGCGCCCGCAGGCGGGCACGGAGGGGCGCATCAGGCGTCTGCTGCTGCTGGCGATCCACCGCCGCGCGGCGGCGGGCGATATCCTGGTCCATGTCGGTCTGGTGATCCCAGTAATACGCCAGGGCCGAATGGATCTGGCCCAGCGAGAGGTGCGGGAACTGGAAGTGCAACTCCTCGGGGCTCCAGCCGTAGGCTGCCCGCGCCGCGACCAGTTCGACGACCTTCATCGTCGTGCCAGCGATGCGGGCGACGCCGCGTGGGTCCAGGACAATATGTTCGTAGCCTGTTTCGGCTAAAATCACAGCATCTCTCCTGCAAGACCGGAACTACTATCACCGCCCACCCCGCTGCCGCGGCGCCGTGCCCCTGTGAACAGCTTAGCAGGTAGTGCAGGCCGTCACGGTCAGACGACCACGTGACCGTACATCTACCCGCCGTGGCCGCGGATGGCCGAACATCCCATAGGCCCCCCGTACCAATGTGCTATGGCACGTCCAGCGGCCTCCGGCGTAGGGTAGGGGCTAGAGGTATGTACCCGTACCGCGCACCACGTCGTGAGCGGATTGGAAGAAAGGGAGTGGAGGTAGACGTGGTCCACGACGACAGGGCGGCCCGCGGTGCGGCTGAGACCCCGCTGAACATAGCGATTTTAGAACAAGACAGCGCGATCCAGGACGAGATCGGCGCGCTGGTGGAGCAGGCTTTGCGCCTCGAGCTCAAGGTCCTCGCGGATGCCGCCGACTACTTCGAGGTCTACGGCACGTCACAGGGACCCGATATCCTGCTCGTCGGCCTGGATGAAAATCCGCAGCAGGCGCTGACGGCCGCCAAGCAGATCGTCGCGCTCTCGCCCACGTGCGGGGTCATCGTCTACGGGCGCACGGTGACGATGGAATTGCTCTCACAGGCCATGGTTGTCGGTGCGCGGCGCCACCTGCAGTTCCCGTTCGACGCCGCGACGCTGCGCGCCACGGTGACGGCCGTCTCCGACGAGATGCGCCCGCTGGCGGAGAGCGCCCGCATGGCCCTGCCCGCTCACCAGCCGGTCGAGGCCGTCAGCCCGGCCGCGGCGCCGCCGCGCGCGTCCAAGGTGATCGCGGTGTTCAGTCCAAAGGGCGGCGTCGGTACCTCCACCTTGGCCGTCAACCTGGCCTGCGCCCTCGCCACGTTCAAGCGCAGGGTCGTCATCGTGGACGGCAACATCAGCTTCGGCAACGTGGGCGTGTTCCTCAATATCTCGCCGAGCAAGAGCATGCTGCAGCTGATCGGCGACCCCAACGGCATCACCGAGGCGGCGGTGCGCGACACTCTGCTGCCGCATTCCAGCGGCGTCAAGGTGCTGCTGGCGCCGCTCAAGCCCGAGGAAGCCGACAACGTCCACGGCGACCATCTGCGCGGCATCATCGCTATCCTACAGAAGAGCTTCGACTACGTCGTCGTCGATACCTGGCCCAGCTATGACGAGCGCGTGCTGGCCATGCTCGAGGCTGCCAACCAGGTGCTGGTGCCAATGGGACCGGAGCTGCCGTCGATCAAGAACATCGCCGCGTTCCTGCGTGTGACGCGCCTGCTGGGCTATCCCAAGGACAAGCTGGTCCCCGTGCTGGTGCGCTCCAACACGGTCTCGCCGGGACATCTGCAAGACATCGAGAGCTTCCTCAAGCAGCCATTGGTCTGGCGCATCGTCAGTGACGGCAAGCGCGTGACGCAGTCGGTCAACAACGGCGAACCGTTCGTGCTGACCAGTCCGGCCGCGCCGGTGAGCCAGAACATCTTTGCGCTGGCCTATGTGCTCGATGGACAGGAGCAGGCTGCGCCTGCCGCGGCCGAGGAGCAGGCGTCGCAGCCGTTCTGGAAGCGTATGCGCCTGACGCTGGGCAAGGCAGGCTAGCCTTCGGCAGTTGCCAGTTGCCAGTTGCCAGTTGCCAGTTGCCAGTTGCCCGTGGGGGCGTATTGCATACGCCCAGTTGCCCGTGGGGGCGTATTGCATACGCCCAGTTGCCCATGGGGGCGTATTGCATACACCCAGTTGCCGGTTTAATAGGGGAGGCGACCTTGGTCCCCAGAGGTCGTCTCCCTGCTGTTATACTATACGCCGAGCCGCCACACCCTCTCGCAACAGCCCGCGTACGTGGTCGACCAGGTAGGATGTCTTGCCGCTTCCGCACGTCCCCGCCACCAGCAGCACGCGAGGCGTGACCACGGATACCACTATCCCTCCCCTCCGTTTCTAGCTGCCCACTGCTATCCCGGAGGGGAGGCATCGCCGTCAAGCGGTTGTTAGCCGTTAGCCATTAGTGATTAGCCATTAGCTCTTGATAGCGGCAGGCGCCTTTGGCATCGAAGAATCGCCGCTGGCCACAAAGGTTACTGGCTAACGGCTAACTCACGCCTCGGGCGGCACCATCACCGCGTTGACGACGTGGATCACGCCGTTGTCCGCCTGGAGGTCCGCTTGTATCACGATGGCCTCGTTGACCATGACCGAGCCACCGGTCGCGTCGATGCGCAGGGCGTTGCCCTGCAGCGTGGTCGCCGTGGTCATGCCGGCCAAGTCCTGCGCGGTGATCTGCTCGGGGACGACGTGGTAGGTCAGTATCCCCTTCAACTCGTCCTTGTTGGCCAGCAAGCCATCGAGCACGCCGGACGGCATGCCGGCGAAGGCGTTGTCGGCCGGAGCGAAGAGGGTGAACGGGCCAGGCCCGCTCAGCGTCTCGACCAGACCGGCCGCCTGCACAGCCTTGACCAGCGTCGTCAGGTTTTCCGTGCCCTGTGCGGTCTCCACGATGTTCGTCATTGTTGCGTCCTCTCTCCCACTCCTGTCCTACGTCGCGGCAACGACAGCAATTGGTCGCACCCGCAAGACCCATTCCCTTCTTGCACATAGCAATCCTGTACTCATCAATGTTAGTCGTCATAGCATGTCTATTTTTGGCTACTGCCTCCCGCTGGCTTGTGGTTGCGGCAGCGGTCGCTGCAGTAGCGCACCTCGTCCCAGGTGCGCGCCCACTTCTTGCGCCAGGTGAAGGGGCGGCCGCAGGTGGCGCAGATCTTGGTGGGCAAATCCTGTTTGCGCACGCCTTTCATCCCTTCATCCCTTTCTCCATCGGCTATGCTGGCGCGGCCGGTAGCGCGCTGTCTTATTGTAGCCAGTTGTAGCCAGCCGGATCATAAGATCCGCGCCGGCGGCTTCAACCCACGGATCGGGTTGGCGTGATGGCCGACTCGACGTATCATGGGCATGACGGCGATAGCCTCGCGCCACGCGTGGCCGCAAGCGCGCTGTCCCATGAGGAGGCGGCGATGACCAGGCGGTGGGGCGCGACCGGGCGGCGGACATGGACATGGCGTGTTCTCGTGGTTGCCGCGGCAGGCGTCCTGCTCGGGGCGTGCTCCGTCGCCGCGCTGGCCGGGCGTGGCGCCGCCAGCCAAACACATGCCCGGACCGCCCTGCTCGACGGCCACCCGGTCAGCCTCACGGTCGATCCGGCCAGCGGACATGGTTTCATCGTGACCGTTGCCAACCTGTCACAGGGGACCGGCGCGCACCTGAGCATGCTGGACCTGCGCACCGGCGTCCCAAGGCATGTCATCGACCTTGGCTTCGACCCCCAGGCCGCTATCGTCGATGCGCGGACGGGCCGCCTGTTCATCGTGGGCGACGACATGTCCACGGGCTACGGTTCCCTCTCGATGACTCGGGTTGTCGTCGTCGACACGCGTACTGGTCGCGTGGTGGCGACGGATAGCCTGGCCCCGTCGTTCGCCTCGCTCGCCCTCGACGAGCGGCGCGGCCGCCTGTACGTGGTCCTGAATGACAGCCGCGGCCTCGCGTCGGTCGATCTGGCCATCCTCGACGTCTCCACCGGCAAGGTGTTACGGCAGGTGGTTGTCGCCGATACGAACATCCGGCTCGCGGCGGCGAGCCTGGGTCCGGCGGCCGTCGACCCATCCACCGGCCATGTCTTCATCTCCATCGGCACGAGCGCGTCGGGCTCCGCGGTCATGACCAACAGCATCGCCACCCTCGATTCTGCTGGACGTACCCTGGCCATGGTGTCCGCCGGCCACTCCCCGACACAACTCCAGAATCTGAGCGAGACCGTTGTCGACCCCGGTCGCGCCCGCGCCGTGTTACTGGATTCGGATGCAAGCCGCGCCGATATTGTCGATACCCGCAGCGGCGCGCTCGTGCGCACGATTCCTTTTGGAAAGCCGGCCGCAACGTTCTTTGGGAGTTGGGTGCTCGACCCTCATACGGGCCACATCTTTGTCGCCACGCTGCCGAACTTTACCTGCGCCGCCATCTGTCGTTCCGGCGTCGGCACAGCGGCAGGGCTGAAGGCGCTTGACGTGCGCAACGGCCGCGTGCTGCGGTCCCTACTGCCAGGGATCGTCGTGGGCAACGTGACCATCGACCCAGGGTCGGGCGACATCATCGCGCAGACCACGACGTACGGGTCCAGTGCGGCCACCTTGCGCATCCTC
>JAABUX010009153.1_pt1 | contig 11272 bp, 5 predicted proteins | sample 5561851 | NCBI WGS metagenome assembly JAABUX01 (sample SAMN10711883, study PRJNA513361) | rock metagenome | isolation source: Antarctica rocks | place: Antarctica: Victoria Land, Richard Nunatak red sandstone | collected 2016-01-03 | reverse complement strand
TAATAGCTAAATAGAATATTAGAATTAGATATTAGAATATTATTTAAGAACTTATTATAATAATAGATAAGATAATTAAATAGGGTTATTACCCCTAGCTAAATTTATATATTATAGTATAAAGAATATAATAATAGGTTATAATCCTTTTAAACTTTATTATAATTATTAGTCTAAGATTCTTATATATTTTAGGGATAGAACTTATTAAGAGGAGGTACTAGATATAAGATAATATATCTAAAAACTTTATAAGTTATATAAAGACCTATTAAGTTAATAATAAGATATACTAGAAATATAAGTAAAGTTTTATAATAGGAAATATAAGCTAATATCTTTAAACTAAGGAGACTTAGTTATACTAAATATAAAGAACTTAAAATAAAAGTAATTAAGTAGAAAGCTATTATATAAGCTTATTAGTCTATTTTATATCCTTAGACCTATTAGTAAGTAGGCGTATCGCCTAGTATTACTATTAATATATATAATCTACCCTATTTTTTATATTTCTCTTTTAGAGCTATATACGTATAGGTAAGGTAATACCTTTATACTTAAGCTACTACCTCTAGAACTTATTAATAATAATAAGTAGTAGGAGTTAGAAGAGATTTTAGATAAGAAGATAAAGAAGGGTAAACTCTAGTATCTTATTAAGTAGAAGGGATATCCTCCTTAATATAATTAATAGGTTTTAAAAGAAAATCTAGAAGATATATAAGAAATACGCGAAGACTTTAATAAAAAGTAAAAGTACTATTATTATAAGTAGGAGTTATAAATATTAAAATAGAATTAGAAAGTATAAAAAAGGATATTTAATTAGTTACTTAAAAGTAAGTATAAAGAGTATTAATCTCTTTTATCTTACCTATTAGGAGTAGGTAAAACGCCCTAGGGGCGCTAGTATATAAAGATAACTTAAGAAAGAAGTAAAAAACTATTTAATTAAATTAAGAGAAGGAAACCTAGCGCTAAGTAGTTAAAGCTTACTTAGCTACTTATATAAGCGTAGGTAATATAATATTAGTATATTAGGCACCTACTCTTTATTATCTATATCTATCTTATCTTCTAGGCTAGAGGCTAAGGGCTTAAGGCCTACTTAAAGATATATAAGTAATAGTTATAATAAGTAATAAAAATAGTAAAAGTATAGGGGAGTATACCTTAACTTACTTAATATTATAAATACCCGTAAGGGTTTTATTAATATATTTTATTATTTAAAGAATTATAGTCTATACTTTTAATATACTTATTAGTTTCTTTTTACTACTAAGACGTGTTATAATATAATTATAAGAAGCTAGCTTAAAGTAGATAGTAATTATAATATTTATAAGGGTAACGCCTACTACTTAAAGCTTTAATTTATCCTCTAGAGTATCTAGATAATCTATATTATTAATTAATTAATAGAGCTTAATTACTTTATTATAAACTAGGATTATATTATTAGGAATCTAGAAGTTAAGTAATTAATATACGCTATAACTATAAAAGTAACTTAAGAATATAAGGAAAACCTACTAGTTTATAATTATAATAGACTTTTAAATAATAGTTATACTACTTAAGTATTATTTTCTTTTTATTAATAATTATAAATATAGTATTACCTATACTATTAATATACGTGCTAAGTGTAATACTATTATAAATACTTATACTTTATAAGTCCTCTATTAATATAATAAATATACCTCTTATATATATTTTATTTAAGATAGAGAGCTCCCTAGGAATATATAACTAGGGAAGTAGGGGTAAGAATAATATACTACTTTATATTAGCTACGTAGTTAAGATGTACCTAAGTACTTATATCTATAAAAGAGGGATAATAAGTAGGTATAACTAGATTATTATCTAGGCTAAACGGGTTATTAATACTTATAGTAGAGTTAGGGTAAGAAATAGGCTTAGGGATAGGCTTACGCGTAGAAGGAGTAGGCTCCTTAATAAGATTTTTAATAGGAATCTTTATAGGATTTATAATAAGAGTTTTTATAAGATCCTTAATAATAAGATTACCTAACTAGGTATTAGGATCTACTTCTACTTCTATTATAGAAGCTAGGCGTATTATATATATTTTATATTAGATTAAGCTATACTATATTAGTTATATTTATATAAAGAGCTAGTAAACTAACTTATAAGTAATACCTAAGATATTAAGATATTAGATATTATATTATATAATTAGCTATTATTATATATATTATATATATATAAAAAGAGAGGGCGCTAAGTACCTAGAAAGATATTAATAATAGTTATAAAAGATAAAGTATTAAGGAAAATTTTAGGTATTATAATAATAATATTAAGGTACTAAGACTATATTAGTATAGCTATTATTATTATATATAAAAAGTTCTTATATATAACGCGTATACTTTAGATTATAATATCTACGCGTAATAGATAGCTATATTATAATATAGAGTTATAAATATTATATATTATAACTACTATATAAGTATAATCTTACTTTATTAAGTTCTTTTCCTTATATCTTATACTAGGTTTAAAGGTTTTTATTAAACTTAATTAAATATACTATTTATAATAAACTTAAGGGTGAGTTTCTTTAAGAGAGGAGGTAATTATTATAACCTACTTAATAGGCTATATATTATATACGCTTAGTATATATTACGCCCTTATATTAACCTATAAGGGGAAATAATATATAAGGCTTACTAGTCTCTTCAGGGGGTTTATTAGATCCCCCGTAGAATAATTCTTAGATTTCTTAAGAATTAGTCTTACTATAAAAATAGACTAATTTTATATTACTATATAACCCCTATAATTTACAATTATAATACTAGAGGAGGAGGAAGCTACGGCTATATAAGTACTTATTATATAAACTACTAATAACCCTTACTTATTATAGACTTTATACTCTTAATAATATTAAACTCTATCTACTAGGCTATTATCTCTTTTATCTAATCTATTATTAACTTCTTTTTATTAGGCTTCTTATCCTCCCCCTTTTAGCCTTAACTAAGTAGTAACTTAATAATAAGATACGGCGGTTTATATTTAATAGTCTTACTAGAGGTAATTATACTTACCTACCTCTTATATTATATAGTATTTAACTAGTAATATTTATTATCATTATTAATCTAGTAATAGCCCTTATAATTATAGGTTATATTATAGTACTTCTACCTTATAATAAGCTTTTTATTATTATTATTAAGGGACTTATTATAATTATAAATAATAGTATAAGCTTATTTTAGATTATTAATCCTAGTATATTAATAAGATAGTAACTAAGTAGGGCTATTAACTTCCTAAATACTCCTTATTAAACTAGCTTAGCTAGTAATTATAAGAGATATATCTAGAGTATAGTTATAATATTTCTTTTATTACTTTATAATTATAATCTTAATACGCGACTCCTATTTATTAATAATTAGGTCTTTTAAGTTAAAGTATTAATAAGTTACTTTAGAGTATATTAATTTAACTTAGCTTAAAATATTAATTATTTTAATAATACCTTTATTAGCTATTACCTTATTAATCTTAATATTTAATAGATAGCTATTAAAGTTTCCTTTCTTAAATAACCTATTAATCTTATTAGCTTATATATATTAGATATATAAACTAGACTCTACCCTTAAATTAATATTAATAGAATAGTTATAAGGTCTATTCTTTTACTCCTTATCCCTCTTTATTACCTTAAGGGTTTTAGGTAAGTATAACTTATAAATAAAATTAGTCTTATTAAGGAGCTCCTTAATTATTATCCTTACCCGCCGCTTCTTATATTTATCCTTATTAGCCTAATAATATTATATCTCTTTTTTAAGCTTAAAAAGCTCCTTTTTATAATATAATTAGGCTAATTTAGCCTCTATTTTAGTAATATATTATTCCTCCTCTTTATAATAATAAGCCTCCTCTTTTTATACCTATTTTATAGCTATCTACTCCTCTTACTCCGCCTTCTTCTAAGCTTAAATATAAGCTCGCTTTTTAGCCTTCTTCTACTTCTTAATCTCCTTCTTATTAGTAGTAGCGGCGGTAATAGTATTACCCTATTTATTAATAAAGGAGATATAGTAAGAGGTACTAATAGTAGGGGCTACCTAGTAAGTACTTTAAGGTATTAGAAATACTAATAACTAAGTATATAGGCTATATAAGAGCCTTAGATAATAGTAAGGGTTTTAGGCGATATTATAATAAAAATATAGTATTAATATAAGAGTTACTTAGATTTAGTAGGGTTTTACTAATAAAATTAAGCAGGTTTAGCGCGGGGTCGGGGTTAGGGTCTTATAGTAGGCCAATGACATTGGAATTACACACGCTAAAACCAGGGTCCGAGGGTCTGGATTCTTGCTTATGGATTTAGGGTGCTCCATGGGAGTCGGCATCACCTAAGATTCCGAATCACTCTCCAGGTAAGAATTGGTATGTCTTTGGAAAGGTATTTAATGATGCTTTACCTCCACTGCTTCCGTCCCGAGAAACATAGCTCTTCATAAGGTGACCTGGGGACTTGCTGAATATCTTCGCTTCAACTCTTCTCATTCTATAAAAAGTGGCACCACATCCTCCATGACATTCCACGAGGGTGAACGGAAACTGCACTCGCTCCTCCAGGTGCCTCCGCAGTATAATCCCACATCGGATGGTCTGAGTCAGCATGCTACGCGCTTGCTTCACATATCTTCTTTACTAGCCTTGGGTACCCTTGACGATGAAGGTCGTCCCTGGACTACACTCCTTGGTGGCCATCCAGGCTTTGTAAAGTCTCTTGGGCAGTCTATCATCGGCGTAAAGACAGTGGTCGATCGGAGGTATGATCCGGTGGTCGAGATCTTAGTAGGTAGACGGCAAAGTGGAAAGATTAACGAAGTAGGTCACAATGGACGTATGGTGTCAGCTCTTGGTATTCACTTAGCAACAAGAGATCGGGTCAAGCTGGCAGGCAAGATGATTGCCGGTGCATTATCAGAGCTTAGCTCGGAAGCTGAGGAAAATGAGAATGGAGCAGCAGAGATCCAAGCGGTCTTCGTTATCGAACAAAGCCTTGGCAATTGTCCGAAATACCTCAATAAAAAGCGAATGATCTTGTCAGTACCTCGACCAATGCTATCATCGGATTCGCTTCCGTTGTCGGAGCCTGCGTTGGATCTATTGGCAAAAGCCGACATGTTCTTCATGTCTGCATCGAACCAGGGTTTCACCATGAGTACCAACCACCGTGGGGGTTCTCCGGGTTTTGTTCGGGTAGCAAAAAACGACAATGTAGGAGTAGTGTTGGTTTACCCCGAATTCAGTGGTAACCGGCTATATCAAACCTTAGGAAATATGTGGACCACTCCGAAGGTCGGCCTGATGTTTCCAAACTTTGATTCGGGCGATGCTCTCTACATTACAGGTACGACCGAGATCGTGCTCGGCAAAGCTGCAGCGGCAATCCTCCCACGCTCAGAACTCGTGGTCAAAGTCAAAGTAGATGCAGCACGCTTTGTCCTACATGGTCTAGCCTTCCGTGGTGAAGCAGGCGAGCGATCACCTTACAATCCTACGCTTCGATATCTATGTACTGAACGGGCGGCTTCCAATCCACAAACCAAAGACAGCAGTGTGATCCACGCAAAATTATTGGCTAGGAATATGATTACGCCAACGATTGCTCGATTCAACTTTAGCCTGAGTATTCCTGTTAAAGAAGAGTGGGAACCAGGCCAGTATGTTGCTTTAGTCTTCGAACATGAACTCTCCAGTGGTTATAGCCATATGCGGGATGATGACCCAAGAAGCCTGAATGATGACTATATAAGAACCTTTACTGTCTCGTCATCACCCCATGGTAAGTTGCCAAGAGGTGAATTCGAAATAACAATCCGCAGCGTCGGAGTAGTCACTACCTTCCTGTTCAAGCAGAACATTCGAGCCGGACTAGAGATCCCACTGAGAGGCTTTGGCGGTTGTTTTTCCATTCACCAGTAAGTAGTCCACAGTCCAGAACATAGTTCCTCAGGACAGGATTCGAGACGTGAAAGAAGTTGCGGGAGTGTTTGCCCTCTTCTTCATGGCTCGAAGGAAGTATACTAATGTGGAGAACATCCATAGGGGTGCCAATGACATCGTGCCGTTTGTGGCTGGTGGAATTGGTATCACACCACTTCTCGCACAGCTGCCCGACCTGGACCTAGAACGCATCAAGCTTTTCTGGACGCTCAATGTCCACGATTTAGGTTTGGCAGTGGACACCCTTGAGCGATGCCCACATCTGGGCCCGTCTACGAATATCTTCCTATCGAGAATGGAGGAAAAGCCTGCTGCTGAGAGTCAGCTTATCATTGAACAGCTTGAGAAGTTGGGGGCAAGATTTATCATTAGGCGTATTGTAGGTTCCGATCTTATGGGGAACCAGAACCTTTCCTCCACATGGTACCTTTGCACGAACACCCCACTCCGAAAGTCGCTCTTGGAATGGCTACCAGGTAAGGAAACTGTATACGAAGACTTCGATTATTAATAGAAAATATGCTGTGGATTCGAGAATGAGTGGGTATTGTCGAGTAATCCATGCAATAGCGACTATCTTGCTCTGAGTTCTTCACACTAAACTCTGCAAGAGCTTGTTCTCATTTGACAGCATTGTTTTAGATTCCAATTCCCTGACTATGCGCGTCATGCACTCCTTGTATGTTGGGACAGAGGTCTTTGCCACTAATCTCTGAGTGGTCAGCCACTCTAACAGGCGACAGGCGCCCTGAACCAGGTACATCTATCGCGTTTTTCTCACACCACTCGGTCGACGCTTTCCCCAAGCGACATCCCCAATAGTTCGACATATGAGCTTAATCTCTCTCAGCCAGTGAGCTCTGCCTAATCCTGACATCAAGACCTGACGATTAGTGCCCAGATAGCACTAGTATGCCTCAACAAATCGATGTCGCAAGCTTGTTCATAACAGAGCTAGAGATGTTTTCACAGCCTTAAGTGGGGCCTTGCAATGCGGTACATTTTGTTAGCCTATTTTTAAGCCTATGGCTATCCATTATGGCAGAAAAAAATTACAAATTGAAGATTCATATAAAGAAGTGGCATCTGGAAGGGTTATAATCATCAACCATAGAAATCTTTACAAGAATAGTCAGCCTTACCACTCACCAGATACCATTTCAATACACATACACACAATGTTGTCCTCGCTGTCGCTATTTGTTCTGGTTGCGGTACATCTCACATCACTGTCGTTGGCAGCTCCATTGCCCCAAAGCGATGTTTCTATCAACGCACCAGCTGGTCCACCAATCAGAACTGCGGCAGATCTTAGCGCCGTTTTGGGTGACCTTGTCATCCCTCAAGCAAAACACTCGAATGATACCGTCACGAAATTGTCTAAGATACGCAGTCCGCCACCAGACTCGGCTGCATTGGTCAAGGCGATTGGAGACTTCAGACTTCCCTCCACTACCACAGCAAGCTCGATAGCTGAGGCAGCGAAGTGAGTGATGTCCACGATGATTTAGATAGATGTCATTACTGACCGGTGTCGTCAATAGACTTGCTGTGCCAACTCTCTCAGACGCCGATGCCATCAGCATTGTCCAAGCACTACGATCTACCCCATTATGACGGAAACGCCTGCGTCGAACATTCACGGCCATTTCAGTATATACCCAATAGACCGACCTTCATATACCCAATAGACGATCGTCAGATACCCAATAGACCGTGGCGGATGGAATGAACATACCATCGCCAATACCAGACAATAAAAACCATATACCTTAATACTTTTCACGCCAATGGAGACTCGATGTGTGACTTTTCGGAAGAGACGGATTCGACACGAGTGAACCTCCATAGCTGTCTCACGATGACGTTGGTGGATCCAGCATCGGATGGTTACCATCATGGTGGGACACGAGTCGAGCATCTGGTACCTGCGGAAGCGATATAAGATCAGGAATACGAGCCTTGAGAATCCTCCTAGGTTCTGTGCGGAGTTGCAGTGGCTACTAGGGCTTTGTTCTGCTCTCGCTGATCGTCATACGCCCTTCCGAATCCAAAATATTCATTTCTCTAGACCTTTACATAGATTATAATTTCGAACAACAATGCGAGAAACCACCTAAGAAGAAAACTCAATCAATGTCACATCCCTAATGTGACGCGAGACATAGTCTAGTCCCCGAGCTCGGTTGCAGTCTTTCCGTTTGATTGAAACCTGAAATCATGCTTGATAAGATCGTTTACAGCCGAATAATGTCCACTACGGCTCCTTAAAGGTTAAAGGTCGGTAGAATTTTCCCGGGCAATGATTAACAGCCGAGCTAGCGGTGCTAGCCTACTAAGCGAGACCAAGCTAGCGGGCCGCAGGGACCAAGAAGGTGTGGAAACTCTATTGGTTCACATTTCTCGATCGGGATGGGGAGCTTCGAAGACAATGCAAGATTTTTTCTACCTGACTGACAACAAGATTTGCCCTTGATAGCGGCGACGACTCCATCAAGAGCTTCAAGCAGCTTATATATCAAAAATGAGTCTCAAGGTACCCTCGCGTCAAACCAATGGCTCCACAACCTCGACCAAGGCTGTCATTCTTGTAAGCTTTCTATACGAATAAATCAGATCCCAAGTTCACTGCTTCTATAGGTTGGGGGACCTTCAAGAGGGACTCGTTTCAGGCCATTGTCACTCGATGTACCAAAGGTTTGTAACCTACGGAGACTGCCAAAGGGCATCACATTAACATCCTCCTCCAGCCTCTTTTCGACGTAGCCGGCCACCCCATAATCTGGCACTGCCTCCGTGCCGTCGCCAGGGTTCCTGGTATAAAAGAAGTCATCCTGGTTGGCTACTACGAAGAGAGCGTCTTCCGCGAATTCATCAAAGACTCCGCCCGCGAGCTGCCGCAGATTCGTATACAATATCTACGAGAATACCAAGCTCTGGGCACCGCTGGTGGCCTATACCACTTTCGCGATGCTATACTAAAGGGTAGACCTGACCGCTTCTTCGTGCTCAATGCCGATGTATGCTGCTCCTTTCCCTTGGGTGAGATGCTTAAGCTGTTTGAGGAGAAAAATGCGGAGGCTGTGATTCTGGGAACAAGGGTTAGCAATGATGCCGCGACAAACTTTGGGTGCATTGTGAGCGACCCGCAGACAAAGCAGGTGCTACATTACGTCGAGAAGCCGGAATCCAACATCTCAAATCTGATCAATTGCGGTGTCTATCTATTCGCTACAGAGACTTTCTTCCCATCTATCAAAAATGCTATCAAGCGACGCTCCGATCGCCCTCGTCTTGTCTCATACCCGTCGTCCGAAAATCTTGACTCTTCGTTCTTCGCCGAGAAGTTAGACGATGGAGAGAAGAACGAGGTCCTCCGACTAGAACAAGATATTCTCTCTGACTTAGCAGACGGCAACCAATTCTTCGTCCTTGAGACGAAGGACTTCTGGCGGCAAATAAAGAGTGCTGGGTCTGCCGTTCCAGCCAACGCTCTCTACCTCCAGAAAGCCTTCCAGTCCCAATCCGAAGAGCTCGCCCCACCGTCGGCCAACATCCTACCTCCTGTTTTCATTCACCCAACTGCAGAAGTGGATCCGTCAGCAAAGCTAGGTCCTAACGTATCTATCGGCCCGCGTGTAACTATCGGAGCCGGTGTACGTGTCAAAGAATCGATCGTTTTAGAAGACGCAGAGATCAAGCATGATGCATGTGTGCTTTACTCTATTATAGGGTGGAACAGTCGTGTGGGTGCTTGGGCCAGGGTTGAGGGGACCCCTACGCCTGTAAACAGCCACACCACGAGTATTGTCAAGAATGGTGTCAAGGTGCAGAGCATCACTATCCTAGGCAAGGACTGTGGAGTCGGTGACGAGGTGAGGGTGCAGAATTGCGTTTGCTTGCCAAACAAGGAGCTCAAGCGGGTATGTTCGAACATGTTGTTACTTACGGAATACAGCTAAAACTGTGACAGGATGTGACCAACGAGGTCATCATGTAAGTGTGGATAAATTGTGCTCACCGCATGCATCAAGGATGCCTACCATCTACAGATTGCCATCTGCGGACGATCGCGCGGCCTTTGCCCACGTGCTGGAGGCAAAAGTCACGGCTCTCCAATCATCCTCAGCGTTCTGGAAACCCCAAGGGAGATGACGCAAAATAAACCGGATACACCACTTTGATAATGAAATCCCTCCAATACCCCATATCAACCACCACAAGCGCAACCTCCTTCCTCAAAAATTCCCCCTAACCTTCCCCTCCAAATACTCCCCATAAACAACCTCCCCCTCCCCCTCCCTCCCCGGCACCCTCGCATTCCAATCCGGCTCGAAGAAGAACGGCACACTGACCCTAAACCCACCCCCCCGATGTACAACCCGATGCCTCGTAGCCTTCCACCTGCCCCCACTCCACCTCCCCATCATATCCCCAATATTCACCACCAGCGCCCCAGGCACCGGATCGACATCCACCCACCGTCCCCCCTCTCTGTCTCCCTCATCGACAACCCAAGCCTGCAACGCCCCCCTCGTCTCATCCGCAAGCAACAGCGTCACACATCCATAATCCGTATGCGCGCCGCAACTCACACCCCCTTTCCCCCTATCCTCATCCACCTCCACCTCCTCACAATCCTTCACACCATTCGTACCATTGATAGACTCGTGAGGCAGCGGCGGATACCCAATCGCCCGCATAACCCACCAGCTCCTCCGCGTGTTCTGCACAAACACATCCTCCATTCCGTTACCGAGCGCCATGCCTAAAGCGCGCACGACGGCTGTGCCGAGGGTTAGCATGTGGGCGATGTATTCTTCGTACACGGGACGGAACGTAGGTGGATTGGTGGGCCAGGCGTTGAGACCTTGTAGCAGCGCGTAGGGGGGATGACGGGTTGTGTCGTTATCATTGTTGGTAATGATGGCGTGGGTATCGCTCTTGCTCTCGCCCTCGCTCGCAGACGGGTAGGGTTCACCATCCCTCACGGGTCGATACCAATCAATCGCCTCATGCCAGTCCCTCTTCCCCTCCGTGACATTATCGCCGAAAGTTTGGTATCCCCTTGCGCCATCTCCGTCAGCGACGCCGACGTCTTTTCTTTTCAGGCGGGCTTTTTCGGAGGGTGGGGCGGCGAGGAAGAAGGTGCGGGCGTGGGTTAGGACGCTGTGCTGGAGGGTGGGGGGGAGGTTGTGGTTTGTTAGGTAGAAGAAGCCTGGGTGGGCGCAGGCGG
>JAABUX010009151.1_pt1 | contig 11273 bp, 9 predicted proteins | sample 5561851 | NCBI WGS metagenome assembly JAABUX01 (sample SAMN10711883, study PRJNA513361) | rock metagenome | isolation source: Antarctica rocks | place: Antarctica: Victoria Land, Richard Nunatak red sandstone | collected 2016-01-03 | reverse complement strand
AGATGTCCCGGCGCGGGTGCTCGAAGAGCTGGCACGTGACATCACCTGGACGGAACAGCACGCTGAGGCCCTCGTGAGGTCGTGATCTCAACCGCGGCGGGGGCAGCCGGTGACGAAGGTCCTGGCTGTCGACGTGTCGGCGGTTCTGCCGTGAGCCCGCATCGGCCGGTTGTGCTGAGGTCGGCACGGACGGTGCCCCGGCGATGGTGGAACGACGAGGACTGGCAGCGGAGCTCAGGCCCCGGGAAGAACGGGAGTCGGCTCATCCGGTGCCGGCTGCGCCGGGTACCGGGCTGACGTCAGCGCAGGTCGGTGGTGACGAGGCGTTCGGCGAGGTCGCGGAGTCGGGTGTTCTGGTGCTGGCTGGTGCGGACGAGCAGCGCGAACGTCTGGTCGGCGCTGAGGTGCTCGCGGGCCATGAGCAGACCCTGCGCCTGGCCGATCAGCTGGCGGGTGTCCACCGCCCGGGTCAGCTGGGACCGGGTGCGGGCGGTGTCGTAGGCGATCGCGGCGTAGGAGGCGAACAGCACCCCCACGTGCTCGGATTCCGCGTCGAACGCGCGCGGGTGGCGGGAGTACAGGTTGAGGGAGCCCAGGTTGTCCCCGTCGACGTACAGCTGCAGCGAGAGCATGCTCATCGCGCCGGCCGCCGCGGCCCGTGCGGCGAATCGCGGCCACCGGGTCTCGGTGGCCATGTCGGCCACCAGTACCGTCGCCTGGTCGTAGATGGCGTCCAGACACGGCCCCTCACCGGTCTCGTCCTGTAGGGCGTCCACCAGCCGGGGCAGCGGGGAGGACGCCGCTTCCGACGCGACGTGGCGTCGGTCGAGGACCGCGGTGATCGACGCGTCCTGAGTGCCGGGGATCAGCTCGACCGCTGCCTCGACCGCGTCGCGTGCGGGTCGTCCTCGCGGTGCAGCGACCGGGCCAGACCACTGAGCACCCCCGCGAGATCGTCCCCGCCGCCATCGTCGCGGCCGCCGGCGCCGGTGGTGTCGTGACCCGAGCGATGGTCCCGCTCATCGCCTCGGCGCTGCACCCACCCACCGTGTCCGGTGGCGGCCCGGGGTCACGGTCACAGTTCGGAGCATCGTCCTGGACCGCAACCTGGCCCGCGAGCCGTGGACCGCCCGCCTCGCCCTGCGCGCTGACCTGCTCACCCACACCGCGCAGGCCACCATCACCTTCCCGCTCACCGGCGCGGCCCGCCCCGTTTGCCACCACCCCGGTCCCCGCCGCCTCCCACCAGCGGCCCCTCCTCATCGCATTCGCCGCGCTGCTGCTCATCGCCGCCGCTACCGGCCGCTGACCACCCGCGGCGCCCCCCGCGTGTTTGTGGCTCGGCGCCGACGTTCGCGGCCGGGACCTGGAGGTCATCGCCGTGCCCGCTCACCTGTGAGGAGGACACCCTCATGACTGACCGGGCCGCCCCCACCGTGACCACCGCCACCCCGATCGGCGCCGACGCCGATCTCGACGGGGAGGATCAGCGCCTGCCCGACGGGACCCGTCTCACCGCCGAAGTCGCCGACCAGATCACCACCGCGGTGCGGCGCACCGCCGGGCGACCGTCCCTGACCGGGACCGCCGTGAGCTCCCCGCAGATCGCGTTCCGAGTGACCCCCGCGGTCCGCGCACGGGCCAACCGGCTCGCCGCCGAGCAGGGCAGGACCCTCTCCCAGCTGGCCCGGGAAGCCCTCGAGGAACGGGTCGCCGCCGACTGACACCCCGACTCGACCCGGCCCGGGCCGGACGGGGTGTGGGTCGGTGCCGGGGTGCCTGCCTGAGATCGGCACCCGGCCGGCGGGACCCTGCACCAATGCGCCGAACGGCCCCGGCGGCAGCAGTCCCGTGGCGGCGTCTCCACGGGTGGTGGCCCGCCGGGTGAGTGGGGCCGCCAACCGAGACGCGCGGCGGCGGGTTGGATCCGGTGCTTCGGTAGGTTTTCACCACCGACACCCGCACCCCGTGGGACGGCGTCGCAATGCGGGGTGTGCCGCGGCTGCCCGGTCCGAGCGGCGTGCACCTATGCCGCCACCACTCACCCCGACACTGGGATCTGGGTGGCGGGCTGAGCCGGCCGGGTGACCGGCTGGTGGGTGCCGGATGCTCGATCGTCAGCCGTCCCGAGACGAGGTCAGTGCGGGGTGGTGTGTCGGGTTCACGAGCCGCGGGTGAAGGCGACTTGGTTGCTCACGGCGCCGTACCCGACCGCGTTGACCGCTCGTCGTGTGGTCGTCGACCAGCGGGATGTCAGCCACGGCGGGGCTCGTCGCCGCAGCTGGCCTGGCGGAGGTGTTCGGCGGGGGCGTGGTGGGCGCGCAGCCCGTAACTGTCGCCGTCGAGGTGGAGGACGACGCTGCGGTCCAGACTCCTCGGCGTTCGCGGCGGACACGGTCGGCGCCCCTTGCGCGGCGTTCATCCTCATCACGGCGATGTTGGTCGCGGTCGGCGGTCTGGTCCCGCTCCGATCTCCGGCCGCGTCATGTTCGACGTCCTCCGTGCACCCGCGGTGATCAGGCGGCGCCTGCGGTGACTGGTCAACCGGGTTGCTGTGACGAGCTCGGCGGTACGTCTGGTGGGTCCTGTCGGGGCTGCAGGGTGTTGGCGACCACCCGCCGGTCGCCATCGGTCCAGGACGCGGTCACGGTCCGATGAGTGATCCGCCACCCGTCGCTCGTGCGGGTCAGGTCGTCGTGGTACTGGCCGCCGATGACGAAGTGGCCGGCGGCCGTCGTCCAGCGCACGGGTGTGCTGGGCGTGGAAGTAGCTGGTGGCGGTCGCGGTGTCGCCGGCGAGGGTGACCTCGGTGTTGGTGATCAGATGCTGGGTCACGTCCAGGGGTGTCAGGAACGCCTGGTACTGGCGTCGGACCGCGTCGATGCCCTGGACCGGCCCGGTCGCGAAGACGCCGAGCACGTCAGGGGTGAAGCAAGTGGCGAGCAGGGGCCAGTCCCGGGTGTCCATCGCACGTGCGAGACGGAAGATCACGGTGGTGACGTCGAGCCGGTCGATCACCGAGCCGTAGGTGGCTGTGGGCGTCAGGGCTTGCGGTGGGGCATTCGTCGGGTCACTCACGGTCAACTTCCTGTTCGTCGTTGGCTGGATGGCTCGGTGATCGGGGGTTCGGCGGCCGCCGGTGCATGGAGGAGGAGCCGACGATCAGCGCTCCCAGCGACCGGCCGAGCCCGTGGTGGGGCCGTGGCCGTCTCGCGGGGGAGCCGGCAAGGCTGCGGGTAGTGGGTGGTCAATGCGGTCAGGACTGGGTGGGCGCTGCGCGAGGCCTGCGAGGAGTGAGTCAAGTCATCGTCGGGCGGCGTCGCGGTGAGTTCCATTCCGATCCCCAGGTCACCCTTCCAGACCATGGCGTGGTCCGGCCGCGGGGCGCCGTGTCGAACCGTCGGCGGGGCAGCCGTTGGAACGCGGTCGCAGGACGAGGAGCCGATCGGGCCGGTGCGGAGCGCACGATCTTCACGTCGAAGCTGCGCGGTCCGGCTGAGAGCTGAACGCTGCCCACCGGTGCGGGTCAGTCCTTCCCGCGGGCACGCTTCGCTGCCGGGGGGTTCCGGGGTCGGGGGAGCAGGCTGATCAGCAGCTCGAGGAGGTCGTCACCGGTGGAGTGCCACTTCTCCAGGGTGAGGTGGCCGGACATCTCCAGGCCGGTGACTCCGTGGGCCGTGGTGAGGAGCAGTCCTGCGTACTGCCGGGCCCGCTGGGGCCCGACCATCCCGGTCACGATCTGCAGGAAAAGGTCCTGGGCCCGTTCGGCTGCGCGGACCGCCGCGGTCGGGTCGGTGGCCGGGGTGGTGAACATCAGCCGGTAAAGGTCGGGGCGGGACCGGCCGGTGGCGACCAGAGCGTGCAGACCGCGACGAAGCGCCAGCTCCGGGGACAGGTCGGGACGGGCCGCCAGCTCCTGCAGGACGTCACCAAGGTCGCTCCAGGCCGCGGTGGCGAGGGCTGTGAGCAGGCTGGCCTTGTCGGGGAAGTGCCGGTAGGGCGCGGACCGGGACACCCCGGCTCGGGCCCCGACCTCGCGCAGGGTGACCGCGGCGGGTCCGCCGGCGTCGAGGAGGACGCCGGCGGCGTCGAGCAGCGCCCGGCGGGTGGCCGCGGCGGTCTCGACCCGGGTGACCACCCGACCGAGCCTACGGTTGACAGTGTCAGCTGAACAGCTACCGTCGTGAGATGACAACGTCAACTGGACAGGCTGGGGACGCAGGGCAGCAGCTGGTCGTGGTGAGCGGCGCGTCCACCGGTATCGGCGCGGCGACCGCCCGGGAACTGGCCGGTCGGGGTTTCCACGTCCTCGCCGGGGTCCGCCGCGAAGTCGACGCGCAGGCGCTGCGCGGTGAACGCATCGAACCGCTCATCCTGGACATCACCGCCGCCGCGGACGTCGCCGCGGTCGCTGACCGCGTCGCCCACGACCCGGACGGCCGCGGGCTGCGCGCGGTGGTGAACAACGCGGGGATCGCGGTCAACGCCTCGGTGGAGGTGCTGCCGATGGCGGACTGGCGCCGGCAGTTCGAGGTCAACCTGTTCGGTCACATCGCGATGACCCAGGCCCTGCTCCCGGCGCTGCTGGCCAGCCGGGGGACCGTCGTCAACATCAGCTCGGTCGGCGGGCGGGTCGCGATGGCCACCTACGGCGCCTACGCGGGCGCGAAGTTCGCGTTGGAGGCCGTCAGCGACGCCCTCCGCCGGGAGGTCGCCGGACTCGGGGTCCACGTCGTCGTGGTCCAGCCGGGCGCGGTGATCACCGAGATGGCCGGCCGTGGTGTCGCCACCGCCGACCGTCTCGCCGCCGCGATGACCCCGGAGCAGCACCGGCGTTACGACGGTCTCATCGGCGCGGTGACCACCCAGGCGCGCGGGTTCGCCCGGACTGGGGTCACCGCCCAGCGCGCCGCCCGGGTGATCGCCGACGCCGCCACCGCGGCGACACCCTGGACCCGCTACACCATCGGACGCGACGCCGCCGTCATGGTCCGCCTCGCCCGCGTCGCCCCCGACCTGCTCCTGGACCGGCTGCTCAGCCGCAACCTGAGGCCCCACCACACCCCCGACGGCGGCAGCGCCCGGGTCCACCACAGCCGCGGCCGCCCCGGGGCGGCCATGACCGCCCGCACCCCGAACCCGGCTGGCCGGTCGACCCACGGGCACCCAACCGACGGCCTGTCGCAACCACCGGGACACGGCCACTCGAAGGGTGACCCGGGCTGTCACTGAGCTGACGGTCGCGGTCGGAGTGTCGACTGGGGTGCACCGCCTCCCGAAGGCGAGCCTGCCCGAGCTCGCACCGATCACCGGCGAGGCGGGCACCGCAAGACTCGACCGGGAGCTGGTTGACGGATCACTGAGGTAGCAAGGAGAGGCTGCTATGCCGGTGCACCGGATTGGGCTCGTCGTGCACGGCGGTAAGCCGACCGCGGTCGTGGCCGCTGAGCGAGTGCGGGCCTGGGCGGGCTCCCGCGGGATCGGGGTCGCCGACGTCGATGTGTGGGAGGACATCACCGGCCGCACCCGAGCCAGCCCGCAGCAGGAAGCCGCCAGCGCCGGCGACCCCGATCTGATCGTCACCGTCGGCGGGGACGGCACGCTCCTGCGTGGCGCGCGAGTCGCGACCGTGACCGGCGCCGCGGTCCTCGGGGTCGATGTCGGCCGCGTCGGTTTCCTCACCACAGTGGAACTGGTGGACCTCGAGGAGGCCCTCGACGCCGTCCACACCGGCTCGTTCCACATCGAACCGCGGCTGACGTTGACGGCGCGGGCGTCCCGGCCGCTGCACGTCCCGGACGACCTCGGTGTGCTGCTGCGCTACGGCCGCGGGCCCGCGCCAGCCCCGCCGACCGTCCACGACAGCCTCCCTGACCAGGTCGGCTGGGGCGTCGCGCAGGACGTCGTCGCCCTCAACGACGTGGTGTTCGAGAAGCTCAGCCGCGACCGGCAGGCCAGCCTCGGCCTGTACGTCGGCGGACAGCTGGTCGCCTCCTACTCAGCGGACGCGATGATCGTGGCGAGCAGCACCGGGTCGACCGCATACAGCTTCGCTGCCGGCGGCCCGATCCTGTTCCCCCGCCTGCAGGCTCTGGTCGTCACGCCCGTCGCCGCGCACATGGTGTTCGACCGCAGCCTCGTCGTCCCCCCCGACGAAGCGGTCGCCGTTCGGGTCCTGGACCGCTCCGGTCAGGTGGTCGTCACCGTCGACGGGCAACTCGCCGGCGTCCTCGACCCGGGCGATTGGGTGGGGGTGTATGCCGCACCGCACTCCTGCCGCCTCGTCCGGCTCGGACCCGCCGACTTTCCCGGCCGCCTCCGTGACCGATTCGGCCTCGTCGACGCCGCCGCTGCGGCCGCCGACGGCAACCCGCCGCTGACCTACCGCCCCGACGTTCCCGTCCCCGACGACCTGCGCCACCTGTACCTGCCCCCTCTCACATGACCGGCCGGTCCAGCGCCCGGTGAAGGTCAGGCCGCATCCCATTGCGGGTGCGGCTGTCGGTCAGCTCAATACCCTCCTCCTCGCGCTCCCGCTGACGTACGGACCCCGCGGTGTCCGGGTGAACACCGTCGCCCCCGGCGCGACCCTGACCTCCGGCAACGCGGCGACCTCCGCTGTCCTGGACGCGATGACCGCGACCACTCCCGCCGGTGTGGTCATCACATCGCCCACGCCGTACTGTTCCTCGCCTCCGACGACGCCCGCATCGGGGGCATCACCACCACCCGCCCCGCCTGACCCGCGGCCCACCCCGACCAACGAACGGGCTGGTGAATCGGCGGCGCCCACCGCCGCAGCGCGCTGCTGGACGAGCTACGCCAACAGCGGCATGGACTTCTTCGGTCACGGGTACGGCCCGCTCGGTCGCTACGACGCGCCCGACGTCGCTGGCCTCGAGACAGCGTTGCGCCGCGCGCGGCGTTGACACTTCCGCGCGGCAGTGACGTGACCGCCGAGCTCCGCCGGCGGTGGGGTGGCCCGACCGTCGGCTCGGTGGATTCGTGGGCTTGCCGAGTCCGCCGAGATTGGTGCTGCATCCAACCCGGCGCACTCCAGGGGCGTTGTCAGCTGATGTGCAGCAGGAGTTTGCCGTGTGCCTGCCCGGAGGTGCTCAGCTCGAACGCGTCTCGCCACTCCTCGAGGGCGAAGGTGGCGGCCACGGGGACGGTGAACCGGCCCTGGGCGGTGAGTTGCGCGTACTCACCGAGCACGTCGTCGCAGCGTCTGGCGGTACCGGAGCTGACCCGCACCCCCAGCGCGGGGGCGGCGGCGAAGTCGCTGACGGTCAGCACGTGTCCCGGCGTCTGCACGGGGTCGGGCAATGCGTTGCTCACCGGCGCGGTGTCCAGGACACGGTCGACCGGCCCACCTGCCAGTGCGATGACCCGGTCAGCCATCCCGTCGCCGTAGACGGTGACCTCCGCGCCCGCCGCGCGCAACGCCGCGGCGTAGGTCCCACCCGCGGTGGCGATCACCCGCGCCCCGCGGCGGATCGCGATCTGGACGGCGGCGTACCCGACCGTCGTGCCGGCGCCGTGGACGAGCACCCACCCACCGGGGCTGACGCCGAGTTCGTCCAACCCGCGCGACGCGGTCTCCACGGCCATCGGGAGCGCCGCGGCCGCCGCGGGTGCCAGACCCGGTGGGCGGGGGAACCAGGTGTCGAGGACCGCCTGCTCCGACGCGCCCGCGGTGCCACCGGTGAAGGGGGCGGGCCCGAACACGGCGTCACCGACCTCAACGTCGACGTCGCCGTCGCGGACCTGGTCACCGACCGCGTCGACCGTGCCGGACACCTCCAGCCCGATGCCGCGCGGGAGGTCACCGGCGAACAGGCCTCGACACAGCGCCCAGTCGGCGGGGGTCAGCCCGCAGGCCTGCACCGTCACCCGGACCTGCCCGGGGCCGGGGACCGGCGGCGCGGCGTCTTCCACCTGCAGGACCTCAGCAGGGTCGCCGTAGCGATGGAACCGAAGAGTCCGCATCACACCTCCCGGGTGGGGACGCCGGCACCGGTCGCCGAGGACGGTAGCCAGATCGGCCTTGCGGTTCTCGTAGCGGGTGGGCCGTTCGATGGCAGGTGAGGCCGGCGAGGAGAAGGTCGATCATCCGTCGGGCGTCGTAGGCGGGGTTGGTCTCGACCCCGATGCAGAGGTTGCCGATGGCGAGCATCAGGTCGTAGGGGCGGACGCCGTCCCGGATGTCGCCGGCCGCGGCGGCTGCCCGCAACAGCTGCTCGAGGACGGGCAGCAGTCGTTGGACAAACTCGGCATGCAGGGCCTCGAACCCGGCCTGGTCTGACTGCAGCGCCTGGGCGAGGCCGTGTTTGGTGATGAGGAAGTCCGCGAACCGCGCCACCCAGGACGTGAGCGCCTCGTAGGGCGTGCCGCTGGCGGTGCTGGTACCGCTAGTGCTGCTGCTGGTGGCGGAGAGGGCGTCGAGCTGGTGGCGGAAGACCGCGACCACGAGGTCGGCGCGGGTGGGGAAGTGCCGGTAGACGGTGCCCATCCCGACCCCGGCTTCGGCGGCGATGTCCCGCACGGGGGCATCGACCCCGGCCCGGACGAACACGACGGCGGCGGCGGCCAGGAGGGTCTGCTCGTTGCGGCGGGCGTCAGCCCGCTTGGTCGGCCGGTCGCCGATCAACCCCGAAGGGGACGTCGTCACGCGCGTTCACCTCCGGTCCTTGTCAAAGCGGAGCACTGCCCCGTATCGTGATCTGGAACGCCGGTCCGGATGCTCATCGTGCCAGACCGCCGACTCCCCAGACCATCGCGGCTCGTCCTGGGACTGCCGCGCCCCATACGGAAGGCATGGACCCCATGAGCTCCACGAAACCGGACGACGCGACCACCGCCTCGCCTGCACCGCTCGTCTCGGTCAGGCCGGTCACCCTCACCGCACCCGACCGCGGTTTGGACCTGCAGGTGCGGGTGTCCGCACCGACGACCGGTGCCGGCCTGCCGGTCGTGGTGTTCTCCCACGGGTTCGGTCTGTCGATGGACAGCTACGCACCGCTGGTCGACGTCTGGGCGGCCCGCGGGTTCGTCGTGGTCCAGCCCACCCATCTGGACTCCCGCACCGTCGGTCTTGCCCCGGACGATCCCCGCACCCCGACGATCTGGCGGTCCCGGATCGCCGACGTGGTCGCCGTCCTGGACCAGCTCGAGGCCGTGGAGGCCGCGGTGGCAGGGCTGGGCGGTCGGGTCGACCGCGACCGGGTCGCGGTGGCCGGGCACTCATGGGGGGCGCAGACCGTGAGCACCCTCGCGGGAGCGCGGGTCGTCGGCGCCGACGGGGTCCCCGGTCCGAGCATGACCGACCCCCGGGTCACCGCGGCGGTGCTGCTGGCCCTGACCGGCATCGGCGGGGCCGATCTGACGCCGTTCGCTGCACAGCACTTCGCGTTCATGAGCCCGGACTTCGCTGAGCTGCAGACGCCGTCACTGATCGTCGCCGGTGATCAGGACTCCTCCCCGCTGAGCGTCCGCGGGCCGGACTGGTTCACCGACGGCTACCACCTCAGCCCCGGCGCGACCGACCTGCTGGCCCTGTTCGGCGCGGAGCACTCCCTCGGCGGCATCCACGGGTACAACGACGCGGCGACCACCGACGAGAGTCCCGACCGGGTCGCGCTCATCGGGCACACGACGCTGGCGTACCTGCAGACAGCGCTCGGCGTGGACGCCGGCGCCTGGCCGGCTGCGCGGGACGCGCTGAAGGCGGCCGGTGACCCGCTGGGCCGGATCGACTCCCGCTGAGCGGCCCCGGCACCCTCCTCGCCGGGACCTTCTGACCCCGGACAGCGCACCTGATTCCCGTACGAGCAACCAGAAGCAGGAGGTTCCCGTGCTCTACCGCACCCTCGGCCGGACCGGAATCAAGGTAAGCCCCTACGCCCTCGGCGCCATGATGTTCGGGGCCGCCATCGGCAACCCCGACCACGACGACTCGATCCGGATCACCCACCGGGCGCTGGACGCGGGGATCAACCTCGTCGACACTGCTGACGCCTACTCCTCCGGGGAGTCCGAGGAAGTCGTGGGGAAGGCGTTGCGCGGACATCGCGACGACGTCGTCCTCGCGACGAAGGCGCACCTGCCGATGGGGCAGGACCCCAACCAGCGCGGCAACTCCCGCCGGTGGCTGATGACCGCGGTCGAAGGATCGCTGCGCCGGCTGCAGACCGACCACATCGACCTGTACCAGATCCACCGGCCCGACCCCGACACCGACATCGAGCAGACCCTGTCCGCGCTGTCCGACCTCATCCACAGCGGCAAGGTCCGGGCCATCGGCTCCTCGACCATGCCGGCGTCGGACATCGTCGACGCCCAGTGGGTCGCCGAGCGCCGCGGCCTGGAACGCTTCCACACCGAGCAGCCGACCTACTCGATCCTCAACCGTGCCATCGAGTCGGAGGTCCTGCCCGTCGCCCAACGCCACGGGATGGGGGTCCTGGTGTGGAGTCCGCTGGCGAAGGGCATGCTCACCGGCCGCATCCGCAGGGGTCAGCAGACCGACCTGCGACGCGCCGTCATGTTCGACACCTTCCGCGACGAGAGCCGCCTCGCTGCCGTCGAGCAGCTCATCGCCCTCGCCGAGGACGCCGGGCTGCGGATGACCCACCTCGCGATGGCCTTTGCGATCGCCCACCCCGGGGTGACCAGCGCGATCATCGGGCCACGCACGATGGAACAGCTGGAGGACTCCCTCGCCGGGGTGGAGGTCACCCTCACCGACGAGGTCCTCGACCGCATCGACGAGATCGTCGCCCCCGGCACCGATGTCGGCCCGCCCGACCGGTCGGCGTACCTGACCCCGCCACTCCAGCGCCCCAGCCTCCGCCGCCGGCCCCCCGCCGAACGCGCCGCCGCCTGAGCCCAGCCCCCGAGCGGCGTGAGCAGCTACAGCCGACAGCCAGTTGCTCTACACCGGCCGGAGCTTGCCTCCAGGCTCGAGCGGGGTCAGGCGGCCGCGGCGCAGCCTGCGGCGATGACGGCTTCGAAGTCGGCGCGGTCCCCGCCGCCGTTGGGGTGGGGACCACCGGCGGAGCGACCCGGGGGCCGGCCGGCCGCGGCGGCGCTTCTCGCGACCAGACCGCGCTCATTCGGTCAGGCGGGCACGGGTGGTGTCGCGGGTCTGAGTCATCGACCAGAACGTGTCGGCGATGAGGGCCGGGTCGATCGCGGTCGGGCTGGCGGTGGCGGTTCCCGCGACGGTCCCGGCGATTGTCACCTCGCCCACGTAGACGCCGAACGGGCGCAGC
>JAABUX010009150.1_pt1 | contig 11273 bp, 13 predicted proteins | sample 5561851 | NCBI WGS metagenome assembly JAABUX01 (sample SAMN10711883, study PRJNA513361) | rock metagenome | isolation source: Antarctica rocks | place: Antarctica: Victoria Land, Richard Nunatak red sandstone | collected 2016-01-03 | reverse complement strand
ATGGCTGGCCTGGACCCTTGCCGCCGATCAGGCCGGCCGGGCCGCGCGTGTTGAACTTGACTACCCAGTCCCGCACGATCTGCAAGGTCACGCCGCCGGTCTTTGCCGCCTCTATCCGCGTGCCACCCTCATAAATGATTGCCAATGCAAGCAGGCGCCGAGCCTGCCCGGCATCCTTGCTGTTGCGCGCCAGCACTCGCAAACCAGACGCGTCGAAATTACTCCGCAGCGGCGTCGTCATGGCAGACCTCATCCGTTCGCCACCTTGAACCAAATCGACGCCGCGTCGGGCAAAACACGATTGAGTCAACCGCTCAGAGACTTGGTATTAGGCATTCCGCCTTGACCAGCGGATCATTGCTCGCGGCGTGTATTTTCATTATCTCCGCGATAATGTCAGCATTTCCAAGCAGTCCTTTCTGCACAAGCGCCTTCCCCACGACCGTGGCCGTGAGAAGCACCGGCATTAAGGCCGCTAATGTTGCTGGCGTGTCGTGGCCTGACATGGATATTTGTTTCTCCGCCGGGGTTGTGCCTTGCTGCAATCCTTGTAGAAGGCTTTTGATAAAGTGGCAACACCCATTGTAGTCGTGTGAGCAACCTGCTACACAATGGGTATGAGCAAATGCGCCTACCTCTCTGATATCTCGCCGTGGTGGACGATGGAGCGCCAGGAGACGGCGCTTGCCGACGTGCTGCCGGGCGCGACGATCTATCGCGATCATCTAGATGCTAGAGCGCGGCGGGCTCACGATCCTGCGTCGCTCCAGGCTCGTGCCGGTCTGCTCCGCCCGACGCAGGCGCTTGCCCGCGATGAGACGATCTATGTCGCGAGCCTCGCCATCCTTGCGTGGTCGGAGGATGACATGCGAGCCGTGCTGAACGCTATCGCATCACGCGGGGCGAAACTCGTTTCGAGTGAGGGGATCGACAGCGACTCATTGGAGGCGTGGCGTCAGGCCAAGCGCCAGAGCCGCCTGGAAGGTGCTGCGCTGCGGGGCTCCGCAGTGTCGGCGGAACGGCGCAAGGCTGCCTCTCTGGCAGGCGTGGCGCTGATCAAACCCTTCTGGCCGTTGCCGTCGAAGGAATATCCGACCGCTTCGCTGTGCGAGAAGTCAGGGCTGTCTCTTAACACGGTTAAGGCGCATCTCGGGTCGCGACCGATCGCTCAATACAACCACCGTATGAAAATAGCGCGCAGGAGGCGCAAAGAACATGCCTGACGTGAGCTTAAAACTAGTCCTTACAACCATGCGGCAGATCGTCGAGGGGCAGACCGAGATACGCCACGACCTCAAGGAGATGCGACAGGCTATTGTTGCGAGCCGTCGTGAGATCCTCTCGTTTGACGAAGGTCAGCTCCACCATGGCGACCGGCTTGACCACTTGACGAACCGGATCGACGCGATCGAGCGCAAGCTGGCGGGTGAGGTGTGAGCGTGCAACCTGAGACCACCGCAGGAGAATACGGCATCGTGGCGAGCGTCTTGGAAGCCGACCCTGTCTTTCGACTAGACGCCAAGGTTTGGCTGTGCGGCGGCGCGAACGGCGACGGTTTCGAGAACCGGATTTTCTATGGTCTTGGGAAAGGCAGCCCCCGACCAATCGAAAAATGGGCGCAAACGATCCGCTTCCATAACTTCCGGTGCGCTTGGATTCCGGAAACGTTACGACCCTACATTCTTATCTATCGAGGCACACGGGCTGAAGTTGAAGAGATACCCAGGGAACTTGACGCTCTAACGCAGGAGCGCAGAGCTGTTAGAGATAGAAGTCAGTCCTGCGCCAAATGACCGAATGGAGGCCCTGAAGATGAGCAACGCCGAACATCCCCCGACCACCGCCCCGAAACAGGGTAAGCGGATTGTCATTGCCGGGATGCTCTCACCGTATGCGGCAGGCACATTCTACATCGATTGGTCACTGCATTGCGTGGACGCCCGGATCGGGCAGATCACAGCGCAGGTCCATTCCGATATCAAGGCAGTCCATCAGTTCAACGTCAGGAGCAAGAGCCATGACTGAGACCACCATGACGATGAGCTCGGTCGCGACGATCGAGACCGACGCACCGCCCAGCGCCCGGCCTGCATGAGTGGGGCCCGCTTGAGCTGGGCAGGGACGGCGGGCGGTCTGTTTCTCGCGGTCGTGACCTGGGCCCTGCTGGCTTCGCGTGCGCTGGCGCTCGCGTCCGATACCGGCGGCCCCAATATCAGCGGCATTGCCTATAACCAGCACCTTACCGGCACGCTGCCGTTGGCGGCCGGGTTCCAGGACCAATCCGGCCGCATGCTCGCGCTGCGCGACGTGGTGCGCGACCGGCCGACCGTGCTGGCGCTGGGCTATTTCAACTGCCCCTCGCTGTGCGGCCTGATCCGCGACGACCTGTTCGCCTCCCTGGCCCAGACCGGGCTGCACGCCGGCACCGACTACCGGCTCGTGTTCATGAGCATCGATCCCGCGGAGCGGCCTGCGGACGCCGCCCGCGCGATGGCATCCGACCTGAAGGCCAATCCGTCATTCGGCTCCGGCAGCGGCTGGCACTTCCTGACCGGGGATCGCGACAGCATCGAGGCGGTGGAGGCGGCGGTCGGTTATCACAGCCGCTACGACGTCTCCCTCAAGCAGTTCATCCACCCCGCCGGCCTCGTCTTCGTCACGTCTCGCGGCGTGATCTCCGGCTACCTGCTGGGCATCGGCTATCAGGCCGGCGACGTTCGCGCCGGCGTGCTGCGCGCGCGCAACGGCGGCATCGCCAAGGCGGCACTGCAGGTCCTGCTGATCTGCTTCCACTACGACTCGACGACCGGCCGCTACTCGCTCGCGGTCGTCAAGCTGCTCCGCCTGGGGGCGGGGCTGACGATGCTGACGATCGTGGCACTGCTGCTGGTGCTGCGCCGGCGCATGCGGCGCCTGGCAGGCTGAAGCCGGGCTATCGCGTCAGATAGTCGATCAGGGTCATCGTGAACAGGGCGGCGACCCAGACGAATCCGAGGGCTGCGAAGAAGCGCAGCAGCGGCGGCTCGTCGGTCACTTCCATCGAGAACAGCAGCACCGTCAGCACCATGCAGACCATGATCGCGAACTCGAAGATGGAGCCGAGGTGCGATTGCCCCAGCGCGCCGATCAGGACGATGCCGGCGAGGCCCATCAGCAGCGCGATGAAGGCGAAGGCCGGCACGCGCATCCTGCGCCACAGCGTGCGCCGCTGCTCGGCGGTGACCCCCGTCATCGGCCGAGCACGTAGAGCGTCGGGAACACGATGATCCAGATCAGGTCGATGAAGTGCCAGTACAGGCCGAATATCTCGATCCGGTTCTGGTGCCGCTGCAGGAAGCCGGGCTTGCAGGCTTCCCAGGTCATCCACAGCAGGATGCTGATGCCGGTGACCAGGTGGAAGGCGTGCAGCAGCGTGGTCACGTAGTACAGGTCGATGAACAGTTGCGAGGCCGGGTCGTCCGCCATCGCATAGGGCCGGTTCAGGAACGGCGTCACGTGCTCGAGATAGTCCTGGTAGTACTCGTAGCTCTTGAACACCAGGAACAGGCCGCCGAGTGCCGCCGTGGCCAGCATGCAGCGGACCATCCAGCGCTGCATCCCGAGCCGGGACAGCACGATCGCGCCGGACATGGTGAAGCTCGAACAGATCAGCACCAGCGAGTTGAGCGCGCCGATCCAGAACTTCAGGTGCTGCACCGCCCTGGTGACGGAGGCCGGGTGCTGCACGTGCAGCACCGTCGCGACCAGGAACAGGCCGGCGAACAGCAGCAGTTCGGTCAGCAGCCAGGTCCAGAGGCCGAGCTTGGCCGCCTCGCGCTGCTGGTCGGCGTTAGTGAACTGCTCGAGGACCGAGACGCCTACCGGCCCATCGTCCAGGACGGCGGCATCCAGGACGGCGGCCCTCGCCTCAGTCATGACGGTCGCGCTTGATCGGATAGTCGTACGGCTCGAAATCGACCACCGGCGGCACGTCGAAGTTATGCGCGGGCGGTGGCGAGGTCGTGGTCCATTCCAGGCCCTTCGCATCCCACGGGTTCGGCGGCGCCTTCTTGCCGTAGCGCAGCGACCAGACCAGGTAGCACATCGGGAACAGGTAGCCGGCGGCCAGGATGAGGGCGCCCGCGGAGGACAGGATGTTGAGCAGCTGGAACTCGGGCGGATAGTCGTGGTAGCGGCGCGGCATCCCGAGATAGCCGAGGATGAATTGCGGGAAGAAGGTCACGTTGAAGCCGGCGAAGATCAGCACCGCCGAGATCCGTCCCCAGGCCTCCGGATACATCTTTCCGGTGATCTTCGGCCACCAGTAATGCACGGCGCCGAGGAAGGCGAGCGCGGTGCCGCCGACCATGATGTAGTGGAAATGGGCGACCACGAAGTAGGTCCCGTGCACGTGCTCGTCGACGGACAGGGTAGCCAGGAACAGGCCGGTCAGGCCGCCGATCACGAACAGGCCGATATAGCCCATGGCGAACAGCATCGGCGTCTGCAGCCGGATGCTGCCCTTGTAGATCGTTGCCGTCCAGTTATAGACCTTGACCGCCGATGGCACCGCGACGGCGAAGCTGAGCACGGAGAACACCAGTGCGGCGGTCTCGCTCTCGCCGTTGACGAACATGTGGTGGCCCCACACGAAGAAGGTGAGCGAGGCCAGGCCGATGCTCGCATAGGCGACGAAGCGGTAGCCGAAGATGCGCTTCTGCGCGAAGGCCGGCACGATCTCGCTGATCACGCCCATGCCCGGCAGCACCATGATGTAGACCGCGGGATGCGAGTAGAACCAGAACAGGTGCTCGAACAGCACCGGGTCGCCGCCGAGGCGCGGATCGAACACGCCGATCCTGAAGGCGCGCTCCATCACCAGCAGGACGAGTGCTACGGTGATGACCGGTGTCGCCAGCAGGAAGATCAGGCTGGTGGCGTACTGCGTCCAGATGAAGATCGGCATCCGGAACCAGGTCATGCCCGGCGCGCGCATGGTGTGGATGGTGACGACGAAGTTGAGCCCGGTCAGGATCGAGGAGAAGCCGACGATGATGACGCCGAGCAGGGCCGGGATGACGTAGGCGTTGGAGAAGGTCGTGCTGTATGGGGCATAGAAGGTCCATCCGGTGTCGACGCCGCCGACCACGACGTCGGCCAGCGTGAACAGCGCGCCGGTGGTGAAGATGTAGAAGCTGAGCAGGTTGAGGCGTGGGAAGGCGAGGTCCTTGGCGCCGATCATCAGCGGCACCAGGAAGTTGCCGAACGTGGTCGGGATCGACGGGATCAGGAAGAACCACACCATGACCACGCCGTGGATGGTGAAGAACTTGTTGTAGCTGTCGTTGCTGAAGATCTGCCCGTTCGGGACGATCAAGGACAGCCTGACGAGGCCCGCGAACACCGCGCCGATGATGAAGAACACGGTGATCGCCGCGAGGTACATCAGCCCGATTCGCTTGTGGTCGGTAGTGAAGAACCAGGAGCGCAGCGTGTGCTGCTCGTGCAGGTAGTCGAGCGGCCGCCCGATGGTCGATTGCGGGGTGCTCGGATCGCGCAGGACGTCGAAGGGGCTCATTGCGGCCTGTCCGTGGCGGACCCATCCCCGGACGACACATCCTTGGACGGCTGGCCCATGTTCGTGTTCCCGCCGTTCACGTCATAGCGTCTGATGAAGGCCACCAGCTTTATCATGTCCTCCTCCGGGATGATGCCCTTGAACCTGGGCATCACCTGCTTGTAGCCGGCGATCAGGTTGTTGTCCGGGTTCAGGATCTTGTCGCGGATATAGCTCGCGTCGGCGATGACGGTCCCGCCCGCCTCGAGCGGGACCGGGCTGTCGTAGAGCCCGGCGAGCGACGGCGCGCGCACGGTGCTGCCGCTGCCGTGGCAGCCGCTGCAGCCGTAGGTGGAGAACAGTTTGCGACCGGCCTCGGCGAGGCTGCGGTCGGTCCCGGCCTGCGACAGCCAGTTCTCGTAGTCGGCAGGCTGCATCACCGTCAGGATCCCGACCATCCTGGAATGGTCGGTGCCGCAGAACTCGCTGCAGAGCAGGTTGTAGCGCCCGGGGCGGTCGGCCTTGAACCAGAGCTGGGTGTAGCGGCCGGGCAACGTCTCCATCTGGATGCGCAGCGCCGGGATGTAGAGCGAGTGGATCACGTCCTGCGAGATCATGTCGATCACGACGGGGTCGCCGGTCGGCACGTGCAGGTTGTTGATCTCGGCCTGGCCGCCCGGATGCTGGAACTTCCACATCCATTGCCGGCCGATGGCCTCGATCGTCATCGCGTTGGCCGGGGGATGCCTATCGGTATCGAACGCCTTGGCGCCCCAGACGAAGAAGATCAGCGTCAGCACGAACGGCACGATCATCCAGCTCAGCTCGAGCAGCCTGTCGTGGCTGGAACTGCGCGTGCGGCGGACGTCCTGCCCCTCGCGGTAGCGGATCGCGAAGAAGGCGATGCCGGCGAACACCGGCACCACCAGAGCCACCGTGAGGATGGTGAACAGCAGGATCAGGTGATCGACGTCCACGGCACTCGCCGAGGCGGCCGCCGGCCACAGCGAGAGCGACGACAGGGCCGGGTTCATGGTGCCGCTCGCCTGGGGATCACGGCATCGGCTCCAGCGTATGGCCGACCATCAGCGTCATCGCCCGCTTGATCGGGATGCGCGCGTGGGTGCGGCCGGGGTCGATCCAGGCATAGCCGTGCAGCAGCGCGTCCTCGCCGGCATGCAGCCGCGCCAGGTCGGTGACCGGATCCGCCTGCAGGTTCGGTTTCGGCGGATGCAGCGGCGCGGTCTGCTCGGCGGTCAGCCGCGGCGCATCGTCCCGGCGCTCCTGGTGGAAGCTGCCGACGAGCAGCAGCATCAGGCCGATCATGACCGCGATGGCGGCGCCGAGGCCCATCGTCAGCCACATCATGAGGGCGCCGCTCATGTCGCGGGTCTCGTAACCCTGCCGGACCGCCATCTCGCTTGCCGGCGCGGTGGGAGTCCCGCGGCCGGATGCCTCGTCGAAACGCTGCGACGCCGGCCTGGGCTTGCCGAACGGCAGCGCCGCGACGCCGGCGACGGTCGCGGCCGCCCAGCCCAGCAGGCGCCTGACGCGGCCGGTGGCGCCCGACCGCCCGGCGTCGCTCCCGCTCATCGCCCCACCTCCGCCGGCCGCGCGGCGAGCAGCAGCCCGCAGCCCAGGGCGGCCACGCCGAGCAGGGCGCTCAGGTCCGGCAGCGACAGGGTAAAGCGGCCGCGGAAGCCCGGCGTCACCAGCCAGAGCATCTCGACCAGGTGCACCAGCAGCAGCATGATCGCGGCACTCGCCAGGATCCAGGGCGTGCGCGAGAGCCGGTGCGGCGGCAGCGCAACCAGGGCCAGGATCGCGCTGGAGAAGCCGAACCAGAGGGACGCGCCGCCCAGGCCGCCGATGCGATGCTGGTACCAGACGATCTCGCCCGGCAGGTTGCCCGACCAGATCACCAGGAACTGGATGAAGTGCAGGAACATCCAGATGCCGACGGCCACCAGCAGCAGCGGAGTCGCCTCCGGCGCCACCGGCCGTCCGCGGCTGGCCAGCGCGAGGCCGAGCACCGCGACGCAGAGCGCGGTCGAGACCTGCATGCTGATCGCGATCAGCCCGAAGGCGGACGAGTTCAGCCCGGGATCGAGCGACATCACCCAGTCCAGCGCGGCCAGGGTGCCGAGCACGAGATGCAGGCAGAACCCGAGTGCTGCCAGGCCCTGGCGCGGGGCCCGGCCCGGGGGCCGCCCGAACAGCAGCGCCAGACCGGTCCAGGCCAGCAGCAGGACGATCATGCGGGCGTCGAAGAAGCCGGTCGCCATCCAGCCTGCCGGCGCGCGGGAACCCGCCTCCGGACGATGATACAGCGCGCCCATGCGCAGCAGCACCGGGATCGCGAACAGGCTCAGCGCCGGCTGCAGCAGCACGATGCGCCGCAGCGGCAGCAGGATCGCCCACCCCGCGTCACCCGCTTCGGTCACGCCGCACAGCTCCAGCAGCATGACCACGGGCAGGGCGCCGAGCGGCAGCGCCAGGCAGAACAGCCAGCCGGCCAGGTAGGACGGCATCACCTGCATGCCGAACGCCGCCATCACGATCCAGGCGGTCGCGCCCAGCCCGGCGAGGCCGAGCGTCGCCCGCCCGAGCGGCTGCCGGAGCATGCGCCTCATCGTGCCGCCGCCGTATGGATCCGGGCAAGCCGGGCCTGATCCGACGCGGGCAGCCGCGCCGCTTCCGCGTTCTGGCTGAGCTGCAGCGCCCTGATATAGGCGATGATCGCCCACCGGTCCGCCGGCGCCACGCGATCTGCATAGCTGTACATCGCGCCGTAGCCGTTGGTGATGGCGTCGTAGAACACGCCCGCAGCCGCCATCCGCAGCCTGCCCTGCACGAAGGAGGGCGGGTGCGGGAAGCCGCGCTGCACGATCATGCCCTCGCCGTTGGCGGCCTTGCCGTGGCACGGGGTGCAATAGATCTCGAAGCGCTCCTGTCCGCGCGCGAGCAGCGCCGCGTCGATGATCGCGGGCGGTGCTGCCGGCGCGTTGGGCGCGCCGCGCGCGATGGTCCCGGCGACCGGATGACGCATGGAGCTGCCATCGGCGAAGAAATCGTTGCGGTCCCAGTTCTGGGACCGGTCCTGGGTGTACATGTCCTGCCGCTTGCAGGCGGCGACCGCGACCAGCAGCGACAGCATGGCGAGCCGCAGCGTTACTGCCAAGGGCCGGCCCCCGACAACTGGGCCCCCGACCGCCGGTTCATCGCGGCACCCGGCTGATCCGGCTCGGCGGCGACGGCAACTGCCTGAGCACGCGTTCGACCAGGTCGGCATCGAAACTCTCGTCGCGCGCCTCGACGGCGACGAAGAAGCGGTCCTCCGTCACCCGCCTGAAATCGGGGATGTTGAACGCCGGATGGTTGAGGCGCGGCAGCCGGTTCATGACCAGGAACGCCGCCACCATCACCAGCGTGCCGGCCATCATCGCCGACGAGACGCTGGGCACGACGTAGCTCGGCCAGCTCACCAGCGGCCGGCCGCCGATGATGAACCGGTACGAGTAGACCGTGGCATACAGGCACATGCCCATCATGCCGGCGCCGCCGAGCAGCGCTCCGATGAAGCCGAACCGGCTGATGTGCTCGTGCGGCAGGCGCAGCGCCAGGTCGGCCGCCGGTATCGGAACCGGCGAGAAGGCATCCAGCCGGCCGAGGCCGCGGTCGCGCAGGAACTCCAGCGCCGCGACCAGGGCGGCCGCGTCGTCGAACTCGGCGCTGAAACCCCAGAGCGGCGGGTTCGAGGCATGTCCGGTCTCAGACATGGCGCAGGTCGCGGCCGGGGCGCAGGTCCTCGTCCGGTCCTGCGATGCGGCGGACCTCGTGGATCGAGACCATCGGCAGGTAGCGCACCGCAAGCAGCAGCAAGGCCAGGAACAGCCCGACGGTGCCGGCGAAGGTGGCCGCACCCCACGCATCGACGCGGTAGACGTTGGCCGCGGAGGGCAGGAAGTCATGCTGCTGCGTGATCACCAGGATCATGAAATGATCCGCCCACATGCCGAGTGCCGCGAGCAGGCCGACGACCAGGAGCAGCCCGGCCGACCGGCGCAGGCCGGGTATCCAGAAAAGCTGTACCGGGACAAGCGCGCAGCCGATGATCAGCCAGCTGCTCCAGGCGTTCGGTCCGGCGAAGCGGCGCGCCATCGAGGCGCGGTCGAAGGCATCGCCGAGCTGCAGCGTGGTGAACATCTCGGCGGCGTAGCAGTACAGGTTGACCATGCCGAGCCCGAGCAGCAGCTTTGCCAGCAGGTCGAGATGCTGCGGAGTGATGAACGGCTCCAGCGGGAACACGAAGCGCAGCAGCACGGTGAGGGCCGCGACCATCCCGACGCCGGTGAAGACGGCGTTGAACAGCAGCGAGACCGGCATCAGGGTGTCGTGCCAGCCGGGTTCGAGCGAGGCCGCGAACAGCATCGAGGCACCGGTCTGCAGCGAGACCACCAGCACGATGCCGAACAGGGCGATCATCCGGTAGACCCGCGTCCAGCGCTGCCAGTGCACCGCCGAGCCACGCCAGCCGAGGGCGAAGATGCCGTACAGCCGCGCCTTGAGCAGGTGCAGCCGCTCCGGATGATTGTCGGCTGCGGCCTCGGCGCGCAGCGAGGCGCGGTCACGGCAGGTGGCGAGGTCCGGCAGCAGGCCGATATACCAGAAGCTCAGGCAGACGATCAGGTAGCTGACGATGTCGACAGCGTCGCTGTAGAGCGGGCTGCGGAACTGCGGCCAGAGCAGGAAGGTGTTCGGGTAGGGCAGGTTCCAATAGAAGAACCAGGGCCGGCCGAGATGGATGATGGGATACAGCCCGGCCGCGGCGGCCGAGACCAGGGCCATCGTCTCGGTGATGCGGTTCAATGCGCCGCGCCATTCGGCGTCCACCAGCAGCAGCATGGCGGAGACCACCAATCCGCCGCTCGCGATGCCGATCCACCAGTCGTAGCTCACGATGTCGAGTGCCCAGGTGACGGGCACGTTGTTGCCCCAGATGCCGACGCCCTCGACCAGCAGCCACCCCATGCTGATGGCCATCAGCCCGACCAGCGCACAGGCGGCCGCAAAGGCGATCCACCAGCGCAGTCCGATCCGGCGATCGATGGCCAGGCCGGTGACCTCGCGGCCGACCGACTCCCAGCTTTGGCCGGGCGCGATGATCGCGTCGCGCAGGCGGCTGGGACGGGTGAGGTCGCTGGGCACCGCTTAGCCCTCCATCTTGCCAGCGGACGCCTTGCCGGCGGGCGCCATCTCGGCCAGGTAGGTGGTGCGGGGCCGGACGTTCAGCTCGCCGAGCAGAGCGTAGTTGCGCGGGTCCTTGCGGGCCGCCGCGACGGCGCTGCCGGCGTCGTTCAGGTCGCCGAAGGTGATGGCCTGGGTCGGGCAGGCGCCCTGGCAGGCGGTCTGCACCCGGCCGTCGCGGATCGGCTGGCCGGACTTGTCAGATTCGATCCGCGCCCCGGCGATGCGCTGGACGCAATAGGTGCACTTCTCCATCACGCCGCGCGCGCGCACCGTCACCTGGGGGTTGCGCTGCAGGGCGACCGAGGGCGTGGCGCCGCCGGAATAGTCGAGATAGTTGAAGTGCCGCACCTTGTAGGGGCAATAACCGGAGCACGCCCGGGTGCCGATGCAGCGGTTATAGACCATGAGGTTCAGCCCCTCCTGGTCGTGCAGCGTCGCCTCGACCGGGCAGCCGACCTCGCAGGGCGCGTTCTCGCAGTGCATGCAG
>JAABUX010009148.1_pt1 | contig 11275 bp, 6 predicted proteins | sample 5561851 | NCBI WGS metagenome assembly JAABUX01 (sample SAMN10711883, study PRJNA513361) | rock metagenome | isolation source: Antarctica rocks | place: Antarctica: Victoria Land, Richard Nunatak red sandstone | collected 2016-01-03 | reverse complement strand
CCCCGGTGCCCGACGCGCACGACACGACCGCCACCCCAGTCGGCGACCGACCCGACCGATCGCGCTCACCCCTCCCGCCGGCGATACGGAAACGGGGTCCTAGAGCGGACAGGGGTCCGACGTTCTGGGCTTTGGAGGCGGTGCCCAGGATGGTGCTGATCAGCCCCGTAGTGAGGATCGTCTCCAGGACAAAGGCCTGTACGTCGGTGATTCCGGTACCTGGACGGGAGGCGCCCAGGTGCGCGGCGTCGCCAAGGAGCACCTGCAGGGTGAGGCAGGCGAGTGACGCTCCGGTGAGCTGCGCGGCTGCGTAGCCGGGTACCCGGCGCCAGGGGAAGTCGCGCCGCAGGGCGAACGCGATGCTGACTGCGGGGTTGAGGTGGGCGCCGGAGACCTTGCCCATGAACAGGATGACCGCGAGCACGGTCAGCCCCGGTGCGGTGACGGATGCGACCGGTCCGACTCCGCCCTGGGTTGCTTCCACAACCGGGCCGCCGGCTGCGGCGAGTACAAGGAGGAAGGTCCCGAGGACCTCGGCGAAAAGACGGCGCCCTTCCAGAGAGTCATCGGCAAAGGCGGTGTGCCGGTGCTTGCTCCCTTCGGGAGTCTCACCGAGCACATCATCGTGACGGTCCGCGACTGGGCTGGCGGGTGCGTCGGGTGCACGATGGGCGCTCACCATGGGACGCGCCCGGCTGTCGAGACCAAGGGGATTGTGATGGATGTCCTGCACAGCGTGCGGGTGGGGTCGAGCCGCCTCAGCGACTCCGTGGAGGTGGTGGCGACCCCGGGTCGCCGTCCGCGGCTGCTGCGTGTGCTGGATCCGTTGGATGTGGCTGGCCGAGCCGCCCGCGCGGTCCTGCCGTCGCATGCGACTCCGGTGGAGGCGCAGGCCCTGTACTTCATGATCTTGGGAGTATTCGTGGCGGCTGAGGTCTTGGAGCCGCCGGTCGCGGTCCTGATGGCTGTCGGGCACCTGATGGGCATGTCTCACAACCGGTTCGTGCGCGAGGCTGGTGACGCCTTCGACGACGCGGCCTGAGCGGTCTCCTGTCGGACCTGCTCGGCGGCCCGGGGTTTCAGCAGGTTGTGCTCGGCCGGGTGCTGGCTCTCCGGGTTGTGCTCGGATGCCCGCCCGCGGGTGACCCGGTGGAGCACCAGGGGTGCGATCACCGAGGCGAAGGTCGCTGTGGCGGCGCTGGCCGCGACGCACGCCCACGCGGCCGGGTCCAGCGGGGTGCAGCCGAAGAACTGGCTGAGCCCGGGTGTTTGTACCACCACGACGAGGGCGGCCCCGCTGAGCGCAGCGGTCGCCCAGACCAGTGGGCTACCGCCGGCCAGCACGAGGGTCTGCCCCAACTGGGTACCGACCAAGGCGACGAGGCCCATGGTGCTGGCCCGGCGCGGCAGGCCGGTCCCACGGCCCAGCAGCCACGCGCCGGTCGCCCCGGCGGCCGTGGCCGTCCCGCGCACGGCGATGGACTCCAAAAGCACCCGCCCGAGCTCCGGGGTGGGGATCTGCATCAGCTCGGCGCCCACGGTTTCGGCGTCGCGTTCCGCGGGTGACCTGAGGTCGGCTGGGTCCGGTGCCGGCAGCGGGGGCCGGGGGTGCGCTAAGGCCACGGCCATGGCCGGGAACATGTCGGTGAGCAGGTTGACCAGCAGGAACTGGCGGCTGCCGACCGGGGCACGACCGGTCAGGGCGGTTCCGAGGACGGTGAAGGCGACCTCACCGGCGTTGCCGCCGACCAGGATCGCGACGGCGTCACGGACGCGCTGCCACATCATGCGTCCTTCCACCAGCGCGTCCAGCAGCAGCGTGAGGTCAGGCTCGGTGAGCACCAGGTCAGCGGAGTTGCGCGCCGCGGCCGAGCCGTGGGTGGCCAGGCCCACCCCGACGTCGGCGAGCCGGATGGCGGCCGCGTCGTTGCTGCCGTCACCGGTCATCGCCACGACCCGGCCGGCCTTCTGCAAGGCGGCGACGATACGCACCTTGTGCTCGGGGCTGACCCGCGCGAAGACTGTTCCGGTCTCGATCATGGTGGCGCGGGCGGTCTCGTCGACAGCGTCGAGATCGGCGCCGGTCACGACGTGCTGGCAGCCGATGCCCAGCTCGCGGGCGATCGCCCTAGCGGTGACAGGGTGATCCCCGGTGATCATCCGAACGCTGATGTCGTTGGCGAGCAGCTGGGTGACCACGGGCAGGGTCGCCGGGCGGGGCGTGTCGGCCAGACCGATGAAGCCCAGCAGCGTCAGCTCCTCGACGGCGGCCGCGAGATCCTCCGGCGCGGCATCGAGTCGCCGGCGGGCGACCAGTAGCACCCGTAGCCCCTTGGCGGCCATCGTCTGCACGGCCTGCAGTGCCGCCGCCCGGTCCTGCTCGGTCATGGGGGTCCGTCCCCGCTCGAGGTCGCCGGCAGCGGATGTGGAAGGCCGCAGGACGTGGGTGCAACGCGGGAGCAGGACCTCAGGGGCTCCCTTCACGACCAGGCGCAGCACGTGGCGGCCTTGCCCCAGCGTGGCGGCATACCCGCGGTTGGACTCAAACGGCACCTCGTCCACTGCTGCCCACACGTGCGCCGCCTGCAGACTCAAGTGCCGGTCGGCCGCCGCGAGCACCGCCCGGTCCGTCGCGTGCACGACCGGCCCGTCCTCGGGGTCAGGGCACGCCCGCGCCGCAGCACGCAGGAGCCTGCGGGCGTCCCCCGAGTTCTCTGCTTGCCGGGCACTCCACACCTGGGGGAGGTCCGCGAGCTCCACCAGGGTCAGCACGCCCTCGGTGAGGGTGCCGGTCTTGTCAAAGCACATTGTGTCGACTCGGCCCAGCGCCTCCACCGTGCGGCTGGAACGCACCAGCACACCCCGCCGCGAGAGCCGACGGGCAGCAGCCAGCTGAGCGACCGTGGCCACCAGCGGCAGACCCTCGGGGACCGCGGCGACCGCCACGGCGACGCCGTCGGAGACCGCGGCGCGCAGCGGCTGCGCGCGGGCCCAGCCCAGCAGGCTGACCAGCGCCCCGCCACCCAGGGTCAGGGGCAGTGCCTTGTCGGTGAGCGATCTCAGCTGGGCCTGCACCCCGCCGGCACCCGAAGGGGGACCGATGGCCGCGGCGGCCCGGCCGGCCTGGGTGGCGTCCCCGACCGCGACGACCACGGCCCGCCCCCGGCCGACCACCACCACAGACCCCTGATAGACCATGCAGGACCGCTCGCTCAGACCCGCACCGGGAGTGGCGCCCACCCGCTTGTCCACCGTCACCGACTCCCCGGTCAGACCCGACTCGTCGACCTCCAGGTCATCGACCTCCAACAGCCGGCCATCGGCGGGGACAACATCACCCGCAGCCAGCGCGACCACATCCCCCGGGCGCAGGGTGTCGGCCGAGGTGGGCACCAGTTCCACGGCAGGGAGGTCTAGGGGCTGCAGCGCGCCCACTGTGCGCGCCGCCGCCCCTTGCAGGCGTGTCGCCGGGACCCGTTCGTCATGGGTGAGGCTGTGCATGGCCTGGTCGGCGCGTTCGCGTTGCAGCGCCGAAACCAGCGCATTGACGCCCATCACCGACGCGACCAGCGCCGCGTCGGTGGGCGCCCCCAGGATCGCGGACGCCGCTGCACCCACAGTCAGCACAGGGGTCAGCGGGTCGGCCAGCTCGGCCCGCACATGGTGCAGCAGGGCTGCCGTCCGGCCAGCCGCACCAGTGCAAATCAGCGGCAAGAACCTGGTCAGCGGCAGCGACGGATCCACCGCGTCCGCGGGCACGGGCGGATCCAAGCGCAGCAGCACCTCGTCGGCTTCCAGGTTGTGCCACGGGACCAGCGGCACCGTCGGTGTGACCACCGGGCGGCCGGCGCGGCGCCCGGCCAGCACACCGCTGACCAGCCCCGCCGCAGCCGCCCCCGTGACCGGGCTCACGCTCCGGCGCCACACGCCGGCACGGGGCCCGGAGACCAGCAGCAACGCCCCCAGCGCACTCGCCGACATGGCAAGGGTTCTGCCGCGCTGACTGACTGCGCGCGCGTGCGCCGTCGCCGCCAGGACCTGCTGCACCACAGCCAGGTCAGGGCACACCACATCCGCCGACCAGGGCACATGGGCCACGGCGCCGCCCACCTGCTCGTCCGAGGTTCTTGCCGTCACCCCCGCTCCTGCAGGCCCGCGGCGGGCGACACCCACACCGACGTCTGCCGCGGCCAGAGCCCGGTGCGCGTGCCCGCTGACCACGGCCACGACGCTGCCGTCGGTTTGCAGCCGGCGGACCGTAGCCAAGATCGACACCGATGCGGCCACGTTCTCCTCAGCCCGTCCCCGCAGTTCACCCGCATGCCCGCTTCCGGCCAGCACGACCCGCAGCCCGGCGCGCCGCGCGGCAGCGATGAGCTCATCAGCCCCCGGATGCAGCTCACTGCCGACCAGCACGCGGCCCACCGGCCGTGACCCCTGCTGCAGCCCCACCCAACCCGGGACACCCGAGGTGTCCCGGCCGCCGGCCAGCGCCAGGTGCCCGGTGTCCGCGCCTGCCGTGTCCGCGCCTGCCGTGTTTGCGCCTGCCCTCTTCGCGCCTGTCGTGTCCGTGACGGTGCGGCGCAGCAGGCGCTGGCCCGCGCTCCACACGTGCTCCACGGTCCAAGACGGATGGGTGGAGACCGCGTCCAGAACCAGGGCCGGTCCGCCGTGCAGCACCGAGACGTCGATGACCACCACGTCGACACGGTCCAACCGTCTCCAGACCGAGGAGTCCAGGCTCAGCGCGCCACGGTGGGACAGCGACGCCGACAGCACGCCCGCGAAAGCCTCCCGGCAGGTCCGCGACGCCTTCGGTACGCCAATCAGGAGGGCATCGGCGGCGTCGGTAACGCTGCGCCTGCCCACCAGCGCAGACCCCCCAGCCAGCAGGGACCCCGCAGCCGCCCGGTCGGCAAACACCTCCAGGATGCCGGCTGGCATCGGTGCCGGTCGCTCGCTCATCTGCAGCGGGTCGGTCACCGAGACCCCGGCCCCGCCCCCAAGCTCGTCGTCCCACCCATCCCATGACGCGCGGGACGCCCGCATCTCCAGCAACGTCACCAGCCGTTGTCCGCCGTCGACCACCAGGGCGGCAGCCCCATGCCCCAGAGCGTGCGCGACAGCGTTGCCCAGCGTGATCACCAAATCGGTCCGGGGAGGACCCAGACGCGACTCGACCACCCGGCGGATCCGCGGCTGGTTATCCACCAGGGCCATCACCGCCGTCATGCCCCGTACCCCAGCCGGCACCGGAAGCCCCCACGTCGCAAGGGCAAGCCCGGCCCCGATCGCATCCGCCGCCAGCCCTAACGCCGCCGCCAGCACCGGCTCCCGGTCACCCGGCAGGTCCGCGTGGCTGCTCCACACCGCACCCGTGGTCCCGGCGAGACGCTCGGCCTCGAGCACAACAGCGCAGACATCGCTCACTGACCGGCGAGCCGGGTCCACCGCAACGGTCAGCCGCCCGGTGACCGTGTTCACGCGGAACCAGGCGAAACCGTCCGTTCCGCCCAGCAACTCGGCCAGCAGCCGGCACAGCGCGGCCCCATCCGGCCCCGTCAAGCCCCGTACCTCAACCGTGATGCGCTCGAGCTCTGTCTGGCCCTGGCTAGCGCCCCTTACCCGGATCCTCCGTCGACGACGGCCTTCGCGGGGATCGACGGCGCTGGCCGCCTGAGCGAGCACCAGACCCGCGGCGGGAGCAAGCCGCGTAGGCGACAGCCGGGCAGGTATCCGCGGCTCGCCGTCGACCACGACCAGCGGAACCGCCCCGCCCACGGCTTTCCGCACCACCGAAGAGGTGAGCCGCAGACCCGCTAGGCCGACACCCACGCCCAGTACCGGCGGAATCACCGCCAGCTGCAGGCCCAACTCCGCCGCCGGCCGGACCGAGCGAACACCCAACCGCACCGCGCCGCTCAGCAGCGAACGCACGCGCCCGCCCCAGATCCGCCGGCCGGCGGCCAGGCCGGCCAGTCCGTCACACCGGGCTACTGCCTGGCTGGGCGTCGAACGCACTCAGCTGAGGGGCCGGCCGGCGTAGCCACCGACGACCCAGCACCGCTCCGGCGACACCGACACCCACCACGACAGGCAGCTCGACCGTGCCGGCAGCCGCAAGCACGGCCAACCCCCCGAAATAGAGAAACCCCGTCGGCAACGTGACCTGCACCGGCCCCACCTTGGCCACCGCCCCAGGACCAGGCAGACCAACAGAAGCGTTGAAGAACGGAAGGTGCACCGTCACCGACGCCGGCGCCCGCTGCGGCCCACGCGGCGCCGGAGCGCCCTCCACCACTTCAGCGGCACGCCGAGCCGCACCGCTGGTCAGGTGCGCCCCCGCCTCGACCGCCGCGACCCCAGCGCGAACCGTGGACCCAGCCACCGCCCGCGACAACCCCAGCAACTGACCGGGCAGCCCCGGCGCCCCACGCCCAGCCTCTTCCAGCACCTCTCCCAGGACGGCCTCTTCCAGCACCTCTTCCAGGACGGCCTCCTCGAGGACCTCTTCCAGCACCTCTTCCAGGACGGCCTCCTCCAGGACCTCTTCCAGCACCTCGTCCAGCACGGCCTCCTCTAAGGACCGTGCCTCGGTCACCGCCCGCGCCGGTGCGGCCGACGGGGCGTGCTGACCGCCGACATGCTCGCGGGGACGAGCAGATGCCGACGCCGCGACACCAGGGGCGCCATGGCCCGAGGCACTTGCCTGGGCCTTCTTCGGGGTGCTCTTGGCTGACGACGACCGCGACGACTCGACCACTGGTAGCTCCCTCACCTAACGTTGCAGTGCGCGACACAGCAAGACGCTGGAGTCAACCTCTGCACGGTGAATCCTAGGCAAAGTCCCGGCCAACGGTGCAGCCGCCCACGCCCGACGCGACTCCGGCGATCATCACTGTCCCGCCGGTGGCTGCACCGAGGTCCTCGGAAGGTGGCAAGCCGGCTGCGACAAGATCGTTTGGTTGTGGTGTGTGAGGGCCTCCTTGCTGGGTTCGTTGATCCAGGTGGTGTGGGGATCCGGGGTGGCACGGGTCGGTGGTTGCCGAGGCGCTCGAGCTGGTGGGCAAGAGCCAAGAATGTATGTTATGACATATCGAATGCCGAGTGCCTGCGGCGAACGCTCAGTTAGTAGGCGAGCAGCTCTGCGGCGTTCCCTGCCTGGTCGTCCTGGAACGTCACGTACACCGCGAGCGGGAACCTTGGCCAGCGGTGCCGCTGCTGTGCCCGGTCGTCCCGGTCACCTACCGCCCGGCCGCGGCCTTCACCCGGTGGGCGGGTGTGCTGCTCGTGTTGGGTACGGGTGCACGGGCGGTTGGAAGAGGACCTGGCGGCGCCGGACGCCCAACCCGGTGTCGACGTGCACCAGCTCACCGGGCGCGAGGAGCTGCCAGTCGGGGTGATCGTCGAGGCGTTCGCTGGCGACGACGACCGCGGGCCGGTCGCGGAGACCGGGGGAGTGGACCCGGATCCCGTCGTGCTGGCCGATGCCGTGCAGGTGCTGGTCGCCGTGCTGCCCGCCTGCCGGCCGCTGGAGGATCCAGAGCTCGTCGGTGGCCGGGTAGCGCAGCGCCCACCAGCGCGGTGGGGGTGGTGAGGATCAGGTTCAGTGACAGCACCGGGACGTGGGCGGCGAGCCAGCGGACGGCCGCCGTGATGCCGGCGCCGAGGTCCCCGTCGTGCGCTGCGGTCTCGGTGAGGATCAGCGCGAACATCGGTTCGCTGTCGGTGTCGCCGTGCACGCGGCCCATCGCCGGGCCGAGGTGCGCCTCGAGCAGGTCGAGCCCGGCGAGCGCGCCATTGTGGGCGAACGCGACCGGACCGTCGACGAAGGGATGGGTGTTCTGGTAGGTGTTCGCGCCGGTGCTGGCATGCCGGACGTGGGCGATGAAGGTGGCGGAGACCAGGTCGCGCGCGGCGGTGCCGAACCCCGGGTCGTCGAAGGCGGCCACCGGTGCCTTGTGCAGCTCCACCTCACCGGTGGCGGTGAACCCGGCGATACCGCACCCGTCGGGGTTGCGCCGGCTCTGGTCCAGCAGGCTGTCCGGGGCGTCGAGCAGCCAGAACGTCGACCGGACGCGGTGCGCCCCGGCGGTCAGACCGAACAGACGGCACATGACGGCGGGCCCTTCACGCGGTCCCGGGCAGCTCTGCAGCGCCGGCGCCCGGGTGCCGGTGCACCTGCACGGCGGCGGCGGCCGCGGCGAGCAGGGTGACCGCGAGCGCGACGTAGGGGAACGCGTCGTAGGGCGACGGCTGCCCCGGGGCGCAGAGCTCCACGAACGGGACGATCAGCACCGCGGACCCCAGCGCCGGGACCAGGACGTGGCGCAGCGGGGAGAACGCGTCGCGGTGCCGTCGCCACATGAAAACCGGCAGGGAGATGTTGGTGAGCAGGTACACCACGAAGATCACGATGGTGCCCATCGTGGAGCACTCGGCGTAGAGACCGACCGGGTCCAACTGCCCGGTGTCGCCGGTCGCCAGGTGGACGCACCACCACACCCCGATGATCCCCAGCCCCACGACCGCCATCGCCAGCAGCGCGTTCACCGGCGACGCGCTGCTCCTCCGGAGCCGGCCGAGGCGGGCCGGCAGCAGACCGGTGCGGCCCCCGTCGTAGAGCATCCGGGCCTGCGAGCTGGAGCCGGCGACCAGCGCGGCGAGAACGGAGACGATGCCGGCGACCCAGGCGAGGATCGCGAACGGGCCGAGGTCGCGATCGGCGATGGTCAGGAACGGCACCGAGGAACGCCCGATCGTGGTCACGTCGTAACCGAAGCCGGTGACCGTGGCGTAGGCGAAGACCACGAACAGCACCGCCCCGATGGCGATGGACAACAACAATGCCCGCGGCACGGTGCGCTTGGGGTCCCGGCACTCCTCGGCCAGCGCCGGACCGTTCTCCCAGCCGATGAACATGTACAGCGCGAGCGGGAACCCCGTCGACAACCCGGCCAGGCCGCCGCGCAGGTGCGATGGGGAGAACGGCGTGAGCGACAGCCGGCCGCGGGCATCGAGCAGGGTGATCGCGCAGACCACGAGCATCACCGCGACCTGCGCGACGAGCGCGATCCCGACCGCGGCGGTGGACAGCGCCACACCCTTGGCGGTGACCCAGATCGCGACCGCGGTGAGCGCGACGCTGAGTGGCCCCCAGGGCACGTCGATCCCGGCGTAGCGCTGCAGGGTCATCGCGAGCAGGCCCCCGGACATCGTGAACACCCCGGCCATCGCGACGGTGTAGCCGACGGTGACGAGCAACGCGGTGACGACCCCGGCGCGGGCGCCGAGACCGGTCTCCACGTAGGTGATGAAGCTGCCCGCCGAGGGCTCCACGCGGGTGAACTCCGCGACCACCGTCGCCAGAAACACGACCGCGACCGCGGCGGCCAGGATCGTCAGCGGCGCGGCGACCCCGGCGGTGACGGCGATGACCCCGAACGCGAAGTAGAAGTCGATGCCGGGGCCGATGTTCGCCACCGTGGAGACCGTCACGTCCCGGGTGCCGAGCTGCCCTGCGACCAGGCCTGCGGCCGGCGCAGCGGGGATGACCCGGGGGGTCGACGTGAGTATCACGCCGATCCGGGTTTGCCGGTGTGGGAGGAGGTCCCGGCCTCGTCCTCGGCCATCGACGTTGACGGGGGGTGGGCGTTGAGCGCGTCGACGTTGGTCTGCAGGTCGGTGAGGAACAGCCGGGCCAGCTCCTCGCTGAACCCGTGCCGGAGCAGCACCCGCTGGATGCTCAGGTCCTCCAGCCGGGTCGGGAGGCTGTAGGCCGGGACGAGCCAGCCGCGGGTCCGCATCCGGTCGGCCAGGTCGTAGAGGTTCCAGGGCGTGTCGGCGTCGGGGTGCAGTCGCCAGCTCACCGCGGCGATGCCGTCCGCCGGGTCGCCGCGGTGGATGAGCCGGAACGGGCCCATCGCCGCGACGGTCTCGGCGATCAGCGCGGCGGAGTCGTAGAGCCGGCCCTGCACCCGCTGATAGCCCTCGCGGCCCAGGCGCAGGAACTGGTAGTACTGCGCGATCACCTGCGCCGCCGGTCGGGAGTAGTTCAGGTTGAACGTCGGGGAGTTCCCGCCGAGGTAGCTGACCTGGAACACCAGCTCCTCGGGTAGATCGGCGCGGTCGCGCCACAGCCCCCAGCCGACCCCAATCGGGGCCAGACCGGTCTTGTGCCCGGACGCGTTGATGGACTTCACCCGCGGCAGGCGGAAGTCCCAGACCAGGTCGGGCCGGGTGAACGGCGCCAGGAACCCGCCGCTGGCCGCGTCGACATGGATGGGAACGTCGAGCCCGGTCCGGGCCTGCAGGTCATCCAATGCGGCGCTGATCGCCTCGACGTCCTCGAACAGCCCGGTGTAGGTCTGACCGAACGTGACGACAACGGCGATCGTGTTCTCGTCGCAGCGCTCCAGCACCTGCCCGGGCGTCAACGTGAAGGTCTGCGCGGTCATCGGGGCCTGGCGCAACTCGACGTCGAAGTAGCGACCGAACTTCTCCCAGCAGACCTGCACCGAGCCGCAGACCAGGTTCGGACGGGTCGTGTCCTGGCCCGCGGCCGCCCGCGCCTTCCGCCAACGCCACTTCGCCGCCAGCCCGCCGAGCATCGCCGCCTCACTCGAACCGGTCGTCGACGTCCCGATCGAGTCCGCGCTATCCGGGGCGTGCCACAGATCGGCCAGCATCCGGACGCAGCGGTTCTCCAGCTCCGCGGTCTGCGGGTACTCGTCCTTGTCAACCATGTTCTTGTCAAAGCAGCGGGCCAGCAGGTCCGTGACCTCCGGCTCGATCCAGGTGGTGCAGAACGTCGCCAGGTTCAGCCGCGCGTTCCCGTCCAGCACCAGCTGGTCCTCCACCATCGCCGCCGCCCGCCGCGGCTCGATCTCGGTGCCCGGGAAGCGATACCGAGGAATGGGCGACGCGAGGTCGAAGGACGCGTAAAGATCGTCATCAAGGGCGTCCGCCACGTCGGAGCGCGCATTCAAGGCCATGCCCGCACTGTCCTCGCCGGCAGACCTGATCCGCGCCTGCCCTGCCCTGACCGCGCCGCCCGCACGACACCCGACAGGGTCACTGCGACGAGCCGCCGTCAGCGGCAAGACCCGACACGCCGACGCAGAACTCCCTCACACCCGTTCGGTAGGCAGCGCAGCCTGGCTTGGCGTTTCGGGGCCCGGAACGGGTGCAATCAATAGCCGTGTGACCGTCGACGCCCGCGACTCCACCCGGCCTGCTAGTACTACAGTCGCACTTAGTTTGATCTTCCACGGCG
>JAABUX010009147.1_pt1 | contig 11276 bp, 8 predicted proteins | sample 5561851 | NCBI WGS metagenome assembly JAABUX01 (sample SAMN10711883, study PRJNA513361) | rock metagenome | isolation source: Antarctica rocks | place: Antarctica: Victoria Land, Richard Nunatak red sandstone | collected 2016-01-03 | reverse complement strand
GGAATCTTACTTTGCCCACTCGCCGGGATTGGCGAAGATGATGGCAACTGGCGTGCTCGTCATCGAATGCCTACTACCAGTGCTCTTGTTGCTTCCTGCGACCTACTGGATCGCCGTCGCGACGGGTGTCGGGCTGCACCTCAGCTTCTCCGCAATTCTGCCCGTCCGTTTGGTGCCTTTTGGTGCCTCCGTGGTAGGTTCATATTTGGCTTTCAAATCGTGACAACTCGCCGTGGCGAGACAACCATTCGACTGAGCTTCGGCGGCCAGGAAGATTTGTACCATGCCGTGAGACCCGGATATCAAAGCCCCCTGCTGTTCGACCTAATCGATCGGCCTCGGCGCTCGGGGCGGGCATTAGATATTGGGTGCGGGACCGGTGCCCTTACCCGCGTTGTGGCCGATCAGGGGTTCTCTGTTACCGGAATCGATCCGGACGAGCGAATGGCAAGGAAGGCCGCGAGTCTCGGTTCGACGGTTCTCCATGGTTCCGTGACCGACTACCTCGCGATTGACAACGAAGACCTCGAGCTGGTCGTGTGCGCCCAGGCCTGGCACTGGCTCTCGGCGGCAGATCGGCTGGCGGTGTGCCGGCGGGTCGAGAAGTCTCAGGGGCGCCTCCTCTTGGTCTGGAATCTTTCCGACGCCAATGTTGACGTCGCCACTGCTCGACTGCACGAGGCCTACTACTTGTCTCTCCCGGCTAACGTGGCAGAGCTCTGTGCTTACGTTGAGGCCGACGCGCCGATCGACCTTAGGGCCTTCAGACAACAGCTTCGACACTTTGGGCTCACGCAGACGGCGATGTCTTCCACTGGCAACCAAATCGCCTACAATACTGTCACCGTCGTCAACTATTTTAAGACCGTTAGTTCAAGCAGTCTCTTATCGCAGTCTGAATGGGCTGCGACTGAGCGGCGCCTATGCCAGGAGATGACTCGCTGGGGTGGGTCGACCCTGACCTTCCGTCTGGTCACCATCATGGCGCAGGCGCCAGGCACGACGGGTACAGCGTCCGCAAGTCGTTGATAGATGAGCGCGTTCCCGAATTTTGATCCAGTTGAGGTGGCGTGGTCGGTGAATTGAACCGCTCGCCAGACACCGGGGGGTCGGAGTGCACCATCCACACACCGGCCCCCCGGCTGACGCCTCAACTCACACGGTTGAGATGGATCGGACCCGGCGCAGCGGCGCTGCACCGGGTCACCGGGTCACCGGCTCACAGCGAAGGTCAGTCGAGCGATCCGACGCGATGCCCTCTTTGTGGCAAGCGTTGCCTGTGCGGCAGCGTTGGCGAGAGTCATGTGAACACCTCCTCTAACGTCAGTGGGGGAGTGCGTGTTCTCAAGCTAGCAACAGCCTTCCACGTTTGAGCCATACCGTCGAGGGGTGACCGCTCCCCCGATGACATAGGCGCTGCCGTTGCTGCACCTGACAGGGTGTACATCGTCCGATGGCGTTGGAGGAGACCTCGCGCATCAGCGAAAGGCCACAATCGATCCCCCGACCGGTGCCGTCGCGCCCGACGGGAATCCAGTCGATGTTTACCTGCGGGCAGACGTGGACGCCAGTATGAAGCTTTGCGACCAGAGTTATCGGGCTCCTCGGATCTAAGCCTGGGTGGGGCGTTGCCGGTAGGGCGGGTGGCGTCGGCGACGAGGAGGATCCGGCGCCGGTAGTTGGTGAAGTTCCGGAACCCGTGGGCCAGGCGACGGATTTTTTCGATGAGCAGGTTCACGGCCTCGGTGCCGCCGTTGGACACGCCCTTGGTGGTGAAGTACGCCAGCAGCTGGTGCTTCCAGGACCGTAGGGTCCGGCCGAGCCGGGCGATCTCGGGCCGGGCACGTCGGTAATGAGCTGATCACGGTTCTCGGCGATCCGCCGGCCCTGGGCCGGGTCGTGGGCGGTGTAGGCGGAACGGAGCTACTGGTAGCAGTGCCAGGCCAGGCTGACCCCCCCAGCTCGGGTCACCGGCCTGCAGGCCGGCTTCGAGGCGGGCGTGTTGGCGCGAGGTGAGGTGTTCGCGGCCGTGGCGCAGCAGCCCGCGGATCCTGTAGAGCGGATCATCCCGGTGCCCGCGGCGGTGCCTGGTGGACTGCTGTTCCCGGCGGCGGACCTCGTCGATGACCTGTGTGCCCAGTTTAACGACCTGGAACGCGTCCAGCACGGCGACCGCGTCGGGCAGCTCGTCGCGGATCGCGTTGGCGTAGCCGCGGAACGGGTCCAGGGCGGCCTGCTCGATCCCCGCGACAAACCCGGCTGGCTGGGCCCGCAGCCAGCCGGCGTAGGCGGTGCCGGACCGGCCGGGCACGACGTCGAGCAGGCGGGCGTGCAATGTCCCCTGGTCATCGCGGGTCAGGTTGACCATCGCCGTGACGGCCCGGTCCGCCGACCTGGTCAAGGTCCGCCAGATGTGCTCGTCCACGCCGATCGTCCGGACGGTCGACAGTCGCCCCGGACGGGTGGTCCGGGCGGTGGCCTCGGTCTTCACCGCCCGCCACAAGGTGTGCCAGTCGACCCCCAGATGCCGGGCCAACGCGGACACCGTCGTGTCGTCACGGGCCAGGGCGTCGGTAGCCCACCCGATCGCCCGCGAGGTCAGAACCGCCCGCGGGCCGACCAATTCGTGGACCTCGGACCAGGTCCCGGCCGGGCACGCCGACTCCAGGCATCGCCAGACCCGCTTCAACCACACCACCAGCACCGACATCCCGAAGCAGGAGGCGTCCGCCGCGGTCACCCGGCGCCGGCCGTGAGCGATGGCCACGACCCCGCACCTATCGCAGCCGGCCCGGTCCGCGTCGGTCTCCACCGCGCGGTGATGTCGTGAGTTGACCCGTGAGCGGGGTCCGACACCCAGACGAGCGTCCCGGACAGGTCGCAGGCGACCTGGACGTTCAGTCCGGTGGTCTTGTGCTTGCCGGAGTAGAGCTCGGGGTGATCGGCCCATGACCAGCACGGGAGCAGGGAACCGTCCACGATGTACTGCTGACGGCGGTCGAGGTCTTCGGCCACCGGAACCCGCTCGGCCAGGACTGTCGCCAGGATCGGTGTCAGCCGGGTGATCGCGCGCGACACGGTCGACTGGGACACCCCGTAGGTCTCGGCGATCTCCGCTTGGACCCGGTTCCGACGCGGGTAGGTCAGGGCGACGACGAGTGACGTGTACAGGCCCAGACGCGGCGGCCACGAATGGCCGGGGATCGAGGAGCGGTGACGCTGGACCCTCATCGCGAGGTCCACGATGTCCGCCCGATCGAGCCCTGTCGTATGATACATGTCGGCGGCCCGTTTCTCGCGATTGAGTATGGTAACCCAATCGTGTCAAGAAGCGGGCCGTCATGAGCGTTGCGACACGCTGACCGTTACGGCTCTGGACATAGGTGGCCGGCCCTGTGAATAAGCCTCCATTCTTGGCGAGAATCCGTCATCGCTGCCACAGGTGACCTGTCAGGCTGTCTCGGACCGTGCAGCTCGCCTCGTCGTGTTGGCAAGTGCCTCAGGTGACATTGTGAATGATGGCCGCCAGGGCCCCGGGCTGCGACAGGTAGGGCGAGTGACTGCTGTCAAGCTCGCGGACGTCAAAGGGGTGATCCGAGGCGAAGGTATCCGCATCGGAGATGATGCGCCGTTGAATTTCCGGGGCGAGGCTCCGGTCGGCGAGGGTCAACACGAAAGTTCGGGGGATGGAGCCCCACCGTTGCGCGCTGGCCTCCACCGAGTCGGATATGAAACGGATGGGTTGATCGGGGACCAGCGCGTTAGCGGCGGCCTCGAAGGTGTCGTGGTCAACATCGGCGAACATTTTGGTTCGCAGCAGGTCGCGGTAGCCGGGGTCGGTTGAGCGCGGGTTCAGGCGGAGCGCGCCGGTGGACGACGGGTCGCTGACCACCAGGCCATCCATCGTAGGGCTCCCGTACTCGGGCAGGGCGCCGTACTCGGCAATCGTCGGCATCAACGTTGGCACCACCGCGGCGACGTAGACCAAGTGATCGACGAGGTCGGGTTCCTTCTCCGCCGCCATCGTCGCGACGGCTCCGCTGCTGCTGTGCGAGACGAGCACGATGGGTCTGTCGCCGGAGGACCTCAGTACCTGCAGCGCCCGAACCGTCGCGTCGGCGGCCGCCTCCAGGGTTGTGCCAGCTACCGGCGACGGCGCTTGTGCGAGGCCGGGTTGGCCCGCTTCAAGGTAGCCGGCGGGGAAGAGGGCGTTGAGTCCGTGCGCGGGTAGGTCGATGGCCAGGGGGCGGTGACCGGCAACGAGCAGGTGGGGCAGCAGAGGTGTCCACGCGCTGCTGCTGTGCCAACCACTGTGTACGAGGAGGACATCGGATGACGCCATGATCCCGACAGTAGGCGCTTCAACCGGTGGCTCATTACCCTGCCCCTCTGTCAGCGACGGGTGGCAACTGACCCCAGTCGACGGTTGTAATCTTGACCCCATTCGAGGACCTGCCGGGGCGGGTTGTTGAGTCGATCGGTGATGACGTCGAGGGCGGCCTAGTCGTAAACCCGCAGGTCACAGCTGTAACCGAGGCAATGGTGCAGCGGCCGGTTCGCCTTCTCGTTGCTGCCCGCTGCCAGGGGCTCGCCGGGGGGGGGGTGCGTTGACCCTTTAAGCTCTCTTGTTCAAGTAATAGGATAAGTGCACCGCCGCGATAATGGATCGTCTGATGCGAGTGGCGTGGTGGCGACCGCTGCCGTCAGCCGAGAGCGGCTCCCAGGCCGAGGCCGCTGCCCGCCGGTGAGGAAGATGCTGCGCGGCTTGCTCATAGGGTGGCCAGGTTTTCGATGAGGTCCAGGGCATCATGGCGCGCGTACGCCTCCGCCATGGCCCGCGCCCGCTCGCGGATGGCGTCGTCGCCCAGCACGTCCTCCACTGCCTGACGCACCTGGGACGGGGTGGGCGTCGAGGTCGCCAGGCTGACGCCCACTCCGTGGAAAGCCACGCGCGCCGCGGTCGGGGCCTTGTCCTCGCTGGAGCCCGCCACCACGACAGGTGTGCCTGCGGCCAGGGCTTGCTGGGTGGACCCGAACCCCCCGTTGGTGACCAGGACGTCCGCGCGCGGCAGGAGGAGGTCGAAGGGGACGTACTCAGCCACTCTGAGGTTGTCGGGCAGGTCGCTGAGCGCGTCGACCGGGCGACCCAGCGCGGCGACCACCAGTACGCCGGTATCGGCAAGGGCGGTGATGGTCGGCTCGATCAGCTGCGACAGGTCACGGTTGGCGATCGTCCCCTGTGTGACCACCACCACCGGTCGCCCGTCGTCGAGGTCCGGCCACCACGGCGGCTCCGACCAGGACGCCGTCCGCGGAGAGGGCAGCAGTCCGACGAAGTTCAATGAGACCGGGGCGTCGCTGCGCGGGAAGTCCAGCTCGGGCACGCTCAGCTCGGCGAAGGCGTCGGGCAGGGTGACCATGGCATCGGTGAGGTCTGTAACCGGCTCGGTGCAGCCGACTGAGGCCAGCACCGCCCCGACGTGCTCGGTGGCCGGACCGAGCGCGCCGGCGATCTGCGCGTTGGCGGCCCGGTTCGCCTCGCGGGCGTCCTCAGTGCTGGAACCCACGGGGACGGGCGCGGGCCCGAAGGGCGTGGTGTCCGCGCTGGACAGGTACAGCGGGTTGGCTCCCACCGCCACCCACCGCCGCGGCCGCGGGCCGGGCGCGCCCAGCACGAACGGCCAGGCGCCGAACATCCCGGCGTTGGTGATGAGCACGCGGTCCGGGTCTTCCGCGACGAGCCCATTCAGGAGGCGGTACTGGTCGGGGATCGCGTCACCGAGGACGTAGGAGGTGTCGAAGACGTTCTGCGCCAGGCCGGGCTCGACCTGCGCGCGCCCGGGGAAGGTCTCGTCCAGCCGGCGGTCGTCGTAGTCGGCGGCCCCGGTCAGCGGGACGAATCGCGCGCCGGTGGCCTCGGCCAGCGCGCGGAAGCGGCTGGCCGGCCACGAGGGTTACCTCGTGACCGCGCTCGACCATCCCGCGGGCGATCTCCAGCAGGGGGAGCGTCTCGCCGTACCAGGGGTAAGTGGCCACGATCATCGCCGTCATGACCTGCAATTTATGCGATCGATGATCACCGTGTTGCACCGGCGTACGCACCGGTTGTGCCCGTCGGGACCACGTCCGGCTGTCCCGCCAGCGCCGTGTGGACAGCGGTGTCCCACCGGTTGACCCGGTCGGCGGTGGTTCACCCCGCGGGCGGGTCAGCCCGTCGGGGTCGCGGCGCCCAGCCGGATCCGGACCGCGGTGACGCCGAATCGGGGGACGGTCACCGGGACCGCACCTCCGGTCGGGGCGAGTTCTCGCAGCGTGTCGCCCAGGTAGGTGGTTTCCTGCGCCCCCGCGACTGGGAATCTCGCGTCGATGGTGGTGGCGACGGTCTCATCCGCGCTCGACTGGAGCCGGACAAGGACGGCGTCCGGGTCCTCCCGGTCGCTCGTCACCGACACGACGCGGATCCTCCCGTCGCCGATGGAGAGCAGTGACCGCTCGACTGGCCCGTCGACCGTGTGCGAGGTCGACACCACACCCGCCACCGGCGTGACGAGGTCCGCGGCGGTCGCCGGGCCGAGACACGCCGCGTCCTCACCGGGCTGTCCGACCGCAACCGCGTAGCGGAACGACGCCTCAAATCCCTGCTGGGACGGGAAGTTGGTGTCCCAGAGGTTGTTGTGGACCCACGAGTAGAGCGTCCCATGCTCACGTGGCCGAGTGCTCGCCGGGAACGGTGCGTAGGGCAACGCGATCGTCTCCGGCTGGACCAGCGGCGCCTCCGCCGTCACCCATGCGACCGCACCGTCCCGGCCCGTGAAAGTGACCCAGTTCCGGACCGCGCGCATGTGCTGGGGCGCACCCGGGACGTGGTCGATCCCGTCGCCGGTGACAGCCCCGGTGATCTCCCACCGCACGGTCGGGTGCTCGACGGCGAACGGGAACGCGAAGTAGGCGCTCTCCTTGGCCATCGTCGCCGGCTTGGACAGCCGGTTCTCGATGGTCAGAACCCGACTGTCGCGGGCCAGGGTCAGCGTCACCCGGACCCAGCGCACCCCGTCCGCACCGAACTCATACGTCAGCGACTCAGAGACCGGGGTGACCTCCCGGGACACCAGTGCTGCCGGGCGGCCGGTGGCCCGGCTGCCGAGCAGTCCCAGCTCGTCATCGGTCGAGGTCTTGTTCGCCAGGTGGTTGAAGCCACCGGCCGTGCCGTACCGGTCGTAGACATAGCCGTTGAAGCCGACGGTCGGCTCAGCGGCGACGACCTGCCGACCGGTGCCCAGGTCGGTGATCGAGGCGATGCACGCGCGTGTCAGATCGACCTCCACCCGGACCCGGCCGTTGTCCATCGTCACCCCGGCCACCCCGGGCGGCGGGGCCGGGTCCCCCGCTGGCGACGGTGGCGACCCTGCGGCCCGGATCACGTCCAGCCGACACATCCCCACTGCTGGGACGTCCCTGACGGCCACGTCGAGGAAGCGGCCGGCGTCACGGTGCGAAGGGTTCTGCTGGGACCGCTGGTGCACCGGGAGCGGCTGCCCGGTCCTGGCGTCGCGGACCTCCAGCGGGATGTCCAGCGGAACCCTGCTTTCAGCGACGAACAGGGACACGACGGCGGACCGCGGGTACGCGACGGTGTTGACGGCCCACCCGGTGAGCAGTGCGCTTCCCGTGGACGGCAACACCGAGCCCAGCTGTGCCGAGGCGTGGGCCAGGAACGCGTCGGCGTCCTCGGCCGCCCGCAGCCCGTGGGCGTACTTCCAGTGCCACTGCTGCTCCCCGGAGCCGGTCCCACTGTCCCCGTCGGTCCACGGGTCGGAGGCACCCCACGTGTGTTCGTCGAACAGCGCGGCCGACCGGTACACCGTGTCGGACAGCTCCGCCTCGTCCGGGACAGCGGCGCGGGCGGTGATCCCGGCGATGGCGCTGAGTGTCTGGGCCCGCGGCAGTGTCGCCTGGGCGTGCCGTGTCATGGCCACCGGGCGGGCGCCGGAGCCGACGCCCTCGACCCACCAGTCGCCCCAGTCCCCCTCGAAGGTCCGGATCCGGTCGCCGACGCGGTCCTCGGCGTCGCGGAAGAAGTCCTCGTTGCGCGACATCCGCAGGTGCGGGAACAGCCACTGATCGTTCCAGCGCCGAACGGTCTCCGACATCACCAGCCGGGGCGGTGCGTTGTCGCCGAAGTGGCCCTGTACCCGCAGGTGGAGAAGGTCCCACGGGTAGGGCTCGCGGTCCACGACATCGGGCCCGTGCCAGCCGAACATGCCCGGATCGAATGGGTAGCCGTGGGTGCTCAGCGACGTCAGGTATGGCGGCAGCAGGTCATCGACGACGTCGTAGGAGGTGTCGAAGCCCAGCACCGGTCCCTCCATGTAGGCGAGCCCGTGCGGGCTGTCCGTCATCCATACCAGCACCGAGGCACCCGACGGTGCCTGCCAGCGGAACAGTCGCGGTAGGTGCTGACCGCCGACCAGGTGCGGAACCGAACGCCCGGCCCAGTTGTGGGCCACGGACAGGTAACGGACCCCGAACGAGGACAGGACGTCGGGCAGGCCGGCCACGGATCCGGGCACGTCGGTCTGCATCGCTGTGGTGAATCGGATTCCGTGGCGGTCCCTGACCCGCCGGGCCAGCCGGAGCAGCTCGTGGAGCTCGTCGGTCGAGCACATGTCCGTGTGCAGGTTGAAGGGCATCGCGGTCAGCTCGATCTGGCCGGCCCTGACGTGGTCGAGGAACTCAGCGACCCGGTGCGCGGGCCGGGCCCGTTCCCACTGCTCGAAGGACCACAAAGACTCCACGGCCCAGCGGAACCGCGCGTCGTCCGGCCAGTCACGGGTGGCCCGCACGAGGTCCAGACAGGAGTCGAGGAAGGCCATGTGCTCGTTGAGCACCGTCCCCTGCGGGTCCGTGTACCCGATGTCGAGGTGGGAGTGGTGCACGAGGTGGATCGTCCAGTCCCGGACCGGCGTGAGGACGGCGGCGACCGTGCCGTCGCCGAGGGACGGGACGGCGACCTCCACGGGGATGGCGGTGTCGGCGGCGGGCACCAGCAGGCGGACCGACCCGGCGGGCGCGGCCGCGGACTCGGCCGTCACCGCGGACCCGGCCGTGCGGACCACCACGTCGCCCGGCGACAGCGTGAGGTCGTCGCCGAGCCCGGCGATCTCGACGCGGACGGCCCGCACGCGGCCACCGCCCGCCGCCGCGCGGACCAGTGGCTCGGGGATCACCCGGACCCGGCGCCTACCGATCTCGCCGATCCCGGCCACGCTGCGTCCCACCATCCCGGCCCGGGCCCGATCGGTCGACCACGGTTGGTTTGCCACCAGGGCGCGCGTCGTCACGGGATGTACCTCATCTCTGTCAGGGTGGGTCTGTGTCGGACGATCGCTGTCGGGGCGGGTCAGGAACTGAGGCGCAGGCTGCCGACGAAGAACCGCTGGAACGCGAAGAAGACGATGACCGTCGGCAGCGAGGCCACAAGCGCGCCGGCGAGCACGACCGGCGGTCCCACCGTCGAGTAGTTCCCGGTCAGGTCTGCCAGCGTCGCCATGACGGGCCTGATGTTCGGGCTGGTCGACAACGTGATCCCGAACAGCAGGTCGTTCCAGATCCACGTGAACTGGAAGATGAACGCAGCCGCGAGAGCACTGCGCGCCAGCGGCAGGTGGACCCGCAGGAAGGTCCGGAGCCACCCCGCGCCGTCGAGCTGGGCGGCCTCCAGCATCGTCCGCGGGATCGCCGACATGTAGTTGCGGATGATGAAGAAGGCGAACGGGACCGACAGCACCACGTACACCAGGATCATCCCCGCCTGAGTGTCGTACAGGGACAGCCGGGCGTAGCCGGTGAACAGCGGGGAAAGGAAGACCTGCAGCGGCAGGATTGTACCAACGTAGATCATCCAGAACCACACGGCGGGACGGCGGCACGGCATCACCGCCACAGCGAACGAGGCGAGGGCGGCGACGACGACGGCGAGCGCCGCGCCGACGACCGCGTAGAGAGCACTGTTCGCCATCCCGTCGCCGACGTTCGCGGCCGCGAAAGCGGCACGGAGGTTCCCGAACAGGCCGGTCCCGGCGAACCACCAGTTCGGCGAGCCGGTGTAGGACGCGACCGGCGTGAAGGCATTGACCACGATCAGGTAGCTCGGCACTAGCCACAGCAGCGACACCACCACCAGGACGGCCACCCGGACCCAGCGGCGCGCACCCTCGCGCTGGCCGACGACCCCGTTCACGAGGTCCTCACCTGACGACGCAGATAGATCCACGACGCCGCCAGCACGACCACCGTCAGGAAGACCGCGACCGCCGCCCCCGCGCCGTACCGGGACAGGGTGAACGTCTCCCGGTACATCGTCAGCGCCAGGGTCTCTGATGCGGTCCCCGGACCGCCGCGGGTCAACAGCCAGATGATGTCGAAGGTCTTGAGACTGTTGACGATCGAGATCCCGACGACCACGACCGTCACCGGCCGCAGCTGGGGCAGGGTGACCCAGCGGAACAGCCGCCACCCGCGTGCCCCGTCCAGCGTCGCCGCCTCGAGCGTGTCCGGCGGGATCGCCTGCAGCCCCACGAGGAACAGGATGACCGCGGCACCGGTCCCCTGCCAGGTGCTCGCCACGATCATCGCCGCGGTGTTGAGCGGCCACTCGAGCAGCCACCCGGGCGGCGTGACCCCCGGCGCAATCGTCCGCAGGACGTCGTCCAGCGCGCCGTCGCTGCGCAGGACGAAGGTCCACAGGATCGCGGTGGCCGACCCGGACAGCGCGTAGGGCAGGACGAGGGCGAAACGTGCCAGGCCGCCCCACCGGAGCCGGTGGGTCGCGGCAGCGATCGCCAGGCCGACGCCGACCGGGAGCACCAGGGTCCCCACCACCCACATCAGGGTGTTGAGCACGGACTGGCCGAAGCCGGGGTCGGTGACCAGCGTCCGGTAGTTGGACAGGCCCACCCAGCTGCTCGTGAACCCGTTGTCCCGGAAGAAACTGCGGTAGACGGTCTGCAGGAACGGCACCACCAGCAATAGGACGACCAGCGCCACCGCAGGGAACAGGAAGGCGCCGACCCATGCCGCCGTCCGCGCCCGGCGGGGTGGCCGGACCCGGCCGGCGCTGGACGTCTCACGCCGCCGCGCACCGGCGGGGACCCCGGTGGTCGCTCCAGTCACGCTCACGTCTCCCACTCCTTCCAGACCCGCTGAGACCTCGCCTGCATGCTGGAGAGCGCCTGACGCCCCTTCGCGGGCGTCGGGGAGACCATGAACGAGCTGAG
>JAABUX010009145.1_pt1 | contig 11277 bp, 12 predicted proteins | sample 5561851 | NCBI WGS metagenome assembly JAABUX01 (sample SAMN10711883, study PRJNA513361) | rock metagenome | isolation source: Antarctica rocks | place: Antarctica: Victoria Land, Richard Nunatak red sandstone | collected 2016-01-03 | reverse complement strand
GGGCCGGCCTTTGCGCGACTGCCCCGCGCGCTGATCGGGCTGGGTATCGTCGGGTTCTGCAGCCTCGTCGCCGAAGGGTCGATCGGAGATTGGAGCGCCATTTTCCTGCGCCGCTTTTTAGGCGCCGACGCCGCCTTGGGCGCGGCCGGCTACGCCGCTTTCGCCGCCACCATGACCGTGGGACGCCTGACCGGCGACCGCGTCACCGCTCGCCTCGGCCCCGTCATCACGGTGCGCATTGGGGGCATCCTGCTCGCGGTCGGACTGGGGACGGTCCTCGTCGTCGGACAACCTATCGCGGCCCTCGTCGGCTTCGGGCTGGTCGGCTTCGGGCTGGCCAACATCGTGCCCATCCTGTTCAGCGCTGCGGGGCGTTCGCCGCACATGGCGCCCGGACCGGCCATCGCCGCCATCAGCACGGCCAGCTACCTGGGGTTTCTGGCAGGACCACCGGCCATCGGATTTACCGCCGACCACATCACCCTGCGCGGCGCGCTCCTGATCGTGGTGGCCTTCGGGATCATCATCGCCGCGCTCGCCGGCGCGGTGAACCCTCCCGCATCGAATACCGCATAGCTGTTACGCAATATCATCCAATAAAGCGATAGCAAGTCCGGGCACACGCGTAAGATTACGGTCGTTCGTGACAAACAAGTCGCATCCAACCGCCAAGGCCGTGGCCGCGTGAATTGCATCCGGTGTCTTGAGCCCGGTTGCCGCGCGCAAGTGAGCGGCGCTGTCCAGGATCGATATGGTGATGGGCATGAGACGCAACTCGTGCGATGAGAGTAGCAAGGCACGGAATGAAGCTTCGAGAACCGCGTCGGCAGTGCGCAAAGGCTTGACCAACGTTTCTAACAACAACAGCTCGCTGCTGACGATGCGAAAATCTCCCGCTTGCGCGCCCTGCCACATCGACAGCAAGAGGCTGTTATACGGTTCGATTTTCTCGATGCTGTAGATGGCACTATTGGCATCGACGTAAACGATACCCGACGGGGGCAGCGTTAGCGATCCCACGCGCTGTGCTCGTCCTGTAGGTAGGTCTCCACGTCCCTTGCCGTTTTGAACTGGCGCTGTCCAGGCGCATCGGCCAGAATCTCCATCACCGAACGGCGCTCCCGCGCCCGTGCGCGGTGACGAAGCACGATCACTTCGATCAACTCGCCGACCGGCAAGGTTGGTTCGGTGATCTCGATCCTACCACCGGGCAAAACCTCTGTTTCCATGCGTAGAGCCGAAAGTGCCATTGCTTCCCCTCCTCAATCACAAGCGTAGCGCGTTGTACCATCACGATACCACGAATCACGACGAGGAAGAACGCGATGCTGGCCAACTTGGTGGCCACGATGATGTTGTTGATAACTCTGTTTCATTTATCCCGAGGATGAGCAGTACACTGCGAGTATGGCGCACCCCTACGACGACCTCGACGTGAAGGCCACCGATTTCCGCGCACATCCCGAGCTGTACCGCATCGGGCGTGGGGAGCAGGGCGTACTGACCGTGGAGCCCTACAAGAGCGAACTGCTGCCGCTGTGGGCGTTCCGCACGGCGGAGGTCGCGCGCCGGTCGGCCGAGGCCATCCATGCCCGCTATCTCGCCTACCGCGAACAGCAAGACTTTGTCGGCATGGACATGGCGCGCAAGTACCTGCAGATGGGCTTTACGCGCGCCCGCCGCTATACCAACCACAAAGGCGGACGCAAGTACGACGCCGACGGAACCGCGCTGCCGCAAGACGCGCCCGATCCCGAAAAGGCGGAGGCAGCCGCGATCTTCCGCGCGCGCTGGCGCGAGGTTGCCGAGGACCCCGAGTACCTCCGGCTCAAGGCACTGCACCAGGCCCGCGAGTCGCGCCAGCCATCGTCATAGATAGGTCTCCCTAACGCTCGTACAAGCGTCAAGATGCTGTCCGATCAGACTACTCTGGTCAAGTTAGCATTTCGCAACGCCCTCGTGCCTGGTGGTCGGCGCCGAGGGACTGCGAATCCAGATGCCAGAGTCTTATCTCTACGTCGGAGGTTGGCGGTCGGCGAGTCTGGCCAGGGCATCCCGTAGCGCGGCCTCGGCGCGCACCGCGCGTTCCTCGGCCGCCAGACGGCCCTGCTCCTCTAGCTCCGCGCGACTCTCGGCGGCGATGCGGTCGTGCCGCTCCTCGTCGGCCGTGCGGAAGGGTAGCCCCGTGGCCGGATCGATGATCCGCAGGTAGATGCCCACCGGCCGCAACTCCGTACGTAGTAGGGGGCTGACCACCGCCCCCGTGGGCAACAGGGCCAGCGGCGTCAGCGCGTCGCCCTGCCGCGTGTAGGCGCGCAACGGCGGGACCATCACCTGCTGCGGGTCGTAGATGTAGTATTCCCGCGCCTCCAGCCGCGCGTAGAGTTCCAGCTTGCTGCCCCAGTCGACGTCCTCGGTGCTCGGCGAGGTGATCTCGAACACGATGTCGGGGAACTTCCCCTCCTCCCATGTCTTCCAGGTCGGCCGCAACCCCGGCGCCACGTCAAGGGCCACGTAGACGTCGGGCGAGATGTGGTCGCGCCCGTTGCGCTGATTATAGTACATCAACTGGTTGCCGCCGACCGCCACGCGCACGCGGCCCTGGGTCTCCAGCAGGCAACGCAGGGCGAACTGCAGGTCCACCATCTGGATGGCGTTCTCGACGGTCTCGGCCATGGGCTCACCGTCGCTTCCAGGAAAGGTATCCCAGTCGATCTCTGGTCGGGTGTACGTGACCATGCTGCATTGCCCCCTCCGCTACTGAATCGGCCACAGGTGTATCACCAGTCTACCACAGGCTCCGATGGCCCACCGACGCGCGGCGGCTGACCCTGGGCATGGGTGTACCTTAAAATAGTGGAATACGACCTGCGACTGCGGTCGCATGGCACACCACGGACACAGCGGTGTCAGAACGGGGCCAGGAGCAGCGTGGTGGCGGACCACACCCGACTGCGGTCGGCCCGTCGTTTGCCATGCGACCGCAGTCGCAGGCTAGCATTCACAGACCGTGCGGCTGACCCGTTACTGCTGTCCCGCCGACAGCGCGTCGGGCAGGCCAGTTTCGTAGATATCGGCCAGCGTCGCCACCGGTACGTTGACGCGCGTCTCGCCGGCCACGATGCGCAGCGCGTCGCCGCCCGTCACGCCCAGGCGGACGGCTGCCACGCCCACCGCGCGCGCCGCCGCCTCGATCTCCCCAGCATCCGCGTAAGAGCAGGACACGACGACGCGCGCCGGCCCTTCTCCGAACAGCGCCTTGCTCGGTCGCCGGTCCGCGCCTATGTCGGGTAGGGTGATCGCGGCGCCGTGCCCGCCCCAGATGCAGCACTCGGCCAGGGCCACGGCCAGGCCGCCCTCGGCGCAGTCGTGCGCGGAGTGCAGCAGCCCGCGCTCCGCCAGACCCGGCACCAAGCGCACCAGCCGCGTCGCCGCTTCGAGGTCGGGGGCGACGGGAGCGCCGGCGTCAAGGCCGTGCTGAACGGCCAGGTAGGCGCTTCCGCCCAGCGAGACGTCAGGACTACCTAGCAGCAGCACGGCGTCACCGTCTTCGCTAAAAGCGCCGTCCACGCGATTGTCGACGTCGGCCAGTAGCCCGGCCATGCCCACCACGGGCGTGGGAATGATCGCCCCGGCCGCGCTCTCGTTGTAGAGGCTGACGTTGCCGCTGACCACCGGCACGCCCAGGGCGCGGCAAGCGTCGGCCATGCCCTGCACCGCCTGCTCCAGTTGATAGTACACCTCGGGCCGCTCGGGATTGCCGAAGTTGAGGCAGTCGGTCACGCACAGCGGTCGGGCGCCGGTCACGGCGAGGTTTGTCGCCGCCTCCAGCACCGCCGTCATGCCGCCGGCGTAGGGGTCCAGGTAGCACAGGCGCCCGTTGCAGTCGGTGGTCAGGGCGATAGCCTTGCGCGTGCCCTTGACACGCAGCAGCGCGGCGTCGTGTCCCGGTCCGATGACGGTGTTGCTGCCAATGGTATGGTCGTAGCGGCGCCAGATGGCGCGCTTGGAGGCGATGTCGGGGCTGCCAAGCAGGGCCAGCAGCGCCGCGCCATAGTCGTCGGGCGCGGGCAAATCATCCACGGCGCGCGACCGGGCGGCAGCCACACGCCCGTCCTCGCGCCCCTGCCGTTGATAGACGGGGCAGCCGTCGGTGAAGAGCGTGGCCGGGACCTCGGCGACCACCGCGTCGCCGTCGCGCACGCGCACCAGCCCGTCGCCGGTCACATGGCCGATGGTCACGACGGGCAACTCCCAGCGCGCGAACACGCCGAGCACATGGTCCAACTGCTGCTCGGCCACGACGACGAGCATGCGCTCCTGACTCTCGCTCAACATCAACTCGTACGGCGTCATGCCGGTGGCGCGGCGCGGCGCCAGCGCCAGGTCGATGTCGATGCCCGTGCCCTCGCCGCGCGCCGCGATCTCGACGCCCGAGCTGGTCAGGCCAGCCGCGCCAAGGTCCTGCATCCCGACCACGGCGCCCTCCAGGCACAGGGCGATACAGGCCTCCATCAGCAGCTTCTCGGTAAAGGGGTCGCCGACCTGCACGGCCGAGCGGCGCTCCTCCGACTCCGCGGTCAACTCGACCGAGGCGAAGGTGGCGCCATGCACGCCGTCCCGGCCGGTCGCTGCGCCCACCAGCAACACGAGGTTGCCGGGCGCTCCGGCCGTGGCGCGGGTCAGGTGTCGCTGTTCGATCAGGCCGACGCACATGGCGTTGACCAGGGGGTTGCCGCTATAGCTGGGATGGAACAGCGTCTCGCCGCCCACGGTTGGGATGCCCATGCAGTTGCCATAGCCGGCCACGCCCCCGACCACGCCGCCGAACAGGTAGCGCGTCCGCGGCTCATCCAGGGGACCGAAGCGCAGCGAGTCGAGCAGCGCGATGGGCCGCGCGCCCATGGTGAAGATATCGCGGATGATTCCTCCGACGCCGGTGGCCGCGCCCTGATAGGGCTCCAACGCGCTGGGATGGTTGTGACTCTCGATCTTGAGCACCAGGGCCTGCCCGTCGCCGATGTCGACCGCGCCGGCGTTCTCGCCCGGCCCTTGCAGCACGCCAGGTCCGCTCGTCGGGAATCGCTTCAGCAACGGGCGCGAGTTCTTGTAGCCGCAGTGCTCCGACCACATCGCGCCGAACATGCCCAACTCGACCGCGTTGGGGGCGCGACCCAAACCGGCTACGATCAACTCGTACTCCGCGCGGGTCAGCGCTACCTCGCGCAACTGCGCGTCCGTGAGACCGGCTGTCGTGGTCATGCCGGGACCCGCGCCAGGACCCCGACGACGGATTGAAAAAGGCGCAGCCCGTCCGTCCCGCCGACGATGGCCTCGCAGGCGCGCTCGGGGTGCGGCATCAGACCGCACACGTTGCCCGCCTCGTTCACGATCCCCGCGATATCGTGCAGCGAGCCGTTGGGGTTGTAGCCCTCACGACCTTCACCACGGGAGCCCTCACCCCCCGACCCCCTCTCCCTAACCGTGGGAGAGGGGGAGAAAGCATACCTGCTCCCCTCTCCCGCGGCAGGGAGAGGGGCTGGGGGTGAGGGCTCTGGGGGTGAGGGTACGTAGCGCAGCACGACCTGGCGGTTGGCTTCCAGGCGCTCCAGCGTGGCTCCGTCGGCGTAGTAGCAGCCCTCGCCGTGGGCCACGGGGAGGCGGATGGTTTCGCCCACCGCATAGGCCGTGGTGAAGGGCGTATCCGTACGCTCGACCCGCAGGTCGACCCAGCGGCAACGGAACTCCAGGGCGCGATTGCGCAGCAGCGCCCCCGGCAAAAGCCCGGCCTCGACCAGCACCTGGAAGCCATTGCAGATGCCCAGCACAAGCCCACCCGCGGCGGCGTGCGCCTGCACCGCCGACATCACCGGCGAGAAGCGTGCAATGGCGCCGGCGCGCAGGTAGTCGCCGTAGGCGAAGCCGCCCGGTACTACCACGCAATCCACACCCTTGACGGCCGGATCGCCATGCCACAGCGTCACGGTCTCGGCGCCCAGGATCGTGCCCAGAGCGTTGACGGTGTCCGCGTCGCAGTTACTGCCCGGAAAGACGACCACCCCGAAGCGCGCACTCACGCCGTTACCTCCGCCGCTGCCACTCCTCCTACGTCCGAGGGCGAGGCCTCTCCCGCTGCCGCCGCTTCGCCCGCCGCTGCCACCACTAGCGGCGTGACCTCGCAGTGGTACGTCTCGACGACCATGTTGGCCAGCAGGCGTCGCGCCGCGGCGGCTGCGATACGCTCGGCGTCTTCACGGTTAGTGGTGGCTATGTGTAGCTCGAAGAGCCGGCCGCTACGCACCGCCGCGATGCTCGTGACGTCCAGGTGCTGCAACGCGCCCAGGATGGCCTCGCCCTGTGGGTCGCGCACCTCCTCCTTGGGCAGCACGTAGACCCGCGCCAGCCAATTCATATCGTCTCCCTTTCCTCATTCGTGTCGGTCCCTGTCTCGGTCTCGGCGTCAAGGTCATGCCCTGTCAGCAGACGCACCGCCTCCAGGTAGCGCCGCGTCGTGTCGGCCATCACCGGCTCCGGCAGCGCGGGACCGGGCGGCCGTTTGTCCCAGTCCGACGCGGCCAGGTAGTCGCGCACGGGCTGCTTATCCAGACTCGGCTGCGAGCCGCCAGGTCGGTAGGCGCCGACGGGCCAAAAGCGCGAGGAATCCGGAGTCAGCGCCTCGTCGATCAGGGTCAGCCGGCCGTCGATCAGCCCGAACTCAAACTTGGTATCGGCGATGATGACGCCGCGCGCGCGCGCCGCGTCCGCCGCGAAGGAGTAGAGCGCCAGGCTCAGCTGCTCCAGCTCCGCCGCCCGTGCCACTCCTACTAAATCGGACAGCCGGGCGCGGCTGATATTCTCGTCATGCCCGTTGTCGTTCTTGATAGCAGGCGTGAAGACGGGCCAGGGTAGCCTCGCACTCTCGGGCAAGCCCGGCGGCAGCAGCTCCCCGGCCAGCGTGCCTTGCCCCCGGTACTCCGCCCAGCCCGACCCGGCCAGATAGCCGCGCACGACGCACTCCACGTCGATGCGCTCGGCCCGGCGCACCACCATGGCGCGCCGCGGCAGGTCGGGCAGCGCGTCGAGCAGGGCGGCATGGGCGGTCAGATTGGGCTGAGACAGCAGGTGATTGGGCACAAGGCGCCTGGTAGCGCCGAACCAGTGGCGCGCCAGCGCTGTCAGGGCCTCGCCCTTGCGTGGAATGGCGGTCGGCATCACCACGTCGTAGGCGGAGATGCGGTCGGTGGCCACCATCAGCAGATCGTCGTCCAGATGGTACATATCGCGCACCTTACCGCGCGAGAACAGCGGCAGCGGCAGATCCGTCCGCGAGACCGCGTGCCGCCCCCCCACCTGATCGCCCGTCGCGCTTTGCGCCACTGGTGTACCTCACAACGTCGCTGTTTAGATCTCTAGCGATAGTGTAGCAACCCGTCCCGGTACAACCGCGCAGGTTACGCACAACCGTTTCGTGCCGCGTTCATCATCACTCCTCCCTCCACAAAGACGCCCCCTCCGTCATGGTCTGCCCGGACCCGCGACGATGCGACTGGGCGTGGCCCCCGTGTGGGCGCCATCGGACAGGACGCCCACGCCGTTGATCCATACGTCGCGGATGCCCATGGAGAGCCTGTGCGTGTCCGCGAAGATGGCGCGGACGGTGACGATGATGCAGGGCCGCTCGGTCTGCGTGCCGAAGCTGGTGGTGAACGGGCCGACCAGCGGCAGCGTGATCCGCCGCAATGCGATGGATTCGATCTTCATGACACATCCTTCGCGCTGCTCTACTAATACGACAATGTTAGGATCATCTCCGCGCTTCGTCAGGCAGGAGGACATAGGCGCCGGCGCTGAAGTCGCGCACGATGTAGCCATGCGCGAAGGCCCACGAGAACGCACGGCGCAGCGCCAGACGCCAATCCAGCGCCGCCGCGGGGTCGCGCTCTTTGATGGCGGTGCTATCCCCCGGTATCCAGACGGAGAGCGGCGCGCCCGCAGGCGCCCGCTCGAGGCGGAGGACCGGCTTGCCTCCTTCCGCGCTCAGGATGGGTGTGGGCGGCGCGGGGACGGACAGGGGGACGGGCGGCATGGGGCCGGTCAAACGCCACTCGACGAGCAAGCGGTCCGTCGGAAGGCCGCCGTTGAAGCGGTCGTCCATGGGGCCGTAATAGTCTTCGTAGTAGGTGTTGCTGATCGCGCCGAGCTTGTGCAGGTTCAGATGGGCGTTGCGCGCGATCAGCGGATCGAAGGTCCAGGTCATCAGATCGAGCCCTTGCGCCAGGGCAACCTCGCGCTGGCGGCGCTTGAGCGCCGCCCCGATGCCGCGCCCCTGGTAGGCGGGGTCGGTGGCGAGCATATGCGAGGCGTGATACAGGCGCCCGTCACGCCGCGCCAGCAAGCCGAGCACGAAGCCGACCGGCCGGTCGCCGCGGTCACGGTCGTACGCCGCGAGCAGGATGCCGCCCCCCGACGCGATGACGCCCATCAGAGCGCCGGGGACGATACCGCGCGGCTCCATCTCCCAGGCGCGCGCCTGTAGCTCCTCGATCGCCATGAGGCGCGCGGGTCCCCGCGGCTCCTCGATGGTCACCGCGGCGTCCAGCCCCCCCTCGTCGTGGGACTGCCCTGCCGCGCGGGTTGCGTCTGTCGACGATGACATGTGCTACGTACTCCTCATCCAGGCGCCGTTGACCTGCTGATCCTATCAACGCGCTAGCGAGCGCGGGTTAAGGGCGTGGCCGAGGCCGTCGCCCAGCAGGTTGATCCCGAGCACACTGAGCCCGATGGCGAGGCCGGGGAAGGTGATTTCGCTCCACGACTGGAACATGTGCTCGAAGCCGTTGGAGAGCAGGCTGCCCCAGTCCGAGGTGGGCAACTGCGTGCCGAGCCCCAGGTAGCTCAGCGCCGCCGTTGCCAGGATGGCCGCCCCGAGGGCCAGGGTAGCCAACACAATGATGGGGTCGACGATGTTGGGCAGAATATGTCGAAAGATGATGTAGAAAGGGCCGGCGCCCTGCGCCCGCGCGGCTTCGACATAGTCCTGCGTCTTGGCCTGCAAGGTCGAGGCGCGCGCGATGCGCGCGAAGCTCGGCGTGCTGGCGACGCCGATGGCGATGACGGCCGAGGTGAGGCCGGGGCCCAGGATCGAGATGATGCCGATGGCCAGCAGGATGCCGGGCAGCGCCAGCAGCACGTCGAACAGGCGCATGATCAGGTCGTCGAAGAGCCCTCCGGCGTAGCCCGCGACCATGCCGAGCGGGATACCGACGCCTAGGGCGATGGCGATCACGCCGAGGCCGGCGGGCAGCGAGATGCGGCCACCGTAGAGCACGCGCGCCCACATGTCACGCCCGAGGTAGTCGGTCCCAAACCAATGGGCGGGTGAAGGATCTTGGTTGAGGATGGTCACATTGATGGCGTCGGGATTGTCGTGGGCGATGAGCGGGGCGAAGAGCGCCAGGAGCGCCATCAAGCCGATCAGGCCCAGACCGACGAGCGCGCGCGGGTCGCCGCGCAGCCGCCGGAGGACCTGCCCCAACACCGACGCCGACCGCGCGCGCGCTGGCTCGTCGGCGATGGCCTCGACGATGGAGGGGGTGGGCGATAGGGTCATGCGCAATCCTCGCTGTCTGCCGTCATGAGTAGTGGATGCGCGGGTCGAGCCACGCGTAGGAGATGTCGACCAGCAGGTTGGCCGCGATCAGAATAACGGCGATAAAGAACGTGATCCCCTCGACGACGGGGAAATCGCGCGCCGCGACGGCGCTGACCGCCAGCGAGCCCAGGCCGGGCCATGAGAAGACGTTCTCGATGATCACGACGCCGCCGAGCAACTCCGCGACGGTGAGGCCGAGGATCGTGACCACCGGGATCAGCGCGTTGCGCAACGCGTGCCGGAACAGCACCGCGCGCCCATGCATGCCTTTGGAGCGCGCCGTGCGCAAATACTGCATGCTCAGCACGTCGAGCAGCGCCCCGCGCACCAGTCGGACGAGGGCGGCGCCCACGCCGATGGCCAGCGTGACGGCGGGCAGGACGACGTTGCGCCAGTCGCCGACACCGGAGACGGGCAGCCAGCCAAAATTGACGCCGAAGACGAGCGCCAGCATCGTACCGACCCAGAACGCGGGCAGCGAGATGCCCAGGATGGCCAGGCCGGTCACGCCCAGCCCGAGCGGCCGCTGATCGAACACGGCGGCGATGATGCCGCCGAGCAGCCCGAACAGGATGGCCAGGACCATGGCCACGGCGACGAGTGCGAGTGTGCTGGGCCAGCGCGCCCAGATTTCGTCGAAGACCGGCTGGCTGCTCACGATGGAATGCCCGAAGTCGAGCCGCACGGCGTGCGCGATGAAGTCCCGGTACTGCGCGGGCAGGGGCAGGTCGAGCCCGAGTTCGTGGCGCAGGCGCGCCACATCCTGAGCCGTGCCGCGCCCGAAGAGCATGATCTCGGCGGGGTCGCCGGGGATCAGATGCACGCCCACGAAGACCAAAGTCAGCACGCCCCACAACAAGGGGATGGCGATCAAGATGCGCCGGATAATGTAGGTGATCATGGCTACATGACGTAGAGGTCCTGGTACAGGATACTCGTGTCGCTGGAGGTGTGCCAGCCTTTCACGCGCGTCCGCACGCCGTAGACGGTCACGGGGGTGACCAGCGGGTCGATGATGACGTTCGTGTCGACAAAGAGCTGCAACTGAGCGTACACCGCAGTCGCCTGTGCGGTATCGGTCGCCGTGCGCCCTTTGACGATCAGGCCGTCGAGCGTGGCACTCTTGTAATTGGTGAAGTTCAGCCCCGCGCCCGCGCCCTGGCTGGAATGCAGCAACTGGTACAAGATATCGGGGTCGGGATAGCCCCAGCCCAGCAGCAGCAGATCGTACTGGCCCTTGGCGGCCAGGGGGATAAAGTCGCCGATCGGTTTCGTGACGATGCTGACGTTGATCCCCACCTGCCCGAGTTCCGCCTGGATCAATTCCGCGGCCTGTGGCAGCGGCTGCTCGGACGGGACGAGCAGCGTGTAGCGGCCGTGGGTGGCGTTGGTACCGGCCAGAGCCTTCTGCGCCGCGGCGACGTCATAGTGAGGGGCATAGCCGGGGGCTGCCTTGTCATAGAAGGGCAACGTCGTCGGGATCGGGCTGTAGGCTGGCGTGGCCAAGCCGGAAAAAGCCCCCGTCACGATCGACTTGCGATCGATGGCCTGCGCGACCGCGCGCCGCACCGCGACCTGATCGAAGGGAGCGTGCGCCGTGTTGTAGCCCAGGTAGTCCTCGCCCT
>JAABUX010009144.1_pt1 | contig 11278 bp, 21 predicted proteins | sample 5561851 | NCBI WGS metagenome assembly JAABUX01 (sample SAMN10711883, study PRJNA513361) | rock metagenome | isolation source: Antarctica rocks | place: Antarctica: Victoria Land, Richard Nunatak red sandstone | collected 2016-01-03 | reverse complement strand
ATGCATTGTGGACGGGCTCAGCCCCCGCGTACCTGGTCCATGAGGGCCTCCGCAGCGAGCAGGTCGGCGGGGACCCCCCGCTCACGGTCCGCGACGGTGCTGCCGGACGGCGACCGGGTGCTGCCAATGGCGGAGCCGAAGGCCTCCATCGACGGGCGCCCCCCGATGCTGCGGCTGCCCAGGCTGCGGGTGCCGATCGACGCGCTGCCGAGCGATGTCCGGGCGCTGGGCTCGCCGATGCTGACGCTGTCCGAGTTGCGCTGGCTGGGGCCTGGGCGCAGCAACGACAAGCGTTAGAAGCAGGAAGATGAACAGTGCGGTACAAGCCTGCAGCTCGACACAATGCAGTTGCACGCCAGCCCAGTGTCTCTGCCGGCTGGGGCCTGGGCACGGCGCTCCAGAGCATCTGCAGCAATTGCCCGGACAGACGAATGACTGTCCGCCGCAAGCTTGCCGCCGCAACACCGTGCAATGCAACTCGGTGCGCTGCAACACATTTTGTGACAAGCCATGCTTATGGTGAGATCATGCTCGACATCACTTCTGTATGCGAGTCAAACGATGCGGGAGCAACAGTGCCCGCCGTGATAGCGCAGGGCGGCAATGAGGAGCTCACCGCCGCCGGCGCTGCCGGGTAGCCACTCGTGGAGCGACCCCGCGATGCTGAACGACGGCACCATGTGCGCGTCGCCGGAGCGGTGCCGCGCGAAGCTGGCCGCGTGAAGCACGCTGCTGGCCGCGTGGGACCGCGCCGCGGCGACGGAGCTGCTGACGCTGCCGGAGCCCGCGGAGCCCACGGACCGCCGCGGACCCGCCCGGATGAAGCTGCGAGGAAGGTGTGAGCACACGTCAGCCGTGCGGCCGGCACAGCAGGTCAAGCAGTCGCCCGGATGATGCGGGGGATGAGATGCACGCGGGGAATCGACAGGAGCGTCTCGCAGTGACGTAAGCGGATATGCGATATGCGAAAGGCGTCATTGGTGCACGCGACGGGATCACTGTATTGCTGTCCCCCCTTATTCTTGGCAGCGACCAACACAAGGACCTACAGACTTCGGGCCGCACTCGAGTGGATGGGAAGCAGTAACACTGCGAGCTCAACATCAGCACCGGGCGATGGGCTCTTGCCGGTCCCTCAATCTGGCCATGTCGCAGCGGCAACCTGCAGTGCACTCCTCACCTGTCACTAATGTTGCTGCTGCCGCCGCTGTCCCTGCTGCCGTCGCCTTGGCTGCGGCCGCCCGCGCTGCTGCGCCGCGGCTCGATCGGCAGCACGGGTGCGCCCGCGACGGCGTCGCCCCTGCTCCCCAGGCTGGCCGTCCTCGCGGCGTCGCTGCTCGAGCTCGCGCGCACGTCCTCCGGTATGAGCGCTGTCACACACGAATATGAGACCGGCTCAGGTTACAATCATGCACGGAAAGTCAATTGACCTGTGAGTCGATGCCAGGTGAGCCGGCGTGCAAACACTTGTGTCGGAGCGAGACTGGCGGGTTTGCGGCCGTGGCAGGCCGCCGCGACATCGGAGCGCTGAGCCTGGTCACGCTAGAGCAACAGACGGCGTGCACGTTCTGTCGCGTCTTTGGCGGGGCTTCAGGTCAAGGTCTGCGAGCAGGGCAGTCAAGCCATACGCACCTAGGCCCTTCGGCGGTCCGCTGGCGGACAGCCGCGCGAGCAGGTCACCAGGCGGCGGTGATCCAGAGAGGAAAGGTGGCGGGCCCGCGCCGGCACTCCCTGTTCTGGCTGGACCCCCGCTGCCTGGCACTGCCGACGGCCGCACAGTGGGGGGGCTGCTGGTAGCTGCCGCGCCGCCGCCGCCGGCCGCCGTGCGCTGCTGCTCGCTGGACGCCAGGTTCACGGCCGTCAGCTGGTCGCCGCCGTACACGTCGTCCAGGCACACGCTCTCGTGCCGGCCGTACAGACCCTCGTACGGCGCCGGCCTGCATGCATGATCCTCTCATATCAACGAGTCCGCAAGGACACTCATCTGGTTGTGGCTTGCCGGGTGCTGTGCGGTGCGGGTCTCTGTTGTCAAGCATGCTGGAAGCGCACCATGTTCGCCATGCCGTGCATGTTTCCACAGACTCAATCGCGGCAGCTTGAGCGGCAGGCGTGGGTTGCGCTGAGGCGCTCGGCGCGCCTGTAGTTGGGTCCCGTGACCGACACGCGCAGCGCGATGGCGCCGCGCTTGGTGAACTTCGCGGCGTTGGTGTACAGGTTCAGCAGGATGCCACGCAGCCGGTCCGGGTCGCCCAGCACCTGCCAGCAATAGGAACGCAGGGTGAGGAAACCAACAACCCAACGGTAGCTCGGCGACGGATGACCACATGCCACAGTAGTCATGTGAGAGTCGGCCTCGCCACGGTCTTCGAGCTGCCCGAACTGTTGCGGACCAACCTTTGGCGTGAGACATGCGTGTTGAGTGCACCAAACTGACGTCCATCAGCACATGATCAAGGTTTTGGTGCGCACCATGTCGGGGACGCCGTCAGCCACGGGCTCCAGCAGCTGCACGCCCGAGTCGACGCCGATCATGGCCTCGATGATGCAGTAGACGTCCGTCACCAGCTCCTGCAAGCAGTGTACACAGCATGTGGAGAAGCTAGGTTATTCTTGTTGACCAGCTGATGTGTGGCGGGACGTCAAGCGGCGGGGTATTGCGTGCAGGAACGAGCACAGCATCGGGTTGCTGACCCCGCGGCATGCTCCGAGGAGGGGCAGCCTTGGTCGGCCGTCGCAACTCAAGTAACGGGAGCTCACTTGCTCGCCAACCGCATCATACAGAGCAGCATCAGCACTGGGTAGCAGCTGTACCACGCAGGCTTGAGAACTAGCAGTCCCGTAAGGGGGGCTGCTGCATCGCATCAACATCGCAGCACGTGCTCTGCAGCACGGCGCCGCTGAGGGCTGGGGTCAGGGTTAGTGTGTCGGTCGCACCTGGATGTCGACCTCGGCGCGCACGATGTCCAGCTGCTTGCCGGCTTCCATCTTAAAGAAGTCCAGGAAGTTGGACACCGTGGACAGCAGGATGCTGCCGCTGACGCGGATGGTCTTCGCCAGGTCCCGCTGCTCCTCCTGCAGGGCTCACGGCGAGCTTCGGGTCGGGTCGCGCTCGACAATGTGTACGGCGAGCGGATGCTGGACATGACTCAGGAATCGCCCGCCACAGGACAGCCCTGCTGGCACAGTCCGGTCGCAGGCACGGCAGCCACACAGCCTCGACTGTGGGTGGCACTGATAAACCCGTCTTCACAACATGCAGTGAGTACCATGCACGGCCACCACAAAGGAGGCCCATGTGCCGTGCTCGCCATGACTCATACCTGTAGATCGGTCTCCAGCAGCATCTCCGCCGACGCGAGGCAGCCGTTGAGCGGCGTCCGGACCTCGTGGCACATGAGGCTCATGAACTCGGACTTGGCCTCGTTGGCGGCCTTTTCACGGGCGACCACCAGGGCCCGCTGAGCGGCCTGCAAAATCAGTGTGCCTGAGAGTTAGCGCGGCGGCAGTGCGGCGGCTGGCAGGGCGGTGAGGGGCCAGGTGTACGCAGCATGCAGCGCGCCAGCAGTGGCCTGACCACGGCCGGTGTCAGCTGTCACCAGAGCCAGCAGTAGTATGCGAGCCGATCGAGCACGGCATTCGTGCCAACGCATGCACGCAGCAGCGCGTTCGCTGGGGTAACGGACGGCCATGCCGAGGGGAGTCAGCTGAAAATGCCGTTGGCTGACCTGAGCCTCCGCGGCGGCGAGCTGGTTCTGGGCCGCCAGCCGGCCCTTGGCCTCGTGCACCTCCATCTCCGCGGCCGCGAAGGCCAGCTTGTGGTTGGCAAACATTTGCCTGTTGCGTGCACGTGTGCAGCCTTCAGAACCGGCGTGGAGCATTCGACAAGACGACTGAATGCGACGAAAGCACCAGGCAAGCCAGTGCTGCACACAACAAGGTAGTTGACGTATCAATATACTGTCGATTGCAAGACAGTACAGCGCTGGGCTCACCTGCGGTAGGTGTCGGCGAGGAAGGACATAAGCGCGCCGACCGCCCAGGCGATGGCCACGTGCACCGGCGCGTCGTGAGGCAGCGGCGCCCGGTGGAAGTACACCGTGCGGTACTGGCAGAAGGCGACGGGGACGACCAGGAAGGCGGTGCCCACGAACCAGCGCAGCTTCAGGGACGATGTCGTCTGCGCTTGAAACGCAGGGTCAGAGCGATGCACGGTACCATGGAGAGTGCAGCTGTTTCCACAGTGCAAAGTCTTTGATCCGCAGCCTGCAATGCGGTGCAGCACCGGAATACTGATTATCGCGTCGCACGCATTCCCGTGTGATGAGCACGCCTGGACATGCAATATGCCATGACTGGAGAGATGTGCACGGTGTCATCGCCGTGCACAGGGCGCAGCGCACCGATATGAGGAAGAAGCAGGCGTAGACGTAGTCTTGCCCGTTCTCCGCCTTCAGCGCCGCCAGCAGCGCGCTGATGGCGAGCGCCATGAGGGCGCCCAGCAGAAACTCCTCCTGCGGAGCAGCAAGAAGCGCAAAATTGTGCACAGCTCGGGCCTGGGCCAGGCTCTGAACAAAACATTGAGCCATGGTGCGGCATCAATGAGGAAGACAGACCGTATCGCTGATGCTGCACTCGCCAGCGCACAGCGCGGCTTTGCGGCGCTCGACGCGGGCACAGCCAGCTCAACGGCCTGACTACACGCATGGCATGCATGCCTGCTGCCCACGCGATGAACACGCGCTCACCTGCCGCGACGCCATCCCGCCGCCCCGCCTGGACCGGGTGTTGACGAGGCCCAAAAACAGGTAGCAGAAGCCCATGTTGGCGAGCTGCGGCCCCATCTCCGCCGCGAGCTCGACCAGGCCGAAGCGCACGTTGGCGGCGAGGCGCGCGCCCAGGCGCAGCATGTAGCAGAACACGTCGAAGCAGAAGATGAAGATGAGGACGGGCCACCGGCGCTGCGCGACGTCCGCCAGGAACTGGCCCTCCACGTCTGCAGCAGGCGGAACAGAGCTCGGGGTGCAGTGAGAGGCCGAGCAGGTGGGGTGCAAATGCGCTAAATAGGGGCAAGGGGGTGCGGGGATTGGGGGGGGACCATCCACGGCTCAGATACCGACAGCCTGATCGAGAGGTTGCTGCGCTGGACTCTGGAGCAGTACAGCGAGCCGCAGCGGACCGTGGGTAACGTCTCTGCTATCAATCTACCCTGTGCCATCATGTGAAGGCAACAAGGCTGTTGGCTGTTGCCCCGAGGCTGGGCACGATGACACTCACCGGCCGGGAAGGTCAGGAGGAACGGGCGCATCCGGAGCATCGCGGAATGGTTGGACGTCAAAAATTGCTCGGCCTCGACCCTGTTGCCGCAGGCCTGCGCCGGACCCGACGACGCCTGGCCCCCAGCTGACATCTCGCTAGGCGGCGCAGCCTCCAAGGGAGCGATCACCAGACCCCCACCGCCCATGTGGTGCGTGGCGTCCGCCATCATGGGCAATTGGCTGCTGGTTTCCATTTGTCTATGAGCCGCCCTGACGAATGCATGCCGGGCGTGCACCGTTATCTGCTCTTGGATGTCTGGAGCCTTTTTACAGCCAGAGGCCTTTACGAGCGGGTTTGAGGCGCAAAAACCCTCATCGATGACCACTCTGGACCTGCTCTGGCACTGGTGTGCTGGCATCAAGTCTGTGCACGCATGGTCGTGGTCACGGCAGGGTGACGCTGTGAGTGCGAGCACTGATGGGAGTTGGCTGAGACCAGGCTGTCAGTTGTTCATCCCCCCAGGTGACAACCAGCACGTCTGGCCATATACGCAGTACGCCTCAGACACTGTCACGCATGTGTGCCGCCACATCAAGACTGATAGCTTCCGGTCTCTGCTGATGCAGTAGCTCGGGCGGGGCGTCATGCCGGCGAGGCGTGGATGCTTCGCGGCGCTGGTCGCGCTTGCGATGCTGAGTGCTGCGACGGCAGGTGCGTTGTGGCAATTGCCAGATCAAAAGCTTACTCTCGGTTTGGCGGCAACCTGTAGTCGACGAATGCCTCTCTGCTGTTTTCACTGTCAGCTCAATGCATCCTCCTCGCAGAGCGTGCCTTTGGCCTTTCCCATGCCATGGCTACTGTAAGTCGCGGACTGTACATGCACGCATCGCACCCTAGCCATGCTGAACGTGGTGACCTGTGTGCGGCAGCTCCATCGCCGCCTCCTGCACCGTTTGACAGCCCTATACCTCCCCCATCCACGCCACCGCCGCCGTCCGCTGTTAATCTCCCACCCCCGCCAGCCCAGAGCCCGTCACCCGAGCTTCCGTCCCCTCCGCCACCGCTGTCCATGCCGCCACCGCCGACGGGTCTGCTTTCCCTGCCGCCTCCTGTCGGCGACCCATCCCCGTTGCCACCAATCCCACCGCTGACGCTGCCGCCCCTGCCGCCGACGGTCCAGCCGAGCTTGACGAGCCCACCGCCGCCTCACGCAGTGCCGACGTCGAAGCCGATGGCCGTGCCGACGCGGAAGCCGCAGCCTAAGCCGCACGCAGCTCCCCATCGCTCTCAGCCGCATGCCGCCCCCCACGCCAAGCCGCATCCCAGACCTGTCAGTAGACCCAAGCCGCACGCGCGGCCGACGAAGAGGAAACCTACGAAACCCACGGCGCAGGTTTTGCAGGCACGCCTCTGTCGCTTTGACTTTCGCAGTACCCAGCCTGTTTGCTGCTGTTCTGCCCATATGCCCTAATTTCCAGGGGCTGATTGCGCTTGTGTGCTGCGCTGCAGGAGAACTCCACAAAGTACCGGGTCAAGGGTCCCGGCAGGCGGCTCACAAACGGTGGCGTCATCGGCCAGGTGCTCTCCTGTCACATGCTCCTGTGCTGGTGCCACGCGTTTAAATCCTCATGCCCAGACCGGCGTCGCAGCCATGCATCCTATGAAAAGCCCTGCGCCCGTGGAGCAGATTGCTTGCCAGCAATGCTCTGCCGGCCACCAACTCTGAGCCATGCTGCTCGTACCCAGGCCCAAGACGCAGCATCGCAGGCGTGCTTGCGACGAGGCTAAACGACACGAAATCCGCGTTTGCAGGTACCAATCACCTTCGCGGACGCAAGCTCACGGGGCGGGACATATTACCTGCCGCCGGGGTACCGTGACAGCGCGCGCCCGCTGCTGGTCGCGTTCCACGGCCTGGACGGCCACGGCAGCGACATGGTCACCACGTTCATGGTAGGGAGTTTTCGCTGCCCCAGTGCCATGGCTGCGCACTGCTGCCCGGCTGCCATGTCGACGGCTCATGCCCTGCTGCGCGCGAGCGGTCGACTGGGTCTGTGGCTTCCGGCCGGCCGTGTGCTGAGCTGTTCAGCTCAAATTATCTCTAGCTTGCGCCCGTCTGAGGTGTCCAGATTCTGTGACACACAGCATCTGCATTTTTGGAAGCCAACCCTTGTCCCGCACACAGGATGAGAGGGGTAATGCCATAAGTTGACCCACTCCAAGTGTGCCCTTGTGTCCTGGTGGAGAGTTGCGCTGACAATGCCCGCATGCACTGCAGCCGCAGGCAAATAAGCACAGGTTCATTATCCTCGGTGTCGACTCCCACAAGGTTTACAACTGGCATGAAGCGAACGCCGGAACCCCCGCAACCGATGACTATTACCACACGCTGGTGCGGGTTGAGATGCATCTGCATTACTTGAGCTGATTGCGTGACTTGTGGCTTGGACTTAAATCAAACCTCGTTGGCGGCGGCGGGAGGATGTTCAAGCATGTTGAACATGGCAACTGCAGCATCAGCTCGATGCAATGTCCGGATGCAGTATGTCGGAACCTGTCCGGCAGCATTGCATCAGATCATCAGGAATGAGTGTCGACTCGGTTGGACACCGTACGGCTCACAGCCCGCTTGAGGTGCCTGGATGCGGCCCTGATCATGATGCCACGGCGTGCGTTGTCGTGGATGCATTTCTGACCAAGCCGCGGTCGCTGTCGCACAGGGATGCATAGACTGGCTACAGCGGCTGCCCGGCGTGAAGGTCAATCACAAACTCGTGACGACGGCGGGGATCTCCATGGGCGGCGACATCGCGGCCGCCCTGGCCACCAGATACCCTGTCTTCAGGGCCGGCATGGTCCTCCACAGCCCGTGCGCACCGGCAACCCTTCCTGCGCTGCAGTGCCGCGTGCTCGCTGAAACCTCATGTTTCTGTGCTGTCTCACCAGCGCAACCTGGCGCCCTCCTTGCGACAGCCCATACAGTCATGAGCAGCACGTGATGATAAACAACAGCACAGCAGGAGCTTGGCCATCGGCGCATTGCCCGCTGATCAGCGCCTGCAGGTTCTGAGTTGCCTGGTGAGACCCTGCGCAGGGTCAAGGTCCCGCAGATCGGCACGCTGAGGACGCCGCTGTGGCTGTCCACGGGGACCAGGGATCCGGACGCGCCGCCCGCCGGAGCCCAAGCCTTCGTCAGCCAAGTAGCGAAGGTGTGACGCGGGATGCTGACAGTCGGGAATCAGGCCAGCTGCAGGGGCAGTCCCAGTCCGGTCATGACGCTGCATTGCGAGACACGCTGCAGCTCGACAGGCTGCTGCACATCCACTCGATCTCGCATGCTTGATGGTCGGCCAAAAACCCTGTCTTCCTGCATGCTCATGACCCCATCACCCGAATGTCTGGTCCCTCACAGGCGCGGCGCACTCTACCAAAGGTCACGTACAGGGTCTACCGGACCGGCCACTGCGCGACCTGCGTGCCTGCCGAGCTGGACCAGGCCATGGACTGGTGGCTGAGCCACCCGCGGTGACGGTGCAGCCGCGTCAGCAGTGGCTGCACCAGCTCGATACAGCCGCGTGAACCCCAGCAGCAGCTTACACCAGCACAGCCGCAGAGCAGACCCACGAATGCCGAAAACAATCGATATCATTGTGTTACATGCTCGTGACGAATAAACCCCCGCACCATAAGCCCCTGAAGGCAACGTGCCAGCAAACCCGTGACAGCCTCGACCCGCCCCTCGCGTCAGTGTCAGCGTCTACACAACCGGAGGCCGCTCATCCCCTGCCAGCAGCAGCGCGACCGGAATCGCCTGCAGCATCCAGTGAGGTGTCCAGACCGATAGACATGGCAGCTATCATAGCGAGAGAACCGCTGGAACGGCAACCGTATGGACCACTGCGAACATGGAGCTAAGGTACAGTAGGCGTTTACAGACCGTCGTGTCATCAGCAGAGTGAGTGACTTCGACCATGCAGTCTCGCAGGTATTTCGGCTTTCGTGAAGCGGTTATGTATGAGCGTAATTTATGCCGCTCCCGTATCTGATTCTTTGTCTTACGCTGCGGCTTTGCTGCTGTGTGGCACCGAGTTTGCGTGCGTGCCTCATGTCATGAGCAACGAATGACGGCCACATGTCAGCAGAGCCCAGTGAGCGTCAGAGGTCGAGTGCACGTATCGGTAAATTATGATTTTGCCTCGAAAATGCTGCCTGGGCTGGATCAACAGCAAATTTGGAATTTGAAGTTGAGATGAGACTGACCAGAAAGGTGTATATCAAGTGGCTGAGCATCGTTGCTGGCCCCTGTAGCTCGTAGACCAGGGCATCATTGCAGGGGCAGTCGCCAGGAGTTCCACAGCGGTCGTACGTGCCCGATCTCAGGGTGTGGAATCAGTAAAGCCTTGCAGTGAGTCCGGACTGACGCTTCAGTCAGCGAATTGCTTTGTGTCTCACGCGGCAACGTAGACCGCTTTGCGCTCTGTACAAGGAGAGGGGCCGGCGGACGTTAGGTGTCCGGCTTGTGCGCCGCAGCAACGCTAGAAGAGCCAGACCGAGCTAGACCGCCATCGTCGGACTCCGCCTGCTGGCCAGGAGGGGCGTCATGCTGGGCATGCACCGCCCCAGCTGGAAAGCGACCGCGGCGATGTTCCTCTGCATCGCAGCAGTGGTCTCACCTGGTGCGTCAGCCCGCTGATCACGCCCGTTGCTCTCCCGGCGACCGCGGACTTGCGAGGCTTCGGATTATTCTCTATGCCGGCAACGCTCGTACGAGTGCCGAGTGATGTGTTTGGTCAGCATTGCCACTACAGCGCCTGCGGCTGGTCGCCCACAATGCAATTGTGAGCCGGGGGTTGCTACTTCGCAGGCGGCAGCTGCCGCGTGCTTCAGCAGGACTTCACAGGTGATGCTTGTCGGCGGCCGCGGCCTCCCCGTCGATGCTCCTCGAGTGTCACTACCTGCTGACTTCCCCTTTATTGATGACTGCTCGCAGTCATCCCCATGCTAGGCCTTGCGCCTGCACTCGATGCTGCATCGTCGGTCGCTCGTCCTTGCCGTGCTTCTGACATGATCAGGCGATCGCAGGTTCACCCTCGCCACCGCCACCGCCCCCACCGTCATCCCCGTCACCCCCATCGCCGCCGTTCCAGCCGCCGCCGCCGTCGCCGCCGACCCCGCCGCTCGACATCTTCGCGCCGATGGGCGCGCCGCTCAGCGGCGAGGGCGCCAGCTACCTGTTCGAGCCGCTGCCGGCCGGTGCCACGCTGCTCAACGACTCGCAGCTGGCCGCCATGGAGCAGCGCCTGTTCGTCGCCGAGTCGCCGGTGAGTCGTCGTTATATGAATGCTCAATACTATCAGCGTGTTGCAACGCAACAAAAAGGCGTAGCAAATTTTGAGGTGTGGTCAGATTTGTGACACAAGGCGTTGAACGTTTTGACCACCCCGGGGGTCCAGGCACTCAAAGTTGTGACACAATCCAGCCTCTGTGGAAACACACGCACGGGCTTCTGATGTCTAAATTTCATCGTAGTTTCTTTCGTTTGCTTCTTGAAAACGAAGCAGGATCTTTGAGGCTATGGATCCCAGGGAGAGGCGCCGGACGCCATGCGCCTGGCCACCGAGGAGATGCTGGTGGAGTCGGTCACGTACCCGGCCTTCAACATCTCCAACGTCACATACTACGGTGACCAGCAGTTCGGCGGCCAGCTCGGCATGGTGCGTCTGCTTTCGGCGTGCAACGACCAGACGATAGCCGGTACATGCTGCTCGTCTCAGGCCTCCAACATTGTAGCTTGCTCGGGCAGCTGCATCTCAACCGAGCAGAGCCAGGCCCAGGTGCCGGCTGCCCACCACCTTGAAGCCTTCATCGAGCTGACACGTGGTGGCAACCTGACGGCTGTCGCGTGCAGATCCCGTACCGCTACAACCCGATCGCGGGCATCCCGCCGCTGCAGCGAACGGGGTACTACTACCTCCCCTCGGGCTGGCAGTACGCGGCGCTGCCGGTGATGGTGCTCTTCCAC
>JAABUX010009140.1_pt1 | contig 11279 bp, 10 predicted proteins | sample 5561851 | NCBI WGS metagenome assembly JAABUX01 (sample SAMN10711883, study PRJNA513361) | rock metagenome | isolation source: Antarctica rocks | place: Antarctica: Victoria Land, Richard Nunatak red sandstone | collected 2016-01-03 | reverse complement strand
CGACGTGCTGCGCGTGCTCGCCGATGGGGAGGAGCGCCACGGGCACGCCCTCCAGCGCGGGGTCAACGCGTTGCCAGGGGCGGCCCCCCTCGGCCCGACCACGCTCTACGTCACGCTGCGCCGCCTGTGCACCAACGGCTTCGTCGTGGAAACGGCCCCGCGGCCCGATCCCGCGCTCGGCGGCGAGCCACGCGCGTACTACCGCATCACGCCGCCGGGGGAGGAGGCGCTGCGCACGCCGGGGCTGCTGCCCCTGCCCCACCGCACCGTCGCCCAGCAGCGCCAGTACGCCGTGCTGTGCGCCCTTGCCGACGGCGCGGAGCACCACGGCTACGGCCTCCTCACGGCCCTGTGCGCGGACCCCGACGGCGCGGGGCGCATCGGGACCGGGACGGTCTACCGCACCCTCGATGACCTGTGTGCCGCCGGCCTGGTGGTCGAGGCCGGGGAGCGGCCCGATCCGGCCGTCAACCCCGCCGTGCCGCGCCGCCATTTTCGCGGCACGGCGCGCGGGGAGGAGGCGCGCCTGGCCCTCGCCGCGCTGCCCCCCTACCGGCCCGACGACGCGCGCCCTTGGCGCGGCGCGGTGTCGTTCGGCGTGACGTGGGGCGCGGCCACGGGCGGCCTACTGCTCCTGCTGGGGGCGGGCGGTGCGGGTTGGGCGACGGGCGCGGTGGCCACGGTCGTCACGACGGGCGCGGGGTTGCTGCGCCGCGCTGAGGCGGCGTAGCGCGCGTCGAGAGAACAGCGAGAGAGAAAGAGGACAGCCATGGCGAACGAACGCACATCCCTGTATCTGCCCGCCGAGACCAAACAGGCGCTCGCCGCGTACCAGGAGCGCACCAAGGCCGAGAATATGTCGGCGGCAGCGGATGAGCTGATCCAGCGCGGCCTCGGCGCCGCCTCGGCGCACAACGTCGGCGCGCTGGCGGCGCCGGCCATTGAAGAGGCCGTCGCCCGCAAAGTGGAGGAACTGCTGCGCGCCCTCGTCGTGCAGCCGGTCAGGGCCGAACTGGCGGCGATCCGCACTGAGGTGACGGTGGCCCGCCTGGAAGGGTACGCCCACATCTGCAACGACTACGGGACGGAGGTCGGCGAGCGGATCGAGGCGGCGGCCGAGGAGCGCGCCCGGACCGCGCCCGCGTCCGGAACGTTGGCGCGCCTGAACATGCGCGTGGTCAATGAGCAGGAGCAGGTGGCCTCATGACGACGACGGCGGGGATGTACGTCGAAGGGCGCTACGTGCCGGCCGGGCCGTGGGCCGCCCGGAAGATCGAGGAGCAGGTCCAGCATCTCAAGGGGCGCTTCCGTCCCGGCGAGGCGCACGAGGAGCGGACCCTGTTCGACGCGCGTGGTGACGTGGCCGACCAGGCGGCTGCACGCGCCCTCCTGACGGCCGCGATCGGTCCCAAGGTCGTGTTCCACCGCCTGATCCTCGCACCGGGGCGGCGCGGCGGCCTCAAACGCCTCATCGACCTGCACACCTGTACGCGCCTCGTCCTGATGGACCTAGGCGACAGCCTGGGCCAGCGGCTGGTGTGGGTGGCCGCCGTCCACCGCAACACCGACGAGCCGCACGTCCATGTGCTGCTCGCCGGCGCGGCCCCGCGCACCCGCTGGCCGGGGAATGGGACAACGACAAGCGTGGAGTTGCGGACCGCGCAGTACGCCCTCTTACGGGAGCGCGGGGACGTGCGCGCGGCCGAGATACGCGCACTCAACGGCGACGGGACGGCGGCCTGACCGCACCGGGGGAGGGAGAGGACGATGGACCACGGGAGAGGGGATGCGCTTGCCTACACCGTCGATAGCCAGGGCCGCGTGCTCTGTGTGTGGGAGGCGACGGCCGTTGACCCGGCCACGGCGCGCGCGGAGGCCGCGCCACCCATCGCGCTACGGACCCTCGTGGCCCCGCTGACGTGGGAGCCGGTGCAACGCCTGCTCGCCTGGGGCGCGCACGAGGGCCTGACCGCAGCTGAGTTGCTCGACACCTGCCGGGCGGCGACACACCCGACGACGACACGACGAAGGAGCGCACGATGACACAAACAGCCCGCGACGAGAGGGATAGGGCACCGTACGACGGGACGCGCACCGGTGGCCCCGAGGGTCCGGCGTTCACCGACGAGGCACCGCCCCTGGACCCAGCCCTCGACCAGGGGGTGACGTACTACACGCGGGAGCCGGACAGCTTCATGCCCGATGACCTCCGCTGGCAGCCGCTCACCGACCCGGCCGAGATCGCCACGATCGAGGCGGCGTTAGCGCGGGGCATCGACCCGCCCTACGAGGTGTGGATGGACCAGACGCCAGCCGCGCTCATCCCCGGCGACCTGACCCCTATCGGGGAGGAGGCGACGACGTACTATGCGTGGGAGCAAACCGGACCCCAGCCGGGCGACGGCCAACTGTATGAAGTCACCGATCCGGTCGTGATCGCCGCCTATGAGGAAGCGCACCCCGCCCAAGGGGCCGTCGAAATCGTCAACCCGGCCGCCTACGACGATGCGGCGTGGGCGGCCGACGCGGCGCACGCGACCGACGCGCCCTCCCCGGCGACCCTCGACCCCGCCGTGTACGACGCGCGGATCGACGCGCTCATAGCCACGGGCGCCACCTGGCTTGAGGTCGAGTCGGTGGGGGACGGCTTCGCGCTCGGACGTTACGCCGCCGGCCCCATCGAGCGCGACACCAACGGCTGGGAACCGGTGCGCGTCGGCGACGGCCCCGACGACCGCACGGGAAACGTCTACCCCGACGAGGCGACGGCCCGCCAGGCCGCGATCGCGTACAACGGCGCGGACCTCGCAGGCATAAAACTGGCCCTCGATCCCGCCCCCGTCGCCGCGCTCGACCGCGACCTGACGCCGGCCCTCGACCTCTAAGAGCCAGGAGACACCGACCATGAGCACACCGAGCACGCCCGCTAGCCCACCGTCCCTAACCGCCCGCCTCTGGGCGCGCGCCGGCCATCTCGCCCGCCGCCTGCCCTCCCACGCCCGATCGGGGGTCGTTGCCCTGCTCCGCATCGTTCGTCGTCTGTGCGCGCGCGTGTGCTGGCTGTTGCGCGGGTGGGCCGGCCTCCTCGCCAGCCTACTCGCCGTGCTGGCCCTCTGGCTCGGGCCGCTCGCCGGCGCGCGCTGGATCGTCACCCAGGCCACGGCCCTCTACCGCCACGCAGCTGCGGCGGTGACGCTGTGGTATCAGACGGCCTACGACGCGGTAGCCTGGCCGGCGGCGACGGGGGTGGCTGCCCTGCGCGCGACGCAGGCGTGGGCGCACCACGGCCTCCACGGGCTCGCCCCGACGATCCACACGAGCACCTGGGCCTTCTGGATGCGCCACGGCGCGGCCTGGCGCTACACGAACCTGCACAGTCGGGCCGGGGCGCCCGTGCGCGCGGCGATCCCGCTCGAACTGGGCGGCTTACTTGGGTTCCTGGCGTTGTGCGCCGTGTTCATCGTCATTGGCCGCCGGAAGCGCGCCCTCGACCCCACGCACGCCAACACTTACGGCGGCGCGCGCTGGCAAACCTGGGACGAGCTGAAGCGGCGGCGGGCCAAGCCCGGCGACATGGTCCTGGGGACGGCACGGCGCGGGCTCAGACGGATCACGATTGGCGTGCGGTCGGCGCTGCTCCTGGAAGGCGTGGCCATCGACGCGCCGACCGGTCTGGGCAAGTCGAATGCCTTCTTCAAGACACAACTGTTGGAGCCCGATCCCGACGTGGATTACGTCGCCACGGACAACAAGGGCGACGGGTGGAACCAGACGGCCGCGGCGATGAGCCGGACGCACGACGTGTACCGGCTGGACATGCAGAACCCCGCCGACAGCGTGACGTGGGCGCCGCTCGCCCTGGTACGCACACCGGCGAAGGCCGAGGACTGGGCGCGGGCCTGGCTGCACAACTCCAAGCCGGCCGACAGCGCCCCGCCGCAGCCCTACTTCGAGCAGGCCGTCTTGCTGCTCATGGCGGCAGGCGTGATGCACGTCCACGCCGTCGCCGCCGCGGCCGGCCGGTCCTCCGGCACGCTGGATGAGCTGCTGGCCCTGCTGCTGCAACCGAACGTGGAGGCCATCGAGAAGGCGTTGAAGAAGGGGCCATCGGGCGCGGAGACGGGGCCGGCGGCGCAGTTCCTCGGGCTCATCGCCGAGCACCGCGACCTGCGCTCCTCCATCCCCTCGGGGCTGGCCCCGCGCCTCTCCGCGCTCGCCGACCCCGCCATCAAGGCCGTCGTCGGCGGCCAGGGCACGCTCGACCTCGACCGCCTCGGGCGCGCGGGGTGGCGACCCGTGGCGCTCTACATCGTGATCCCCGCCGGCGACGACACGCTGCGCCCCCTCGTCGCCGCGCTGTTCACGACGATGTTCACGGTGCTGCTGGACCGCGCGCGCACGCTGCCCAACGGGGAGCTAGCGCGCGAGGTGCGGATGCTCCTGGACGAGTTCGGCACGATGGGGGCGATCCCCAACGCGCCCAAGTGGTTCAACATCTGCCGGCAGCCGCGCATCTCCCGCGTCATCAGCTTCCAGTCCTTCAGTCAGGTGGTCGACGACTACGGGGAGTTGGGGGCCAAAGCCATCATCGACTCGTGCAACGTGCTCTGCTGGCTCGGCGGGACGCGCGGCGACGACGCCAAGTGGGCGAGCGACGCGCTGGGCAATCGCACCGTGCTGGCCCACGGCGAGGGCGAAACGAAGACGGCCGGGCTGTTCGGACGGAGCCCCGAGCGGGGGAGCCAGTCGGTGAGCGAGACCGGCGTGCCCCTGCTGTTCCCCGACGACCTGGCGGCCTCGTCGCGCCGCCGCGTCGTCGCCATCGCGCGCGAGGCGCGCCCCCTGGACCTGCGCACACGGCCGGTGTGGTCCGTCCGGGTCATGCGCCGGTTGATGACGCGGACGGCCCCCCGTGCGTGCGTCGAAGCCCCCGCACAGCCTACACCCCCGCCGTCCCGCCCCACGCCGGCCGCTCCCGCGCCGGCGTCCGCCCCAGCCGCACGGACCCCCGCGCGTGCGGAGGCAGCGGTGGTCCCGGCGCCGACTCCATCCCCCGCGTGGGGAGCCATGCCGGCCGTGACACCCAGCGCGCCGGTGCGTGTGGTGGCAAAGCCAGCCCCGGCGACACCCCCATCACCGCCCACGTCCCCGACAGCGGTCGCGCCTGTGGCCTCCACGCCAGCGGCAGCGACGGAGCCAGCCCCAGCGGTGGGAGCGTCCGCATCGAGGCCGGCGCGGCTGCCGACGGCTCCCGTGAAGCATGGCACGGCCTACGATTGGACGGGGCTGCCATGACCGCACATGCGCCGCACCGGATAGCGCCGTGTAGCGAGGGACAGGTGGTGCGCCCGCGCGCCGCCTTTACGTGGGAGGAGGCGGTGGGCTACAATGTCCATCATGAAGGAGTGAGCCATGTAGCACGATGCGCGGCCGAAGCGGCCGCAAAAGCACGAGGCCCACCGGCGGGAACCGGTGAGCCTCGTGCTTGCCAAGGACTAACTATTAATATCAACCGGCCCTGGTGTCCATACCTAGAAAGTAACCACCAGAGCCACCAAACGAAGGCCGTCGCCCGAAGGAGTTAGCAGCTCCTAAACCGGGTTTCGAGCCTGCTAGGAGCGTTTTATGCTTGAAAACACCCCTATGCCCTATCCAGAGCATAGCAATGACGCGCGCGCCTGTCAATATCCTGACGATTATCACGGTGGAAAACCAGCTCCGGTGTGGACGTGCACGGGGACGGTCGATACAGGGCACATCATCGCAGCCGTCGCGCGCGCCTATAACGAGGCTCATCTAACGGCTGATGTGAGCCCCACGGCCATCCTCGGCCCAACGCGCGCGGTCCACGTCGCCCACGCGCGCCACCTGTGCGCCTATTTGCTTGTCGAGGACTATCACCTGACGAACGTAGTGGCCGCTCAGGCCTTGGGGCGCACCGACCATACCACCGTCATCAATAGCCGCGCGCGCGTCGTCGCCGCCCTCGACCACGACGTGGCCCTCCAGCAGACTCTCGCCGGCGCACGAGACATCCTGAGTGGACGCGCCCAGCGCAAGCACCTGCGCCGGGACCACGGCATCCGCCAACCCTTCGCTACGACTACGCCCGCAGAACTGGCCGAATACCGCTACTGGCGTCTGCGCGCCCTCCACCCTGATGCCATGGGGGGTGCGCGATGAGCATGGTCATGACGGACATGATGGACACGGCTCCAGCGGAAACATGGACCTTTGGGGGTGTCGAGACGCTCAACGGCACGCAGATCCCCGACGCGTACTTCGATGAGGTCATGGCGCCGCTCGGCCCCTCCGCGTTCACCGTGCTGATGTACGTGGCGCGCCGCACCTTCGGCTTCAAGCGCCACAGCGACCAGATCAGCCTCGACCAAATCTGTCATGGCATCGTCGCCGGCGAGGTCCGCGACGCCGACGGTATCATCCTCAAGCCAGCCCGCCGCCTCGACCACGGGACCGGCCTGGCCAAGTCGACCGTCGTGCGCGCCCTCGACCGCTTGATCGCGGCCGGCCTGATCCACAAGCGCAAGAACACCGACCCCCAGCGCGGTCAACTTGCCAACACTTACGCCATTGTGTTCAAGGACCCCGCTGCGGCAACGCCTGCGCCGCTTCCCCTGTCCCCGCAGCGGACAGCCCCTCTTGACAAGGGAGACAGCCCCCCTGTGTCACGAGGAGACACCTCCTGTCGCGCAATCGCACAGGCCCCTGTCGCGGATGTAGACACACAACAAACAGTCGAGACAACAAACAGTCGAAGACAAACAGATATCTCGAAACGAGGGAAGCGGACGATGCGCTCGCACTCACATCTCGACTCGAACGATTCGATGACAGTAACAACGGAGATGCCACCAATAAAGCCGCCCTCGACGAGCAGACCAACGGACCCTGGCCTAGCGCCCATCGGCGCGCACATGGCTCGTCTGTCGGCCGAGTTTGGTGACGACGCCCCGCAGGCGAGCCGGACGCGGGTGCTCAACATCCAGCGCGTGGCCGGTCTAGGCGACGATGTCCTGCGACAGCTCCTAGACGAGGCCGCAATGATCGCTCGGTCGCAGGCACCGACAATCACCAAGCGGGGTCGCGATGGCACGGTCATCCGCATGCCCTATCTGCTCGCCACGTTCCAGGGCTTGGTCGGGGTGACTAACGACCCGATCATTGTCCCGCCAGTGCCTAGCGCGCCAAGCCAGTCGTCCCGAGTAACTCCCAACGTTTCTCCTGTGGACGATCCCCCGGCGGCGACGGAGGCCACGGTGTTGTGGCGCGCGGTGTTGGACGAGGTACGGCAAGACGTGACGGCGGAGAACTACACGACGTGGTTCGCCCCCACCCGCGCCCTCCACGTGGAGGGGAGGGTGCTGCGCGTGAGTGTGCCGACGCCGTTCCATGCGCAGTGGCTAGAGCACAAGCTGCGGGGGTGTGTGGACCGGGCGTTAGGGCATATGGGCCACGCCGGAGTGCGCATCGCGTACGAGGTCGGAACGCCGGCGGATCGTGCATCGGTCAGCGACCAGGCGGTGGATCAGGCGGCAGTACTGGTCCCCCCTATCGCGACCATCGTGCCGCGACCGTCTGCATCCCCACGCGAGACCCCTGCCTTCGTGCGCGCACCACGGCCGGGTGCGGCGTCTAGTGCCGTGCCTCCCCCGGTGGTGGCGTGCCCCTCCTGTCGCGCCGCGCCCTGCCGGTGTCGGCTAACGGATCCCCTGCAGCGCACGATCTCCGCGCGCATCCTTGTGGCGCAGGCCGCCCCCTGAGGACGCAGGCATGATGGGGATGGGATGCGACCGGAGAGGGTATGCATGATAAGCACCTTGGTTCTCAGACAGGGACCATGCGACACTACACGGGTGATAGGGGAGGACAAGGGGCACATGAGAGACGACGAGCAAGCATTGGTGTTGTCAGGTGAGGGGCACTTCGGGGTCCTGGTCGACGACCTGCGCGGCATTATCTCGACGGGGCGCGGTCGCGCGGCTGCGGCGGTCAACGCCGAGATTGTCCGGACATATTGGCACATTGGTGCGCGCATCGTCCGCGAAGAACAGGGTGGGGCGAGCCGTGCCGGCTACGGCGAGCAGCTGCTTGCACGGCTGGGACGCACGCTCGGCCGTGAGTTTGGCCGCGGCTTCACCGAGACAAACTTGCGGATGATGCGTCAGTTCCACCTTGCCTACCCAAATCAACACGCAGTGCGTGTCGAATTGAGCTGGACGCACTATCGGGCCTTGATGCGGTTACCCGACGAGCGGCGCTCGTTCTACGAGCAGGCGGCCATCGCCAGTCGCTGGAGTTCGCGCGAGCTGGAGCGCCAGATCAATAATATGCTCTACGAGCGCGTCGGCCTCTCCAAGAACCCCACCGCATTCCTTGCGTCCCAGCCGCACGGTGAGACAGCCCTGGCCCCCTTTGCGGGTGCGTTTAAAGACCCCTACGTCTTAGATTTTCTCGGTCTCGAAGACACGTTCTCGGAGAAGGACTTGGAAGCAGCGCTCATCCGCAATATCGAGAAGTTCCTGCTCGAACTAGGGACGGGCTTTTGCTTCGTTGGGCGTCAGTATCGGATGCCTATCGGGGGCCGCGACTACATCGTTGATCTCGTCTTTTTCCATAAGAAGCTGCGCGCATCGGTCCTCGTCGATCTCAAGGTAGGAGCGTTTACGCCGGCCGACGCCGCCCAGATGAAGCTCTATCTCAACTGGTTCCGCGCCAACGGGAGAGAGCCGTGGGAGGAGGAGCCAATTGGCCTCATTCTCTGCGGATCGGCCGATGAGCAAGTGGTGCAGTGGCTCTTTGCTGATCCGGAGACAACCATTGACGAGCGCATCAAGGTCGCGCAGTACCTCTTGCTCGACACCGAAGACACCTTGAAGAAACGTATGGCCCAACTGACAGCGATGCACGAGCAACTAGCAGAGCACGAGCGGAGCGAGACATTGAACGACTGACGATAACGCTGGTTGTCCTGGCTGGTAGTGTTGGGGTCTGTTGTGGCTTGATGAGGGGGTAGGGGAAGGGCAGCATGTCGTGTCAACGGTGCGCGAGGCAGCAGTTCGTCAAGGCCGGGCGCGAGGGATGCGCCGGTCTTCACGGACGCGTCGACGGCGACGGGGCCACCGACCGTCCCACGTTCCACCACATCTGTATTCAGTGCCTCGCCCGCGACCATCGCACGCTGCAGCCACTGTCTCTGTGCCCTGTCGCTGCCCGCGTAAGGAATGGTGGGCGTGGGAACGGGCGGCCGGGAGGATGATGCCATGAGCGCGGTGCAGAGGCCGGCGTCATCGTCGCTGCGCGCCGCGTCCATGCCTTCCCTATCGACGCCCGCGATGCGCGGTAGGATGGGAGCCCAACTGGTTACGAGAGGAGTCATTGAATGGACGACCGTGATTGGCTAGCCCGCATCCCTGTGGCGACAGAGGAGGAGATGGCGGCCCTCATCGTTCCGTGTCGCATGGGAAAACGGCGCTGTCAGGCGACATGCCGCCTGCACAAAGGATCAGATGGCAAGTGGTATGCGCCTGATGGGTGGGGGTCACGCTACCGTTACGGGTGGTACTGCCCCGCGCACAGCACGTAATGCACAGGGCGGGTCAAACGGTAGGGATTGCGACAAGGGAGCGATGACCGATGGTAACAAAAGACCTCATGACGCCTACGATCGGTGTGCTCGACGTGGACGGCCTGCACCTGGCCGATGGGGCTCTCGTGCCTATTCGAGGCGCGATCCGGCACGTTGGCGACCTGTACAATGGTGCGCGCCGGCATGGTCTGACCCAACTCTGGCTGACGGATGCGTGGGTGCGTGCGGCCGCGTTGCCTGAGACGCTCGCCGGGGCGGGGCAGTTCCGCGAGATGCACCATCCCTTCGTCAGCGACGGCCTGGACGACCTGCACGCGTTCCCCACGGCGCTCACGCCCTGGCTGGACCTACGCAGGAAGGGCGAGGCCGGATCGAGCGTGTCGATCGTGTTCCCGCTCTACGACGAGCACGCGGTGTGGGGCCTTGGCACCGACGGCGCGACGCTGTTGGCGGCGTTGCTGGCCTACGCGGGGGCCGTCGGTGCGCCGTACTACCGCTCGCCGGGCCGCACGGGGCTAGACCTTCTCCAAGAGGTGGGCAAGCGCGGCGCCGACAGCAAGCGAGAATACCCGGAGCGCCTGCCGGCGCCGGCGGGCCAGGCCGACACGGTGACGGAGCTGAGTTGGCTGCGCACACTGGCACCGGCCGAGCGGGGCAAGGCGTACCTGCACAGCTATGACAAGAATGCGCAGTGGCTCTCGGCGGCCGGCGTGGTGGAACTGGGCCTGTCCGGCATCGAGGAGCGGCGCGACCCGACCGGAAAGCTACCCTTCGACAAGAAACTGCCGGGGTACTGGTTAGCCCGGATCGCCGGCGCGGAGGAGCGATGGGCCTGCACGCCGACGGTGGCGTGGGCGCTGGAGCGGGGCCAGGCCGTCGCGATTACCGAGGCATACGTCTGGACGAAGCACTCGCGGGCGCTGGAGACGTGGTACGAGCGGCTGCGCACAGCGCGGACGGCGCTCTATGCTGATGAAACGCCGGCGGGACGCTTGGCGCTGGGCGCGCTCAAGTACACCTACGCCCTGACGATTAGTAGCTTCAACAGCGCCTGGCAGCGCGACAAGCGGAGCCCGCTGTACCGGCCCGACTGGCGCCACCTCATCATCGCGCAGGCCAACGCGAACCTGTCGCGGGCGTTGCACAAGATGGACGCGGCTGGCTACACGCCTGTGGCGGTCCACAAGGACGCGGTCTACCTCGTGAGCGACGAGCCTGATCCGATCACCGCGTGCCCGCCGTCGGTCACGTTGGGCACGGGGTTGGGGCACTTCAAGGGGTTCCATTGGGGCCTGCTGAGATAGATGAAAAACCTTCGGAGTGGGCCCTATTGACCAGCCAAAACAGAGTTGCGCGAGAATTTCTGGCACCTACGAAAGGTCGAATCGTGCCGACGCCACCGGCTACTCCGATGGTCTTTCGGCCAAAACGCGTCATCTCAGCAGGCCCCAATGGAACCATCGTGAGCATCCCGGCGGCCACGCCGCCGCCCATGAACAAGGCCCCGCCGAACAAGAGCGCACGCTTAAATCGCGTCTTCCCGCACAGCGAGTGGCGCGCGTACTCGAAGGCGGCCAACGCGCAGACGTAGGCTATCCCCGCGCCTGTAAGCAGATTCATGATGAAGACGGGGAGCGGGCGTCCGGTGCCGGCGCTGTAGAACAGCGCGGCA
>JAABUX010009138.1_pt1 | contig 11280 bp, 23 predicted proteins | sample 5561851 | NCBI WGS metagenome assembly JAABUX01 (sample SAMN10711883, study PRJNA513361) | rock metagenome | isolation source: Antarctica rocks | place: Antarctica: Victoria Land, Richard Nunatak red sandstone | collected 2016-01-03 | reverse complement strand
GGTATCAAGGACAGCATAGGATGCCACACTCCGCAGAGTTCAGAGTACGCCACAAAGGATCTGTATTGGTGTGCAGTACCACCCGGCCCGCTGCTGCGGGAGGTTGGTGGCACAAGACATGCTCTGTTGCTGGTCAGCGAAATTAGGTCGCAGCAATCACGCACCTTGTTCCGGCCGCCCGCCGCCGTTTGGCGGTACCACGTCGCCAGGAGTGTCTCCAGCGCCGCCAGCTTGCCGCAACGGGACACGTCGGTGGCGCTGGCAAAGGAAATGTCGACGTCCAGGCCGCCCGCCTCCTCAGCATCTTCTCCCAGCGCCAGCGCCGCGAGCTGCGAGTGCAAAAGGCTGTGTTGCACGGTCGTCGCCCGGCACTCCACTTCAACGTCCGCCTCTAGTGAAGTCACCCCAATGCGCACGAGCTTGCGGACGAGTGAGGTGGCTGAGAAATGATACCGACATCATGCGGATGATACTTCCGCTTGATGACCAGCGGCTTGGAACATCGTTTGTTAAACAACATCGATATGTCTGTGCGGAACATCTGTGTGCAGCGGAGATACCTCACGATCGCGAAAGAGCTTGTCCTCGTCCAGTCTGCCATCGGCTGCTGGCGTCGGGTCGCCTGCGGGAGCACATGCTGGTTTTTAGCTTACACATACAAGCTAACGCCCATTGTGAGTGCTTCTGGGCAAGTCCTTGGTTTCGTAAATGCGGCCACACACAGGCAGAGCGGAAGGCCAGATGGCAGGCAGAGGAGCGACACACCTTTGATCAGCTCCAGGTGGTTGGTGATCTTGTGCAGCAGGCACATGATCGGGAAGATCAAGCAGAACGGGCATCGCAGCTCCTCTCCTCCCGTGACGGCATTTACTGTGAGGCAGCCATCTGGCTTGTGCCGCTTGCATTTCTGTGCGATGCCACAGCACTGTGTCGGCCCGCCTGGCAAAATATTTGGCAAGGTGCAGAGGACGGGCACACGCTTGCAATGCACGCTTTGCCAGCATTGAGTGAAGCAGGTGCGGGAACGCTGCCCATTTGCACAGGTGATGCGGTAGCTTCTGCATACCGGGTCATCGCACGTGCAGCAGTGGTTGTGCTGCCACATGACGCAGGTGGTCTTCCCCTCCTCCACGTCGAACTCCAGCCCGCCCATGGCATCGAGCAGTGCTTTCACATCTGGCGACTCCAGGACTCGCCTGCAGAAGGAAGGCCGCACTCAGACACGCTACCGCCGCGTGTATCTTCGATCCTCAAAGCACGTGTGATGCTGGGGCCTGTCAGGGCCGCCTCTGAGTCCCTGGTCGCACTGCAGGGAAGCGGTCCTACAAGCTGCGCCCACTGCTCGGTTGCTCACTGGTTCGCCGCAGTGACAGAACCGCACATATAGGCGCGGTACTGGAGGTCGGACAGCCGGCAGACGCAGATGAAGTCCCGCTTCGTGGGCAGCTGGTCCGCCAGCTTCTCCTCCTTGGTGCGCCGCAGCATCACCGCCTCCAGCTGCACCGTCAGTTGCTGCTTGCGCCTGTCCGCCTGCATGGTGACGGCTCGGGTCAGGCACCTAATGAGGCTTGGCTGCGTCCTGACGGGTGGTGAGAAGGTCAGCACAATCGGGCAGACTGGAGTGCAGGAGCGGATCCTGTCCGCAGTCAGGGCAGCTCATGGGTTCTATACATGGCATTTATCCGTACCTTGCATGCGCTTTGGCAATTCCCAGCCAGCGAGCTAGACACTGTGGCAACTGCCGGCGGACAAGCATGCAAGGGAAGCTGTAGCCCAAATGCGCACCAGCTGGATCTCGTCAGCCGAGGCGTGCGTCTTCTGACCCTGCTGCAGTGGTTTCACATAGTGCTTCATGTACTCGGCGGACTCGCCGAATTGTCCCATGTTGCTCCAGTTCACGAGGCACCACAGCTCCTTGTAGCCGTTCTGCATCGGTGTCCCCGTCAGCGCGAACCTGCGAGCACTCCGCAGCGTCACGGCGTGCTGTGGCTCAGCAAGACATGCACCTGCGCTTAACTCGGCGCATTGTCATCTGCGGTAGTGAGTGGTCACATGGAGACGGTCCTCGCACCGATAGGGCGTCTCGAGCATGGACGCAGCCTCGTACGTCTGATTCTTATGGTTTTTCAGCTGGTGAGCCTCGTCCCAAAAGACTGCATGCCACGACAGTGCCAAGAACCCGTCGTTGTCGTCCTGTAAGGGCAACACTTGGGTCAGCGTCTGGGAAACATAAAGCTCGACCGCGCTGATGGTTTCCGAGGATTATCATGCAGCCCAGCGGCGTGGAACGGCCCAATAAGCGCTGCCTGTCCTGACACCTGCGTGTTGTTGCAGTGTTCTAGCGAGTCACGTGGTCAGTGTCTCACCCCCGTCAGGGTTTTGCAGAGCGTTTGGCTCGTCGTGAGCATGACGTCGTAGTCTCCACGCGCCACGGCAGCCAGGACGCCGGCCTTGCCGCCGCCATGGTACTGCGCAATCTTGATGCCGCTGGCTGCGCGGGAGCAACACAGAGAGTGTCAGCATGCGAGTTACATGGCAGTGGTCTCACACAACACAGGTGTGCTCGCGGTTCAGAGTCCGCAACACACTCTCAACGCCGTGAGAGCTGAAGGCGGCGATGACACTGTGAGAGTTGAAGCGTCAAATGACAGCGGCAGTATATGCAGCCTGTGCTGGACGCACCCCAGCGGCTCATCTCGTTCAGCCAGTTCTTCTGCACCGAAGACGGGGCTACCACCAAGATCGGCGAGCGTCCTGTACCTCGTCGGCGGCCGCCATCCGAGGCCTGTGTTGCATGCAGCGTTTTATTTGTGGGATGCACAACATAATTGAGCGAAGACAGCAGGCTCTCTTCCCACATCAGCGCGCCTGTGCATCTTGCAAGTTGCTGCCTGGCAGAGGGTCGCTGGCTGGGTTGAGCAGCGCTGACATGAATGCGATGGACTGTATTGTCTTGCCAAGCCCATGCGCGGAGTGAATCAGGCCGATGTCTCAGAAAAACAGCGAGGAGTGTCATGGGTGCATGCAAGACATGTTCTGCTACTGCATGGAGACAACGTCACACACCATGTCGTCGGCCAAAATTCCGCCTGTGCCGCCAGCGTACTGCCTGACAAAGCCACAGAGGCTTGAGCTCGGCAAAGCGCTACAACATTAGTGACGCACTTCGGAATGAGACCGCAGCACGAACACAAACTGCGCCTCCGGCTGCGCAGTTGCTACGAACGTTTCTAGAGCGTGCCTGAACAGGAAGCGAACGCCCTCCCTCTGATAAGGTCGCAGCGCTGCGGCAAGGGCGCCGGGGACCACCAGTCGTAGTGCTGCGTCTGGCGGCCGCCGTGGCGTCGCCTCTGGTGGCCGCCGCAGCGCAGTTCTCCTGGGCTGGGCTGGGTTCCCGGTCGAGGACTGTTCTGCTTCCGGTCTGTCCGGCAGCAACTCGCCGCAGGCATCTGCCATGAGCCACATGGGCGGCTCAGCTGTCGAGTCATCCTCTTGCGCCGGCTGGCCTTCCGACGGCGCTGAATCTGGTCTGACGCTGTCACCTGCACCCATTGCACCCAGCACACGACAGCCGTCATCTCCACGATCACGGGCTGCTAAACGTTAGTCGTGGTGCCTGATCAGGTTCGCGCAGATGCAAGAGCGCTGTCGAGAAGCACTCCTCTCAGCTACAGTAGACAACATGGTCCGTCAAGCTGAGAAGCGCCGAGCAGGAGGTCTAATTTTGAGCACCTGGGTGTGGCTGGCCCCCCCGGTGTATGACGCGCGGCCGCTTCGCCGAGGGTTTCCGACCGGTCACGGACGCGCCGCTCGCGTGCCGCTTCTGCCCCTGCGCTGAGGCGGACCGATCCTGCGAGCCGGCTGCGGCGGACTGCTGCGCGGCTCTGCCAGGGCCAAGTTGCGGCACGGCTGCCGTGAAGTCCGCGTCCCATAAATCCTCCGCTGCGTGTGCAGAAACAGCCGTCATGCCGCCGTGATGACGACGGCATTCTACAGACAAGGCGCACCACAGACATGACACCGTCGAAGGAAGGTCCAGGGGCAGTGAGCTTGCTGACGCGTGCATGGCATTCGTAGAGGGCATCGATGTAGTGATGCTACCCGGCAGCGCCCAACCACCCCACCTTGGTCGAGGACGTCGCCTGAGTGTGGCAGCACCGACACGCTGCGCGCTGACTGGTGGAGCCTGCTGTGCAGGCCAGGACTCTGCTGTGCTGCGCCGGAAGCAGCATGCCCCGAACCTGCACAACCACCGGTCTTGACGACAACATCGGGGCCAGCACGTGCTGCGCACGGAGGAGCTGTATGTGAGTAGGTTCATAACGCGCACTTTGTGCTGAGGACTGCGGAGCGGGCAGGTGCCGGGCCCATGCGTGCTGACTGGTGTTGTATGCTGGTGGGGCATCCCAAGATAGCGGAGGCGAAGTCGGCAGCTCGATCTCCTGCGTCACGGGGGCCGGCTGCACGGCTGCAGCGAGGGGTGCTTGCGACGCTTGCGCTTCTCTTTCTCTGCGCAGCGCGATCCATTGCGTCACGCTCATCCCGGGCCTCATGGTCACACTGCATAGCAAACTGCAATGTGGCAAACTGGCCTCGATGACGCCTGACAGGTCCTCCCGTGCTGTGCATGCTGGGCAGCTGCATGCCGCGCGGGCTGGGTCTGGCATCGAGCGCAGCAATGCACGTTGTAATGAAGACGTTGTCATTGGGCGCTGCCTCGGGCATGTCCCCCCTCCGATGGGGGACGGTCTAACCTGGGACAGAGGATGAGCTGAGCACACGCACGCGCCGCGATGCTCACATGCTGAGCACATGCCCCGAAAATTCCGCCTTGTACGCTCCGTCAGGAGGAGGCTCATACGCTGCTGCCTGAGTCTCATCACAGTACTCGGTTTGCTTGTCACCTTCGGAGCAAAGATTCGAGGCAAGGCTCCCCACCCTCCCCAACCTGCCAGCATTCCCCGCGCCGTGGTTGACAAGCATACCGACATCCGCGATGCACAGCTTGCTGCCGTCTCTCCAAGCATGATCTTGCTTGCCTCACACGCGCAGATGCCTCAAGACGCCTCGACTGGCGGTCCGCTGCTGAGGGATACGTCAGGCAGCCGGGGTCGGCTGGACAGCTCAGTGCCGAGAAGAGACGGCTTCTGGAGGCGGCGGTCGGCGAACCCGTCAACATCGTCGCCATGACGGGTGCGACCAGACGCGGCAGAAGATGTTGTTGCCCCAGCTGCCGTACACATGTCAGCACGGTACCATGAGATCACGTGCAGATCAGCTGCTTGGACGTCCCCAGAACCGCAGAGGAGCGGCATTGCGTCCACGCATGCCTGGATACTGCTGGAGTCGTTCGCCCTGCTGGCCCAGCATGGGCGCTGCTGTCTAGTCAGCGGGGCTGCACATCACTACTGCGCCTGGTCCACAGCCATTGCTCTGCGTCCGGAAAAGATTTATGCTCCGGCAAGGTGAATGAGACAACGCCCACCGGTAGTCCTAGGATGGTTGCATCAGTCCGTGAGCTGCTGCTGCTGCGCTTCAGGGCATTTCTTCGGGGGCGACTTCCTGAAGCGCTACGACAACTGCTCGGTGCCGGGCACGGACCTGGAGATCGAGTGCCACTGGTCGGGGCAGCACAGGCTGCAGCAGCAGGACGGCAACGTGACCGACAACGCCGACACGGCCGACGTGCTAGCGTGAGCGCCGTCACAACACCCATCAGCGTTCACAAGTCTTTCCACCATGGGGCCTGTCGAGGCACAATTCCATGCCCATTTATCACAGCACATGTGTGCAAGCAGACGCAGGGAGCTGCGTAGAATGGCTGGTTGAAGGCGCTGAGAAGCCGAGGCGCCGACGGTTGCAGGTATCACGCGCCATCAGCTTGCACCATAATCCCGCAGAAGCAGTGGCCGGGGCAGCTCAGCGCCGTGTTCACCATGGAAGGGGCCGCGTACTACCCCTGCCAGGCCAACAGGTCGTGGCTGGCCACCTTCGACGTCACCATGGTGCGCCGAGACGCCTTCTCCTGCTTTGCATAGTTGGCCCGCCCTTCGCTCGCTCAATGGGGCTGTCTCCTCATGAGCGTGTGACCATGTCACTGCTAACCTCAAAGACATGACCCATCCATGTCACAAGGCGCGCCAACACAATTTATCGCTTCGTACCTCTGTGCTCAGACCACGGCGCTGAACTCGACCATCCCGCTGCCGTACCTGGACGAGGGCCTGCTGCGGCGGTGGCAGACGGAGCCGGCGGTGCCGACCAGCGAGAAGCTCGACGCGCTCGTTTTCGTGCGCGCTGCTTGCGCGTCCTCTGACAGTGGTTTTAATTGGTAGCGCTACGGCAGCCATCTGTCTCACAGCCCTTCGTACCCTTCGTTTTTAGCGCTTGTTCGCCCCGGGGGCACCCCGCACTTGCTATACTGACCAGCTGAAGTGCGTCATAGAAGCATGTTCGTTCCGGCTGATGTCTTGCTGCGCAAGGCAGGCATCGTGCGCCGACGCGGGCGCAGTGGTCACATGCTCGCAGCGGACATGCGAGGAGGTTCTCAGCCTGCGATTGCCTGGCTGCAGCTGAATAGCAACTGCGGAGACCACAGCGGGCGCACGAAGGCGGTGCAGGCCATCATGGACCTGGGCCTCGTGCCCGTGCACGCCTTCGGGCCCTGCCTGCGCAACCAGAACGTCACGGAGCGGATCGCCTCCAAGAGCGACCTTTTCCGAAATTACAAATTCTGCGTCGCCATGGAGAACAGCATCGAAGGTGCGGCTGATCGTGTCTGCAGGCCGTTCCTGGCAGAGCAGGGCAGCCTGTCGTCTGTCAGCCAGCGTGTGCGTCCTGAGACCTCGAGGCATAGCACGGCCACGTCCCAGCTCTGTAGGTGCACCGAGTGTGGCTTCCTGGGACAAGCTGTGCAGACGGATGCTGAGGTGTGCACGCCGTGGTCGCAGAGGACTATGTGACGGAGAAGATATACGACTGTGCGCCACCACCCGCTTGTTCGGTCCCCGCACCTGCCTCCGTCGCTGCATCTTTTGGCATGTTACACTATTTCTTCATGCGGCATCGCATGTGCTCTGCGTCGGGTTGGTCGCCATGATGTAGGAACGTTTTCAACAGGTTTACAGTCATGCGAATACTATTGAATCCATAATAAAATATTGTTTAAACTCTAGCCAAACCGATTCTGTTTGCTAGGATAGGGATTGATCAGATGTTGCTCTGCTCGGTGATTGTGGCTGTTATGGCAGCTCTGGTGGCGGGCTGCATGCCCGTGTACCTGGGCACCCCCGACATCCGGCCGTTCCTGCCGCACCCGGATGCAGCCCTTGTCTACGTCGACGCGCAGCAGGTCTCGGAGGAGATGCTGCGGCTCATGAACGACACGGCCGAGTACGATCGGCGGGTGCGGCGATCTCCCTGGCGCCCCAGTGCCAGCATGTCGGACCATCCCAATACAGAGCCCTGTGTGTTTTGCCAGTGACAGATCTTCGGTGCCGGTGACAATGACGTAGTCCTACAGTCGTGAGTCGAACGTTGTCATTGTGCTTCATGACAGAAGCTGCATCTCATGATATTAGACAGAGGTGAATAGGCGTTTGCACCAAATTTTCCACCTGGCGAGTGGTGCGCGCACTGGACCGGATGCTGAGATCATGCGCCCTGCAGGTGCTCTCCTGGCGCAAGAGGCCGCTGGAGGAGCTTCCTGACAGCCTCCAGCGTTTGGTGGAGATGCGCGCCCCGCACGCCGCGGAGTGCAAGCTCTGCCAGCACGTCATTCAGCACCGTGTGGCGAGGGCGGGCAGCTGACGTATCAGCTGCAGTGCCCTGCGCACACTGTTTCCTAGAAAAGCAGCGGTTATAGGTTGTGCGGCAGCAAACCACCGTCAGTGCACAGCTCACAGCAGTAGGGTCCTCTGCGCATGCATGCTGCTGCGCAACGCTGTGTGCGTTACCGCGGAGCACACAACGCAGCTGCGCGGTGATCAGCATGGCTTGACAGCGCAAGACTCCGCTCTGCCCATCGCTTTCGTCAGGCGTACAGGCTGCCAGACTTCTGCAGCATCAATGTGCGTCTTCGTGCGGTGCAGTGAAGTTCGAGCGTTCGAAACCGCTTCCAGAACCTTTGTCGAACACGTTCTTGCCTTGCGTCATCTACAGCTAGCTTCCTGCCTCAGTCCGGGGTAGACTCAGTGGTACGTACGTGTGCCGTGTGAGATTTCCGGGTCAAATGTCCATGTGCCCTAATGAATCTGAGTCTGACCGTGTGAAGCCACACTAGTTTGGATGGCCATTCAAGGAACTGATACGCACGAAGTCTGAATGCTGGACCAACTGCGTGCCACTGCTGCCGTGTCGAATTGGCCCTGGGCGCCAGCAACTTGATTGTCCTGCCTTCAATGAATGGGTTGGGTCAAAATGTCCCATTGGTGCATACTGCACCATGCTTGCGAACGCTAGTGATGGCTCCAGCTACCAAAGCCTGACGTACCGAGTCTCTGGCTGCCGTCTGCGAGCAGTGAAGCAGCAACACCGCGATGCCAACGGCTGCGGCCAGCACTGAATCTGCACTGCACGGCGCCACCTGACAGCATCTGCTGCGTGTGAGGCGCCGATTGCGCAGCATCGTCACTTGGCCTGCAGATCCGGCGAGCGATCGGCTGGAATGCCGTGCAGCTCCAGTATCTGCGCTGTCGACTTTTGCGCCGCTGCAGTCTCGAGCACCACCACCTGTCGCACACGCAGGCTCACGAGCTTGAGCTTCCCAGGTGCAGATATTCACGGAGACGGGATCCTCACCGCATGAGCCTGCCACTCCGCGGCAGGTTGTGCGTTGCTGCCAAAGGTGCATTAGAAACACGAAGCAGCGAAGGAAGGTGCATAATGACGACCAGGATGAGGCATGCCTGGTCGTAGTCGAGGTCCATGCGCATGTAGCGCTCACGGCAGCCCTCGACCGCTGCGACCACCTGCCACAGACGGGGGACATGCTGAGTGGAACCCGGCTGGCTGTTAAGTGTCGAAGCATAGAAGGACCTGACGCGACCTGATGCAGGCCAAGTTCCAGGGGTATATATCTTGGTAAGATGTAGTATCAGTGGGGCTGACCTGGCGCAGGTTTGACACCGGCTTGTCGTTGATGCGCAGCACGCTGGTGTTGACGATGTTCTCGAAGCCGATGTTGACCTCGCTGGCCAGGACCTGGCCCACCACGAGCACCTGGTCGCTCGACTCCGCCGCCCTGCGCATGACAGGGCCAAGTTCAAGTGCTTCGCGTGTTGTGAGTCAACTTGACAACACAACCCAACAGCGCTGCAGTGTGCCCTCAGCGCGCATTTTGTGCGCCGCGATGCAAGGCGAGAGCGATGCAGTTTGGAGAGTATGCAGCTCCAAAGCCACACGACGAGGCAGCGATTGATGAGGATGTGCAAACACGATTAATAGCAGCGACACGCACATGTCATGGAGGAGCTTGTCGAGGATCTTGACGGGCGCGTCGAACTCGAACTCCTTGCCGTACTCGCTGCGCAGGTACGGCACCGTGACCGGCGTGAACACGAGGCCCGCGAAGATGAAGTACGACGGCGGCTGGCCCCTGCGCGGCGCACCAGGGCGTGATCATGCGAGGCCCTCGGGCGGCGACGCCGCTCCCGTCTGGCCTTGAGGTAAGCATGTCGGTGCCTCGTCCACGAGGTCTGGGAGGGTGCACGTCACCGATAAGTCCACAGCCACGCGTGGACTTCCAGCAACGCTGATGCTGCAATGATTGCGGATTGCTGCGGCCTGACTTCAGCACTAGTAGGAGCTTTGCCGCTGAGAGTGTGTTGAATGACCGTGCTGGCATGCCCGGCACCTGGATTGAGCATGGAGTAGCATGCGTCCGGACACGCACCCGATATGCGAGGGGATGAGCTTGTGCGGCCCCTTCAGCTGCACGCGGACCTTCAGCACCTTGCCGTCCCTCAACAGCTCGATCTGGGCCTGCGCACCCACCATTGCCTTAGAGGGTCACGACTCATCCATCGTGTTGTAGGAATAATCATGTCACGCAACCACTGGATCAAGTGGGTTCAATGTCGCTGTCCAGGCATTCAGAAGGATTCGGCTTGAACATCCTCCCAGGACATCCATCTGACTCATCTGTGAGTGCTTGCGGGTGTTGTTGATGGCCGAGAGGCAAACCAGACGGCATTGGCTTGCTACGGGGTGCTGTATGAAATCCCTGACAAGAGCAAGGCGAGTGAGGGGCACGGCGCGCACGTCCTCGTGGTTCTGCTTCTCGCTGACGAGGTAGCTGAAGTTGATGCGCTCCCCGGAGCGGAAGGCGACGGTGCCGTCGTTGCCGATCTGGGTGCCGTCGAAGCTGAGCAGCACGTCGCCCTTGCGCAGCTGCTTGCACGCCGGCAGCGTCGGCTCCACCCGCCGCACCAGCACGCCCTTCTGCCCCGCCTGCCGAGGGTTCAGCTCACAGGGTCAGCTCAGCAACAAAGCACAGACTGGATCTATAAAAAGCCTGTACAGCGTGTGCCGAGTCATACCACAGCTATCCGCGAGCGACGCCTACACATCCTGAGTAGCGACATTTGCCAGGGACAGGTTGCATGTCCTGCCTGCGACCACATTGAGGTTAGCTGATGAGAGGGCTTCAGTTATCGCCCCGCGTTGAGAATCTGTGTGCGATGTACCTTCATGCCCATGGACTTCTGCAGGTAGGGGCTCTCCATCTTCTGCCACTCGACGCCGAGGCCCGGGAAGCCCGTGTACTTGCCGTTGCGCGCGAAGTCGTCCAGGAAGTGGTGGATAACCGGCGGCGGGATGACATAACCGATGTTCTCCGCGTCCTCGTTTTTCAACGACTGCAACACAGCACATCACGGTATGATCGGCAAGCACCAAGCCATCTTCACGAAGACCTTGCGGAACAAGCGAAAGCCATGCTGCGGGCCAGGACAGCTACTCGTACAACTTCCTTCCCTTGTACCTCTCGCTGCCGTTGTATGCCGCGGCTTTTGCAAGGCCACTGCAACCTGGAAGTTCGGCCGCCGATACTCGTGCAGGCGCCGCGACACGTGCAGGTGCTGGAACAGTGGGTCGCAGCTCCTGCTCTTGACAGGCATCATATCGAAGAGACCGCCAGAACTGCGGTAGACCATGTACCTGGAAGGCGATGCCGACGCACTCGCCGGCGCCGTTGAAGGCCGGCCCGCCGCTGTTGCCGCTGTTGATGGCGGCGTCGATCTGCATGCCCAGCAGCTCGCTGCTGCCGTGCACGTACGCCGT
>JAABUX010009137.1_pt1 | contig 11281 bp, 20 predicted proteins | sample 5561851 | NCBI WGS metagenome assembly JAABUX01 (sample SAMN10711883, study PRJNA513361) | rock metagenome | isolation source: Antarctica rocks | place: Antarctica: Victoria Land, Richard Nunatak red sandstone | collected 2016-01-03 | reverse complement strand
CATCCGGAGGTCCCTGCTTAGCCTTGGCCGCGGATTGACTTCTCTTACCCATGGTGTCCCTGCCGCCGAAGATGCCCACCCGATGCGATACCTCAGACAGCACGCATAAGCGCAGCTGGCGTGATGCGCGTAATGCAACAATGGCCATGCAGCGGCTGGCCGGTTTATATCGCGGCCGGGCGACGGAGAAGCTGGAGCACCAGAAGGTCAGGGTTTTGTATCCGACCGAAGGGCGGCACACAGCGCTGGCGCAGCGCAGAGCCCCGCCAAGCAGCAGGTAAGCGCACAACAGCAGTGCAAGAGTGGCGCGCTGCGCTGAGCGAGCGTTGGACGCGGTTCGGCTGCCAGGCAGCGCGCCCCAACGCTTGAGCTCGTTTCCACACGTGACAACATCGCCCTGTGTCTGCAACAATCTTATTGCTCACTGAAACGTTTTGCCATGGCCGTAAGTGCTGTGCAGCATGGTCATGGACCAGCTGCATCCGCCCACTAATGGCGACGCCCACTGCCTGACAAGCTCGTTGTTTGCAGGGCATCCATATGGGGACGGTAGCTCTGTCTGTGCCATTGTTGTGTGGCATCGTTTGTACGAACCGGCCGGCAGACAGGAGTGGTCTGACAGCCACGCACGGCCAGCCGGAGAGCAGCTGTCGCTTCGGCAACGGTGCAGACATGCCACTGCGGGCGGGGTGACCAAACTCCGCCAGCCGCGCCACCGCAGCGCAGCTTTCTGTGCACCTGCACGGCCAGCCGAACCGCTGGCCATCCATGGGCCAGCCGCGGCTTCGCCCGCGACGTGCCGCCGCAGGGCAGTGGTGCCGGGCTGATGACCCGGCACAGGTCTACTGCAGAGGGCTGCTTCAGTGACGTCCGGCGGCGGTGGGCGGGAGGGCGTGCGGCCCGAGCGTGAGCAGGGCTGCGGATGTCGGCCGCAGCCGCAGGGCAGGTGCTGACCTGCCCGCAGCCATGGCGGTGCGCGCGTGTGTCGCGGTGCACAGCCGGCATCGCTAAAGCCCGGCATGCAGGGCGCCGGTGGGCTGGGATCCCTCCAGCGTCCCTCCGCGTCCGGCCGGCCGCAGCTGCCACCACGGCAGCGTTCGTCGACATTGCGGACAGCGCCGCTGTGCACGGGGAAGCCTGATGCACTACGCAAACGCCGGCGAACCACTCCCTCGCGCGGCCTCACGCAGCCATACGCGGCAGCTGGCTGTCCGCTGCCGCCCCGCCTGCTGGCCACGCTGCCCTGCCGCATGTGCGCTGAGCTGCCTACCTGTTCTTGTACCGCGGGCGGCTGGGCCGCGGGAACAGCTGCGGCCCCGCCGTCAGCAGGCGCACGGCCAGCACGAGCGGCATCACCAGGAACGGCAGGTAGCAGGCCAGCACCGCCGACCGATTGTAGCCTCCCTTTGCCGGCGTCATCGCCAACTCGCCCAGAATGGGCACCTGCAGGCATTGGAGTGCGCTTTCAAGCCCGAGTGCAGCGATGCGGTAGAGGTCTCGACGCTGCCCGTGGCAAGCCCCGGGAATGCCGCAGTGTGTGACATGCGTGCACACACAAAGCCGCGAACGATGACTGCAAGAGTGCATAATCGACGGAGGAACATACATGTCAGTAGCTGCGCGACGGACTGCTCGCACCATGGTGGCTACCGTGGAAATGCTGTACACGAGCGCTGGGACGCGGATCCACTCCTTGCGGGTCGCAAACGCGTACACACCAACAACGAACAGCGGCAGCTGCGCAAAGACCTCCACGTACATGAGCGACAGGAACCACGGCGGGCGGGCGCTGACCTGCGTGCACAGGCATACGAGTTGTCGTTGTGTTCGTCGGTCATGGCAATGCGCCAGCTGACGATGGCTGCATGCCCGGATGGCCGGTGAGCGACCATGCACACGCGTCCTGCTCGACGGCTCTTCCTTCATGTGATGTCATCTACCCCAGCTCATACATGTTCTGGCAGGATGGCTGACCGTGATCCTGTGTTGCAAGCGGTCGGCAGCACTCGCCCATGCAACAGATGTCCAGCGTCACGAACAGCGCACCAATGGGTCCCCCAGCTTGCGCACGTAGAACTCATTGACGCTCGTCGCCCAGCGCGGATACCAGTTGGCCGGAAGCACTGCGCACGATGTTCGCAAGCGTTACACATGCCCTGCATTCGCCAGCAATCAGAACATGGCCCATGAGGCGGGAGGCGGGAGGCGGGACGGTGGGCAGGCTGGGGCAAACGATCGTACCGGCTTGGCTGTCGATGAAGATCGTGACGGGGATATGCGCGAGCCAAAACAGCAGCACCGAGGTGTCGACCAACCTCGCGGCGGCAAACATCGGGTGTTGCTGTTGCGGGACCTGCAGCAAACGAATGGAATGATGCAGCGCGTTGATTCAAGGAGCAAGCTATCATCCCCCGCGATCGCTGCATGATGCAGCCTGCACCCATTTGATATCAAGAAATAAGTGCGGTTCCGACAGATATTGCTTCTCAGCAAGCGCAGAGCTGTGCACGTCCAGCCGACGTGCTCACGACTGGCACCCTCGGTCACCGGGTCGCCATGCCTGCGGTGTATGGACCTCCGATCCGCAACCCGGCACGCCAGCCGTTGGAATTATCAACCCCCGCCCCTCCTGAGACATTATGTCAAGTTCTTCGGTTCCGTCCTCAGCACGCAGCGACTGCTGCACTGCTCTTGCCGGCTGGCAGAGGTACCGCCTGCCTGCCATGCGCCTGAAATACATGTTTCAATGGTGGCACTGCTTGCTGCGGTTCGTCTCTGTGAAAGCCGCTATGCCGCGGTGTCCGGCCTGACCTTTTACGTCGCCGCACGATCTGGACGGGAGTGTGTCCTCGGGAAGCGTGCTGGTCTGCGCTCCGGCTGACAGCAACCGGACTCAGGTGCTCCGGATCGCAATGCATGATGCAAATCGATTGGCACGGCGCGTGCAGCAAATAAAGTTGCGGAGCGAAGCCGAGCTCTCCTCCAGGCAGCGTTTCGCGGCGCAGAGAGGCTGCTGTGCAAAGACACGCATGCGCGGCGACCGATCGTCAGCCAGCCGCCGGTCAGCCACCACTCAGTATAACAGCACAGCTGGCGCACTTGTTTCTAGCCCGCTGTCATGCTCGAACGCGAGGATTTTGGATCAGCATGGCCAACGCAGTGCCATGTTGTGTCGCGCACCATGCGTCCCATGCTGAATGCACCGTTGTCTCACACACTGTGCCAGGCGTTGGCAGACTCATCGTGTGGCCTACGACTGCCGCTGCTCAAAGGCACGGACGCGGCCTTAACTCACAGGGCGAGTTCGCTGGTGCAGCGCGCACCTTATCTAGGAATCAACTTGTCTGAGCTCTCTCGCTGCACGACGTGCCGGTGTCGGTTCAAAATCAGGGTCGAGGTACAAGCCCTGGCCAAATGTGTCAGCATCGCCAGAGCGCCGACCGGCATCCGCGGGACCCCAAGATTGCCTTTTGGAGCATCCCTTCGAGGGAGCTCGAGACTTGCCTATATCCCACAGTGGCTCTGCACCCGAGCCATGGGTAATCTCTTCAGCATGCATGGCATCAAGCACACGTACAGGGCGGAGAAGGAGGACTTCGCGCAGCTGATCGCCGCCGCTCTGGCGAACATCATTTCCCAGCTCGTCGGGCAATCTGTCGCTGGAGCCCTGGCCATCGCCGGAGGTGCCGCCGGTATCTTCAGGAGCCTCAAGGACCCCCATGTCATCGTCCGCGACAGCCCCCTCTACTGGCTGGTCGACGGGGCCAGCATCCTGAATTATCCGCCGGAAGGTGACCCAGATACCCGCGTCGGGGAGAACGGCGGTGCGAAGCTGGACAGGACGCAGGTCCTGTTCGCGTGGAGTGCGGCGCGGATGCAGGCGCTGTGGCAGTGGGTCTACACCAATGGCGCGACATTCGCGGGCGCGCTGTATGCGGTCTTCAATGCGCTCCCGCTCGTGCAGGTGACCCGCGGCACGTTCCAGCTGTCGTTCAAGCTGCCATAAGCTGCACTGTCCTACAGCAGTGCATGCAGTCCACCGCAACATCTCCCAGTACCGTTGCCTCCGGACCATGACTCATTATCAGCAGCACAGGAGCATAGTCCGCTGGCTGTGCTACGGACCGTGGTGGAGGTCGTCACGCTCCACGCGGACCACACCCAGTTGCTGGCGGCAACTCACGCAACCCATGATGATTATTTCATGGCGCAGTTTGCATTGCTGGGGTCGCAATGGGGTGACGCCCTGAAGCCGCCGTACCCCATGTTCCGGACAGAGTCGTATTGGGGTGCGTCCGGCTCTTTCCCCCGGTCAGCCGTTGAACAATGCACCTCTGAACACGGAGTCTCGATCCACGGACTCACTGGTCGACGGCTCACAGCTCGCTGCGCGCTGCGCGCCTTGTGCACGCGAAGCCTCTTTGGAAGGGAGATCAACTCCGCTGCTCTGAAGCCGGATGCGGTCTGCATCATGTGCAGCAGTGAGCACACTGCGCGTTGCTGGTGTCTATTTTGTCCCGCACCGTCATCTTTGCTGACCCTTTCAGTGCTTGGACGCAGTTGGCAGGCTGACGCCGGGCACACTGCCGGCACCCACCGTGACCAATGGTCCGATGGCGCCGGCCAACGGTCCGACGGCCGTGGACGCCGCTGATCCCGCCGCCGTTCGCGCGCTGCCGTCGCTGCTGGCTAATATGCTAATTGCGCGCATCGACTTCCTGTTTCGCTTCGTCGTCGGCATGCTGTATGGTACGCGACTGAGTGTTGTAGGTTTTGCTGGGTGGAACGTGCCTGCGTGAATGAGTCTGACAGGGCTGGCAAACTGGACGGGTTCACAACTTGCTGTAGGACGGCATGCTATGCCCGAGTCCTCAGACCCAGTTGCTGATGCGTCAGGCCACGTAAGTGACTAAGTAACTGTGCCGCTTTACATCGTCCTGTGGTGCAGTCAAGCATCTTCATCTCATGGCTCACGAGCTGCGACGCATGCAATGTCTAGCATGGCCGCCCTAGCAGGGAAGCAAGTCTGCGAGATCCTGACATCCTCGCGCCACGGCTTCCACCCAGCTTCGCGGTGCTGCCAGGACACTATTTCCTGATGGACGATGAGGGCGCCCGCATCCCGGTCCTGCACTCGACGGTCGGCTACCTGGGCATCCCTGACGGCGGCGACCCGCGTGGCACCCAATCCCTCTGGGCCTGGAGCACAGGTGCTATACCCTAGTCCGTGACCCTTGGCTTGCGCCCTGTGCGTTGGGGCCTGATGCAGTGCCTCGTCAGCTAAAGGAGGCTGAGGAGCGCAGCATTTGGTGGAAATCACCTCCACTATTAATTGTGCTCATGGACTAGTGCCATGCAATCCTGCTGTCAAACTCTGCGGCGACGTCACTCACAGTCCTTCTGCTGAGCTTGACGCGACAGCGACCTTGTGCGCAGGGGCACGGGCAAAGCTGAAGGAGCTGCGGGACGGCGAAGCTGGGCGGGCGATGGACGCGGACACTATCAAGCTGATGGCAGAGCTCGCGTGGCTGGCATACGAGGAGGGGTGCGGGCGTCTCCCTCTCAGACCTCAGAGGCATACCTCTCACGCCCGGGGATATGATACGAAACTGCTCGAGAGCTGCGCAGCGGTTTTCATGCAAGTCCTGGGCTGAAACATCTGAAACAGTCGCGGACCCATTTGGCATAGCGACACGTCAACCCTGCGGTATTGCTGTTGTGGTCACCACTCTCGAGTCATCGCAGCTGTTTCGGCCATTGCAGATGCGTGATCCAGGACGTCTTGGACAAGATCCTCGGCGTCTGCGATGGAGCCACGCCGGAAGCACGGAAGACCGGCAGTGGCCTGGTGGACCGCGCCGCCGTTACCCTCGAATTCTACAGCGTCAGCTACGATCAGGACGGTATGCCCCAGGGTTGGGGTTGGGGCTGGGGTTATGGTTTGGGGTTGAGTCAGGATTATGCTCTCACAGAGTCTGGCCGAGCTCACACCATCGTGCTGTTCGCTTGGCCCTGGTTCTGGGTGTTTACGGTGTTCTGTTTGTCGGAGTGCGAGCGGCTCCTGGACCTCCCCGAATGGAATGCCTGTGTTCCCCCTTTGGGAACAGATGTTCCGGTGCCGGCTGAGCTCACACACGGCTCGAGTGCTTGTGCCATCTGCTGGCAGGGACGGCCGTCGAGAAGGGCATCGACACGCAGTGCCTGGTGCTGCGCTACGGGAAGCTCGTTGTCGTCGCCTTCCGCGGCACGCAGCCCGTCAGTTTCTTTGGCTGGTGCGCCGTGTCTGCCACAAAACAATGTTGTAGCTGTTTTGGATGCTGACACGCCGAGGCGCAGCTTCCGCAACCACCAATTTGTCAACTTCAAGTTTTAACTGCGCCGTATGCAGGGCGTACAACTTCACCCTGAGCGCGCTGCACCCCCACATCGCAAGCTCGATGGCGCAGCCATGGTCGACGAAGCCTAACCAGGCGCAGGAGAAGCCGCGGCGCAACATGGTCACCATGTTTACCGAACCTGAAGGCGCGCCGCTAATGTACTAGATTATGCGACTCAAGCACTGAGGCAAGGCGCAGTGCAGGCTGGGAACAGCCGTGGTGCTCAAATGCTGTCACGTGCATCACAGGACCTTTGTACGACCTGATGACCGCTAGCCTGGCTTGCGAGTGACAAGCGCATGCAAGCCCTGCGCACACCAACTGACACTGCAATTGTAGCACACTCAACAATCCATCTGTAGCCAATTACAGTCCTCACGTGCACACTGATGGGGTGAGAAGCAACCGTGCAGGCGGCAATGCGTCCGTCGAGGGGAGCAAGCTGCCGCAGGTGCACGAGGGGTTCTCGGAAGCGTTGGGACTGCCGCTGAAGACCGCCGACGGCGAGCTGCTGTTCAAGCCGACGCACACTCGCTACTACCAGACCCTAGGTGCTGAGGACCCCCAAGCTAACCTCAACCCTAGCTCCAGCATCCCTACCATGGCTGCACATTGCGTGCTTCCGTACTGGTGACACGCTCGGAACCGGGTTGCATCAGACACTGGCAAGACGCTTGATGCAAACAGGTGTTGGCCGCCGCTGTGTGCTGAGTGCAGTGTCAGGCTGTCAGGCATCACAGCTGACCGAAAAACTATACAGAGGCAGACACAGGCTCCGTATCAAAAGGCTGATGTCGATTGCACTGCTGCATGGCTCACCTCACAGTCCATTGCTTCCAGGCCTGCCCGGTATCGGCCCAGGGTCAGGGCGTGCGGGCGGCACTGGTCGTCTGAGAGAGCAGGAGGACAAAGACTACAAGGGCGGCCCATATCAAGTGATCTGCGACGCGCTCACGAAGGCGGTCGGGGAGGCAGATGGGCTGGCAGGTGCGCGGCAGGCATCCAGTCAACACTGCATGCGGCAACCACAGAGGGAGCAGGCAGCGACGTGCATGCAAGGCGACCGCATGCGAGCGGCCGACTCTCGGTGCCAGTGAGGCCATAAAGGCTGCTTTCTGCTAGGCCCCTGGCCTTCTTGCCGCATGCGCATATGCGGCTTCGGCGTTCACGGTGATGCTGCCGCCGGAAGCCTACCTGTCAACAACAACAGCCAGCACTACTTCCAGCTCTCTGCATTGCTGGCGCACTTCCATGCCATTGTGAGTCGATGTGCTGGGACGTCACTCGCACTTGCTGTCCTGACCCTCAACGGCTGTGCCGTTCAGATTCGGAGGTGCCGGACATCTACGTGACCGGCCACAGCCTGGGCGGCGCGCTGGCGGCACTCTTCACGACCGCCTGGTGCTCTGACAACCCGCGGCTGGGCCCCAAGGTGCTCATTCTTGACATCGCCGGTGACTTATGCTCTGAACCCTTCCTGATGGCACCCTGATGCTGGCGTGAGGCAACTGCCGCACGCCGCAGCCTGCCTGCTCTTTTGACTGCCCAGTTACAGCACTGCTGGAACAGCGTGTCCTTCCTGCCGTCAGCTGTGCTGCACCGCGGCAAGTCGTTGGCCGGTAGGCAGCTCTATGGCCCGTCGTCCACGCGATGCAGTTCATGTCGGGTCGCAGTGACCAATCTCACCCCCAGCATGACCTGCTCTAAGCGAAGCCACTGCCGTGCAGACACGCATGGTGACGTATGGCCAGCCCCGAGTTGGCGACAGGGAGTACGCACTCAAGACCATCGACTTGCTCGGCGGCATCGGAGCAAGCCCCGAAGAGACACGGTGCGGCTCATGTATGGGACTGAGCAGCCACATCGCCATGTGTGCAACAATGAATGAGTCTGGCTAGGCAACGTGCTGCCGCATTCGCTGCCATGCGCTCTACCAGCAAGATCAAGGCAAATGCAAGTGTGCACATGGTTCCTCGAAGCAGGGCAAGCTGCACAACCCCGATGCAGGCTGGTGTCCGTGCAGGTTCGCACGGGTCACAAACCTCAACGACTGCGTGACGCGCATACCCACATTCTTCACGGACACGGGCGAGCCGTTCGTGCATGCCGACGGGAAGCACACCTCCTGGTGCGCCTGGAGCTTGGATTAGGGTTAAGAATAAGGATAAGGTTAAAGTTTAAGGGTTAGATTCAGAACCAGATGACAGAGCGTGTTTGCCACGTGTTCAGCTGGCTTGTAGCCAAAAAACTGCAGACTAAACAGACATCCACGGCCTACCGAACAGGCCTGTATATGCCTGGCAGGTACATTGACGAGGAGGGCGCGCTGCAGGGCCCGCTGCCCGCGACCCCGCCCTTCTATCAGCTCGCGCTGAGTCCTGGCGCAAGCTGAAGGAGGCATCAACCGCGTGCGCCCAAGCAAAGCCAAGGTCATACCCGCCTGGGGTCTCGGAGCTGAACCCGGAGCCGGAGGCAAACCCCGGCCTTACGCCCGCGCCGGGGCAGGTGCACAGCGCATTGCCCTCTTTACTCCCGTCCCATTGACCTAAGCTCTAGACATGCATGCCAAGCGGGCCGTGTGTGGCTCGTCACGTCTTCCAAGCAAAAGGCAATTGTCACGATTCCTGCAATACCCGTCCACAGGGTTGCATGCCCGGCCGCAGGTACCCCAATCGTCGCTGCGGCTGCTGGCGCGAGCGGCGATGACCCCCCTGGGCGTGTTCAACGACCACATCGACTACAAGGCGCTGTTGCGACGCATGGACTGATGGCAGGGCGGCAACGGTCTGGCATGTTGCTGCCGTGGTATGCCAGCGCACCGTGCCCGATGCTGCTGTACACACTTCCATGCGTGCAGCAGGACGGCTGTTGTGCGCGCCGCCTGCTCAACTCTGCTACAGCATGTGAGGCTACGCACGGGAAAGCTCTGCCAACTAGTCTGGGCCAACAGATCAGCAGCGACCGCACAAATCAGAGACAGAGCAGCCATCATTATTATCATCATCAGCAGCAGCAGGGTGCATAATCGGCGTGAGGTTCGATAGCAGGAGGGCGGGGCAGGATAACCTTTGTTGGGTAGGACGCATGGCAGGTATGCACATTAGACGTGCATGCGCAGCCCGTGATGCGACCCGGGACTGCTGTCATTTGAGAACTTTGATATAAGCACAGATGTTTTGCACGTTATGTTGGCTAAAGCGACTTTTCTGCTGGTAGATCAGCGTGCGTACAAAGATTTTGATGTTGCAAATGGCGACCATGGATGTCGAGATATTTGATGGGATGCATGCGCCTAGCTTTCTGCTGCATGTTTGTTCACCTGGCGGTGAACATAGCACATGTTTGTTAAGGTATCCATCCAATCCACGTTGACATAACCAACCCTTCTGATCAACAGCAGGTTCAAGCCTGCCTATGCTGCAGCACGCAAGAGCTGCGCAACATCATTGGGATGCCGCACGATTCCATACCGGCGTGACACCTAACGCTGCCAGGCTGCCTGGACACTAGCGGATGCATGCTCCCTTGCTACGAGCGTCGGGGCAGACCACAACCAAAGCACAGGCGACCGTGCACTGCTTGCTGTCTACGGCTCTCAACCCTTCCACACTTCCTCCGTGTGCTGGACCGTCTCGGTCATCTCCACCTGCGCGCCATCATTACCCTCGTGTCTGCAGGACCAGCAAGCGAGCAGCGTGACTGTTGCTCCAACACAGAAGTATCAAGTCGGACCGACGTCGCCACAGACGCCGCTCAGTGAGCAGCCAACCGCAGTGTCGGTCATGCCCCAGGTGGCGTGTAATGGGTGACAACAATGCCATACAGGAAGCCAACCCTACGTCACAGCCAAAGTCATGTGCGACATGCATGTATGTGCATGTTGCCAACCACACAGGGCAGCCAGTGTCCCTTGGTGTCGTCTGGCTTCGCACCTCCTCGATCGTGAAGTCATCGACGACGCCAGGGTAGCGATCGCCCAGAATCTTGGCCTTCGCCGCCGCTTGCGTGGCGGACCAGTCGGAGCGCTCCGACAGGTACTCCGCGAACGACCGCTGCATCGCTTCCCGCTCGCCCAGCAGGTCCGTGTCCGCCTGAGCATGCGTTGGAATGAGGGTCAGGCTGAGGGATTCGCGCTGAGAGTAAGAGTTGCACGGCGACCTTGTCAGCACGAGTGCGGTCGACGAGGTAGGCTTCAGACGAGATCAGCCACCCCACACGCGGACCACTCCGGCCAAACAAGGACCCATTGGCATGCACAGTCCCGAAGGGCAATCGGGTGCAAAATTGCCTAAATCATGCCACAACTGTGCGTGCACGGCCAAATGGACGTCAGTTGACACGGTGCACGACCGCCGGCCGCATCATATACGCAAAGCCAACCCAGCAGGATACGAGCATCATGAGCCCGTCTGCACGTTGCTCACCTGCTGCAGGATGATGTCATCGTCCTTGGCGAACTTCTCGCTGTACTTCTTCAGGTTCTTGAGGATGTCGCGCTCCTGCTCAGCGCTCAGCAGGCTCGCATTACGCGGCCGCCAGCTGAACTGGAAGAACCGGTCCTTCATCAGCCTGCGCTGGCAGCTCTTGCAGTCAGTCCCTGCCTTCACAACAACGATGATGCTTCGACAACCATACCCCGGCGTGACGGCTGCTCACTCACCGCTTTGCACATTTGCCATCATAAGCTGACGCCTGCATCAGGAGCTGACCACAGGACAGCAGCCCTGGACATCTATATGCAGCACACACATACAGCTGAGGGAGTCGTGAGCGTTGACAGAGGTCGCAGCGAATTGGAGTCCGTGAGTGATGTGTACATGCTGTTGAGCAACCCGGTGCGCGCCTTTTAGGAGATGGCCGTTCCAGGACCAGACATTGAAGCCGTTCTCCATCTGGTCACGGGA
>JAABUX010009136.1_pt1 | contig 11284 bp, 7 predicted proteins | sample 5561851 | NCBI WGS metagenome assembly JAABUX01 (sample SAMN10711883, study PRJNA513361) | rock metagenome | isolation source: Antarctica rocks | place: Antarctica: Victoria Land, Richard Nunatak red sandstone | collected 2016-01-03 | reverse complement strand
TCGCACCGGACGTCAGAGTGCTGGCGGGTCCACTGCTTGGGTCGATAACCGTGGGGTTGGTAGGACTGAATGTCATTCCATGGAAGGGAAGGGTCTGGCCAGCGCCATTGACCGGATCCGGCATAGAGAGCGCGAGTGTCCACCCCGACCCAGTGCCACGTCCATCCGTCACCGTCAGGGGGAGCGTCGTGGTAAATGTCTGGGCCATGCCGTTGAGGGTCACCCCCCCACCCGTGAGCGACGCCGGAACCGAGAGGGAGAGCGACCCTCCCGTGACGGACATCCCGATGGACGTGGACGCGGTCGACGCAGCCATCGGTGACCCCACGAGGGCCGCGATAGGCTCCTGCGGTTGCCAGGGACGTACTTTCATCCAGGAATACGACATGCTGTAGAAGGCAGACCCATAGTTATCGGTCTGCAGGTAGGGGCCGGCGATCGCCGTCGAGGAGACGTCGACCGTCGTGCTGATGGCGCTCTGCGCATCGGTCCACCCATAGCTCGTGCCGATCCCGTCGGCGGCGCGCGCCACGGAATACACATGATAGGATCCTGTATCGAGAGAGCCAAGATGCATCGTGTTCGATTGGCCGTTTGACACGGCGAGAAAATAGCTATAGGGATAGGCGGTCGAAAAGGACAGGTCCGCCAACTGGAACGATGTGCCGTTAAAACCAGCGCCCGCATTACAACTGCTCGCGCAGGCGGCCGGAAATTCCATGCGTGTCGAGACCGCATAGCCCGGGCCATAGCTGACGTATGGATTGACAGCTTTAATCACACGTGTCCCCCCTGTTGGCGTGCTTGCGATCGTGAGTGTCCCGTTCCCCACCGTGACCCACGAGGGCTGCGTCCCCCAGAGCGTGGCATTCCAGGCCGAGAAATTGTCCTGGAAAGGATAAATATCGTTCCAATTCTGTTTGACGACCGGACTCGAGTTCCCCCACGCCAGCATATAGTTGCTGTCGCTCGCGCCACCAACGATTGGAGATTGCAGCTTGAACCACAGCGTCACGTTCCCTATGCCCCATGCGCCGTGGGTAGACACATCGGCATCCACATCGATTTGCCGAAAACTCAACCCGTTGAACCACCAGACCGTCACGTCCGAAAAGGAGCTTTTGTCGCGCGCCTGCCCGTACACGGCCGCCGCCTGTGAACCAGTAAGCTGCACCTCGACGACATAATCGGTCGAGGTCGCGGGAACGGTCCCCCCCACCACACTACCGCCGACGGTCGTCGTGGCCGGATTCGTGATTGTCAGGGCCTGGCTGTAGGCATAGCCCGCGATGCCGGAGTCGGCATGCGTCACTGGCACGTACAACCTAGAGGACGACGCCATGCCGGCAAGCAACAGGAGCATGGCCAAAACGACGCGCCGCGCTGCTTTGTTCATGGCTATACCCCTTTATGTACACGTCTCATTGGACGGAAAGATGGCAATTCTTCTCTGTGATTACAATAATCGACATGTCGTCGTTGCGCAACTCCCCCTAAAGGGGGTACGGGAAGAGAACCCAAACGGAGTATCCCAGCCCCAGTTGCACCGTAAGGCGTACACGCGGACGGTGTATGGTTGTCGTACACCTACAGAAATAGCCCGTAGAGCCCAGGTGCGTCAGCCTTGGGATATGAGGGCTTCACCCGCTTTAGCCGCTGTAGCGTCGTCACGTCATCGTCCGCCTATTGTGCCTTTCCGGTTCTGCCACACGCGCGGCGAGTAGGTAGCCATGAGCGCTCTATCGACCACCACCCCACCCACGGTTATCAACCCATCGGCATTGGCCACGCGGCCAGTCGTGTTGACCTACCGCTTTCGCCTTGAACCGTTGCCCGCGCAAGAGCAGCGCTTCTGGCAGTACGCAGGCGCGCGGAGGTGGTCGTACAACTGGGCGCTCAGGCGGAGGCAAGAGCACGTCAATGTCACGGGCAAGACACTCTCCTTTGCCGACCTGTGTGCGGAGCTAACCACCCTCAAGTCGCAGCCAGAGACCGGCTGGCTCAGGACAGTCAACGCGCAGCTTCTCCAACAAGGGGTGAACGATCTGTGCCGCGCGTTCACCAACTTCTTCGAGAAACGCGCCAACTACCCCAAGCTCCGCAAGAAGTTTAGGCACACACCCACTTTCCGCATCCCGCAAGGCATCGGCCTACCGTCCTCTAATCACATCACCCTTCCCGGTATCGGTGACGTCCTGATGCGCCAGTCACGCGAGATTGTGGGTGTCGTGAAGAGCGCGACGTGCAAGTGGGAGTGCGGCCATTGGTCCGTCGCCCTGGTCGCCCACCAGGAGATCGAGAATAAGCCCAAGGCGGTGCTGACGGAGGACAATACCATCGGGATCGATCTCGGGCTAAAAGACGCCTGTGTCACGAGCGCGGGCGAGAGTATCCCGGCCTTGCGTTCCTATCGTAAGACACAAGGGAAGCGCCGGACGGCAGGCAGGGTCGTCTCGCGTCGGACGGGCGCGAAGAAGGGGGAGAAAGCGAGCGCACGTTTCAAGAAGGCCAAGGCGGTCGCAGCCAGGATCGACCGGAAGGCCGCCAATCAACGCGCCGACGTCCTGCACAAACTCAGTACGCGACTGGTACGCGACCATGACGGTCTCGTGATCGAGGACCTAGCGGTCAGGGGGCTAGCGAAAACCAAGCTAGCAAAATCTGTCTTCGACGCAGGCATGGGCGCGTTCCGGCGCATGGTGGAGTACAAATCCGATCGCGCCAGCAAAACAGTCGTCGTGATCGACCGCTGGTTCCCGTCGAGCCAGTTGTGTTCGGCCGACGGGTGCGGCTATCGCAACTGGGCCTTGACATTGGGTGATCGAGAGTGGACGTGTCCGCAGTGTGGGGCTGTCCACCACCGCGATGAGAACGCCGCACGCACCATCAAGGCCGAGGGGTTGCGCGTCTATCGCACCTGGACGCAGAATCAGGATCGGGCTCAATCGCCCCTGGATGGAGATCTCGTCGCTGCCGGGCAGGTAGAGACGGTAAACGCTCGTGGATGCCGTGTAAGCCTCCCGCTGGGAGCAGTGGCAGCAACACCGGCATAGCCGGACAGAAACGAGAATCCCACGCGCTTTAGTCGTGGGAGTTGTCAACCCCGTTCTCACACTCCCGCATCCCGGCTCTCCATTGGCTATATCCGCCCGGCCACGCCTCGCGCGTGCCGGGCGGTTTTTTGTTGTCTATGCCTACTCCTCTACGGGAACACCCACAGCATGTGTCTCGGGACGCCGTTGTGTCAGGGGACGCCGTTGTGCCAGGGTACGCAGTTGTGTCACGGCGCGAAGATTGCGCTTTAACTGCGTGCTTGCGCCTTGTCCCCCGTCCGCGCGTCGTGCGAGAGTGGGAGAGGAAAACCAATTGGCGCATCACGGTGGTGCGCCGGCGTTATCCGCGATCGCTACACTCCCGCGCACGCGAGCGGGACGTGGATGGAGGAGGATGCTCTGATGGAACCCGATACCCTGGTCTGGATGCGCGTGATCGAGGTACTAGACAGGTCCGACGGATACGATTTGGACCACTTCTATGTCGCCATCCTCCCCGGGGGCGGATGTGTGCGCAGTCGTGGCCACGAGGGCGATCAGTCGCCGGACGGGCTCGCGCGCGCCAGGGCTCCGTTCCCCTGGGACGAACGACGCCCGTTCACGCCGCCCGTGACCACCGGTGGCGAGAAGGGGTCGCCGCTGCGTCAGTACCTCCCCTACGACGAGGACGCGTGGGCGTCTCTGCTGGCGACGCAGCGCGTGGCGGCCGGCCTGACTGGCCCTGTTAGTGGGGCTCTGTCATTCGACGATAACGATTGGAGGACACCCGTGTCATAACCACGGATAGGCCGGGCGCGCGTGTCCGGTCCAGCGATTTACCGATCACAGACGCCGGGATGCGTGTATTACGTACACACACCCCGGCGTCTTTTGTTTCTCATGAGGAGTATTACCCATGCCAAACGGCGAATTTTACGATGATCCTATCAGGGCCTACGGCGCGCTCTGGCGCAAGGGGTCCGCGTCCCATTCTGGGGGCGTCTATCGCCGCGGCGCTCGCATCGCGCCCGCCGACGTCTCGCGCTACAGTCGCTGGGCCGGGACCGATCGCGGCGCGGCGCTCTCCATGGCCGTGGTCGACGCCATCCTGCATGTCCTCGCGGGCGGCGTTCAGGAGATCACGTGCGACATGGATGGGGCGGCCGGCCGTGTCTCCATCGCATCGGGCAGCCAGCCCGGCCTCGTCTACCGCATGTCCTGGGACGACCGCGGCCCCAGCCGCGAATTCGGGGGGTTCATCAATGGACCGACCTATCAGGTGGCGATCGTCGCCATCGTGATGCTCCTGGCGGAGGCGCGTGGCGGGCGGCTGGCCGATACAGAGTTCGTCGACCGTTGGTGGGAACTCACGCGCATCCCCGGCGCGCTCCCCACGACGGCGTCCGGCGCGGCGCTCTGCCTCTCGCCCTCCTTCCGGACGGCGCTCGAACGTGTCGCCGATAGCCTCGTGCTGGCCATGCTCTTCCGGTTGCCCGACAACGAGCGTGAAATCGAGGGTCTCGTCCACCATGGGATGACCCTGTCCGGCCTGGAGGGGTCGGCGATCTCGCTGCCCGCACGCTCGCTCCTGGAGGCCCCGCCCATCGGACGCTCCATGGCCGGCATGCCGGACCTGGCCGGTGTGTTCGACGAGGCGCCCGCTCTCGTCGAGGACATGGGTGAGGACGAGGGGCCGTTGATGGATCCCGTCCGGCGCATCATCGCGCCCGAGGTCCTGTTCACGGATGACGCCCCGGTCCGTCGTCTGGGCACGCGGTCCTTCGAGCCGACCGTGAGCCGCACCAATCGCAGTCGCCATTCCGCCATTCCCGCAAGCCGGCGTGGACCGCTACCGGGCGCGCTTGTCGATGGTATCCTATCCGTCTTGCAGGGCGAGGTGATCGCCGTGCAGAGTGCTCCTGATGGACGCCGGGGGACCATCGAGTTCGCGTTGCGTCCGTCCGGAGAACGCCTACGGGCCGCCTGGGATGACAGCGGCTCCGACACCGTGATTCATGGATTGGACACCAACCAGGCCGACCTTATTGGGGCGGTGCTGCTGGTTATGCGCCTGTGCGAGCAGCGCACCGCGGGAGAGGGGGATTGCGAGGTCCTGGAGCGGTGGGAGGCGCTTTTTACCGGGGATGCGACCGAGACCCGTGCCGTCGCGCAAGCACGGCGCGCGTCCGCGCGGGTCTCCGCCTACGCTGGATCGAGCTCTCGTCAGGCGGACCGCTCCGCGCTCGAAGCCCTGGGCGACGCGTTGCAGTGGAGCATACGCAGCGCTCCAGAGCGGCGCGTCTTCTTGTTGCCGAATAGCGAGAACGGTCTTCCGTCATGGTCCAACCTCCGGCCTGTGGGGGTTGATCGCATCTACGCCAGCGCGCAAGGGCGGGGGCGTGTGTTGTGGATATCGGCCGATCAGGCCGAGGCGTTCGCGTCCTACACGGCTCCGCAGGACATCTCGACACCGACCGCGCGCGCCATACCGACCGCGCTCGAGGCAGAGTCCATGCCGACCCCGACGCGCCGGACGGCAGGGGATACCGTGGAACCGCTAGATCTCTCGCCCGAGGTCCCGCTCTCCGCTGTCCCTGGGACGCCCCCGCGTCAGATCGCGGTTGCCCCGATTTATCACCGCACTCCCGCGGAGGCGGTGGCGTCCCTGCGCGCGGCGCGCCACGAGATGGCGGAACACGCCGGATCGGGCGCGGTCAGGATCGTCCTGGCGGTGCAGGATGGCGTGTTCGTCGACAACGCGGCCGTCCGGGCTGAAGTCGACGCGCTGCGGGCCGACGGCTGCCTCGTCGTGGGGCTCTCGCTCGACGCGGGCGATACGGCCGGTGTTATCGAAGCATTTGGTGTTCGCTGGGCCGCCCCCGTCGCCTAAGTCGGGAGACGGGGGGCGTCGCCCTATCAGGCGACACACGACACAAACAAGAAAAGCCGGATAGCCAAAAGAAGAAAGAAGGCACACCATGAACGAGAAACAATCCTACGCCACGACGATTACCGAACTGACCGCGAAAGCCGAGCGTCGCCATAAGCGCCGCGTGGCGTCGATACGCGCCAAACATCAGGATGTCTATGACGCCATCGCACGCGGAGAGACACTGGAGGGTGGGCCTCTTCACACCAATGCGGAAAACGTCATTTTCGCCATGTCAAGTTGGGCGACGTATCGTTAGCGATGAGCGGACGACGATGACGCTTAATCCTAATGCTGTTTTCCACAAGACATAGTCCACGAAGGAGGGGACCATGCCACGGGTCTTATTGCCTGCGGGGGCGACGTCGCAGATGCCTCTGCTGGGTCTGGATCTGTCCTACACGGCTTATCCGGATCTTTTTCAAGTCGACTATCGCGCGGCCAAGCGTAACAAAGGCGCGTACGCGTTGGTCTATCACCGGCACAACGTCCTGGCCGAGACCCGCGCCTTTGGTCTCGAGTTCGAGTACGACGGTCCGGGCGGGACGGAGCGCACGGTCGGGCAGGCCCTCTATGACGCGGGCCTGGTCATCTCGCCCGACCGGCTGCACTGGCACGCACGCGCGTTTGGCCCCGGACAGCGTGTGCGTCATGAGTACGACCGGACCGTGCGCGGCGAGGTCGTCACGGACATCCTGCATGACGCGCCCGACACCTGGGACTTGATCGAGCGCGTGATGAAGAGCATCGCGGGCGGTGGCGGCGTCATCTCAGCGCGCTGCGGTGGACATGGGCACTACGACACCTCCGACTACGAGCTGCCCGACTACCTGCGCCTGTTGCGGCTGTTCACGGCCTTCGAGGACGTGCTCTACCGCGTGTGCGCGACGCCGCGGTCCGTCAACCACCGCGGCGATGAGTTCTGCGCGCCCTTCCCCGCCCTCCCATCGCGTCTGCGTTCCGTGCAGCACCTGGCCGACCTGTGCGACGGGCACGAGTGGGCCATCTGCACGCGCGGGGTCGCGCGGCGCGACGCGCACAAGCGCGTCGTGGGCGACATCGGACCGGGCAGCCATATCGAGTTGCGCTTCCCGGACGCGACGGGTGACAAGCGGTCCATCCAGGCGCAGGTCAAGATCGGCGCGGCGCTGGTCTCGGCCGCCAAACGCCTGGACGATCGCACGGTGGCCGCGCTCACGCCGATGCGGCGCGGCGCGCACCTCGCGCGCAATCCGAAAGAACGCCGGCTGGTCGGGCAGGAATGGGCGGAGCAAACCGAGAACTTCCGCCAGTTCCTGGACCTTCTGTTCAACCGGTGGGAAGACAAACAACAGGTCATCGGTTTATTCGCGCTCACGCGCTGGCAGCCGGAATCGGCGAGTACGCCGCGCGCCGACCCGCGGCCGAAATCCTGGGTCGGTCACTAGCGCCTCCGTGCGCCTGGCCGTCTGGCCGCCTGGCCTCCTGGCCACCTGTGCGCGCGGTCTACGCCGCACCGACCGCTCTGTTTTTATCCGTGCCTGCATCGTCCTGATGCGTGTGCGGAGGTACGAAAGGACTACACGTTTATGCCAATCGCAGTGACGACTATTACGCCTGGGGCTGCGCCGGCGATTATCATCGCCGGCCACCCCCGGGCACTATCCCGCCCCCTCTCCATGGAGACGTTCGACGCCCTCTACGGCGAGGTGGTCGAGGAGCAGCGCGCTAGGCGCACCAGCGTTCCGTTCCTGGGGCGGTCGCTCGTCGGACTCGGTTTAACCGTTCCGGGTCGCGTCGGGTACGGATTCGAGATGGAGAACGTCGGATCAAACAATCGCACGCTCGCGCGCGCGCTCTACGCCGAAGGACTGGCCGGCAGTCCTTCCGTGGACAACTATCATACCGATCGCGGCGGTTGTTTCAGCTACCAGGAAGACGCATCCTGTGGCGGGGAGTGGGTTAGCCCGATCTCCTATGGCACGGAGAGCGACCTGCGCAAGATGGAACGCGGGATCGAGATCCACCGGGCGCATGGCGCGAGCCCGGACGATTCGGCCGGCCTTCACGTGCACCGCAGCGTGGGCCATTGGCGCGACAATCCTCAGTTGCACCGCACGTTCGCGTGGCTCTTCTACGCTTGCCAGGACGTGCTCTACCGCATGTCCGCGCCGAACGCGATCAACCACCGGGACAACCAGTACTGCCGCCCTATCTCGGCGCCACCGCCCGTTTTGCGGCGGCCCGCCGACCTCTACGCGACCCAGACGATGAGCGGGCGCGTTGGCGGGCAGCGCTACCGCGCACTCAATGCGCAGCATGTAGCCGGAACACAGACGGATCACCTGGAGTTCCGCATCTACAACTCCTCCCTGCATGCGGGGATCATGGAAGCGCAGATCAAGCTCACACTGGGTCTCTTCCGGATCGTCGAGAGCTTCCCTCTCGCGGTCCTGGAATCCCTGCCCGCCCTGGACCGAGGGACACACCTCGCGCGCAACCCGCGCGAGCGCTTTCTCTCCGGCCCGGAGTGGGAGGCGCAGACGGCGCAGTTCCGCCAACTCCTCGCGCTCATGTTCCACGAGCCCGAGGAGATCCGCCAGATGATCGCCCTGTTTGCCCTGGGCCGCTGGCAGCCCGTGGCCGGCGCCCAACGCCAGGTCCGGTCGGTCAAAGAGTCGCCGATCGACCAGCGCCTCTACCAGGAACGGCGTGGCCGCTTGAGCCTCACGACCGGGCGTATGGACAACGCGATGGCCGAGCGCGTGGCCGCGCTCTTGAACGCGCGCGCCAACCTCACGGTCACCGCCCGGTCCTCGTGGATCGCACGCGATCAGGACCAATACCGCGCTCTGGTGGACGGCAACGGGGAACTGGCGGCCGTGATGCGCTTCGAGCGGGCGCAGTGGTATCAGGGCAATGTCTCACGCTTCACGTGGGAGGCCGACCGTGAGCCCGCAACCGTGGCGCGTCCGCTGCTGGCGGCCGTCGAGGCGCAGGCGCGCGCGGCCGGCGTATCGCTCATCCAGACTACCGTCGAGGAGGACGACACGGTTATGCGCGCGCTGTTGACGGACGCGGACTATGACTGCGTGGCGCGCTTCTGCAATGCCCGATCGGGGCATCTGATCGGCGTGTGGCAGCGTATTCTGGATCGCGCACAACTCGTCCTTGATCTGACGCCCGACGGCGTCGCGCCGGGTGAGGCGTTGCCCGTCGCGCCGGCCCCCGCCCTCGTGTCCCTCGGGCTCACGCTCGTGGAAGGAGAGGGGATCGGGCCGGGGATCGCGACTCAGATCGCCGCTCTGGTCAATGCGCGCAACTGGCTCCTGGCTCCGCACACGGAGGAGGGCATCCTGGCCGCGCGCGCGGGCTACAGCGCGGCGATCCTGCCATCCCCGGATGGCACGGACGAGTCCGACCGCCTGGCGCGCGGCACGGTCGTCGGTTGCGTTGAGGTCACCAAGGTGTCGTGGTACCAGCAGGAGACGCGGCACCTCTCGCTCCTTCCGGAGTGGGAGGGACGCGGGCTGGCCCGGTCCCTCATGGCCTGCGCACGTGCGCAGGCCGTCGCGAGCGGGGCGAGGCTTCTTCAAGCCACTGTCCGCGCCGCCAATCCACGCGCCCGCCGGGTGGCGGCCATGTGCGGGTACACGCCGCTCTCCGAGTTCTTGCCCCCCGACACGGACGGACGGGAGCGGCTGGAGGTCTGGGGCGCTGTCCTGGCACGGGGCGAGGGGGCAACCGATGAGTAGCTTTCGTCGGCGTCGTCGGCGTCGTCGGCGCCGCGGCGCGCGCGCGGACGGGGACGGGGTGGGTGGATCACCCACCCCGTCTGGCGCGTCCACTGAAGCGCACGGGTCACCCGAGGGCGCGTCCGCCCCTCTATCTCCACGTCAATCGCGCGCGGTCAGTGACAGTGAACAAGTCGTAGAAAGATCAGAGGAGTATCGCATCATGTCCTTCGTCGATCGATCGTCACATGCGGGCCACGATCACGCCGTCGAGCCGCTTCGTCCCGTCGCGGTCTACGGGACGTTACGTCCACCGATGCATAACTACGCGCACTATCTGGATGGCATGACAGTCTCCGAGCGGCGCGGCGTTGTGCGCGATCAGGCGCTTTACGTCAGGGGGTTGCCGTATGTGGTCGATCAACCGGGTGGAGAAGTCGTCGTCGACGTGATGACGATCCGTCCGGGGCTGTATGCTGAAGTCCTGCGCAAGCTGGACCATCTGGAAGGATACGATCCTCGCTATCCTGACGAGGGCCATTATCGGCGTGTCGAGCGCGTCGTGTCACTCGACACGCCGGGTGGGGGAACGGTGGATGTGACGTGCTGGCTCTACGTGGCTGCACAGCATTCCATGGGCCAGTTCATCGGGCGCGCTCCGATTGTCCGTGATTACGTCGCGTATGTGACGGGGTCCACGGCCAGCCGCGCGTGCGTGATCACGCCTGAGATTGGGCACGCGCCAGACACAGAAGCCTTCGGCGCAAACAACAAAGATGACCAGAGCGACCCCACGCGTCGCGCTGAGAGAGAGGAGGGACTATGGGGAAGAAACACGGGCGCTGGCACAGCGGGGCGTCGATGAACCGCGCAAAGCCGGCCCGGCCCGTCACCGTGCGCCAGGCACGCGATGATCAGGACGCCCCTCCCGGCGGCGGCGGCGCGCAGCGCCTGCCGCTCGCCGTCTACGACGGTTTACGCGCAGGGGAAACGACCTGGCAGCGTGTGCTCTCCGGGCACACGCGTGCTATACGTCCCGGCCGCGCTCTGGACCAGGCGCTCTATGCGCAGGGGTTGCCGTTCGCGCTCGACCAGGAGGGTGCAACGATCGTCGTCGACGTGATGACGCTGTGGCCGGAGACATACGACGAAACTATCGCCCGGGTCGACGACGTTCAACTTTACACGGAGGGCGTCGCTCCGATCCTCTATGAACGCACAGAGCGCTTCGTGCTCTGTGAGGGCGACACGGAGCCCATCCGGTGCTGGATGTACCAGGCGGCCCCCTGCATCCGCGCGCACCTGCACGCGGATGAGATCGTAGAGTCGGGCGACTGGCTCAACCTCCTCCTCCGGCCGACGTCTGCCTCGTCACCGGCCAGGGAACGGGCGGCGGGAACGGCGCGCCCGGTGGGAGCTTCCGTCGCTCGCTCATCGCAGGGAAGTGGCCGGCGTGCGTCCGCACGCTCGATCGATCCTCCTGACCATGGAGTTTTCGGTGCGGGCGCCGCCATCGCTCCTGGCACGAGCGGCGATGCGCGCTATTCCTGGACACCCTCCGGGTCCGGGACACCCTCCGGGTCCGGGACACCCTCCGGGTCCGGTACCCC
>JAABUX010009135.1_pt1 | contig 11285 bp, 9 predicted proteins | sample 5561851 | NCBI WGS metagenome assembly JAABUX01 (sample SAMN10711883, study PRJNA513361) | rock metagenome | isolation source: Antarctica rocks | place: Antarctica: Victoria Land, Richard Nunatak red sandstone | collected 2016-01-03 | reverse complement strand
TCGCCGCATGGAAAGGAGACCGCAACAAGAAGCACGCCAAGGCCGACTGGCAGTTCACCACCGCCGACGCCCGCGTCAAACTGAAGCGCCTCTACCCGACGTTGTGAATGACTCGGGGTACTAGCTGCTCGCCGCGCCGCTCACATCCACAGGGAGTGTCTCCGCGATCATGCCGCATGTTCCGAGCGTCAGCCTCAACCAGGGCGGTGCCATCCCTCAGCTCGGCTTCGGGGTCTGGCAGGTCGCCGACGACGAGGCGGGCGAGGTGGTCGGGACGGCGTTGCGCGCCGGCTACCGGCTGATCGACACCGCGATGATCTACCGCAACGAGGCCGGAGTCGGCGCCGCGATCGCGCAGAGCGGGATCGAGCGCGAGGCGCTGTTCGTCACCACCAAGCTCTGGAACGACGACCAGGGCTACGACGCCACGCTGCGCGCCTTCGATGCCAGCCTGGCCAGGCTGAAGCTCGACTTCGTCGATCTCTACCTGATCCACTGGCCGCAGCCGCGGCGCGACCACTACCTCGATAGCTGGCGGGCGATGCAGAAGCTGCACGAGGAGGGCAGGGCGCGGGCGATCGGCGTGTCGAACTTCAAGATCCCGCATCTGCAGCGACTGCTGGCGGAGTGCGGCATCGTGCCGGCGGTCAACCAGATCGAGCTGCATCCGGCGCTGCCGCAGTACGACATGGCCGCCTTCCACCAGGCGCACGGCATCGTCACCGAGGCCTACAGCCCGCTCGGACGCGGCGCGCTGGACAACCCGGCACTGCAGCGACTCGTGGACAAGCATGCGCGGACGCCGGCGCAGGTCGTGCTGCGCTGGCATATGCAGCGCGGCATCGTGGCGATCCCGAAATCCTCGACCGCCGCGCGGATCGCGGCCAACCTCGACGTCTTCGGGTTCTCGCTCGACGAGGCGGACATGGCGGCGATGGCGACCCTCGATACCGGCGTGCGCCTGCTGCCCGACCCCGACGATTTCTGAGCCGGTTTCCGAGGCTGACGACCCGCGGCACCTGCTTGCCGGCGGTCGCGGTTAGGCGCTAGAGAGGCGAACATGACGCCCGTATCCGCCCGCCCGCCCGCCCGCCCGAGCAACCGGCAACTCACCCTTGCCGTGGTCGCCGCCTGTTGCGGCCTGATGCTGTCGGGATGCACCGGCGAACAGATCGAGCGCGACTTCGGCCTCGTCCGCGACGCGCCCGACGAGTACACCGTGACCACGCGGGCGCCGCTCTCGATGCCGCCGGACGCCCAGATCGTGGCGCCGCAGCCGGGCGCCGATCGTCCGCAGGAACAGAGCACGCGCACCCAGGCGCTCGAGACGCTGGCGCCGGACGTGGCGCTGCAGGGGGTCGGCGGCAGCGCCTCGCCCGGACAGACCGCCCTGGTGCAGACCGCCGCCAGCAACAGCGTCGCGCCGACCGGGGCCGGCCGTGGCGAGCTCGACCGTCCCGGCACCGGCTTCGTCAACGAGCTGATGTTCTGGCGTGGCGGCAACGCCGGCTCGGTGGTCGACGCGGACGCCGAGAAGCGCCGTCTGCAGGAGAACGCGGCCCTTGGCCGCTCACCGACCGATGGTGCGACGCCGACCGTCAAGGTCAGCAAGCCGGGCTTCTTCCAACGCCTGTTCTAGGCGACGCCGCCCGGGCGGCATGGCCTGGCGCATTGCCCGGCGCGGCCGACGCCGCGCCGCCCGCGATCCGGCGCCTGTCCGAGCGGTTGGTCAACCGGATCGCCGCCGGCGAGGTGATCGAGCGACCCGCGGCGGCGGTCAAGGAACTGGTCGAGAACGCGATCGATGCCGGCGCACGGCGCATCGGCGTCAGGCTCGATGGCGGCGGCATCGACCGCATCGTGGTCACCGACGACGGCAGCGGCATGGCGCCGGACGCGCTGCGGCTCGCGGTCGAGCGGCACTGCACCTCCAAGCTTCGCGACGAGAACCTGGTGCTGATCAACACCCTCGGGTTCCGTGGCGAGGCGCTGCCCTCGATCGGGGCCGCGGCACGGCTCTGCCTGAGCTCGCGTCCGGCAGGCGCCGCCGAGGCCTGGCAGTTGCGCGTCGAGGGCGGCGTGCTCGGCGAGTGCACGCCCTGCGCCGGGCCCGCCGGCACGCGGGCGGTGGTCGAGGACCTGTTCTTCGCGACCCCGGCGCGTCGCAAGTTCCTCAAGAGCGCCCGCGTCGAGGCGGCCCATGCCGAGACCGTGCTGCGCCGCCTGGCGCTGGCCGCACCGCAGGTCGCCTTCGGGGTCGAGTTCGACGGCCGGACGGTGTTCGACCTGCCGGCGCAGTCGCGCGCCGACCGCGTCGCCGCTCTGCTGGCGGAGGCGGGCGCGCAGGCCGGCCTGCACGGCCGGGCGAGCCCGCAGGCGCTGCTCGACATCGCCGGCGAACGCGACGGCATGCGGCTGCTGGGCTTCGCCTGCGGGCCGGCGGTGCATCGCGCCACCACGTCCGGGCAATTCCTGGTGGTGAACGGACGGCCGGTGGCCGACCCGGTGCTGCGCACCGCCGTCCGCGTCGCCTACCGCCACCTCATCAGCTTCGGCCGGCATCCGGTGCTGGCGCTGTTCCTGAGCATCCCGCCGGAGCGGCTGGACGTGAACGTGCATCCGGCCAAGACCGAGCTGCGCTTCGCCGATGCCGAGGCGGTGCGGGCACTGGTGATCGGCAGCCTCGGCCGGGCGCTCTCCGGCGGCGCCGGACAGGCCGGCATCGGCGGCATCACCGCACGCTCGTCGGCGGCGCGGATCTGGTATCCGCCGGAGCCGCAGCCGCCGGCCCGTGCGTCCGGCTTCGCGGAGAGTGCCGCGCCGTCCGGCTTCGCCCGCAGCGTACTGGCGCTCGATGCCACCCCGCAGGCCCGCATGCTCGACGGGCCGGCGCCGCCGGTGCCGGAAGACGGCCGTGCGGCAGGGCACGCGTATCCGCTTGGCGCCTCGGTGGCGCAAGTGCTCGACACCTACGTGATCGCGGTGGCCGAGGATGGCAGCCTGGTGCTGGTGGACCAGCACGCCGCGCACGAGCGGCTGACGCACGAGGCGCTGCGCGAGCAGTACCTGGGCGGGGCGGTAGCGTCGCAGCGCCTGCTGCTGCCCGAGGTGGTCGAGCTGCCGCGCGGCGCCGGCGCCCTGCTGCTGTCGCACGCCGCGAGCCTCGCCCGCTTCGGGATCGATATCGAGGCGTTCGGCGGCGAGGCGGTGCTGGTGCGCGCCCTCCCGGTGCTGCTCGGCAGCCCGGATCCCGCCGCCCTGCTGCGCGACCTCGCCGACGAGCTCGCGGCGGACGAGCTGGCTGCGCCGGAGCAGGCCGCCATGCTGACCCAGCGCCTCGACGCGGTGATCGCGCGCCTGGCCTGCCACGGCAGCATCCGCGCCGGACGCCGGTTGCAGCGCGCGGAGATGGACGCGCTGCTGCGCCGCATGGAGGCGACCCCGCGCGCCGCCACCTGCTCGCACGGGCGTCCGACCTACGTCAAGCTCAGCCGGCACCAGATCGAGCGCCTGTTCGGGCGCGCCTGAAGCGCCCGGCCTGTTCGATCCCGGCCTGTTCGATCCCGGCCTGTTCGATCCCGGTCTGTTCGATCCCGGCCTGCTCGACCCCGGCCTGCTCGATCGTGCCGCCGGCCTGAACGAACCGGGTGCCCGGGCGTAATGCCCCACGACCTGTGCAGGCATGGCCGACTTGTCTAGCATATGCGCTCCCGGCCATATCCCGCCTCTCCACGCCCGCCTCTCCACGGATGATCGAGACCCCGCACGTGCATCTGCCTCTGCTTTCCCTGGTCACCTTCCTGCCGTTGCTCGGCGCGGTCGTGCTGCTGCTGATGCGCGGCACCGCGCAGAGCGCGCAGATCAACGCGCGCTGGATCGCGCTGTGGACCAGCCTGCTGGTGTGGGCGCTGTCGGTGGCGCTCTGGGTCGGCTTCGATCCCACGCAGCGCGGCTTCCAGTTCGAGGAACGGGCGGACTGGATGCCCGGCTTCGGGGTTTCCTACCATCTCGGCCTGGACGGCATCAGCCTGCTGTTCGTGCTGCTGACCACGACGCTGACGCCGCTCGCCATCCTGGCCTCCTGGCGCCAGATCGGCAGCCGGATGCGCGATTACATGCTGACCGTCCTGCTGCTGGAGACCACCCTGATCGGGTTGTTCTCCGCACTCGACTTCGTCGTGTTCTACGTATTCTTCGAGGCCACGCTGATCCCGTCGAGCCTGCTGATCGGCATCTGGGGCGGCGAGAAGCGGGTCGCCGCCTCGCTGAAGTTCTTCCTGTTCACCTTCGGCGGCTCGCTGTTCATGCTGATCGCCCTGCTCGCGATGTGGCACATCGCCGGCACCACCGACATCCCGGTGCTGCTCGGCACCCGCTTCGCGCCGGCCACGCAGATGTGGATGTTCCTGGCCTTCGCGCTGGCCTTCGGGGTCAAGCTGCCGCTGTTCCCGCTGCATGGCTGGATGCCGGACGCCTATACCGAGGCGCCGGCGCCGGCGGCGGTGCTGATCTCGGGCGTGCTGTCCAAGGCGGGCGCCTATGGCTTTCTCCGGTTCGCGATCTCGATGCTGCCGGATGCCGCGCACCGGGCAGCGCCGTGGATGATCGCGCTCGGCATCATCGCGGTGATCTACGCGGCGATTATCGCGCTCGCCCAGACCGACATGAAGCGGCTGGTCGCGTACTCCTCGTTCTCGCACATGGGGCTGATCCTGGTCGGGCTGTTCACCCTGAACGGCGCCGGCGTCGGTGGCGCGGTGTTCCAGATGCTCAGCCACGGCATCATCATCGCCGCCCTGTTCCTCATCGTCGGCATGCTGTCCACCCGCCTCGGCTCGGGCGAGATCGCCGGCTTCGGGGGGGTGGCGCACCGGATGCCGGTGCTGGCGGCGCTGACCATGCTGTTCGCGATGGCCAATATCGGCCTGCCCGGCACCGGCGCCTTCGTCGGCGAGCTGCTGGTGATGATCGGCGCGATCCAGGTCGGCTTCTGGGTGGCGCTGCTCTCCGGCATGAGCATGATCCTGGGCGCCGTCTACATGCTGGTGATGTACCGGCGGGTGATGTTCGGCGCCGCCTCCGCCCTCGTCGGCGGGCTGCGCGACCTGACCGCGCAGGAAGTCGCGGTGCTCGCCCCGCTGGCACTGATCACGTTGTGGATGGGGGTGCATCCGTCCTCGTTCACCCGTGTGTTCGATCCCACGGTGCGCGTGCTGGCGCAGGCCTACGCGGCTCCCCGGCAGGCACAGGCCGGCCCGCTCGCCGTCGCCGCGCGCTGAAGCAACATCGAATCGGGTGATGACATGAACGCGCTGACACCGGCACTGGCACGGACGCCGCCGCGGCACCAGATCCGTCCGATGCTCGCTCTCTCCGATACCCGGCTGCCGACGCCGCCGCTGAAGTCCGGCCGCCGTTCCCAGATCGAAGCCTTCCTGGTGCTGCGCCGCAACCCGCTCGAACTCTGGGGCCCGGACGCCTACGAGTACGGCATCCTGCCCGGCCGCTTCCTCGGCCGCATGCAGATCATGCTCAACGATCCGGTCGCGATCCGCCATGTGCTGCTCGGCAACCACGAGAACTACCAGCGCAACGAGCCGACCCGCCGGGTGTTGCGGCCGATCCTGGGCAAGGGCCTGTTCCTGGCCGAGGGCGAGAGCTGGCGCCACCAGCGCCGCGTGATCGCGCCGAGCCTGGCGCCGCGGGTGATGCCGATCCTGATCCGGCACATGATGCGGGTGACCGACACCGTGGAGCGCGAACTCGACGGGCGCGTCGGCCGGCCGGTGGACATGATCTCGGTGCTGCAGCGGCTGACGCTGGACATCGCCGGGCAGTCGATGTTCTCGCTGGAGATGGGCCGCTTCGGCGCCGACATGCGCGGCCTGATGATGCGCTACGCCCTCAACCACGCCAAGGTCGGCGTGCTCGACCTGATGCTGCCCGGCCACGTGCCGTCGCCGCTCGATCGCGGCCGGGCGGTGTTCCGCCAGGACTGGCTGGCCCTGATCGACCGCATCATCGAGGCGCGCGACCAGGTGCCGCGCCCGGACGACGAGCCGCGCGACCTGCTCGACCTGCTGCGTGCCGCGCGCGATCCGGAGACCGGCGAGGGCTTCGACCAGGCGCAGTTGCGCGACGAGGTCTCGACCCTGATCCTGGCCGGGCACGAGACCACCGCGGTTTCGCTGTTCTGGGCCTGCTACATCGCGGCACGCCGGCCGGAGATGCAGGCGCGCATCGCCGCCGAGGCGGAGGCCGCGAACCTCGAGGCGCCGGACGCGGTGTCGCGGCTGCCGTTCACGCGCGCCTTCCTCGACGAGACGCTGCGGCTGTATCCGCCGGCCTACCTGATCGTGCGCGAGGCGCAGGCCGCCGACGAGATCGCCGGTCGACCGATCGCCGCCGGCACCGTTGTCAGCATCTCGCCGTGGGTGCTGCATCGCCACAAGCTGCACTGGCTGGAGCCGGAGCGGTTCGACCCCGGCCGCTTCCTGCCGGGTGCGACGCCGCCGGACCGGATGGTCTACATGCCATTCGGGGCGGGTCCGCGCATCTGCGTCGGCGCGCAGTTCGCCCTGACCGAGGGGGTGCTGGTGCTGGCCAAGCTGCTGCGCCGCTTCCGGCTCGACCTGATCGGAGCGGCTTCGGTGCGGCCGCGCGGCCTGATCACCACCCAGCCCGATCGCCGGGTGCCGTTCCTGCTGACCCGCCGCTAAGGCAGGATCGTCCCGGTCAGGGTAGTCGTGGTCAGGGTATAAGCGGGTGTCGGGATCGTGCTCTGCGATCCTGATCCGGCGACGGTCGTGCTGGTCATTGTCTGGTGGATCTCGCTCAGCGTCGTGTTGAAGCCAGGTTCCAATCTGCCGGCCTCGTATGAGCTCTGTCTGACCGCCTTCTTCATATGGATCGTGCTCTGCACGTGCATATTGATGTATCAGGCAAACCGTGCGCGACCACGGCGACTGTCGCGCTCGCCCGGCGATCTTCGGACACTCGCGGCAGGGTTGCTGTTCCTGTTGCTCGGCTCGTTCAGCGCTTTCGAGCGATCGACCGACGCCTATCTCGATACACGGCATCGGAGTGCCGAACTCGACCGCGAGATCAAGGTGGCGCCGGTGTATCTACCCGCTGCACAAGGTCGATGGTCCTGGTGGCACTGGGCCGAGGCTTCCCGCTCATGCCGAAAGGATGCCACGCGGGATAGGCTGGAGCGGCTGTGGAGCCCCAGAAGCAATGAAGGCCCCGGGAGCGAACTCCCGGAGCCTTCCATTGTCTAAAGCGCTACGTGAAGCGTCGGTTCAGACCGTCACCGCGTTGGAGATGACGAGAGTCCCGATGAAACCAGCTACCCCAGTCGCTTCGAGCGAAGCCTTCGTCAAACAATGAGACACTGGATCACCTCCTTTCAGTTGTTATCTGATCTAAGATTAAGGCAAGGCCACCCGGCTTTTCAAGCGATTCGTTGGGCGCCGCCCATCGTCCACAACAGTCCGAGTGAGACCGACATGCCATCCTTGTTCGATCCGATCCGTCTCGGCGCCATCCAGTGCCCCAACCGCATCCTGATGGCGCCGCTGACGCGCGGCCGCGCCACCCGCGCGCACGTGCCGACGCCGATCATGGTCGAGTACTACGCCCAGCGCGCCGCGGCCGGGCTGATCATCAGCGAGGCCACCGGCATCAGCCGGGAAGGGCTCGGCTGGCCGTATGCGCCGGGCGTCTGGTCCGACGAGCAGGTGGCCGCCTGGGCTCCCGTGGTCGAGGCGGTGCACGCCGCCGGCGGCCGCATCGTCTGCCAGCTCTGGCACATGGGACGCATCGTGCACCCGGACTTCCTCGGCGGCGCCCAGCCGGTATCGGCTTCCGCCACCACCGCGCCGGGCCAGGCGCACACCTATGACGGCAAGCAGTCCTATGCCGAGGCGCGGCCGCTCCGGATCGACGAGATCCCGCGCTTGCTGGAGGATTATCGCAGGGCGGCCGGCAACGCCCGTGCGGCCGGCTTCGACGGCGTCGAGATCCACGCCGCCAATGGCTACCTGATCGACCAGTTCCTGCGCGACGGCAGCAACCGTCGCAACGACGCCTATGGCGGCTCGGTCGAGAACCGCATCCGCCTGCTGCGCGAGGTGACGCAGGCGGTGGCCGACACCGTGGGCGCCGACCGCACCGGCGTCCGGATGTCGCCGAACGAGCCGATCCAGGGCGTCGACGACAGCGATCCGGTGTTGTTGTTCAGCGCCGCCGCCGGGGTGCTGCGCGAGATCGGCATCGCCTTCATCGAGCTGCGCGAGCCCGGCATACAGGGCATCTTCGGCCGGGCCGCGCGCGACCCGGTGGCGCCGTCGATCAAGCGGGCGTTCGGCGGACCGCTGGTGCTGAACTCCGACTATGACGGTCGTACCGGCCAGGCAACGCTGGACGAGGGACACACGCGGACGCCATCGCGTTCGGCCGCACCTTTATCGCCAACCCGGACCTGCCGGAACGCCTCCGCACCGGCGCACCGCTGACCAGGGACGTGAAGGAGACCTGGTACAGCCAGGGCCGCGAAGGTTATACCGACTACCCGACCCTGGACGCCGCGTAGGCTTCGGCCGGGGCGCCGCGTTCCCGGGATGGCGTCCTGCTCAACTGCCTCGGATCGCCGGTGCCAAGCGCTTCAGCGGCGCCTGCCAGATCGCCTGCACCGGCGGATACCGCATCACCTCCAGGTGGTCGAGCACGCCCGTCGGGGTCCGGTCAGGTCGACCGCGACGGCGGCCATCGCCGGCAGTTGCAGCTCCAGCAGCTTCAGAAAGCTGTCGGGATGCACCCGGTCGGACACCACGAGGAGCGTGACGCATTGGCCGTACTGCGTCATCAGGTCCTGCTCGGGGATCCCGAGCCGCATCAGCTCGGCATAGATGCGCTCGATCCCGAACGCGGTCGCGGCGTCCAGCGTCAGGTTGAACGCGCAGGGCACGACGATTTCGCCCTCACACGTCCAGCAGCTCGACGCTCTTCGCGTGCTCCTGGATGAACTGGAAGCGCAGCTCCGGACGACGGCCCATCAGGCTCTCGACCATCGTGCTGGTCTCGGCACGGTCCTCGGCGGCGGCGACGACCTTGAGCAGGGTGCGGCGGGCCGGGTCCATCGTGGTGGTCTTGAGGTCCGCCGGCGGCATCTCGCCGAGACCCTTGAAGCGGCTGACATCGACCTTCGCGTTCGCCTTGAACGCCGACTTCAGCTTGCGCTCGCGGTCGCGGTCGTCCATCGCGTAGACCGTCTTGGCGCCATGGGTGAGCCGGTACAGCGGCGGCTGCGCCAGATAGAGATGCCCGAGCCGGATCAGCTCGGGCAGCTCGCGATAGAAGAAGGTCATCAGCAGCGAGGCGATGTGGGCACCATCCACGTCGGCATCGGTCATGATGATGACGCGTCCGTAGCGTAGCCGGCCGATATCGGCGTGCTCGCCGACGCCGCAGCCGAGCGCCTCGACCAGGTCGCGCAGCTCCTGGTTCTGCCGCAGCTTCTCCACGCTGGCGCTGGCCACGTTGAGGATCTTGCCGCGCAGCGGCAGCACCGCCTGGGTCTCGCGGTTGCGCGCCTGCTTGGCCGAACCGCCGGCGCTGTCGCCCTCGACCAGGAAGATCTCGGTCTCGGCGGCATTCTCGCGGGTGCAGTCGGTTAGCTTGCCGGGCAGGCGCAGCCGGCGGGTGGCGGACTTGCGCGGCGTGTCCTTGAGTTCGCGCCGGCGCAGCCGCTCCTCGGCGCGCTCGATGATGAAGGCGAGCAGGTTGTCGGCCTGTGCCGGATGACCCGACAGCCAATGGTCGAAGCGGTCGCGCAGCGCGGTCTCGACCAGCCGGGTGGCCTCGGTGTTGGTCAGCTTCTCCTTGGTCTGGCCCTGGAACTGCGGCTCGCGGATGAACACCGAGAGCTTCGCCGCCACCGCGCCGAGCAGGTCCTCGGCGGTGACCTGGGCGGCGCGCTTGTTGTGGCGGTGCTCGCCCCAGGCACGCAGCCCGCGCAGCAGGGCGTTGCGGAAGCCGGTCTCGTGGGTGCCGCCTTGCGGCGTTGGGATCGTGTTGCAGAACGACGCCAGCTGGGCCTCGCCGCTCTCCAGCCAGGCGATGGCCCATTCCAGCCGGCCGGTCGCGGCGCCGTTGGCGGCGGTCGGCAGGTCGGCGTCGCCGGACCAGAGCTCGGCAAGCACGGGCCGCTCGCCGAGTTCGTCGCGCAGGCTGTCGGCGAGCCCGCCCGGAAAATGCAGCAGCGCCTCGGCCGGCACGTCGCCGCGTCCGCCGAGCAGTGTTGCGTCGCAGCTCCAGCGCAGGGTGACGCCGCGGAACAGGAACGCCTTCGAGCGGCACAGGCGATAGAGCTGCAGTGGGCTGAACTTCAGGTCGCCGAAGATCTCGGTGTCCGGCACGAAGCGGATCTGGGTGCCGCGCCGGTTCTGGGTGACGCCGACCTTCTGCAGCTTCGTCAGCGGTCGGCCGCGCTCATACTCCTGGCGCCAGACGGCACGATCGCGCGCCACCTCGACCTCCAGCCGAGCGGACAGCGCGTTGACCACGGAGGAGCCGACCCCATGCAGCCCGCCCGAGGTGACGTAGGCGCTGCCGGAGAATTTGCCGCCGGAATGCAGCGTGGTGAAGATCACCTCCAGTGCGGAGCGGTCGGTGAATTTCGGGTGCCGGTCGACCGGGATGCCGCGGCCGTTGTCGCGCACCGTCACCCGGTTGTCCGCCTCGAGCGCGAACTCGATCAGGCTGGCATGTCCCGCCACCGCCTCGTCCATGGCGTTGTCCAGGATCTCGGCGGCGAGGTGGTGCAGGGCGGTCTCGTCGGTGCCGCCGATATACATGCCTGGACGGCGGCGGACCGGCTCCAGTCCCTCCAGCACCTCAATGTCGCTGGCCGAGTAGCTCCCCGATTGCGGAAGTGCCGGCCCCACGCCAGCCTTGGGCGCGCCGGCCTTGGGCGCACCCGGGTTCATCGCACCAGCCTTCAGCGCACCAATGTTCCGCTCCCCCCGCTCCGCACCGTTTCGCTCAATGCCCTTGCCCACGGACTTGCCCATGGACTTGCTCGGCAAATGGCGATCCAAGGCGCTGCGCGGGAGGGATTTGTTCATGATGCGTTCTTGCTTGTTCCGGCTTGTATGGTCAAGGTCCATGCTTTCTGAATCGCTCTTATCGCGAAGCCTGTTGGTACGGTCCCAATCCAGCGGCTCCCATGACCCACGCCTTCGGGTCCGACGCGGTTCCGAGGGCTTCGATGGTCCTCCGCCAAG
>JAABUX010009134.1_pt1 | contig 11286 bp, 6 predicted proteins | sample 5561851 | NCBI WGS metagenome assembly JAABUX01 (sample SAMN10711883, study PRJNA513361) | rock metagenome | isolation source: Antarctica rocks | place: Antarctica: Victoria Land, Richard Nunatak red sandstone | collected 2016-01-03 | reverse complement strand
GCGCTGACCGCCCAGGTCGCGAGGAACGCGCCGCCGGGCTTGAGCCAGCCGTGGATGCGGCGCAGCAGCGCCGGGTGCTCCGCGCGAGGCACGTGGATGATGGAGTAGAAGGCCACGACCGCATCGAAGGTCTCGGGAGCGAAGTGGACCTCGGTCATGGACCCTTTGATCAGCGTCGCCCCCGGTACGTGTTGGCGGGCAAGCTCCAGCTGTCGCGCGGATACGTCTACCCCCGTCACGACGTAGCGTCGCGCCAGCAATTGCGTCACGGGGACGCCCGCGCCGCAGCCCAGATCCAGCGCCGCCCCGCCGTCCGGCAGGCCGCGTGCCAGCTCGTCGAGGGCTGCGAGCGTGACCGGGTCGTGCGCATCCCTGCTGGCCAGGTACCTCTCGCCATGTGGTCATATCCCGCTTCGACCTTATGTTGCATGCCCACCGGTTTTCCTCCTCATCTTACGAGGCGTGTCTAAGCAGCATCTTTGGCCCCTTTCGATTATAGTCCAGGAGATACGCCATCAATAAACTATCTGTTTGACCGCGCGATGCGCGCGACATGAGAGGGCATGGTCTGGATATGCGACAAAGCGGAGAGCTACGCTGGGTTGGTTGTCTCGGTTGTCTATGTTGTCTGTTAATAGCTTTGGCGCCCGTTGCCCCCGCTCATGCGCCCGCGTCGTCAAGGGACGCCCCGCCAGCCGCGATGACAGCGGTATGCGACGGCGTGCATGACCTTGTCGTGGAGCGCGGGCCGGTTATGTTGCAGGGCGTCCAAACGTTCGACCGTGTCTGCGTGCGCGATGGCGGGACATTGGTGGCCACTGGCGCCCTCACCTTGCGCGTCGGTTACCTCGACGTTGCCCCTGATGGCGTCATCGACGCGAACGGGGCGGATGGGTACGAGTGGGTCACCCACGATTGCATCGGCAACCAGGAGCAAACCGCGGGAGCCGACGGCCATCAACTGACCATCGTCGCCCGCCCCGCCACCGTCCGGGGCCTCATCTCGTCCAATGGCGGCCAAGGCCTCTCCTACGGTCCGTACTGCTATGACGGGGTTATACCCGGCTCCGGGGGCTCCGGCGGCTCGGTGAGCCTCATCGTTCGGGAGCTGACTTTGAGTGGCAGGGTGACGGCGCGGGGCGGCGCGGGCGGCGACGCCGTGGCGTCCTCGAGATATTATAGTGTGCCGATGTCCATCAGGAGCGGCAACGGAGGGGCGGGCGGACACGTCACGATTGCCGTCGCGCGGGGCGCGAGCGTGGCCGCCCGTCCGCACGTCGACGTCGACGGGGGCAAGGCTGGCAAGCAAAACCATGGTTATGGCGGTAGGAGCGCCGCCAGGGGACAAATTGCGATCCGCGCGTTGACAAGCGGCCAGGCAGCGCAGCTGCCTGCCGAGCCCATGCCAGTCGTGGGCTCCGTCGGTGCCATGCCGGCTCAGCAACCGCTCGACCCGTCATTCGCACGATCATCGCGGACTCGTTGCGGGCCGGGAGACTTGACCGTCCGGCACGGGGCCACGCTGGCGCTTGACGGCGCGCACCGGTACGCGCATGTCTGCGTGGAAGGCGGCGGCCTCTTGGTCGGAAGCGGAAGCCTGCGCTTGATCGCGCAGACGATCACCGTCGCGCCGGGCGGCCACATCGCCGTCGACGGCGCCGGTCCTTTGCCATTCCATTGGTCGGACAGCGGACGCTACGAGGCGCGCGGGGCGTGCACAGCCACGCACCTCCTGCCGCATGCGGGGGTGCGCGGCCCGGCCGGTGAAGGCATGACCGGCGGCCTCGACCCCTCGGACACGCTGCCCAATCCCGGCGACGGAGGCGGCGTGCTCATCTTGATCGCGCGCGACATAGTGATCGATGGGCAGGTCTCCGCCGGCGGCGGGGCAGGGCAGGACGGCGAGTACGTGAACGACCCGTCCGGGGCTCCGGTCCCCTTCGGCGGCGGCGGCGGCGGCTCGGGCGGCGGCATCTACGTCGCGGCGCACCGCCTCCAACTGGCTGGGACGATTGCCGTCGCGGGCGGGCACGGCGGGCGTGGCCTCGGCCTCAACGATGCGGACGGCCCGCTCGACGACGTGGCCGGCCCCCACGGCGGACCGGGCTGCATCAAGCTCTTCACCAATGTCCTGCGGGTTCCCGCCGGCGCGTTGCCCTTGGTCGGCCCCACCGTTATCGGCCAACTACTGCCTACGGACCCCGTCCCGCCGGTGCCGGGTGCCGCCTACGACGCGGCCAACGGCCACAATCTCGGCGGCGCCTTCCTGCGTTTCTGGCGGCGCTACGGCGGCCTCGACTCCCTTGGCGCCCCTCAAACCGAGCAATTCGTCTCCAATGGCCGCCTCGTCCAATATACCGATCGTGCCCTGCTGGTGTCCTCCGCCGGCCACACCGAGCCGGCGCCGCTGGGGCGCCAGCTGACCGCCGGCCGCGTCTTCGCGCGGGCGGCGCCCTTTGCGTCGTCGCCCGCGCGCCGCTACTTTCCCGCCACCGGGCATAGCCTCTCCGGGCGCTTCCTGGCCTACTGGCGGGCACACGACGGACCAACGCTGCTTGGAGCGCCGCTCTCCGAGGTGATCGTAGAGGGGAACGGCGACGGCAGCGGGCGGCGCTACCCCCTGCAGTGGTTCGAGCGGGGGCGGCTGGAGTATCACGCGGAGCACGAGGGCACGCGCTACGCCATGCAACTCGGACTGCTCGGCGTCGAGTCGCTGCGGCGGCGTGGCTGGCTGCCATCCGCGTCGACGGCCACCAGTAAACCATCGGATGCCCTTGGGCAGGGAGGGTCCCCCTCCATCCACCTCTACCTCAGCACGACTGCCGGGACTATCTTCGGCTCCGACGGTAGCCGTCGGTGGCGCTTTTTGACCGGACCCAAAACCACATCGCCGCAGCAATGCATCAACGTCGTGTCGCTGGCCACGGCCGATAGTGGGCGGACGGTCTATGAGGGCACGTGCAGCGGCGCGGTGTGGCGAAGCCGCGACGAGGGCCGCTCCTGGACCGAGGCCGACCGGGGGCTACCGGGCGGTAATCTTGCTATATTCGATCTCGCCGTGGCGCCGAATCAGCGGACCGTGTACGCGGCCATCCCAGGAGCCCTCTACAAGACGAGCAATGCCGGCGCCACGTGGTCCTTCGTGTTCCAGCCCTGCGATCCCGATGACTGGGTTCAAGCCGTCGTTCTGTCCCCCCGCCGCCCTGATCGCCTTTGGGCCGGGACAGACCGGTGCGGGCTCTACCGTAGTGAGGATGCCGGCCGGCACTGGACTCACGTGCAGGGCGGGGGCTTCCCCGGCAATGCACAGGTCGACGCCATCATCCCGTCTCCGTTTGACAGCGCCGACCTGTATGTATCCGTCTCGTTTCCTCAGGAAGGCGTCTACCGCACGCGCGATGGCGGCGTACACTGGTCGCCTGTCCACGGTCCCTGGGAACGCCCGGCGACCACAGACTCCATTGCTGGAGCCCTCACCGCCGTGGCGTTTGACCCGCTAGGGCCGGGGCATATCTACGCCAGCGCCAACGACGGCGTGTACATCTCGCGTGACGACGGCGTCTCCTGGATCAAAGGACGCGGGCTTTCAGGCACGGATGACGCAATCGTTGTGAGTCACGGCCATCCGGGATTGGCCTATGCGCTCCAACGCCCGGTGGTCTATCGCACCGTCGACGGTGGGCTGAACTGGCAACCGTGGGAGGGTGGCGACCTGCGCGCCGACGACAACGTCATAATCCTGGCCGGTGACGTGCGCTGATTCGTGTCTACGTCATCGTATCCTCCATCTCACGCTCAGATTTGACCTGATCGTCCATCTTAATAGTCTCCGTGCCAGAGGCGGCGCATCTCGGGGCTGCTCACCAGCAACTCATCCAGCGTCCCGGTCGCTTCGATTGCGCCATCCCGAAGCACGATGATGCGGTCGGCGCGGCGCAGGGCGGCGCGGCGGTGCGAGACGGCCAGCACCGTCGTCCCGGCTCGGCGTTCGGCCAGGCGCCGCCACAGCGTCGTCTCCGTTTCCACGTCGAGGGCGCTGGAGAGGTCGTCGAACACCAGCAGGTCCGCGGGACGCACGAACATGCGGGCCGCGGCGACGCGCTGCGCCTGACCGCCGGAGAGCCGCACGCCCCTGGCGCCCACCAGGCTGTCCAGCCCCTGCGCCATCTCCGCGACGTCGTCCTCCAGCACCGCGAGGTGCAGCGCCGCGGGGACGTCCAACTGGCCCTCCGGCAGCCCCAGCAAGATGTTCTCGCGCAGGGGGTCGCTGAACAGGCGCGGTACCTGCGGCGTGTAGGCGCTGTGCGGCGGCACGAAGAACGCGGCGGGATCGTCGACCGGGACGCCGTTCCAGCGTACCTCGCCGGCGTCGGCCGGGATCAGGCCCAGCAGCACGTGTAGCAGGGTCGTCTTGCCCGCGCCGATGCGCCCCGTGACCACGGTGAATTGGCCGCGCTCCAGAGCGAAGCTGAGCGGGCCGATGCCGCGCTCCGAGCCCACGTAACGATAGGTCAACCCGGATACGTCGAGCGTGCGCAGTGGCCCCATCGTGTTCGACGGCAGGTCGGGCAGCGTGGGCAGGTCTCCGTGCAGGTAGACGGGGCCGTGCTCCACCAGGTTGCGCGCCGGCGCGCCGGACAGCAGCTCGACCATGCGCGTGAAGGACACGCCGCCCTGTTTGTAGCGCGATAGCACGATGCCGAACAGGGCCGTGAACTCGCTGATCCAGCCCAGGTAGAACGTGAACAGGGCGAAGTCGCCCACCGTGAACGTCCCCGCGCGCATGGCTCGCGCGCCGAGCAGCAGGATCAGCCCCGTGCCCACGCTGACCGTGTTCCAGAAGACGGACTGCAGCACCTGGTCGAACACGCGGTCGCGCACCTGTGAGCGCAGGCGCACCGCGCTGAGGCGGCGGAACTGTGCGGCCACGCCCTCGTCGGCGTCGGCTACCTGCACCGCCTGCACCGCGCCGAAGATCTCGGCCAAAAAGCCGGTCACGTCGCCGGTGGCCTCGCGGCTGGCCTTGCGGTAGGTCTCGATGCGGTTGGCCACCACGTTGACTACGCCCACAATGACGGCCAGCGGCAGGAACACCGCCAGCGTGATGATGAGGCTGATGCGGACCATCACCACCAGCGCGATGGCTGCGAAGACGGTCGAGGCCACGAAGTCGTTGAACACCATCATGGTGATGGTGACGCCGTCGACGTCGTCGCGGAAGCGGCTGATGGCCTCGCCCGGCGAGGCGGGCAGCGCGCTGGCGGCGGGCAGGCTCAGGATGCGCCGCAGCATGTTCTTTTGCAACAGGGCCGCGTTGGTCAGCATGAAGGGCGCGTTGGTAAGAGCCAGGCCAAACAGGCAGGCAATGCGGCCCAGCGCGGACATCAGCAGCAGCGCGACCAGCCACCATAGCCCCTGCCCCAGGTCGCCGTGTCCGCGCGAGGCGAATGAGGGCAGCCGGTCGAAGAACGCCTGCGAGACAAAGCCCGGTACCATCTCGATCAGGAACAGCAGCGTGATGCAGGCACAGTTGAGCCAGAACAGATGCGGCCGGAACCGCATCATACCCCAGAAGAAGCGCCAGGTTTTCATACGGGTCCCCCCCGAGTTGCAGGACCTGCGACTGCCCGGCTGGACCGGGACTGGCCGCAGCCAGTCGGGGGCCAGTCCGCATGTGTCGCATGGCAAACCACTGGCCGACTGCGGTCGGGTGTGCAAAGATCGCGAGCTTTGATTTGGAGTAGTGCTGTCAAACGAGAACCTCCTCTGCGCCGGCGCGCAACAGGCCGGAGAAACGAGAGTCGGGATCGCCTGCCAGGTGGATGCGCGCGCCGTACTCGCCGATGCGACCGTCGTCCAGGATCAGGATGGCGTCGGCGCGCCGCACCGTGGCCAGCCGGTGCGCGATGATCAGTCCGCTACGGCCGCGCAGCAGGCGGTCGACCGCGCGCTCGATCAGGCGCTCGGTGGCGGGGTCCAGCCGCGACGAGGCCTCGTCGAGGATGACCAGTCCGGGGTCGCGCAGGAAGACGCGGGCGAAGGCCAGTAGTTGCGCCTCGCCGGCGGAGAGTCCGCCGCCGTTCGCGCCGAGCATCGTATCCAGTCCCCGTGGCAGGCCGCGCAGCCAGTCCAGCAGGCCCAGCTCGTCCAGCGCAGCGGTGATGCGCGCGTCGTCGATGGCGCGGTCGAAGAAGGTCAGGTTGTCGCGCACGGTAGCGCGGAACAGTTGTACGTCCTGCGTGACCATGCCGATGCGGCGGCGCACGTCGGAGCGCCGCGCCTGGCGCACGTCAACCCCGCCCAGGCGAATCGTCCCCGCCGTGGGATCGTACAGGCGCAGCAGCAGCCGCGCGATGGTGGTCTTGCCGCTGCCGGTGCGTCCCAGCAGGCCCAGCACGCGGCCCGGCTCCAGATGGAACGACAGGTCGTGCAGGACGGGGTCGGCGGGGTCGTAGCCAAAGTCCACGCCGTCGAACTCCACCGCGAGCGCGCCTGCCGGGAACGACGGGCCCGACGAGCCGGGGGCGCCCGGTTTGTCCGTTGCGCCCGACGTGCCGGGCGCGTCCACCAGCGCGCTGCGCGTATCGAACAATTCCTGCACGCGCACCATGCCGGCGCTGGCCTTCTGGAAGTCGTCCAATTGGTTGGAGATCAGGTTGAGCGGGTGGAACAGCAGTTGGGTGTAGTAGTAGACCAGGAAGGCCGCGCCCAGCGTCAGCGATCCGGCATGGAATAGCACGGCGGCGAGGCTAAAGGCCAGCGCGTTGCCCAGCGCGAAGCCGACGATAGGGACGCACCAGGTAAACGTGCCCACGACGCGGGCGCGGCTGCCGGCGCGTAGGCGGTCGCGCAGGTACTCGTAGAGGCGGCGCATCACGTAGGGCTGCGCGCCGCTGGAGCGGATGTCGACCGTGCCGGCCAGGCGTTCTTCGATGAAGCCGAACAACGCGGCGCTGGTCTGGCGGTCGGCCGTCCAGTAGGGGATGGCAATCGTGCGCACGGCGTTTATGCCCAGCAGCACCAGCACGGCGAGGACGGCCAGCGCCAGGCTGATGCGCCAGTCCACGGTCCAGAGCATCGCCAGCACGCCCAGCAACAGCAGCAGGCTGCCCAGCACCTGGACCACAAACTGGGAGAAGAAGTTGGCCAGCGCGGTGACATCGCCGTCGATGCGCTCGATCAGTTCGCCAGGCGTGCGTCCCTTGTGGAACGAGAGGTCGAGGCGCAGGCAATGCAGGGCGAGGTCGGCGCGCAGGGCGTTGGTGGCGGTCCAGCCCAGGCGTTCGCTGACGTAGGTCGCCACGACCGCGAGCCCCTGCTGGGTCAGGGCCACGACGATAAACAGCACGGCGACCAACGTCAAGTTCGCCGTCCCTCCCGACGCGGCGCTCACCGTGGTTGCGGTAGCGGTGTCGATAAAGGAGCGTACGAGTTGCGGATTGACCAGTTGCAGCGCGATGCTCGCGCAGAGCAGGACGGCCAGGATGGCGACCTGCCGTGACTGCGGCTTGAGGTACGTGGCGAGCAATGCGCGGTAGCGGTAGGCGGTAGCGGTGCGTGGCATACCCAAGGTCCCGTTCCTCTCTTACAACGTGTCGCCGGTGTCGCGTCGGCCTCGATCATCGCACCGGACGTCTTGTCCGCCTGGTTCCGTTCATTACTGGGAGCGCGGGCGGCTCGCCCGCTTACGTCGGCCATCAACACGTTGGCTACAGTCCGGTTCCCCCGACTGCGACCACCACAGGCGTATCGCGTATCGCGTATCGCACGCAATAGGATGGGACGGGAAGGGACATGGAAAACGGCACAAAAAAAGACCGCGGGTGCGAACCTATCCTGGTCCTCTACCCGCGGTCGCCGTGGCCGTAGCGGCGTTCGTCCGTTCTGTTGGGCGCTACACGCTCGTCGCGCCCCGCGCAGTCCGCGGCCTGGTCAAGGGTAGAGTACGACAGGAAATCCCTCCTCCGAGGGTGAGCAGAGGATCAGTGAACCGGAACCACATCTTTGGGCTCATGGCGACCTCCCTGTATCCCTATCCCTGTACTCTCGCGCTACCTGACCGGCGCGGTATTGAGCGACTGTTAGCGGACGTGGCATGACTCAAGCAGCCATGCGTTATCACACTGCGTATCGTACCCCGCGCGCGGGTGTGCTGTCAAGCTCCCATCAACGCGCGGGTGCGCGCCACTTTTTCGCGCTGGCCGCGTCCTGTTTACTGGGACCGCCGCGGTCCCCGCGGCCCCCGGTCGTCTGCACCCCCGCACCGGACAGACACGCGATCAGGGCTGGACCGCCGGAGGACGGTCAGGCAACCAGCAACCTGCCGGCGTCGCAACAGGCCGCGGGGACTGCGGCGGTCCCAGTGGACACGCCTCTCTCCTACAACGCGAAAAAGTGGCGCGCACCCTCAACGCGCGTCGAAGCATCCGTCCGCATGCCCTCCCTTGCTAGACGGTCATCGACCTGTTACACGTACGGCCCCAGGATCGACGTGGCCTCGATCAGATTGCCGAAGGGATCGCGGAAGGAGAAGCGCGGCCGGTTCCGAATCTCCGGCTCCTCGCCGATCTCCACGCCGGCGGCGGCCAGGCGCCGCCGGAGCGCGTCCACATCGTCCACCTGTATGCAGAAATGCTGTGCGGAGTTGCCGATGCCGCGGTCGCTCCCGAAGAGGTGCAACTCATCGTCGCCCAGGCGATACCACACGAGGTCAAGATGGGCGAGCGTGTCGGGGACGGGGGTCTCCTCGAGGCCGAGCACACTGCCGTAGAATTGCCGCGCCTGGTCCGCGCTGCCGTGGGGGCGCGGGATGCTGACGTGCTGTAGGCGCCGCACCATACTCGTATCGCTCATGCTCACCTCCACATATCCTTATATTCATCATCGACGTTTCGGCGTCGATATGACGAGTCCAACCCGTTGGCCTGCCTCTGTGCCTCTGTGCCTCTGTGCCTCTGTGCGTCCATCTTACACGACACGGTACAGCGGACGTTTCATTGTGCCTGGAGGGACGGCGCCTATTCCGCTTCCGCAATTGCTCACCGGAAGCATTGAACCCATACTGTGTATAAGCATACAGGAGATGCGAAAGATGCAGCCGAACGGAAGATGCAACAGATGGACGTATCGCCGCGTTAAAGAGTATAGAATGACAAACACGACGAGCGATACGACTCCATCCAACCTATTCGGTCGGGAGGCGAGCGCGGAGGCCACGGGGAGCCAGGCGCGCGACGCCGCCGATCGGCGCGCGATCACCCGTTGCCTATCGGGCGACCTCGACGCGTTCGCGGAGGTGGTCGCCCGGCACCAGGACCGCCTGATGTGGACCGCCTACCACCTGCTGGGCGACCGCGAGGAGGCGGCCGACGCCGTGCAGGAAACGTTCCTGCGCGCCTACCGCGCGCTCGACGCCTTCGGTGGCGATGGGTACGTCGGGGCCTGGATCGGGCGCATCGCCGTCAATGTCTGTGTGTCGCTCCTGCGCACCCGCACAGTCCGCCCCGTGGCGGAGCGTGGCTCATGGGACTGGGGAACGACCGAGGGGCGCTATGCGCAGGCCGAGCAGGGTATGGTGCTGGCCGCGGCGCTGGCCCAGTTGGCCGTGCAAGACCGCGCCATCCTGTTACTGAGACATGTGCACGGGCTGTCCTCGCTTGAGATCGGGACGGCCGTGGATCTGCCCGCGGCGACGGTGCGTTCGCGTCTGGCCCGCGCGCGGGAGACCCTGCGGGCGCTCCTACCCGACCGCGGCGATTTGTTCGAGGAGGGCCACGATGCGATTGTGGTGAGAAGTATGGACGAGGAGGACCACGACCTATGACGCGCCCGTTGCCACCGCACGATCGGCTGGGCGAGGCCTTCGCGGCCGGAGCCCCCGACGCGCCGCCGCAGATGATGGCGTCCGTCATGGCGACGCTGCGCGCCGAGCGCCTGCGCGGCGTGGCAGCGCGCCTACCTGCCCGGCGACGGTTGTCCCCGCTCTGGCGACGGCTTGTCCTGGCGCTGGCGCTGCTCCTGCCCCTCGGAGGGGCGGTCGGCGCGGCCCAGGCGTCGGCCTCGGCGCTGCCAGGCACGCCGCTCTATAATGTGCGGCTCCTGCGTGAGAACGTTGCCCTTGCGCTCGCTCCAACGGATACCGCGCGGAGCAGCCTGGCGCTGGGCTACTCTCAGGACCGCCTCTCAGCGATGCACCGCATCGTCGTCGGCTACGGCGATCTGAGGGTTGCCAGCTTGTTGCTGGGCGATGCGGTGACGTACAATCGGCAAGCGGCAATGGCCGCTGTCCCCTGGCTGCGCCCAGCGTTCGACGGCCAGATAACGGTGGCCGCGAGCGACTGCGCGCGCCTTTGGCGCGACCCGGCGTGGCAGCGCATGGCGGGAGTGGCGACTAACCGGCGAGCGATGGATGCCGGCCTCGCCACCTTGCGATATGTCACACATGAGAGGAAACCCTAGTGGCGGCCGATGTCCGTCCACGTGTTGGCGCTAGTCCGCCCGATGATGACGCGTCGCGCGGACCGCCTTGATGCCTCCGATCATGGGGATCAAGCCACGTGAAGCGATGAGAGAAGAAAGGGAGAAGCACGATGAGGATGACAACACGGGTGACAACGATTGGTTGTGTGGCCGGTGGGCTGGCTCTGGGTGTGGCACTGCTCAACTCTACGAGCACGGCAGGGGCGGTTGCGCCCCCGGCGGCGCCGACCTGGGTGACGACCACGGGGACGGCGGTCCATCTGACCCTGATCTCTGGCTGGAATAATGCCAACGCCGGATTCAACTACAACGGCGCGGCTCATGGCCAGATGGTGGTCACCGTGCCGCTGGGCGACAAGGTGACGGTCACCTTCAAGAACAACGTGGGCACGCCGCATAACGTCGACATCATCCCCTACACGCAACCCCTCCCAGGCAACGGCCTGGCGCCGGCGTTCGCGGGCGCCAGTTCGCCCCTCCCGCAATTCAAGCCAGGAGCGCCCCCAGCCGGACCGCAAACGTTCTCCTTCGACGCCACGAAGGCCGGGAGATACATGATGGTCTGCGGGGTACCGGGGCATGCCCTGGCCGGCATGTGGGACACCTTCGTGGTGTCGTCCAGCGCCAAGACCGCCTCGGTCGCTTTCACGACGGCCGCCGTCACCAGTGCGCCCGGCGCCACGCCGTCCTCGCCGGCGCACATGCCGACCTGGGCCACGACGACGGGCCAGGTTGTGCATCTGTCCCTGATCTCGGGCTGGAACAACGCGAACGCGGGCTTCAACTTCAACGGCGGCGCCTACGGTC
>JAABUX010009132.1_pt1 | contig 11287 bp, 14 predicted proteins | sample 5561851 | NCBI WGS metagenome assembly JAABUX01 (sample SAMN10711883, study PRJNA513361) | rock metagenome | isolation source: Antarctica rocks | place: Antarctica: Victoria Land, Richard Nunatak red sandstone | collected 2016-01-03 | reverse complement strand
CTGTTCGACGGTTAAATGATCGGCTGCTCGTGTGATGCTGCTCATACATGCTCCTTCTCTTCCTTCTCACAATTCTTAGAGCTAGCCTATCACTTTGTTACATATGATTGCAAATTAGTATGAGAGCGGAACGAAGGCTCCTTTTTGATCGAGATGAGAGAAAAAAGGCTGCTTGTCCCCCATTTTCCAGTACTGGGTTCCAATTTCAGCCTTTTTAGGAACTCCTCAAGGGGTACACTACGCTTTTTGCTTGATAAGAACTGCTACCCTGCCCCTCATGTAGAGTAGACGGCCAGCGCGTTGCCTTACGGCACGTTTCCAACCGTCCCTCCCCAAACCGTGCTTGCGACTTGTCACCGCACACGGCTTTCCAGGTCTGTGCTTCATCTTCCTCGTGGCTCCTGTACCCTCCGGTACACCACGAGTACTTACCTTGCACATAACCCTGCGGCCCTTCCCCCTGTCCTGGGTATTGCCCCAGGCATTTGAGTACTATGACCGCTCCGTCGCCATGAGCGTCTCCGCTTGTAGGCGATCCCGAAGTTCACTCGTTTCCCTGGTTCGCCCGTAGGTCCGTCGTTCGGTGGTTTGCCTGGTCATTCCAGGTCCCTCTGGGGAGAGCATTGACGGTGAGGCTGCCACTCTCATCGTCACCCCAGACAGAGGTAATAGCACCATCATCCTCTGGGCGACGCACTACACCGAGTCACCTGACGTTCGCCCAATGCAGGGCTGACCATAGACGACCTCGCTCGCACAGCATCGAAGGCGCGGGTGCTTCCCTCACTGCGCTTTCATTCCATGCTCCTGTCCCCTTTGGCTTTCGCCTCTAGGGAAGGAAGTGCTTTATTCACCTTTGCTCTCGTGAAGCTGGACTCCTCCAGCAAGGAAAACGAATGCGCATCGGCGCACGTCAGCTTACGTAGCTCTACCCCATTTACCAATTGCTTTACGATGCAATGTACACGATGATGTAGAACCCGTATGCCGCCAGGAGAAGGAGCACTAGTGCCGAGCCAAAGACAAACGGGCTAAACCAGCGGCCCTTGAGAGCGAGCTTCTCCTTGTTGTGCTCGACTGAATCCTCGCGCATATCGAGCGCACTGATCGTGAAGCGCATTCCCGGGGGCATCCACCAGTGGGGTTTGCGTCCTTTCGCTACCCAGCGACGGCAAAAGAACAGCATATTCGCATTCAGGACTGGCTGGGTGATGCGCTTTACAACAAAGCCCGCGATGAGACCAATGAGAAATGCGTCATAGCCGTCTGCATAGAGCTTCTCTGCGAGAGAGGGGTGCGTGCTGAGGTGTGAGTCAAGCCAGCTCGCATGTAGCGTGTCATGGAAGAACGGCAACACCCACAGGAACATTGGGATCGCAATCAACGTCCCCACCAGGAGCACGATGAAGGGAAGCGCGACTTCTTGTGCGGTAGTGACCTGCTTATACCGCGAGGGTATGAGCGGCACGCGCAGAAGGAAGCGGTCGATCGTGCCTGGCTCAGACTCCTCAGTCTTCTTTTCGTACTTCAGAGAAGCGAAGCCAATCTGCTGGTAGAGCAGTAATGCCATGAGACCTTCGATGAAGGGGCGCACGACGTGACGGACGTCGTCCCACTGCTTGATCGACAGCCACTCAACGACGCCACCATGGGAGATATCACGGCTCAGCAGGTGATCCCAGGTGTACTTGACATTCCAGAGATGCACGTCAAGATGCTGGCTCATGATCGTGGTGACGACATGCTGGCCAGAGAGCCACTGCGTCAGGATGAAGTAGAGGGCGATCATCGACAGCTTACCGATATGCCCGAAAAACAGGCCATAGAGCTGGCCCTGGGTGAAAGTGAGGAGCGTGTCCCTCCGCTTGAGTTGAGGACGCTCGGCGTGGTCTTCCATTGCAGGAGCACTCATGTTGCAGCCTCCATACACTTGGTAGCCCCCTGCTCATAGCGAGCCTTGAAGGGCCGACTGGTGAACATCAATTTGTAAATGCACTTCTTAGACACTGTGGTTGCCTCATCGAGGAACTGCTGCATGGAGCCGAGACACTGCACGTGGTTGCTGGTCAATGGCACTCCTGGACCCAGAACCCTGTCCCGTTTGTCCCCTCTCATGCTCAGAAGCCCTTTCCCTGCTGCTTCCTGGACCTCTTCTCCCAGATGGGCTACAGACGCTCTGTCCTCTGCTTCACTGAGGCTCTGTCGTTGGTCTTTCGGTTCCATGGCTTTGTCCTCCTCTTCTGCGAGTGCTCCACGTGCCTGGGAGACCTGTGCCGTCAAGCACGTTGCACACTTTGAGAGAAGCTTCCCGCTGTACGTGATTGCTCTTTCATCAACGTGATCGTGTGAACAGTCAGTCAAGAGCAGTTTCCAACACATTCCAAAACCAATTCCACTGTATTCAGGTACGCGCGGCAAAGCCAGCGAGTTTCATCAATCCCATGTCCCTGTTTCAGCAGAAGAGACCCCGTGGAGCACGGGACGAGTCCACTGCTTCACGAGGATTCCCACCAGTGGCACTGATGCGCCGCCCTTTCACCTCAAAATCTGATCACATTTGTGGTCTTACACACGTGAGGTGAAAGCCCTTCTGTAAGATGTGGGAAATGTTTCGGTTTGCGCTCAAAGAGAAGGCGATTTCTATGAGATAAACTCATCATTCACCTAACGTGTGTAAGACTCAAGTATTGCAACAAACAACAGTATCCAAGTTCTATGGATGCAATGCTCTGAAAACTCTCCCCTGTGCTTTCTGCCCATGTCCTATTTATGGCCGTATCTCGGTCCTGGGCCCATAGCATTTGGGGATACACCTATGCCGAGCTGTCCATTGACTTGAGGTCTATTTGACCTGCACTCAGCATGGATACCGCTCAATAGTTCTCAGTTGAGTCACGTTTTCTTTCTGAAAAACGTATTACTTGGGTACACCACCATATGAGTGTGACGCAATTTCAGTCAAGGAGTAGACGTATGTGGCCTTTTGATCCAAACAAGCAACAGATGTATCAACAGTATGCTCAGGCATCCAACACCGGGGACTATAGCGGTATTGATCCCAACGAGGCACAGGGACAACTCCAGCAATTTGTCCAGAATGCACCCCCCGATGAGCAACAGCAGGTGTTTCAGCAGCACTTTTCCCAGATGCCCCCTGAGCAACGAGCACAACTCGCTCAGCAATTCCCACCTGAGTATGGAGTGTATCCCAATGATCCAGCGTCGATGGCTCAGGGGATGGCTCGGGCAAGTCGGGAGAAGCCGGACGTGGCACAAGGTATTATGGCGCATCCCGTGATGTTGGCAGGAGGTGTTGCACTGGCTGCTCTGGTGGCGAAGCACATGCTTGACACTCGCCAACAATAGAGGACTCGAAAGCCACCGGCTCTTGGCAAAGCACCTCTTCCAATTTTCTGTTTCAACCATGGTCTCCCCTTTTTTTAGAGGGAGAGTCGTTCCTGGCGACGAGAGTATTCTGGAAGAAGAGAAGATGCATGCGAAGAGGAGCTCCTAAGAGGACCAACGGTATAGGAAGAACAAGCCAAGCAGACGTTTGGGTGTGTTGACACAAAAGTTCTCCTGGAGAGATGCAGTCGTTTCATCAAGCGACGAGGTGGAGTATGACACCAGCAAAAATGATGCTGCCGATAGGAGCGGCCGTCCGCAACCCAGGGACAGATCACTACGTCGTCGAGGCAGTCCTTGGCACAGGGGAGAGCGGAGCCGTCTATCTGGTCAGGCGGAAACGTGAACCGCAGACGCGCTTTGCGCTCAAAGAACGTATTACTCCTATCCGACAGGAGCGCGAGCGTTTTCTCTTTGAGGGCCACCTCCTCAAACACCTGCATCATCCAGCGTTGCCTCGTGTCTCCCACATTTTTGAACAGGACTCCCTCAAGCGCAGCTATTTGCTCATAGACTACATTGCAGGGCAGGATTTGGAAGTGCTGCGCCAAAGGCAACCAGAGCAACGCGTGCCTTTGGTGCTTGCTTGCACGCTCTTGGCCCCTATCGCTGATGCGCTTATGTACCTGCATCGGCACGATCCACCCATTCTACACCGCGATATCAAGCCGAGCAATATCATTGTCGCACTCGGGACTCAAGACACGGTCCTCGTCGATTTCGGTGCCGCCAAGCACTATATTGTCGGAACCCCAACCGTTGTGTTTCAAGGGTTCTCACGCTATGCAGCTCCTGAACAGTACACAGGTGGAACGAGTCCGCAGACTGATGTGTATGGACTCGCCGCCACGCTCTATACGCTGTTGACAGGTACTCCTCCTCCCAGCGCGATCTCTCGAACCATGAGTGCTGGGAGCGATCCGCTCAAGGCTGTCATTGAACGTACTCCCACCGTGCCTATTGCGGTCTCTCAAGCGATTGAACGCGCTTTATCCTTAAACAGCGAGGATCGCTTTGCCACGATTGAGGCATTTTGGCACGAGATCACGACGGAAGCAGTCCTGCCGTCCGAACACCCACCTCTCCAGCTTTCCACTGCCAGCTCTGCTCACACCAAGCAGGAACGAGCAGATGCGATGCCCTCCTTCAGGTCACATCGGCCTCTCGTTCCACGGCTGTGGAGACATGGCCTCTTCCTGCTCGGTGTCCTCGTGCTTCTGCTCCTGCTCCTTCTGGGTTTGATAATCGTGTTACGAGCTGGAGTTGTGCGCTACTGACCACACGTGTACAGGAACACTTCCAGAAGTGGTCATTTCCAGAAGGCAGTGTGCTTTGTCAGGAACGGTAGCCCACTTTTTATCGTGTCCTCTCAATTGAAACTCCTCCCAGCAGGAATAGCCACCAGGTCGTCAAGAACTATGGCATCACTGGCGAGCTTTTGTGTGAGAAAGGTTAGCCCTTCAGCCATAGCTTCTGCGAGTGTCGGCGACGAGCCAGAGGTATCCAGGCATTGCCAGATAGAGCCGTCTGGTCGCGGTGTGATGCAGACCGCGATAGGCAGATGACGCAATGCCTGGAGAACATCGTGTTCTATCAATATGCTACACTCCACATGTGAGCGAGGGTTATGGCGCGTCAGCTTGTCGGAGTGCTGCGCCGTAACCCGGACTACGCGGCTTCTTGCTATGTACCTGCAAGTCAGGAACGAAAGGAAGCCTTTTGCTCATGAAAGCGGTTTAACGTGCTTCGGCCTGTTCTTATGCCGTTACTCCACTTCCTCTTTTGGGTGATGTTCTTCTACCATTTCGACATCTGCTGGATCAGCCCAGACCGTTGTGGTTCCTGTCCTGGGCGTTCCACTCCTGATCTCGATCTTTTCTGTACCGTCGCTGTATTTCAAGCTCGCGGTGATTTTCTCGCGCACAACTGCGCCACTTTCCGCGACCGTGATGGCACACTTTTTGAGCGGAGCGTCGCCTTTTCGTACCCAGGTGGGTGTCTCGGCAAGATGTCCAGGATGCTCCTGTTTCCTCTGCTCTTGGGTGGCCTCAATCAAGGTATCGTTGTACTGGTTCAACAGGTCGTGTAGCTGCTCCGTTGCGATGCCGAGCCATGTTCGTGCGGTATTGAGATTGTTCAACGCCTGAAGGTACTGCTCGTACTCGGTGCCTGGCTCTGGACGTTTGGAGAGGTCAAAATTAGATGGGTCAAGTGCTGCTAGCATTTCCAGCGCAAGCGATGCACTGTTGACCTATTCGGTGAGTCGCTGCTTCATCTCTTTGGGTCGTCTGTGATCATTCAGTGGCTCTTTTTCTTACAGTGCTTGCTGCTTTAAGGACGGCGAGACTTTCCTTTGCCACGCTCTATCTGGACTCTGAACCAATTTTCGACCTGTTCCCATTCCTCTTCGAGCAAATCCTCAATGCGTCCTTTTTCAAAAACGGTTTTCAAGTCATCATAAATAGTAGGATAGGGTTTTCCCGTTGCGAGATGTAGTTGCTTGGCAAGGGTCTTGACCTTTTGATGGTGTTCAGGGGTGATGGTCTCTGGCCCTAACCGTTCAATAATTTCCGGTAAGAGTCTACTGATGGCCTCATTGCTCTCTATGCGTGCCTCCATTTGCCCACGCCATTCGTCCACTTGGCCGCGCCACCGCTGCGCGTACTGGTCAGCCTTCCATCTTGCCCATAGTGCGAGATTTTCGTAGTAGGTTGCCCGTTCCTCATCGGTTGCTTCTGACTCTGGTTCTTGCGGTTGCATTGGTTCTGCTGGAACAATTGTAGCTCCACTTGGTGCTGGCAATACTGAACGTCGTCTCACAAAGTGTTCATAGAGGACATCTTTTGCCTCTTCTTGATAGGCGATGATAAGTGTTCTAATATGCTCATCCTCTGCTGGTTTCTCGCTTTTTACCTCGTTCGGATTGATTCCTAACACCCAAGGCGAAAAGCCACGGAGTGTAATTGCTGGCATTGTTTGGCGTCCACCTGTCGTCTGAATCCTCACTCTCACAAGTTCGCTATTAGTCGTACTAGTACGTTGTATACGCCTTACTTGTGCCTGGGAGTCCACATGCAGACTTTTGCATACCCAGCGTAACACAACTGCGATACGTTCGTCAGGAAGTTTGACAGCTATAATCTGTTCACCATGGAATGATATAGACTCTTGTTCGAGTGGTTCTAATGCCTGCGGCTGCTGCTCACTGTTCTTGATGTCTTCAGTCATGCTATGAAACCTCTTTTTCATCTTCAACTAAAAAAGGTAAAGGAGACCTCGTAGGTTTTGCGTCTCCTTTGCCTCCTTGCCGATATGAAAAACGAAGGATAAGTCCTTCCTGCTTTAGTCTTTCTAGTTCATGTAACAACGTTTCCTCATCGGGGAAGTCAGGAAGAACGAGTAGAAGAGATTTGTTATGCATCTCTTGTTTACTTAGTCCTCGACGTATCTGATTACTACGATGTAGATATTTGTGTTGACGTTTTTCGTGGCAAAGGCGACATAAGCGAACACCGCTTATCATGATGGTGTTTTCTTCAGTGCGAGGATGTTCTTCTTGAAAACAGCTTATTCCTCTTGTGCGTACATTGTTCTCTTTTACTGTGATCGCTTCCAAATGTTCTGGGTTGACACAACTACGATTTGTGCAAAGATGATCTATGACAAGTCCTTCTGGTATAGGACCTTTAAAGGTTTCGTGTGCCCATCGATGAACATGTATAACTTTCCCATTCACTTTGAATGCAGCATAGCCTTGGGCATTCAGTCTAGCTTGCCAGAACCAGCAGCCACTTTCATGCTTTATAATTCGCTCATGGAATCTTAAAACAGGGTCACGATTTCTTGACCAGTTCATCGTTTTGCTCTTTCTCCTGGCTTTCAAGGTAGCGTTGAATTGCCCAGACCAGTTCACTATTGAATGATCTGCGATGTTTTTGAGCAGAGTGTCGTAGTTGCTCATCGATATCGGCTGGAAGATAAACTGTTTTCTTTTTGATGATAGGTGTTTCTTCTTTCATACCATCATTATACCATCATTATACCATCATTATACCATCGCTTTACATGTATTACAACGGGTAGCTAAATTGGCTACCCCTTTGCCTGCAGGAGTAGCCATGAGTATCTTTTTCGTAAAGGTTGGAATCTTCTTACAATGCTACAGTAAGTATTATTTCCATTCTTTGCATAGAACAGAAGCAAGGGTATAGTCACCTTGTATCTATGCAGCTATGATTTAAGCTATAAGGAGAAGTGTATAATGGCCCTAGAAATCTGAACATGAAAGAAGGCCGCCGTAAGATATACTGAAGACATGATGAGAAAACACTATACAGCCGCTTTCAAGGCCAAAGTCGTCCAGGAACTTTTGAAAGAAGAGAAAACCTTCGCACAACTTGCCGCTGAGTACGAAGTGCATCCAACTCAGTTGAAGGAGTGGCGAGCACGAGCGGTAGAAGGTCTCCCAAGTCTCTTTGAAAAACATGATGGGGTAGCAGAGTTACAAGCGACTCATGAAGAGCAAGTGACGGAACTCTATGCTGAAATTGGGAAACTGACTACCCAAGTTACCTGGCTGAAAAAAAAGTTACACCTCTGAGCAGAGAGGAACGGGTTGGTTTGATCGAACGAGCAGACAGTGACCTGCCGCTTACTTTGCAGACGGAATTACTGAGTCTGAACCGGTCAAGTTTGTATTACCAGCCACGTCCTCCTCGTGCGGAGGAAGTGTTGCTCACGCATCGGATTGATGAGGTCTATACGCAATCACCTTTTTATGGTGCTCGGAAAATTGCAGCACAGTTACAGCGAGAGGGCATGGGCATCAATCGCAAAACAGTGGGTCGATACATGCAGGAAATGGGCATTGCGGCGATCTATCCTGGACCTAATTTGAGCAAACGCAATCACAAGGAAGGAGTCTATCCCTACTTATTACGTCATATCAGTAGTGCATACCCTAATCATGTTTGGGGGATTGATATCACGTATATCCGCTTGTCAGGCGGCTGGATGTACCTCGTTGCGATTCTGGATTGGTACTCACGCTATGTGATAAGTTGGGAACTCGATCAGACGCTGGAACTGCCTTTTGTCTTGTCTACGGTCGAGTGCGCCTTAGAAAAAGCGGTTCCGGTCATCTGGAACAGTGATCAAGGAAGCCATTTTACCAGTCCACAGTATCTGTCTTTGTTGCAAACCGCCAAGGTCCAGATCAGTATGGATGGCAAAGGAAGAGCCTTAGACAATATTTTTACGGAACGGTTGTGGCGCACCGTGAAGTACGAGGAGGTGTATCTTCATGATTACCTCTCGCCGCGAGAGGCACGTCAAGCATTAACGCGGTATTTTACCTTTTATAATCAAGAACGCCTTCACCAAGCCCTTGAGTATCGAACACCTTGACCTTGACCCGCTTTTGGGGAGTAGGAGAAGAGAAATTGGGTACACTAGAATCAGGAGGATTCCATGGGCAAATCTCAACCAACCTACACCAAAGAATTCAAGCAACAAGCCGTTCAATTGTTTGAAAGCAGCGGGAAAAACAAAACACAAATCGCCAGAGATCTCGGCATTTCTGATAGTGCGTTAAGTAAATGGTGCAAAGAATTTGGAATCAATGGCGAAGAAGCTTTTCCAGGGAAAGGCCATCAAAGCACAATGGAAGAAGAAATCAAACACTTACGCCGTGAAAATGAGATACTGCGCCAAGAAAGGGAAATCCTAAAAAAAGCCATGAGCATCTTCACGCAACCCCAGCGGTAAAATTTGCGTTTATTCATGCTTATCGCTCTCTTTTTCCAATTACGCGCATGTGTGGAGTGCTTGAGGTTTCTGAGAATGGATACTTCAACTGGCGGAAAAGAGGAGTTTGTCAGCGAAAGCAGGATGATCTCTATCTAACCGAGCGTATTGAAGATGCGTTTCATGACAATAGGGGTGTCTATGGGAGTCCTCGCATTCATGCAGAACTCAAAGAACAAGGCATTCAGTGTGGAAGAAAGCGTATCGTCCGGCTCATGCAGGAACAGCACATCATGGCGAAAAGAAAGAGGCATATAGCACGAAAAACAGACAGCACTCATCCATTTCCATTGGCTCCTAACATTCTCAAGCGGGATTTTACGGCAGATGCTCCCAATCAAAAATGGATGACCGATATGACGTTTATTGCGACCTCTGAAGGATGGCTCTACTTGGCAGGCGTGATTGATGCCTACTCACGTAAGCTGATTGGATGGGCGATGGGAAAGGAGCATGATGCACTGTTGGTGAAGCAAGCCCTTCAGATGGCACTGGTCCAACGCGATCCTGGAACAGACTTGATCCATCATTCTGACCGAGGGAGCGAATACGCAAGCCAGAGCTATCAAGAAATGCTACATCAGCGAGGAATCCAGGTGAGCATGAGTAGAAAGGGTGATTGTTATGATAACGCTATGATCGAGAGTTTTTGGGGAACACTCAAAGAAGAAGGGATTGGTCAAACCATCTATCAAACACGAGAAGAAGCAAAAACAGCAGTGTTTGACTATATTGAAGTGTTTTACAATCGAAAAAGGAAGCATTCTTCTCTTGGATATCTCAGCCCAGTTGAGTATGAAAAGCAGGAAAAAGAGAAAAACACTTGACAAAAGAGGTTTGTCTGGTACAATCTACTTATATCATCTATTTTCTCTTTTTCATCATTTGTATGCATCTCCATTGACTCAACTTCCACGTTTGAGTCCTCCCCAAAAGCGGGTCAACCTCACCTGCCGAAGTGTATTTCCACCAGGCATGAGCAAAGGACATTGAGAACACAGGAGTTGAAAAGGAGAAAAGTAGCTCTTAGGGATGCCTACTTTTGTGTCTTGACAGGACGGGCCACCATATTCCGTCAGTTGCTCTTCATGAGTCGCTTGGAGCTCGGCTGTACTATTCTGTTTTTCAAAGAGACTTGGCAACCCTTCGACTGCTCGTGCTCGCCACTCCTTCAATTGGGTGGGATGAACTTCATAGTCGGCGGCAAGTTGTGCAAAGGTTTTCTCTTCTTTGAGAAGTTCCTGCACCACTTTGGCCTTGAACGCGGCTGTGTAGTGTTTTCTCATCATGCTTTGAGTATATCTTATCAACGCCTTCTTCCGTGTTCAGATTTCTAGGGCCATTATACAGTTACATCGGTCAAATTTTGTTGCATATAAATACGCTTGCTCGATTGGGGTATATCCTTTTTCTCTTCCGCTTTGTTTCTTATCAAGCAAAGTTTTTGCATCCTTCAACTCAATAACTGCTTTGGTTATCTTTTCTCCTCTTGTAAAAAAGCCTAATGAGCCATCAGGTACTTGAGCGTCTACCTCTGATTTTGGGTGTTGGATAAGGTTCCATTCGTCCTTACCTGCAACAGGAGAAGAATATCCTAATACCTCTTCAAAAAATTTGGTGAGAAAAAATCCTTGTACGGCTATTTCTTTTGTGCTGGATAAGTCACTATCTTTTAGAGAGTACTGCCAATCAGATATGATTTTTTGTATCTGCTTTGCTTTCTCCTCAGTAGGAAAATTAAATCGTGCAATTCTTTCTCTGCATAATTTTTGATTAAAAAGACTCATTGAATTTTCTCAAGCTCCTCTATACAGTGTTCTTTCCCTAACAAAAGTGAGAGTATAATAACACAAAAAAGCTCTGGTAGCTATTCTAACTGCCAGAGCTTTATACAAATTGGTTATACCTATAACGAAGTAGGGGTAGCAGGCTTATTGCGGCTGTTCTTATCTAGGCTTTATCCATTGGCTAGACAAAACGAGATAGGTAGAGTAGGCTTCTCTCACATCTAACTGAGGAGAAAGAATGAGAGATGCCTAAGCTACCTAAGAGAATTCTACACACCTTGCGATACTTT
>JAABUX010009131.1_pt1 | contig 11288 bp, 10 predicted proteins | sample 5561851 | NCBI WGS metagenome assembly JAABUX01 (sample SAMN10711883, study PRJNA513361) | rock metagenome | isolation source: Antarctica rocks | place: Antarctica: Victoria Land, Richard Nunatak red sandstone | collected 2016-01-03 | reverse complement strand
CGAACCGAACCATGCAAGCCGAAATCTCCAATGACTTCTGGCTTAGATAAGCGGGTCGGGTCACAAGCCGAAATCTCCAATGACTTCTGGCTTAGATAAGCGGGTCGGGTCACAACTCAGAAACTCCAGTTATGAATGGTTGAGAAAAAGGGGGCAGGTCACTTGGCCCCTGAGGACGCTCCGACCCATTTCGATGGGGAATTGTAATAGTACCGACGTGGACGCGCTATTAGAAATGTCTAAATTTGCCGACCATGCGAATGACGAACGATCGGGTCTTCGAAGCTGACAAATCAAATCTGTGGGCAGCCTTCACACAGCAGCTGTTTCACGGCTGAAAAGCCGCAATCAAGTACGCCGCATTCTGCGCTGTTACGATCTAGCACTTGTCCTGATGGACTGGACTTTACCATGCGAGATCTGGAGGGACAGGAGCGGGTGGCCCGTGGAATCGCCACCCATATCATGAAGCAACAAGCCGACGGAAGCTGCCGTCTGAAGATTTCAAATCTCCTCCGGTTTGCCTGAAAGATGGGAACACAAACCTGCAAGGAGGCAGTTATGAAATACGAAGTTCGAGGGCTGTCCCTCAACATGGAAAAGAACGGCTTTGGCGTTTTTGTCCTAGTGGGACCGACCCTTTGCCAGTTGGGCAGGCTCATCAATGGGGATTAGATGACCGCGTCCCTTGACGGTCGCGAACCGCGGGTTGGATGCGAGCCGCGACCATAGTCACACGCGATGCAATACTGGCAACACGCGACGTCCTCTCCTTGAAGTGGTCGATTGATCGTGTTGTGTGGAGCGCGATCAAGCAAGTTATTGCCAATGATTAGTGCAATCGCAACGGCCTTTGCATATCGAATTGCTGGGGTTAGCCACTTTTCCTCGGCGAGTTCGCCCGGACCGAAGGCCAGACCGACGGCGAGTTCTACACCCCGGTCTCCCATCCAGCGTCTGCTCACCGAGGTCATCGAGCCGTACCACGGGCGTCTGCGCATTCAGTGGATGTGGATAGCAAGACGTTGCGTATTGCTGACACCTCCACGAACGAAATCGCTGCTGAGCAGGACCTCAAAGTTGCGCAGCGATCCATCATGGGCGCTTGCAGCATCGATCACCGGTTTCCAGAGGTGTTCGTTAGTGAGGAAGTTCAGAGCCGCGTAGGTGGTGCCCATGGAGGTTCCCTGAACCAGGAGAACGTGGCCATGACCTTGTGAGTTGTCGAGAAAAGCGATCAGCGTCAAGGCTTTGCTACCAAGAGCGTCTCTCCGATACACGTACCTCGTGGGCTCGCCCTGGTTTGGAGTACGATTGGTGACGCTGTAAATGTCGGAGTGAAAGTCCCAACTCACTTTGAAGTCCATTTGCGGCTGATAAAGGGACGCCCAAGGGTTGAAGCTTTCAGTCCCGATCAGGATAAGGTTGTTCTCATGCGTGTCGGCGATCGCGAGATCGCGGGCAAACCGTATCTCGATCCATTTCGGAGCCTGCGTGATGCCCAGCCGCTCAGACACTTGCACAATTTGGGCGACCAAGCGCAAGTCTGCCATGGGCGTTACGGACCGAACGCTGAGGGGAACGTCCGTCGATGATGGTGGTTGGCTAACCGTTATCTCACGCTGGTAGGTCTGATTGGCATACTGGTCCAGCGAGACAGGTCGCTGCTCCCACGCGATGTAGGCGTCCAGGCTTGCGTCCCCCGGCACGATCAGGGTCCGCCGTCCTTCCGTGAAGAGCGCACGCCACAGCGGCATGGGTCCCAAAGGCATTTTGTCGGAAGCGCTTCGATGTGTCGGATAGGCGGCGATTGCGCCCAGAATGACCGCTATAAGCGAGACAAACGCCAGCGATACTCTAGCCCCTAAAGGCCAGTGGCCTTCCAGCTCACGCGCTGCAGCTGAAACACTTAGAGGATGGTCGGTGTCAGGCGAACCAAAGGCAATCGCCTCAGCCGGAACTTCTGAACTGGTGCTTTTGGGTTCTTCACAAGGAGAGAAGTTCGCGACATACCCACCCTTGGGTATGCTGATGCGCACCGGATCGTATTTCCCCTCAGCCAGATAGTAGGCGTCTAACCTTGTACGCAGGTGCCGGGCCGTTCCACGAACGATCGTATCTTCGCCGGAATTGAACCCAGGCGAGCGTTGGAAGACGTGGATGCCTATCTGTTGCTCGGTCAACTCGTCGACACGGCCCAGAAATGAATTCTCGCAGATATAGCTGAGCAGAGAACACAGACGGGGAGATTTGCCGAAGGTCTCGCCGGCGAGGATACGGTCGACCTCTTGCCTGCAGAGAGCAGCTCCAATCTCTACGCGGTGGTCCAGCGTGCTCCTTTCGCTCATATTGCTCTGTTTCGTCACCCGCAGCGTGCCGGAATCCACAAATCATACATGAACCCGGCTTGGGCGCTTCGGGGAGCACCCCCATCTCAAGCCGCAAAGGCACGAAAGACTCCTGTGAATTTGGGATGCGACACGGTGTTATCACCGTGTCGCACCTCGTTTCCCGTGACATCCGTGCCGCACGCCTTCTAGGTTTCACATGCTTGCAGGAATGACCCATTCTCGCCGGCTGTGCTGACGAGTTCAGACGGGTGCAGAGAGTGGCTCTCTCCGAGGGAGGCGACCTGTACCAATTCTTGCGACCAGGGAGACCGTGTGAACCGACGTAGGTTTTTGAGCATTTCGTCCGCAGCTGTTGCCGCAACCCAAGCGAGACCATCCTTTGCGCTGGGGGCGGCCCCTGCCCGGCCGAACTTCCTCTTTCTGATCGCCGACGATTGGATGTACCGCACCATCGGCTCAGTCAACAACCCCGAGGTGTCCACGCCGAACGTTGATCGTCTGGTGCGCTCAGGTTGTCACTTCACTCATTGCTTCCACCAGGGCTCGTGGACCGGCGCAATCTGCGTGGCAAGCCGAACGATGTTAAACACAGGATTGACGACGTTCCACGCAAACCGCTTCGACGCGGCAAACACGGCAAGCTCAAAGCCGGCATGGGGACAGAGCCTCCGGGAAGCAGGATACGACACGTTTATCACTGGCAAGTGGCACTTGGACGCGGTCACGCTGCAGCGGTCCTTTTCCGAGATGGGCCCGGTCGCCCCCGGATTTCTCCCCTCGACTCCGCAGGAGTACAACCGGCCAGCGCCGGGAAACACCTGGAGCCCGACGGATCGATCCCTTAAGGGGCACTGGCTCCACAAGGGCATTTGGCTCAATGACAAGGACGATACAATCCAGCACTCGAGCGAACTGTACGCGGATGCCGCGATTCGCCACCTCACCAGGACTGTGGCCGGTCGGGAATCGCCGTTTTTCATGTACGTGGCTTTTAACGCGCCGCACGATCCCCGCCAAGCGCCTCAGGAGTACATCGATCGCTATCCTGCGGAGAAGATCGCCATTCCACCAAACTACCTGCCCCAGCACCCTTTCGATCAAGGGGAGTACAAGACGCGGGACGAACTGCTGGCACCGTTTCCTCGCACCCAGCATGACGTTCAGGTACATCGGCGGGAGTATTACGCGATTATCTCGCACATGGACGCACAGATCGGGCGAATTCTTGCCGCGCTCGAAGCCTCCGGCAAGGCGGACAACACTTATGTAATCCTGACGGCCGATCATGGGCTGGCGGTGGGCGAGCACGGCTTGATGGGCAAGCAGAATCAGTATGAGTGCTCCATGCGCATGCCACTGATTTTGTCTGGTCCCGGAGTTCGGCCAGGCAGCCGAGTTGACGAGATGGTCTACCAGCACTCGATGTATGCGACGACCTGCGAGCTAGCCGGTGTCCCGGTTCCCTCGCACGTGGAGTTTCCTTCACTTGCGCCGATGCTCAAAACTGAGCGGCCGCAGCCGATCTACGACGCGATGTTCGGCTGGCTGAGCGGATTGCAGCGTTCTATCCGTACCCGGGACCACAAGCTGATGTTCTATCCCAAGATCCAGCGCTTCCAGGTCTTTGATCTGAAGAAGGACCCGTGGGAAATGCATGACCTCGTTGACGATCCAGCCTACGCTCAGGTGAAGTCCGATCTCATCAGACGCCTGAAGCAGATGCAGCACGAACTGGACGATCCCCTGAGCATTGACAAGCCGGAGAGCGGGGCAGCGAGCTGAATTCGATTTCCGAAGAACAAACGCAGCAGGCCGCTGCAGGTTTCCACGCAGCCCATGAAGACACGCATAAAAGTACGGAGGCGGCGCTAAGCCGTAGAATCTTATGAAAAAGAACATTTCTGCAGTTTCTATTCGATTTGTCTTACTCGTCCTAATACCCGTCTTTTTACTGCCGACCCGAGGCGTTGGACAGACAGCAACAGGCGAGTTAAGCATCACGATCACGGACCCATCCGGTGCTGTCCTGAAGGGTGCCGACGTGACGATCACCGGGACCGATACCGGAGCCACGGTTCGCGTCTTGAAGTCCAACGATCGCGGCATCGCCGAGGTACCACTGCTGCAGCCGGGCAGATACAATACGCACGTGGCAGCTCCGGGGTTCAAAACCATCGACCGGAACGGCGTGACGGTGTCGGTCGGCAATATCGTGTCGCTTGACCTCGCACTAACTCTCGGCGAGTCGAGCGACACCGTGACAGTTTCTGGAGATGCACCCCTGATTGAGGACAAATCGGAAACGATCGCGCAGGTCATCAGCAGCAAGGCGTTGACCGACATTCCTCTCAACGGAAGGAACTATCTGACCGCTGCGAACTACATTCCCGGGGTGATTCCAACATCGTCCGGGCGTGACAACTCATTTTCGGCCTACGGGAATACTGGCCTGCAGAATGCGTTCTTGCTAGACGGTTCGAGAAATGTGAACTATCTTCGCGGTCTCGACAATCAGGCACGCGACATGGTTCGGCCGCCGCTCGATTCGATCCGGGAGTTCACGGTGCAAACCAGCAACTTCTCCGCCGAGTACGGCGCCGCAGCCGGCGGTGTGGTGAACGTCGTCACAAAAAGCGGAACCAACAAGCTGCATGGCTCAGCCTACGATTTTCTGCGAAACAGCCGTCTTGATGCCCAGAACTACTTCGCTTCGACCAGGCCGCTCCTAGTGCGTAACCAGTACGGTGGGTCGCTGGGCGGACCAATAAAACTGGAGAAAGCATGGTTTTTTCTGGCCTATGATGGCGTTCATCAGCGCGCCGAAACCCCTGCTACGGCGCTAGTCCCGACCGCGCTCGAACGCACGGGCGACTTTTCTCGCACAACCAACGCATCCGGCGTCGTTGTTCCTATCTACGATCCGTCAACCACGGCGGGTACTGGAACGACGGCAACCCGCACTCAATTTGCAGGAAATATCATCCCAACGCCCAAACTGAACGCAATTGGTCTGGCTTTGGCGCAGCTGTATCCGTTACCCAATACGCCTGCACTTGGAGTCAACGTCTTCAAGCGCAACTCGCCCGAGCGCAACGATAGCAAGAACGGTATCGTGCGCGGAGATGTCCAGATCTCTCAAAAAGATTCGACTTTCGTGCGCTATGCACAGACGACCAGTCCTACAGCGAATGAGTCTGCGCTACCAGCACCTGCAGCAAATCCGGGTGTCGTCACGACAGCTTCCAAAGGTCTGGGCTTGGGCTACACGCGCATTGTGACGAGTTCCACCGTGAATGAGTTTCGCTTTTCATGGACGACTGTAGGGATCGCCTCGGGCGGTACACAGCCGCGAGACGAAATCATCCCAGGTTCGCTCGACTCCAGGGTCACCACGGGAACACCGTCCTTCAATGTTTCCAGTATCGCGGGTCTGGGTGGGCAGGCACCCTGCTGCGGCAACAGCCCTCTGAACAAGACCTCTGGGGTATTCGACTTCGCGGACAATTTCTCCTGGTCCCGCGGCAGTCATCAATTAAAGTTCGGCACCGACATCCTTTGGATACGACCGCGCACATTCGCCACGTTGAACGGCCGCTCCTGTTTTGGGTTCACCGGCGTCTTCACGCAGGACCCAAGGGCTCGTGGTGCGAGTGGAAGCGCAATCGCCGACCTGCTACTTGGAGACGCCAACTCATTGACCACGGGCACGGCGGCTGACAATGAGGAGCGCGGTTTCGCTTATGGCTTCTACGCGGCAGATCAATGGCAACTGACCAGCGCGTTGACCCTGAACTACGGTGTGCGCTACGAACTGACGCCGCCGTTTATCGAGACACAAAACAAGATGGCGAACCTCGTCCTCGATCCAGGACCGCTGTATGGCCAGCTAATCTTTTCCGGCAACCCGGCCAGACCTCGAAGCCTCATCTACACCGACATAAACAATACTGCGCCGCGGCTGGGTTTTGCATACCGAGTGCCCAACGTGAAAGACCTGACGGTCCGGTCGTCCTACGGGATTTTCTACGCCCAGGACGAGGGCACGGGCGTGACCAACCGGCTCACCAGTAATCCTCCGTTCTTCGGGTATGGATCGACGACCATCTCGAGCGACCAGCTCAATCCAGCAAGCGGCTTTATTCTTTCCCCAAATGCCTCAATCGCACGGCCTACGCCTATTCCGGCGTCAAGCTTTACGCTGGTGCCGACCGCCACCGCTGCTCTCGTCAGCTGGGCCGAACACTTCAAAACCTCCTATGTACAGCAGTGGAGCTTGAGCGTACAGAAACAGCTGCCTTGGCAGGTGCTGGCGGAGGTGAACTACGTGGGAAACCACGGTTCTCAACTGCTCGGCGTAGGTCAAGGCAATCAACCCAGGGTGCTGAATTCCACGCCGGTAAACTCGCGCCGACCTCTCGCGGCATTTACCATTGCGCCGGTCAAAACGGTGGGCAATTGGAATTCAAGCCAGTATGAGGGCGTTTCAGCAAAGGTAGAAAAGCGCTTCAACGCGGGCCTGTCATTTCTGAACGCGTTTACCTATGGACACGCGTTCGACCTCCAGAATCCGGCCCTTGACCTCTGCGACACATGCGGAGTGGGTGACACTCTGCAGGACAACTACAATCGTGCAGCGAACTACGCCTCTTCGGATAATGACGTGCGGTTTCGCTATGTGCTCACCGGTATAGTACAGGTGCCTTCGGGCCGGACATTTCTCCCAAGCCAGAAACTTGCAGGCGCAATTCTAGGCGATTGGGCGATTTCTCCGGTGTACCAGTTTCAGACGGGTCTGCCGTTCACGCCAAGTTTGAGCTTTGATGCGGCCAACGCTGGTACACTAACCCGGCCAACGCAGGTCTGCAATGGAAACCTGGGTGGTGCCGGCACGAGACAGCAGTGGTTCAACACGGCCTGCTATGTGAATACTGCCTCCTATACCTTTGGCAACGCAGGGCGGAATATTCTTCGAGCACCAAATCAGAATCAGTTGAACCTGAGTCTTCAACGCAACTTTCCCATCCGAGTGCTAGGTGAGACCAATCTAAATATGCGCCTAGAAGGATTCAACGTATTGAATCACCCACAATTCAACGGACCGGGCAGCACGGTCGGTAATCCGCTATACGGAGTTATCACTTCGGCTGGTGCTCCTCGTCAGGTTCAGATTGCCGCGAGGTTGACCTTCTGACTATGAACCAGCCTGGCAATCCGTGCAGAAGTCCAAGATTTGGAGAAAAGTGTGGCTGTCATTGTTAACGGACAGTTCGTGGAGGACGAGCGGTTCATCAAAGTCTTTCGGCAGCTTGGCGGGTTTGAATTAGACACCACCACCCCAGGTGGTCGTTATCACGCCAATTCGCTCCGCCGCCTATCTGAGCGGCAGGTTGCCGGACAGGTAGCGCTCCTCCAGAAGGCCCGGGGGGCGGGGTTTACTGTGTCGGCAGAGGAGGTGAACGCACGGCGGTCTGGATTGTCGGGGATTTCGAGCGCGTCGGTGTGTGATGCCGCCGTCTTCCGACAACTTGCGGACGAGCTGCTGGTCGAGAGGTATTCCATGTGGCTCAGCCGTCATGAACCCCATCCCTCCCGTGCAGAGGTTGAACGGTATTATGAAGTGCATCACACGGAGTTTTGGCTTCCCGAGCGTGTTCAGGCAAGTCATATCGTATGCAATGTCGAATCACCGGAAGACGAAGACGGAGCTCGTGCCCGGATTGGGCAGGCTGAGCAAGAACTCAGGGCAGGTACCGCATTTAGCAGAGTCGCGAACCGGTACTCAGATTGCGGAGGTACCACCATCCTGGGGTGGGTGACACGAGGAACGATGGTCCCGGAGTTCGAAGAAGTTATCTTCGCTCTACAAAACGGCGCCTACTCGGAGATCTTTCGCACGATCTTCGGCTATCACATCGCCACTGTGCTACAGCGCAAAATAGCGGAGTACTCCTCCTTGGAAAGTATGCGGCCGATGCTATCCCGGCGTTTGTTAGAGGAACGCAGGCGCCACATTACCGACATGGCTATGGAGGAGGCACTTCGGAGCGCTTCCATCGAGGTTGTGTCCTCAAACAGGCCCCTTGTATGAAAGCTACGCCGCCTTCTCCCTGTTGCGTTCCTAGCAAGGAACGGGCATTCCGCCTTGCGGATTCCAGAAATCACTCTGCGCGGCGGGAACGTATCTCCTCAGGAACTACCGAGGGCATGATTCACCTGCATGGGGGCAGGTTCCTGATGGGTACGGATTGTAAGAGCGGATTCCCCGCCGATGGAGAAGGTCCTGTGCGCCGTGTGTTGGTCGATCCATTCCTTATCGATCGCACGCCTGTGACGAACAAGGATTTTGCGCATTTTGTCGCAACAACGAGCTACATTACGGAGGCTGAGCTCTTTGGCTGGTCCTTTGTCTTTGAGGGGGACTTGCCGGAATGCCTCCGTTCGCGCGAAGCGGTGCCGGGCATTGAGTGGTGGAAACGCATTGATGGTGCGTGCTGGAAGCATCCCGAAGGTCCCGAGAGCAGTTGGGCCTGTCGTGCAAATTATCCTGTCGTTCACGTCTCATGGAATGATGCCGCGGCGTTCGCGGCATGGGCAGGAAAGCGGCTTCCAACCGAAGCGGAGTGGGAGTATGCCGCACGCGGCGGCCTGGAACAAAAGCTTTACCCATGGGGAGATGAACTGTTGCCTGGCGGCGCGCATCTTTGCAACATCTGGCAGGGTAGTTTCCCGCACCTGAATACGGCAGAAGATGGATTCCTTGGCACGTGTCCCTCCGATGCCTTTCCGGCTAACGGCTACGGTTTGCTCTCGATGACAGGTAATACATGGGAATGGTGTGCTGACTGGTTCGACGCGGAGTACCATGCTAGCGCCACGCGCATGAACCCCATTGGCCCGCCGACCGGGACAGCCCGCGTGCTTAAAGGAGGCTCGTACTTGTGCCATGAGTCTTATTGCAACCGGTATCGCGTTGCGGCGCGGAGTTCCAATACACCCGACAGTGGAACGAGTAACGTAGGCTTCCGCTGTGTGCGGGATGCAATATGTGACGATCAGTAATGATCGGCCACAATGCATTTACAAACAAAACCCGTGATTCGATCAGACCGAAGTGGACAATTGAGTTTCGCAGAGACAGCGATCGCTTCTTAGGCATCCAGTGTCGGGGTCGTTTAAGGAGGCCATGGTAAAAATGATTGGCGACAAGCGGTCTTTCCACATGAACCAGATTGCTATCAACTTCCTCACCCTTGCTTTGCGCTGGGAGATACGATTGCTCTCCTGCTTCGCAGGGAGAGCACCACAGGAATGCAGTAGCGCGACGCTTCCGTGAGAAGGAAGGAACGGGTTCTAGACCAGCGAACCCGTGGCTTTGCGCTGGGGGACGTGGACTCCCATAACCTCAAACTCAAAGTTACTCGTTCCAAGCGGCACTGGAGGGCTGGTCTGAGTCCCTGGCGCATGAATAGACCCCGTTGGGGCTTCATGTGACGTCAGTCGCGCCGTGCTTCTTCCGGACAGGCGTCCTAAACTCCTGAACAGCAGCTCCGTGCACTATGGAGGCGCGTCAGATAAGCATTCCAAAGGACATGAGCAAGTGCGGCTCGACTTCAGATCCAAGAAGCCTGCTGCCAAGCTTGCCCCGCTCTTCGGCGAAGAGGAGGCATAGAGCGGTTAGAACTGGAGCGTTTCGGCATTCCTGAAGACATGCGTGTTTATGGGACCAAAGCCTCAAGGCCTTGAGCTCATACCGGGTACGGATATAGGTATTCAATCACCTTGGGTAGGTAATCCCTCACGAAGTTCTCCTGGCTTGCCCCCTTAAAAAAATGTGCGGCTTTCTCTTCCAAAACAAGATTCGCGAGTCCATGGAGCGCGGCCAGACCGCAGAGCATGTCAGCAGCGTCGTCAAAACTTTCGGGATCGACCTTGGTCTTGCCGCGATATGCGAGAACCGCTCGCCCTAATCGCATCCCGGGGGTTCTGCTGGCTGCGGCAAGACGAGGATCACTGCGGTCCACTAGATCGTTGCGGAACATCAGGCGGAAATGGCCGGGATAGCGCAGCACGAAGTCAATGAAAGCGAGGCTTACAGCCCGCACATCAGCAACAACATCTTTCGAATGCCCGGCCCTTTCAATGGCTTGATCGGCTCTTTCATAAGCCAGAATGGCAACCTCCGTCAGCAGCCCCCTCGCACTGCCGAAATGATGTGCCGGAGCGGCTGGAGAGACCCCGGCTCGGTTCGCAGCCGTACGAAGAGAAAAGCTCTCAATTCCTCCCTGGCCAATGATTTCGTCGGCGGCCAGGACAAGCGCAGCGCGTAGATCACCGTGGTGATAGGTTGTTCGCTTTTTCGCCATGGTCACGCCTTCTTGACACTGTTTAGATTAGGTGACTACAATCATTCCTAGATTCGTTAGATTGTTCGTGCGGAACAATTGCTCCTCATAACTTTACAGTGTACAGATAAACGCCGGAGGCAGAAAGCCTTCGAGGAGGACATCAAGTGGCTAGCAAAGTATGGTTCATTACTGGAACCTCGCGCGGTATGGGACGCATCTGGGCCGAGGCAGCCCTGAACCGCGGTGACAAGGTGACTGCGACCGCCCGCAAGCTGGACGACATTGCCGATCTGAAGGAGCGATTCGGCGATGCAGTTCTGCCGCTCGAGCTTGACGTGACCAACCGTGAGCAGGTTCCGCAAGTCGTCAACAAGGCGTACGAACATTTTGGTCGGCTGGACGTACTTGTGAACAACGCCGGCAGCAGCCTGATTGCGACCGCTGAAGAAGCGACCGACGAGCAGGTAGAAGCCGTGTTCGATGCAAACTACTTTGGTGTAGTACGCGTGCTCAGAGCAGCTCTCCCTCTACTCAGGAAGCAAGGAAGCGGTCATATCCTCGGCGTGACCAGCAGTCTTGGTCTCACACCGAT
>JAABUX010009129.1_pt1 | contig 11289 bp, 9 predicted proteins | sample 5561851 | NCBI WGS metagenome assembly JAABUX01 (sample SAMN10711883, study PRJNA513361) | rock metagenome | isolation source: Antarctica rocks | place: Antarctica: Victoria Land, Richard Nunatak red sandstone | collected 2016-01-03 | reverse complement strand
GCCTACCACACTGTGCAAGCTTCGGTTTTTCCAAGCATTTTCAGACACATACTTGACGCATAACCGTAATGACAGCACGGGAAGTGCGGGAGAACCAGAGTCGGAGCGCCGTTGACAGCATGCCGGAAGCGTGGATGACGGACCGCAAGGCGCAGGCACACCCGGTGCGCGAGCATCTTGAGGCGCTTGATGCGGCTCTGCCGCCCGAGCCGGACGAGCCTCGCCATGAGGCACCCAAGTATCTGTCGCCCACTGACCCCGCCGCAGCGTGGAGCATCAAGCACGGCGTGGGCGTGTTCGCCTACGAGACCAACCTGCTGGTGGACACGGCGCACGGCATCATCGTCGACGTGGAAGCGACACCGGCGCGGCTCAGCCAGGAGATCGTCGCCGCTAAGGCCATGCTGGCGCGGGCGGCGGGGGTGTTCGGGTTCGCGCCCTCCTGCCTCGGCGCAGACAAGAGCTACGGCACGGGGCCATTCCTGGCCTGGCTGCTGGCCCGCGGCGTGGACCCGCACATCCCGGTGCTGGACCGCACGGCGCAAACGGGCGGCATGTTCACACGCGAGAGCTTCACCTACATCGAAGCCGAGGACGCCTGTCAATACCGGTTGAAATGCTGGTTCTCCCGCACTTCCCGTGCTGTCATTACGGTTATGCGTCAAGTATGTGTCTGAAAATGCTTGGAAAAACCGAAGCTTGCACAGTGTGGTAGGCAGTTCCTGACACGAAGGGTGTAGAGGAGGAAAAACCATAGCAAAATCAACGCTATGTGCCTTGGAAAAGGAAACGACAGCACGGGAAGTGCGGGAGAACCAGAGTCGGAGCGCCGTTGACACCATGTTCTGCAGCGTCGCAACTCGCCACCAATGCCGTGAAGTATGGGGGCACTTTCCATGCCAAGTGGCTCCGTGGACGTGGCCCAGGCCATTGGCCCTGCCTGAAAGAACACACCCCGGGTCGAGATTGCCTACGCGAGCGCGGCGACCCGCCCGCCAGGCGCCCGGAACGGCGGGGGTTCGGCTCGCAACTACTGGAGCAAGGGATACGGTCCCAAGCTAACGGCACGATGCAGCCAGACCTTCAGCCCAGGGGCTGGAATGCCGCATCGGCCTGTCGCACGGAACAAGACCATGGGTTGAAAAGCACTGCTCGCCCCAAACCACATCGGGTGCTGCTCGTCGGGAATGACGAATTGTTTTCATAACGCCATTCGTAAATGCTTGCATTTTTAGATTACTGCTGGTGTTTTCCGAAAATTTGGATTGTGTTGATTCGCGTTTTGACTTTACCGTGATTGCCAAATTGCCTTGTAGGAATGTGAACACTGCAAATGTGCGGGCCATTGTCCCTACAAACACGAGATGGAATGTGCAGGACGACGACCCGGTGCGGTGCAGGATGGCCTGCCAGCACGGTCCTGCTGTTGCGTTTCGGTCGCCTCGGAGGCACCGGCTTTGCACAGCGTCGACTATCAGCCCAACCACTCGCGTGTTCTGGCTTTGGGCTTCTCCGCTCTCGCCTCCTTGTCGGACATGGAAAATGACCTGTTGCGCGGCCTTGCGGAGAAAACGCGCTATCATCCTCCCCACCGGGACCTCTATGCAGCCGAGGTCGCCTCGTTGCCGCCGCGCATGATCGTTGCCGGCTGGGCCGCCCAGTATCGCCAGCTCGCCAGCGGGCAACGGCAGATCGTCAGCTTGCGGTTGCCTGGAGACTTTGTCGCGCCGTGGAGGCCGCTTCGCCTACCTTCGTCCTGCGCCGTCGCGGCGTTGACCGAGCTGGAAACGGTGAACGCTCAGCCGCTCGCGGAGGCCGGGCCAGCCCACCCCGGCCTGGCCCAGGCCGTGCACGTCATGGCGCACCTGGAGGCCATGCTGCTGGGCGACCAAATCATGCGCCTCGGCCGGCAAACCGCAGGCGGACGCTTCGCCCACCTGATGCTGGAACTGCACGAGCGGCTGGGCCGCGTGGGCCTGGCAGAGGACGGCCGCTTTGCCATGCCCCTGACGCAGGAAACGCTGGCCGACGTGCTCGGCTTCAGCGTCGTCCACGTCAACCGCACCATCCAGCAGCTCCGCCGCGACCGCCTGCTGGACGTGCGAAACGGCGTGGTGGTGCTGATGCAACGCGAACAGCTGCAAGAGCTGGCGAACTGGACGCCACCGGCCGGGCTTGCCGCCCTGCCTCGCCACAGTTCTGCAGCGCTGGCGCCACAGCCGGTGGCGCTGGCCTTGTCTCAGCCGTGCTTTTCGGCCCAACTCAACTTCAGAATGACTCCAGAACAGGGATCATACTACGGGACGGACAGGACAGCAGGGTTCGGAGGGCATTAGGCTTCAGTGGCCAGTCGAAGTTGAACTCATCCAGCATATGCCCGCTGCCGACCCTCCACCCGACTTCACCTGGTCCACGATGGTGCCGGAACTCCTCGTGTCCGACCTGGATGCGAGCCTGCGCTTTTGGTGCGGCCTATGCGGCTTCGCCGTGGCCTATGACCGCCCGGAGGACCGCTTCGCCTACCTCGACCGTGCCGGCCGGCAAGTCATGCTGGAGGAGGTCATGGCGCCCGGGTGGCGCTGGGTCACAGCGCCCCTGGAACGGCCGTTCGGGCGAGGGATCAACCTCCAGATCACCGTGAACGACGTGGCGCCCATCCCGGCCAGCCTGGATGCCGCGGGCTGGCCGTTGTTCCTGGAACTGGAAGAAGTCTGGTACCGGGCCGGGGCCAACGAAACCGGCGTGCAGCAGTTCCTGGTTCAGGACCCGAATGGCTACCTCGTCCGTTTCTCCCAAGGTCTCGGCTTACGCGCTCGGCCATGAGGCCCGATTGTCAATCGGCGTTGAAAGTTGGCTCATCCGCAACCTCGGTGCAGCCCATAGCAGCGGTGGGTGCCCAGGGACACATAGTATGAACACCTCGGAGTTCATGCTGTCCCGTGTCCAAGCACCTTCTGCCCCTCGTGCCTGTCGGCCTCGTGGTCGATCAAGTGCTGCCCACCCCTGACCACCTCACCGTCATGTGCCGGTCCCGCATCACGGCCCCTGTCTGCCCCGGCTGCGGTCATCCGTCGTCGCGGCGGCACAGCAGCTATCCCCGTCGGCTGGCGGACCTGCCCTGGCAAGGCCGCCGCGTGCAGATCGAGGTGCAGGTGCGCCGGCTGCGCTGCGGGCGGCCCGGCTGCACGCAGCGCATCTTCGCCGAGCGCCTGCCTGCTGCTGCCGGGCCGTATGCGCAACGGACGGCGCGCCTGGGTAGCCTGCAGCACCACATCGGCCTCGCGCTGGGCGGCAAGGCCGGCGCGCGCCTGGCCGAGCGGATCGGCACGCCTGTGAATGGCGCCACTCTGCTCCGCCTCGTCCGTCGTGGGGCCGCTACGACGCCCGTCGCGGCGCCGCGCGTGCTCGGGGTGGACGACTGGGCCTGGAAACGTTGCCAGCGTTACGGGTCGGAGGAACAACCCGGACCAGCAGCAGTTCCGGCGGTGCAACTTCCTCTTCGGCCTGCGGCATACCCGGCCCGGCGGGTCGCCCGGATGCTCACGGCTGACCTGACGGTGATTGCGGCGCCGGACCGCAGCTATGTCGAGCGGCTGGTCGCGCTGTCGCCGATGCTGGCCACAGTGCGCGACCTCGCCCAGCGCTTTGGTGTTCTTGTACGCGCCCCTGCGGCGGATGCCCTCACCCCCTGGCTGGCCGATGCCGAGAACAGCGAGTTGCGCGGCTTCGCTGCTGGCCTGCGTCAGGACGAGCAGGCCGTGCGTGCAGCCCTGACGCTGCCCTGGAGCAGCGGCCAGGTCGAGGGACAGGTCAACCGCCTCAAATTGGTCAAACGCCAGGGCTACGGGCGAGCAAAGCTCGACCTGCTCAGGGCGCGCCTGGTCCATACTGCATGACAACGATCTGCACCGAGGTTGCGGATGAGCCGAAAGTTGACCCCCTATAAGGGGTTGGTTGAGGATACGCGCGAGAAGCACCCACAAGCCGAAGCGGCGTTCCAGCTCGATGGTGTCCGTAAAAGTCTTCCTTCCTGGACAGCAAAACTTCGCCTGTATCTTATTGAAAAGACACTATTTCCTGTAGGCAATCGGCGGAGCCATTTGTGGACAGCATGGTGAACCTGCTGGCAGCGGAGCTACCGCCGAGCCTTTTTGGTCGATGGCTCCAAATACCGACCCATTGTTTTTACTCGGTTTTTCCTGGATAAATCTTCTTGTGAGTGATTTTCGTCCGTATCCTTAACCTACCCCTATAAGCGTCCAATCTTGACCCCCTTGGCGTGGGTGCGTGGGTGCGTGGGTGCGTGTGTCGGCTGGACGGCCATGGCGCAGCCGGTCGGATGGGTGCCGACCCGCCATCGTCCTGCGTTCTTGCTTCCTGCCCCTTCCATGCCCGTCGTCACCCGCCCACTCATGTGACAGCACAATAATTGATGTATACTCCGTCCACGTGAGAACCCGAAAATCGACTGGCGAGTCGACCCTGATATCAACGGCATTTCGGAGGTGCGAAGTTTCCGGGTTCTCACGTGGACGGAGTATAGTATCGTTATGGTGTTCTGCTGGAAAGTGTTGTTTTGACTTATGTGGCGAGGCGATCTCTAAGCCGCCATAATTCATGGCTCTGAGGCTGACCCGGTTTGGAGCACGCGGTTTTCGCGTGACAGTTGTGCGGGCGTGCGGGTTCGTTGCCATGTCGGGGTGGCATGTTGTCGGCGCGATACGGCGGCTGCGCGTTGCAATCTGCAAATCGCGAGGATCAACCTCGAGTGCTGCTGTTGGATGACTGCGCCTTGCTGCAAAGCGGTACATCCGGCGGCCGCCCACACTGGCCGTGGGGCGGAATAGGGCTTAGCGTCCCCGGCACAATGAACTCGCCTCAGCGAGCACGGACCGAGGAAGCGTTGCCCATGAGCCAGAGCACGCCGGATGCGCGGGACTTCCTCGCCGACACCGGCCTCACCGCCTTTTATCGCGAGATGACGCCTCCCGAACGCAAAACCTTCTGGGCCTGCTTCTCGGGCTGGGTGCTCGATGGCATGGACTTCATGATCTACCCACTGGTGATCGGCTCGATCATCGCGTTGTGGCAGGTGGATCGCGGCACCGCCGGCCTGGCCGTCACAGTCACGCTGCTGTTCTCGGCCGTGGGCGGATGGCTGGCGGGCTACGTCGCCGACCGCATCGGGCGGGTGCGCACGCTGCAGCTCACCATCCTCTGGTTCTCCGCTTTCTCCCTCGTCTGCGCCTTCACGCAGAGCTTCGGGCAGCTGATGGTCTGCCGCGCCCTGCTGGGCCTCGGCTTCGGCGGAGAATGGGCTGCAGGTGCGGTGCTTATCGGCGAGGTGATCCGGCCGCAGTTCCGCGGCCGCGCCGTGGGCTCGGTGCAGTCGGGCTGGGCCCTGGGCTGGGGCAGCGCGGTGCTGATGCAGGCCGCGCTCTTCACCGTCGTGCCGCCCGAGGTCGCGTGGCGCTGGATGTTCGCCATCGGCGCGCTGCCCGCGTTGCTGATCTTCTTCCTGCGCCGCTACGTGGAGGAACCGGAGGTCGCGGTAAAGACCCGCGCCCGCGTGGCCGCCACGGGCGACCGGCCGAGCATCTGGGAGATCTTCGCGCCCGGCCTCCGGCGCACCACGCTGCTGGCCGCGCTGCTCGGCACGGGCGCGCAGGGCGGTTACTACGCCATCAGCACCTGGGTTCCGACCTTCCTGCGCGGTGAGCGCGGGCTGACGGTGATCGGCTCCTCCGGCTACCTCGCCGTGCTGATCTCGGGCAGCTTCGTGGGCTACCTGCTCGGCGCCTGGCTGGCCGATCGGATCGGACGCCGGCCGCTGTTCATCCTCTCGTCGATTGCCGCGATCGTGCTGGTCCTGGTGTATACGACGCTGCCCTTCTCCAACGCCGTGATGCTGTGGCTGGGCTTCCCGCTCGGTGTCGCATCTTCCGCCTATTTCTCCGGCATGGGCGCCTTCTTCACCGAGCTCTTTCCGACGCGGCTGCGCGGCTCCGGCCAGGGCTTCGCCTACAACTTCGGGCGCGGCATCGGGGCGCTCTTCCCGACGCTGGTCGGCTATCTGTCCGGCACCGTGGCGCTGTCCACCGCCATCGCGGTTTTCGCGGTCATCGCCTACGGGCTGCTGCTGTTGGCCGCGCTGCTCCTGCCGGAAACACGCGGGAAGGTGCTGCAGGCTGATGGTTGAGAGCCCCTCCTCTCCCACCGCCACAACGCACCCCGCCTGCCCCAGGCCTGACCCGGCACCACGCGGCCCGACCCGCTTCCGCGTGCCGCCGGGCGCGGTCGATACCCACGCCCACGTCATCGGCTTGCCGCCCGCCTTTCCCTTCGTCGAAGGTCGTTCCTACACGCCGCCGGCCGCGACACCCGAGGCCTATCTCGCGATGCTGGACGCGACCGGCATGACGTACGGCGTGCTGGTGCAGGTCAGCGTGCACGGGACGGACAACCGCCTCATGCTCGACACGTTGCGCGCGACCGGCGGGCGGCTGCGCGGGGTCGGCGTGGTGCCGCCGGACCTGCCGCGGCAGGAGGCGGAGGCGATGCGGCACGCGGGCGTCGTCGGGCTGCGCCTCAACGTGCTTTATGGCGGCGGCCTCGGCTTCGACGCGCTGGACGCCACCGAAGCGCTGTGCCTCGACATGGGTTGGCACCTGCAATTCCTGCTCGACGCTCGCACCTTGCCCGGCGCCCTGGCCACGCGGCTGTTGCGGCTGCGCGTGCCCTTCGTGGTGGACCACATGGGGCACTTTCCCGCCAATGTGGCGGAGCCCGGCTTCCAGACCCTCCTGTCTCTCGTGCGCGACGGCGCCTGGGTGAAGCTGTCCGGCGCTTACCGGCTGGCGCCGGAACCGTGGCAGGCCACGATCCCCCTCGCCCGCGCGCTGCACGAGGCGGCACCGGATCGCTGCGTCTGGGGCTCCGATTGGCCGCACGTCTCGCACTGGGATCGGATGATGAATGTGGGCGAATTGCTGGACCTGCTCGTCGAGTGGGTGCCAGACCCGGTAGCGCGGGATCGTATCCTGGTCAGCAACGCGCACCGGCTCTACGGTTTCGGGAACGCGACCGCCTGAGGACTCTGGCGCTCAAGCTGCGGACAAAACCGCCTGACCTGACGGAGGCAGATGGCAGCTCTGTTGCACGAAGAGGATCAAAGGCCGCGTTAACCTCCCGGGTGGCTTGTGGCCGCTTCCTGGATCGGCCAGCGTGCCGCCTTGTGACCAACTTGGGTCGCCATCGGACCATTTTACGTCCGAGGGCGGCTGGCGAGCTACGAGGCTTGGCTCTCGTCCACTCTCAGGATTTCAACCGCGGGAGGAGAAAGAAGAATGTCGCTGAATGCGCGCATCCAGTCGCCGGTTTCCTTGGTCGATCCCGCACCGCGTTGCCGGAACTGGTCAAGCTGATCGAGACTGGCCAACGCGACCTCAAATTGTAAGGCCGCTCCACCCTGCGCCCGCGTCAGCGGGATCAGCAACCGGGCCGTGAGGCCATCACTGCGCGCCGCTTCGACCTCACGACGCACGAAATCGAGGGCCTTCTGGCGGTTGGCCGGCAGCACATCGTACGAGAAGCGGGCGAGGTACATGGCAGCCTTCCTGATCCGTGGCACCGGAGCAGAGCTCGGGCCGCCGAAGCTGCCGGAACACGCTTTCGGTATTCGCTTGCATGCTGCGGAGCAAAATGAGTGCAGTGCTGCGAAGGACCGCAAAGGGTCGAACCCGGCGACGTGCACGTCGGGTTCTGGCGACGGCCGCTACCCCCTCGGTCTCCCCGTGAACACCTCGGAACGCCGCCTCCCGAAGTCATGCTCCGAGAGGAGCTGCACAACCGCCGCAGCGATCTTTCCTCCTCCCAGTCCCGAGGGCTCGATCGGATTGGCGAAGTCCGCGTCCTCGTCGCAGACGAGCCGCAGATCGAGCACGGGCAGGCCCTGGGCGAATGCGGCCCGGATGATGACGTCGTTGAACAGCGCCAGGCCCGTCACACCCAGCCTTTGGCGCAGCGGGTCCGTGAAGCGCGGGTCGTAGATGGTGCAGAGTGCCGTGGGCAGCCCCCGCCCGAGAACCGCGCCGAGCATGGCGCCATGGTCCTGCCGGAAGCGCTCGCGCACCTCCGCAAGCTTGGCTGCACCCTCGCCCACGCTCCGCGTGGCTTCCCCGAACACGTCTTCCCGCCGGAGCGCGTCGTTGCCCCCGACACTGATCACCAGATGCGTGGCATCGGGCGGAACACGGGCGAGCTGGCTTTGCACATCGCCGGCCACCGCGCCGTCCACCGCCGCCAGCGTCGCCCGCCAAGGATGCGGCAGCTGCCCGCGCAGGTGGGCCAGCACGTCGGGCTGACCACCTACATAGGCCTTGTTGTCGAAGGAGGAGTCGCCGAGCAGCACGACATGCCCGGTTCCACGTGGCAGGTGGGCCTGCGAACGGGCCGGGCCAGCAGCCGCGCCCAGCCCTGCGGCTGCAAGGGCGCCAATTGCGTCCCTACGATGCGCGGTGGAGAAAGTCGAGGTGTACATCGCGTTCCATCCTCATCCAGGGCTGGCGTTTCGGTGTGGCCATTGATGAAGCGCCTGAATGGGCCGTGGCGCGGCCCTTGAGCAAGGGCGCGCAATCAGTTCCCCTCCTACCTCTCGGAATGGCCGAAGAACGAACCGGCTGCTCACAAGCGTCAAGCACAGGATTGCAGACGTTCGTACGGCGAAGTGCTTCCAGACCGATTGCAACCCCGGCTGCAACCAAGGATTACGCTGGCCGGTTTGCATCAGCTGGCGAAAACCAATCCGCACGGGCTTGCTGCGAAGTGAGCTCTCGGTTTCAGCCGCAGGCAGGGGCATGCTCTAACCCAAACGGTGCCGACGTGTCGTTGTCCCCAGTCAACTCACCAGGGGCTGATCCGATGCCGCAAGATGTCAGGGCTATCGCATTTGAGTTTTGCCGAACTGTGCGAGGAGACGTGTCAGGAACGCGTCGCTCAAGGCCGCGCGATAGAGCTTGCCTTTCAGGGACTCTTTTGAACCCTCGAGTTTTGCGAGATTGAGGGCCAGGCGCCGCAGCAGGGCGATGTTCTGTGGTCCGTGGTCTTTGTGGTTGCGGGCCTGGTCCTCGTTCATGGTCACGTCGAGCACCCAATGCAGGCTGTTTTCCACGCCCCAATGCGCACGGGCGACCTCGCCGAACCGTGCGGCAGACAATGTTGTGCTGAGAAGGTAGTAGGCGGTTTCGGTGCTGGTTTGGGTGCCAATCTCGCGGATGCGGACGACCTTGCCGATGGCCTTTAGGCCCGGCCAGGCATGCTGATCCTGCAGCCAGCCGATGTCGCTCGACACCAGGCTGGTGCGGGTCTCAATGCGGCCATGGTCGCCGTCCACCGTGGTGTGCGAGGCTTCGGCCGGACGCGCGGGATCGTCGAGAAAGGTTCGTACGTCGTCGTGCAAGCATCCCTGGTTGCCTTTCAGGGCCAGGACGTACTCGCCGCCCTGGGCCACCACCTTGGCGGCAATGGCGCGCTGGCAGTTGAGGGCATCGGCAGTGACAATGCGCCCCTTGAGCGACAGCAGGTCCAGCAGCTTCGGCACCGCCGTGATCTCGTTGGACTTGCCGTCGACCGCAAGCTGGCCCAGCAACAGCCGCTGGTCCGCCGACCAGGCATGGATCATGTGCAGCGGCGACTTGCCTGCGGCCCGGTCGAAGGAGCGCCGCAGCGTCTTGCCGTCGATCGCCACCACGCCCTGCAAGGTTTCGGCAAAGCGTTGCATGAAACGTGTGAAGCAGGCCTCGAACGGCACCGGGTCGAGAAGCCGGAACACCCGGCTGAAGGTGTCATGGCTCGGGATGCCGTGCCGCAAGCGCAGGAACTGCCGCAGGAACGGCTCCTTGAGTTCGCCGAACAGCGCCATGTCGGAGCAATCCTTGCCGCCGGTCAGAATGGTGCAGAGCGCGATCAACAGCAGTTCATGCAAATCGTGGCGGGCGTTCTCCTGCCGAGGATCAACGACCTCGGCAAAGCAGGCGACGAACTCTTCCATGGCAGGGCCTCAACGCTGAGGCCCCGCTTAGAATCCAGCTACACCTGCTCAGCAACCCTATCCTCAACTGCCATATGCGATAGCCCTGCGCAAGATGTTTTCGTTGCAGCAATTCTAAATGGCCGTGCGGCTGCACGGGTGTCATCGTGCGAGTTGGGCCTCGACATGGGGCGGCGGTTTTGAGTCGATCAGGGTCTGCATGAGCGTCGTCCAGTTGGGGAAGACGAGATAGGCCGTAATGGTCCTGATGTGCTCGAAGAAGCGTGTCCGCGCTCGTTTGGCGGTTCTAGCCGCGGTCCAGAGTGGTTCGAGGCTGTCGCAAATCGTATGGAGTGCGAAGGCGAGCAGGTTCATGGCGGCGAACATCATGGCGAGGTTCTGCTTGCCGTGGCCGAAGTTGTGCTCGAGGTGGTAGCCGTTGGACTTGAGAACGTTGAAGCTTTCGTTCTCGATTTTCCATCTGGCCCTGGCGCAGGCCACGATGTCGGCGACGGTGTCGCGCGTGACGGGCAGCGAGGTCACGAAAGCGCTGCTGTAAGTGACGTGGCCCTGAGCGTCGGTGATGGTGACGCCGATCCAGTTGACGAGCATCGCGTCGTGGGCGTCGCGCAAGGGCGCGCCCTCGAACCAGCGGAAGCGACAGGTCAGGCGTTTGCCGGTGGTCTTCTGCGAGACCGCGTGCTCGTCGAACTCGGCGCCTTGCATGAAGTCATACAGGGCCTTGTGCGACGCGGGCTTGGCCGTGAGGAGGAAATCCCCGCCGGCCGCGGTGATCGCGTCCGCGATCGGCTGGCAGGCGAACAGGTCGTCGCCGAGGTAGACCGGCCGCAGATCCATCAGGCGCTGTGCGTGGACGGCCAGCCAACGTTTGGCGGCGTTGCGTTCGCAATCCTGCTTCTCCGCGCCGTCCTGGGGCGCGATGAACTCCGGCATCAGCGGCAGCGCCATGGCATGGCCGGGAGCCACGACCGTGCCGGCCAGCATGGCATGGTAGTGTTCGGTCTTGCCGTTGGCGCGCCGGCGCGTCAGGCACTGCGGACAGCCGAGCTTCTGCGAGCAGAAGTATTCCGTGCCGTCGAGCGCGATCAGCACACGGCCGCCGAGCCGTTGGAAAGCACGCAGCCCACCGTGCCGGCGCAGCATATCCAGGGTTTGATCGAAGGCGGGCTGCAGGTGCGAGGGATGCACCGGGTCGAGCATGGCGCGGATGTGGTTGTCGGTGGGCACGGCCGTCATGCCGA
>JAABUX010009128.1_pt1 | contig 11289 bp, 8 predicted proteins | sample 5561851 | NCBI WGS metagenome assembly JAABUX01 (sample SAMN10711883, study PRJNA513361) | rock metagenome | isolation source: Antarctica rocks | place: Antarctica: Victoria Land, Richard Nunatak red sandstone | collected 2016-01-03 | reverse complement strand
CAGGGGCGTACCGCGCGAAGATTCGCCTGGGCAGCCCGCTGGCGCCTGCGGTGGCCGTGACCGCAGTGCTCGCGGTCAGGAGCCGGCTGACGGACCGGCTCAGCTGGCGCTGGCTGCTCGTCATCGGCTATCTGGCTGCCGCCGGGTGGGCCCTGTCGCTCGCGCTCGTCGACGGCGGCAACGGGCTCGCCTCCCCGATCACGGCTCCGACGGAGTACCTGCAGGACGTCGCCTCGGTGCACGGCGACCCGCTCGCCTTTCTCGACACGTTCACCCGGCGGGCAGCGCCCGGGCCGGGACAGTTCTCCGTCGCCACCCGCACCCACCCGCCGGCTCCGGTGCTGCTGCTGTGGGTGCTCACCCGGGTGGGCATCACCTCGCCCGAGGCGCTGGGACTGCTCCTCACCCTCGCGGGCTGCCTGCACGTGCCGTTCATCGCCGTGTCCGTCCGGTCGCTGTGCCACGAGGCCGCCGGCCGCGCGCTGCTGCCGCTGCTGGTGCTGGCGCCGTACGCGGTGTGGCTGGCGGTGTCGATGGATGCGGTCACGCTCAGTCTCGGTGCCGGCCTCGTCGCGCTCGGTGTGGTCGGCAGCGAGCCCGGGCGCAGCCGGTGGTGGGCACTCGACGCCGGTCTGGTCCTCGGCGTGGCCGCCATGTTCAACTACGCCGCGGCGTGGCTCGGCTTCACCGTGCTGGCGGTAAACTTCGTCCGGCGGCGTCCTCTGCTGAACGTCATCGCCGCGGTCGGCGCGATGGTGCCACTCGCACTCGCGACCCTGGCCGGCTTCTCGTGGCTCGACGGCCTGGCGGCGGCCCGGGACGACTTCTCGGTCCGCGGCGGGCCGCAGCGGTCCTGGCTGCTCTGGGTGGCCCTGGACCTGCTGCTGCTGCTCATCGCCTGCGGACCAGCAGTCGTGCGCGCGAGCCGACGGCTGCGCACCACGCCCGGCTGGCCCTTCCTCGCCGGGGCCGGGCTCGCCATCGTCTTCGCGCTGGCCAGCGGGCTGTCGCGGGGCGAGGTCGAGCGCTCGTGGCTGGCGTTCTTCCCCTGGCTGCTAGTGGCGGCCGTCGCGCCGCTCCACCGGCCCGCCGGCCCGGGCGAGCCGGAGGCTGCACCGACACCGGTGCTGCTGCTCGGGCTCGGGGCCGCCGGCGCCATCGTCGTGCAGGCGGCATTGAGAACGACCTGGTAGCCCTGGTCAGCCGGCGGCGGCCGCCCGGTAGACGTCGGGCTCGAGGTAGATGACGCGAGCCGACGGCGTGGCGGCGCGCACGCGCTCCTCGGCCGCGTCGATGGTGCGCGCCAGGCCGGCCATGTCACCCGCGTCGATCTCGACCTTCGCCGCCACCAGCAGCTCCTCTGGCCCGAGGTGCAGCGTGCGCAGGTGAATGACCCGGACCACGCCAGGCGTGCCGTCGAGCGAGGCTCGCACGGTCCGGACGTCAGCCGGCGACGCCGCCTCGCCGACGAGCAGGCCCTTGGCCTCGATGCCGACCACCACCGCGACGGCGACGAGCAGCGCGCCGATGCCGGTCGTGGCGATGCCGTCCCACACCGCGTCGCCGGTCACGACCGAGAGCAGCAGACCGACGAGGGCGAGCACCAGGCCGATGAGCGCCGCCACGTCCTCGAGGAGCACGACGGGCAGCTCCGGGATCTTGGTGTGGCGGACGAACCCGTACCAGGACTCGTCGCCCTTGGTGTGCCCGGCCTCCTTCACGGCCGTACGCAGCGAGAACGACTCCAGCCCGATCGCGACGACGAGCACCGCCAGCGCGACGACGGGCTCCTCGACCTTGTGCGGGTGCATCACCTTCTCGACGCCCTCGTACAGCGCGAACAGCCCGCCGATGCTGAACAGCACGATGGCGACCAGGAAGGCGTAGACGAAGCGCTCGCGTCCGTACCCGAAGGGGTGCTCCTCGTCGGCGGCGCGCTTGGCCCGGCGGCCGCCGATCAGCAGCAGGACCTGGTTGCCCGAGTCGGCCGCCGAGTGGATGGCCTCGGCGAGCATCGACGACGAGCCGGTGATGAGGAAGGCGACCAGCTTGGCGACGGCGATGCCGAGGTTGGCAGCCAGGGCCGCGAGGACCGCCCTGGTCCCGCCCTCGGAGGAGCTCACGGGCGCAGCCTGGTCACGCGAGGGCCACCAGGTCGGCGAGGTCGTCGGACCAGGTGTCCTCGGTGCCGTCGGGCAGCAGGAGCACCTTGTCCGGCGACAGGGCCGTGACCGCGCCCTCGTCGTGCGTCACGAGCACGACCGCGCCGCGGTAGCTCGCGAGGGCCCGCAGCACCTCGTCGCGCGAGGCTGGGTCGAGGTTGTTGGTGGGCTCGTCGAGCAGCAGCACGTTGGCCGCGCTGCACACCAGGGCCGCGAGCGCGAGGCGCGTCTTCTCCCCGCCGGACAGCGTACCGGCCTGCTGGTCGACCACGTCGCCGGAGAACAGGAACGCGCCGAGGGTGCGGCGCAGCTCGGGCAGGCCGGTGTCGGGCGCTGCCGAGCGCAGGTTCTCCAGCACCGAGCGCGACGGGTCGAGCGTCTCGTGCTCCTGCGCGTAGTAGCCCAGGCGCAGCCCGTGCCCCGGCTGGACGTCGCCGGTGTCGGGTCGCTCGACGCCGGCGAGCACCCGCAGCAGCGTGGTCTTGCCCGCGCCGTTGAGCCCTAGCACGACGACCCGTGCCCCCCGGTCGATCGCGAGGTCGACGTCGGTGAACACCTCGAGGCTGCCGTAGGACTTCGACAGCCCCTCGGCGGTCAGCGGCAGCCGGCCGCAGGGCGCCGGGTCGGGGAAGCGCAGCTTGGCGACCTTGTCGGCCACCCGCGTGTCTTCCAGCCCGCTGGCCAGCCGGTCGGCGCGTTTGAGCATCGACTGGGCGGCGCGTGCCTTGGTCGCCTTGGCCCGCATCCGGTCGGCCTGGGCGGTGAGGGTCGCGATCTTCTTCTCGGCGTTGGCCCGCTCCCGGCGGCGGCGCCGCTCATCGACCTCGCGCTGGCCGAGGTAAGCCTTCCAGCCGACGTTGTAGACGTCGAGCGCGGTGCGGGTGGCATCGAGATGGAACACCTTGGTCACGACGTGCTCCAGCAGCTCGACGTCGTGGCTGATCACCACAAGCCCGCCACTGTGCGAGCGCAAGAAGTCGCGCAACCAGGTGATGGAGTCGGCGTCGAGGTGGTTGGTCGGCTCGTCCAGCAGGAGAGTGTCGGCGCCGGAGAACAGGATGCGGGCCAGTTCCACCCGCCGCCGTTGACCGCCGGACAGCGTACCCAGCGGCTGGCCCAGCACCCGGTCCGGCAGGCCGAGTGAGGAGCAGATGCGCGCCGCCTCCGCTTCGGCGGCATACCCGCCGAGGCCGCTGAACTCGTCCTCCAGCCGGCCGTAGCGGCGCACCATCGCGTCGTCGCCGGGGTGCTCGGCGAGCGAGGCGGCGAGGGCCCCCATGTCGACGAGCAGGCGGTCGAGCCCGCGGGCGGACAACACGCGGTCGCTGGCGGTCTGCTCGAGGTCGCCGGTGCGCGGGTCCTGCGGCAGGTAGCCGACCTGGCCGCCGACGGTCACCGTGCCGCCGTGCGGCTGCGTCTCCCCGGCGAGCACCCGCAGCGTCGTCGTCTTGCCGGCGCCGTTGCGCCCGACGAGGCCGACGCGGTCGCCGGGACCGATCCGGAACGACGCGCCGTCGAGCAGCAGCCGGGAGCCGGCCCGCAGCTCCAGGCCGGTTGCGGTAATCACAGGTGGTCCTTCGGGAGTCGGGCATGCTCGTGAGCGGCGGCAGTGCTCGTGATCCGGGACGTGCTCGTCCAGGCTCGTACGAGCGTGGCCAGGTGCGGCATGGGCGGCAGCACTGGCGCGGTATAATCCATGGTACGGGCGCCTGCCTGGCGTACCGTTGGATCACGTGACCCTGACCGCTGCTCCGCCGCTGGCGGGGGACGCCGCAGCGGGTCCAGCGGCTGGCGGGCTGCTCTCGCCGCGCTACCGCTGGGCCAGCATCGGCGTGGTCCTTGTGATCACCCTCGCTGCGCTCGAGGGCATGTCGGTCGCCACCGTGATGCCGACTGCCGCGCGCGAGCTCGACGGCCTCGGCCTCTACGCCTGGGGCTTCACCGCCTTCCTCGTCGCCTCGCTCGTCGGCACCGTTGACGCCGGCGCGCGCTGCGACCGCGGACGCGTGGTGCGCGCGTTCCTGCTCGGCCTCGGCGCCTTTGCCGCCGGATGCGTCGTGGCGGGGAGCGCGCCGACGATGCCCGTGTTCATCCTCGGGCGGGCGATCCAGGGGTACGGCGCGGGCGCCCTGATCGTCGTCGTCTATGTGCTGACCGCACGCCGGTTCCGGGAGGACCAGCGCCCGGCCGTACTCGGCCTGCTGGCGGCCGCGTGGGTCATCCCGGCGCTCGTCGGACCGACAGTGGCGGGTGCCAGTGGCGGGTGCGGTGACGCAGACCGTCGGATGGCGCTGGGTGTTCATCGGCCTGCTGCCGTTCGTGCTGCTGGTGCTGGTGCTCCTGGTGCCGACGCTGCGCACGCTGCCCGGCCTGGACGCTGCTCCCCGCAGGGGGCCCGCGCTGCTGGGCAACGCCGTCCTGCTCGCCGTGGGCGTCGCCATCGTGCAGGCCGGCGCCACCTGGTCGTCGTGGTACGGCGTCGCCGCGATGCTCGCCGGGCTCGCCGTGATGGCCCTCCCGCTGCGCCGGCTGCTTCCCGCGGGTGCGTTGCGGCTCTCGGCCGGCCTCGGCGCGACCATCTCCGCGCGTGGCCTGCTGGCCGGCTCGTTCCTCGGCGCCGAGGCGTACCTGCCGCTGACCCTGACCGCGGTCCACCACCAGTCGCCCGCGCGCTCCGGCCTCCCGCTGACGTTCGCGGCCCTCAGCTGGGCCAGCGCGTCGTGGCTGCAGGGGCGCCGGTGGCAGTCCGTCAGCCGCGGCCGGCTGACCGCCATCGGCTTCACGATTCTCGCCGCCGGCCTCGCCATCCTCGCGCTCGTCGCGCTGGCGTCGGTGCCGGTGTGGGTCGCCGTCCTCGCCTGGCTCGTGGCAGGCGCGGGGATGGGCCTCGCGATGCCGTCGATCTCCGTGGCGACGATGGCCGCGTCGAGCGAGGACGAGCAGGGCGAGAACTCCGCTGCGCTGCAGGTGTCCGACTCGGCGGGCAGCGTCGTCACCATCGCGGTCGGTGGCGCGCTGGTCGCAGCGGCGACCAACGCCGGGCACGGCATCGGACCGGCGGTGCTCACCGTCGACGTGCTGATGGCCGCCCTCGCGCTGGTCGGACTGCTGGCGGCACGGCGGATGCGCGCCTGACCCGCTGCTTGCCGAGGGGCTCAGACCTGCGACAGCAGGTGGTCGCGGCGGCGCTCGAGGACCTCGACGGTGGCCGTCGCCGACCCCGGGCCCGGCACCGCGGCGCGCAGCCGGGCGTGGACCATCGCGTGCGGCGTCCCGGTGCGGGCGGCCACCCGCCCGACCAGAGCACTCACTTCGCGCCGCAGCGCCGCAGCCCGCCACGCGGCGCCGGCCGTCTCGGGCTCGGGCTCGGGCTCGGCGCCCGCACCGCCCGGCCGGTCAAGTGACGGCAGCTGCGGAACACCCGAGACGGCCCGGCGCCGGATCTCGCCGTCGCGCCGGGCTAGCAGCGTAGCGGTCTGCTCGGGCGAGAGCAGCCCGGGCAGCCCCAGCAGCCCGAGCTCCTCGTCCCCGATGGTCTCGTCGGACGGGCTCACCTGCGGCTGGTCCGCCAGCACGGCGCGCCCCTCGTGCAGCACGTGGGCGAACTCTGCCTGAGCCTCCAGCGCCTCGAAGCCGCCGAGCCCGCTCGGAGCACGCTCGGCCGGTGGCAGCGGGTCGAGTCCCTCGTCGTCACCCGAGGGCACGGTGATGACGTGGTTGCGTTCCTGCTCCAGCTCGGCGGCCAGGGCGAGTAGCGGACGCACCGCCGGCAGGAAGACGGTGGCCGACTCCCCCGGTCGGCGGGCGCGCACCACCCGCCCGACGGCCTGCGCGAAGAACAGCGGGGTCCGGTAGGAGGTCAGCCAGGCCAGGCACGCGGCACGCGGCACGTCGACCCCCTCGGAGATCATCCGTACGCACACCGCGATCCGCTCGTCGCTGCCGCCGAAGCGTCGCAGCCGCTCGCTCGCCTTGGGGTCGTCGGACAGGACGACCGCCGGCTTGACGCCGGTCACGCGGGTGACGATCCGCGCGTAAGCCCGCGCCGAATCCTGGTCCGAGGCCAGCACGATGCCGGCCGCATCCGGCATCCCGCCCTCCCGCAACTGGGTCAGCCGGTCGTCCATCGCGGCGATGACGTGCGGGACCCACTCCCCCTTGGGGTCGAGCGCCGTCCGCCACGCCTGCGCCTCCGCATCGCGGGTGAGCTGCTCGGTCAGTGATGCCGCGACGACCTCGCCCGCGTTGTTGCGCCAGCGCGAGACACCGGTGTAGGCGGCGAAGACGACCGGTCGCACCACACCGTCGTCGAGCGCGTCGCGGTAGCTGTAGCCGTGGTCGGCCAGGCTCCGCAGCCCCTCTTCGGGCCCGCTGGTGTCGGCCTCGTACCGCACGAACGGGATGCGCTCGTCGGGGCGGGTGCGAAACGGGGTGCCAGTCAGGGACAGCCGCCGCCGCGCCGGCTCGAACGCCTCCTCCACCGCCTCACCCCAGGTCAGCCCGTCGCCGGCGTGGTGCACCTCGTCGAGGACGACGAGCGAGCGCCGGGCCGACGTGCGGGCCCGGTGCAGCAGCGGGCGGCCGGCGACCTGGGCGTAGGTCGTCACGTAGCCGGCGAGGCCTGGGCGCACCGGACCGACGCTGTTGGGCAGCGCCGGGTCGAGGTCGATGCCCACCGCGGCGGCGGCGAGCGCCCACTGCGTCCTCAGGTGGTCGGTGGGGCAGACGACGACGACCCGGTCGACCTGCCGGGTGTCGAGCAGCCGCCGGGCGAGGGCGAGGGCGAACGTCGTCTTGCCCGAGCCGGGGGTCGCGGTGACGAGGAAGTCGCGCGGCGAGCACTGGGTGTACTGGGCGAGCGCGCGCTGCTGCCAGGCCCGAAGCGCCGCGCCACCCGCTGGGGCCGCCTCGAGTGGACCCGCGTCGGGGCTCGAACGGGCAGCGGGACGCACTCGCCCCACCCTGCCAAAGCCGAGCGGGACACGCGCGCAGGGACACGCTGCACTCAACCGCCGCAGGCTGGGCCAGAATCACAGGTATGGGACGCGCGGCGTGAAGGGCGACCGGGTCGAGGTCGTCGTCGACGCAGGCGGCGAGGCGCGGACCTACGAGGTGACCGCGACCCGTGCCGGGCGCCGGGTCGACGTACGGGTGGGCCGTGGCGTCGTCGAGGTCACCGAGGTGACCCGCGGCGGCACGACGGTACGGACCGCCCGCTTCATGGCGAGCCGGGTGCTCGCCCTGGTGGAGCATCCGGCGGACGAGTCGGGACCGGCGGACGAGGCCGAGACCGCCCAGCCCCGGGCCCGCGGCCGCCGCCCGGCCGCATCCGAGAGCACGCCGTGGGACGAGGTGGCGCTGCCGCTGGGTTCTGAACACCCCCCATCCGGCAGCGCATAGTGCAAGCGTTCGGCGGGTGGCCGCTGGGACAGCCCCGACGAGAGGTCACTGATGCCTGCCTCTAAGCGCCAGCCGAAGCCTCAGCCGCTCGCGTGCATCCTGCCGCCGCACATCCTCAGCGCCATCGCCCGCAACGGCACCGCGGCCCAGCGAGCGGCCGCGCTCGACGCACTGTCGGTCGACCACACCATCCGCTCGCTGCGCGCGACCCTCGGCGCGGGCAGTCCCCACCCCTTGGCGGCAGGCGGCGTGCTGCCCACCCCGCTGCCGCACCGCACCATCTACGACTCGGCGCACAAGGAGTTGAGCCCGCCGACCGGCACGGTCGTGCGCCAGGAGGGCTCTCCCGCGGTGCAGGACGCCGCGGTGAATGAGGCGTACGACGGCCTCGGCGCCACCTTCGCGCTCTACCTCGACGCGTTCGACCGTAACTCGATCGACGATGCCGGCCTGCCCCTCGCCGCCTACGTCCACTTCGGCGCCGACTACGACAACGCGTTCTGGGACGGCGCCGAGATGGTGTTCGGCGATGGTGACGGCACCCTGTTCAACCGCTTCACGATCAGCCTCGACGTCATCGGGCACGAGCTCACGCACGGGGTCACCGAGAAGGAAGCCGGGCTGACCTACCACGGGCAGTCCGGCGCCCTGAACGAGTCGGTGAGCGACGTCTTCGGCTCCCTGGTCAAGCAGCATGCGCTGGGCCAGAGCGCCGAGGCGGCCGACTGGCTGATCGGGGCGGGCCTGCTGGCTCCGGGGGTGCAGGGGCGGGCGCTGCGCGACATGCGCAACCCCGGCACTGCCTACGACGACTCGACCCTGGGCAAGGACCCGCAGCCCGCCGAGATGACCGGTTACGTGACGACGACGAAGGACAACGGCGGGGTCCACCTCAACTCGGGCATCCCCAACCGCGCCTTCTGCCTCAGCGCCCTGGCCATCGGCGGCAACGCCTGGGAGACGGCAGGGCACATCTGGTACGAGACGCTGCTCGACGCCCGGCTCCGCCCGGGCACTCAGTTCCGCGGCTTCGCCACCATCACGGTCCGGCACGCCAAGGCGCATGGCTCAGCAGCCGCCACGGCCGTGACCGACGCCTGGCGGCAGGTGGGGGTGCTGACCTGACCAGCCCCGCGGCCGCCGGTGCATCGACCACCGTCGAGCTGGAGCGCACCGGCGGTTTCGCGGGCATCACCCGGACTGTCCGGGTGCCCCGCGCCGAGGTTCCACACGAGCTGGCCGGGACTCTCGACCGCACCCTGGCCGCGCCGTCGACCAGGCCTGCCCGGGGCGCCGGCGGGGCAGACCGCTTCACCTACGTGCTGCGCCACGACGGCCAGCAGGTCCAGCTCGGCGAGTCCGAGCTCGACCCCGACACTCACCGGCTTGTCAGCTGGCTGATGGCTCGCCCCTGACCCCTGACGAGTCTGCAGCCCGGACACCTTCGCCTGACTGCTGGCCGGCACGTGAGCAGTTGGGCGCTGAAGGACGGCTCATTCCCGCGACTGCTCCTTTCCGATCACCGACGCGCATCACCCTTGAAGAAGCGGCAACAACAGGCAGCCCAGCGCCGAGCACTCACTCGGTCCTCGACGACGAGCCAGTGGGATCGCTGACCAACTTTGGCTCAGGAGCTCGCAGGCGACGCCTAGCGCTGCTCCTGGCGGGCAGGAGCGACCCATGACCCAGAAGCCCGGCCGGGTGTGGTTGGTGCGCCATGGCGCGACCGAGTGGAGCGAGTCGGGCAAGCACACCGGCAACACCGACGTCACGCTGCTCGAGTCAGGTGAGGCAGCGGCCCGGGCGCTGGCCCCGCTGCTGGCCGAGCAGTCGTTCGCGCTCGCGCTGTCGAGCCCACTCATCCGGGCGCGCCGGACGGCCGAGCTCGCGGGCCTGCACCCCGAGATCACCGACGACCTGCGCGAGTGGGACTACGGCGAATACGAGGGCCGGACGACGGCAGAGATCCGCCAAGACGCGCCCGACTGGACGATCTTCTCCGACGGCGCCCCCAATGGCGAGCTCGCCGGCGAGGTGGCCGCCCGGGTCGACCGGGTGATCGAACGCGCCCGGGAGGCCGCAACAAGCGGCCAGGACGTCGTCTGCGTGGCGCACGGGCATGTCCTGCGGGTACTCGGCGTCCGCTGGGTCGAGATGGCACCCGAGGACGGGCGGCACTTCAAGCTCGGCACGGCCGCTCTGTGCATCCTCGGCTACGAGCACGAGCACCCCGCGATCGAACTGTGGAATGACACCTCGTACGTGCCGGACTGACGCCGCGGGACGGGCCAGCAGCTAGTGCGCGAGCAGCTGCCCCAGCCGGCGGGTCAGCTTCATGTTCTCGGAGTAGTCGACCGGCACGACGACGACCGACGGCCGGTCGAGCACGTCGAACGCCCGCTTGAGCGCCGGCCGCAGCTCGTCGGTCGAGGTCACCCGCTCGGCGTGGCAGCCGAACCCCTCGGCCACCGCGACGAAGTCGGGGTTGACGAAGTCGGTGCCGAAGTGACGCCCGAACTCGATGTCCTGCTTCCAGGAGATGAGCCCGTACCCGCCGTCCTCCCACACGAGCATCACCGGGTTGACGCCCAGGCGCACGCCCGTCGCCAGCTCCTGGATGTTCATCAGGAAAGCGCCGTCACCGCACAGCGCGACCACCCGCCGGTCGGGGTGCACCAGCTTGGCAGCGATCGAGCCCGGGAGCGAGATGCCCATGGAGCAGAACCCGTTGGTGATCAGGCAGCTGTTCGGCGTGTAGGTCGGGTACTGCCGCGCCACCCACATCTTGTGGGCGCCGACGTCGCTGATGAGGATGTCGTCGTCGGCCATCTCGGCCCGCAGATCGGTGAGGATGCGCTGCGGCTTCACCGGGAACGACGCGTCCTCGGCGAACTCGTCGCTGATCTCGCGGGTCAGCGTCTCGCGGTACTGGGCCCAGATCGACACGTCGTCGAAGCGGTGGGCGTCAGTCAGCCGCTCGTTGATCGCCCACAGCGCCGCAGCCACATCGCCGACGACCTCGACGTTCGGCTGGTAGAAGCCGTCGACCTCGGCGGGCTCGAAGTCGATGTGCAGCACGTGCTTGCTGCGCCCGACGTTCCACCGCGACGGGTGCCACTCGACCATGTCGTAGCCGACGGTGATGACGAGGTCGGCCGACTCGAACACCTCGGTGACGTAGTCGCGGCTGCCCAGGCCCGCGGCGTACAGGCTGCGCGGGTGCCGGTCGGACAGCGCACCTTTGGCCATGAACGTCATCGCCGCGTAGATCCCGGTGTTCTCGACCAGCCGCAGTAGCTGGGGCGTCACCCTGGTCCGCGCGCATCCGGCGCCCACCAGCAGCACCGGACGCTCCGCCCGGGCGATCAGGTCGAGCGCCTGCTCGATGCTGCGCTCGTCGGCGATCGGACGCCGGACCTTCAGCGGCGGCGTGATCGGTGCCTGGTGCACCTCGTGCTTGGCGATGTCCTCGGGCAGCTCGATGTGCGTGGCACCGGGCTTTTCCTGAATGGCCGTCTTGAACGCCTTGCGCACGATCTCGGGGATGACGCGCTCGTCGCGGATCGAGGACGCCCACTTGGTGATCGGCCCGAACATCTGGACGACGTCCATGTTCTGGTGCGACTCCTTGTGCAGCCGCGTCGTCGCCCCCTGCCCGGTGATCGCCACCAGCGGGCTGTGGTCCATGTTGGCGCTGGCCACGCCGGTGACGAGGTTCGTCGCACCC
>JAABUX010009127.1_pt1 | contig 11290 bp, 10 predicted proteins | sample 5561851 | NCBI WGS metagenome assembly JAABUX01 (sample SAMN10711883, study PRJNA513361) | rock metagenome | isolation source: Antarctica rocks | place: Antarctica: Victoria Land, Richard Nunatak red sandstone | collected 2016-01-03 | reverse complement strand
GCGCCGCCGTCTGCAGCGCCTCTCCGGTGAGCGAGCCGAGGATGCAGTTCTCCTCCAGCGGCGGCAGCGCCAGCGGCGGCACGCGGTCGGGGTCGGTGGCGATCAACGCCCGCTCCCGCTTGTTCCAGGCGGCCAGCAGCTCGTGGCTCGGCGCCGTGCCGATCAGCCCCGGGTGCGTGACCCCGGCGAAGCGCACGCCGGGGATGTGGCGCGAGGTCGCGTAGATGCCGTTGAAGTCCCAGATCGCCTTGCGCGGCTCGGGGAACATGTCGGTGAGGAAGCCGCCGCCGTTCTGGGTGGTGAAGATGCCGGTGTAGCCCCACTCGTGGCCGTGGTGCGGACCGATGTCGAGCACGTCGACCACCAGCATGTCGCCGGGCTCGGCGCCCTGCACGTCGATCGGGCCGAACAGGTGGTGGCACGGCGTCAGGTCGCAGTCGCGGATATCGCTGGCGTCGTCGTTGTTCTTGATCTGCCCGGCGGTCCAATCCAGCGTCTCGACCCGGAAATTATCGCCCGGCTTCACGCTGACCACCGGCGGGATATCGGGGTGCCACCGGTTGTGCGGCAGCGGGTTCTGCTCGCGGCCCGATTTGTTCAGGTCAACGGTGATGATCGACTTCGGCATGAGGCAGCTCCTTCTTGCGACGACTTTTCTGCTAGACGGCCATGTGGCGGTGGACCAATTCCTCGGTCAGCTCTGTGGTGCCTCCTGCGGCCGCGACCCTCCCCTTCTCCATGATGACGAACCGCTGCGACGCACGCCGCGCGAACGCCACGTTCTGTTCGACCAAAACGATCGTGATCCCGCGCTCGCGGTTGAGCCGGATGACGATCGCCTCGATTTCCTCGACCAGGTTCGGCTGGATGCCTTCGGTCGGCTCGTCCAGCAGGATCACCTTCGGGTTCGACAGCAGTGCCCGGGCCAACGCCAATTGCTGCTGCTGCCCGCCGGACAGGTTGCCCCCCATCCGCCCGAGGTGCTCGCGCAGGGCGGGGAACATCTCGAACACGCCCTCGTCGATCGTGCCGCCGGCCTTCGGGTGGGCGAACGAGCCGAGGCGAAGGTTCTCCCGCACCGTGAACCTCGGCAGGATGCCGCGCCCCTGCGGCACCACGGCGATTCCGGCCCTGGCGCGAAGGTCGGTGCGCGCCTGGCCGATCTCCGCGCCGTCCAGGCGGATGCTGCCGGTGCTGCGGTCCATCAGCCCCAGGATCGTCCGGAGCAGGGTGGTCTTGCCGACGCCGTTGCGGCCGAGCACGCTCAGCAGCTCGCCGCGGCCGACGCCCAGGCTGATCTCCTGCAGCGCCCGGCTGTGGCCGTAGAAGGCGTTGACCCCCGACAGCTCAAGCACCGCTGATCCCCCCGGAGCCGAGATAGGCCCGGCGCACCTCGGGGTCGGCCTCGATCTCGCCCACCGTGCCCTCCGCGAGCAGCCGGCCCTGGTGCATGACCGAGATCACGTCGGCGATCTTGCGGATGAAACCCATGTCGTGCTCGACCACGACCAGCGTGTGGCGGCCCTTCAGGCGAAGGAACAGCTCGGCGGTCTTGTGGGTCTCCTGCGCGGTCATGCCCGCGGTCGGCTCGTCCATCAGGATCAGCGCGCTGTCCTGCGCGATCAGCAGCGCGATCTCCAGCCACTGCGTCTCGCCGTGCGACAGGAACGCGGCGGGTTCGTCCAGGCGACCGGCGATGCCCACCAGATCGGCCAGCCGTTCCAATCCGTCGGTGTCGGTCCCGCGCCCGAAGCGCAGCGCGTTGGCGAACACGCCGACCGACTTGCTGTGCGCGACCTCCAGGTTCTCCCGCACCGTCAGCTCGCGAAACACGCTCGGCACCTGGAACTTGCGGCCCACGCCGGCGCGGGCGATCTGGTGCTCCTCCAGCCGGGTCAGCTCCTTCGTGTCGAGCCGGATCGACCCGGCGGACGGCTTGGCCTTGCCGCAGATCAGGTCCAGGCAGGTGGTCTTGCCGGCCCCGTTCGGCCCGATCAGACAGCGCAGCTCGCCGCGTCGAACGCTCAGGTCGAGGCCGTCCACCGCGCGAAAACCGTTGAAGCTGACAGATACGCCGCGCAGGTCGAGGTAGTTGGCCCCGCTCACAGGCCCGCTCACAAGACGCCCCCGGCCTGCTTGACCGCCACGACGGCCGCCGGGCGGGACAGCCGTGCGCCGGCGGCCTCGGCCAGTCCGGCCAGGCCTTTCGGCAGGAACAGCACGACAAGGACAAAGACGGCGCCCATGATCAAGGTCCAGCTGTCCAGGAACGCCTTCTCCTCGGACAGCACGTTCTGCATGCCGGCGACGACGATGGCGCCCAAGGTTGCGCCGAGCAGGCTCTCCCGGCCGCCGACCGCGCACCAGATCACGATGGACAGGCTGAGCGGCACGCCCATGAAGGTGGGCGAGGCAAACTCCATCACGACCGTGTAGAGCATGCCGGCGAGGCCCGCGATTGCCGCCGAGACGCAGAGCGCGAAAATCTTGTAGTGCGCGACGTCGTAGCCGAAGTAGCGCACCCGGGTCTCGCCGTCGCGGATCGCCTGCAGGATCAGCCCGGTCTTGCTGCGGGTGATCGCCAGCGCGCCGAATAGGCTGGCCGTCAGGCACACGGCGACGAGGTAGTAGGTGCTGCGCCCGTAGGCGTCGAAGGTGATGCCGAACAGCTCCAGCTGGGCAAGATCCGTCAGGCCGTTGAAGCCGCCGGTATACGGCTGCTGGTCGACCACCAGCAGGTTGCCGACGACCAGGGTCGCCAGGGTGATGATGGCGACATAGACGCCCGTCACCCGGCCCTTGAACATGAACCAGCCGAGCAGCCCGGCGAGCAGCGCCGGAACCGCGACCCCCGCCAGCAGCGCGAAGGCGGTGGAGTGGAACGGCACCCACAGCCACGGCAAAGTCGCGACATTGTTCCAGACCATGAAGTCCGGCAGCCCGCCAGCGCCGGTTTGCACGGGAATGGTGCGCAGCTTCAACGTCATCGCCATGCAGTACGAGCCAAGGCCGAAGCTGAGCGCCTGGCCCAGGTTGAGGATGCCCGCGGTGCCCCAGCACAGGCTGAGCGACATGGCGAGAAGGCCCAGCACGAGATAGCGGGCGACCCGGTTCAGCAAGTAGTCGTTCCCAAGGAATTCGGGGAGCAGGAAGATGACCACGCAGACGGCGGCGTAGATCGCGACCTGGAGGGCAGTGCGCCGGGTCACGTGCGGACCCTGGCCGCGAACAGGCCCTTGGGCCGGAAGCGGATCAGGACGATGACGGCGAGCAGCACGACCGCCTGGGCGATGGTGTCGTTGGTGAGGAAGCCGAGCACGCTGGACGATTGGCCGAGCAGCGCGGCGCTGATCACGGTGCCGAACAGGCTCTGCACGCCCCCGACTACGACCACCATGAAAGCGTCCACCACGTAGGTCGTGCCCATCTCCGGCGACACGCTTTTAAGCGGCGCGACCAGCGCCCCCGCGAGCCCGGCCAGCCCCGCGCCGTACGCAAAGGTCGCGGCATACACCCGGTCGGCGTTGATGCCGAAGCAGGAGGCGATGGCCGGGTCCTGCACGACGGCGCGCAGCTTCATGCCCGGCGTGGTGCGGTTGATCAGGACCCAGGTGATCGCGAACAGGGCCAGCACGACGACGAAGATGAAGATGCGGTACAGCGGCGTTTCCTGGCCGAAGACCGACACCGCCTGGGCCAGGCTGTCCGGCGACTTGACGTAGCGCAACTCGCCCCCGGCCAGCAGGCGCACGATCTGCTGCAGCATGACGCCAATCCCCCAGGTCGCCAGGATGGTGTCGAGCGGACGCTTGTACAGGTGGCGGATGACGGCGCGCTCGATGATCCAGCCGAGGCCTGCGACCGTCAGGAAGATCAGCGGCAGGCCGGCGAGCAGCCCGATGCCCAGGAAATTCTGCAGCGCCCATGCGGTGTAGGCGCCGAGCATCACCAGTTCGCCGTGGGCGAGGTTGATGACGCCCATGGCGCCGTAGATGATCGCGAGCCCCAGGGCGATCAGCAGCAGGATAGACCCGATGCTGAGCCCGGTGATGACCTGTTGGGCGACGAGGTTCATGCTGCCTCCCGGGCCGCTCAGGTCGTCTGGAGGCCTTTCTGCGTGCACACCTGCCCAGGGTAGGCGGCGTAGGGGACCGGCTTCACCGACGCCTTCGAATCGACCAGGATTTCGAACTGGCCGTCCGACTTCGCGCGGGCGATCTTCGGCCATAGCCAGGTGTGCAGGTTCTCCGGCTCGATATGCACGCGGCCCTGCGGGGCGATCACCTCCTGGCCCATCGCCGCGTCGCGGATGGCGTTGGGCGTGAGGGTCGTCTCGCCGAGCTTCTCGAGCGCCTGCTTGAACAGGAACATCTGGAAGTAGCAGGCCTCGGACACGAAATGCGTGACCTTGTCCTGGCCCCAGCGCTTCTTGTAGGCGGCCACGAAGCGTTCGTTCTCCGGCGATTGGTACACCATGAAGTAGGGCGCCGAAGTGAAGTGCCCGGCCGCCGCCTCCCCGCCCATCGCCGCGATTTCGTTCTCCGACGTGGTCAGGCTGGCCATCGGCATCTTCGCCGGGTCGAGCCCCGCGGCGCGGTACTGCCGGTGCAGCGCCACGACGGAGTCGCCGACGACGGTCGAGAAGATGACGTTCGGCTGGGAATTGCGGATCTTGTTGATGACCGAACTGAACTCGGAATGGCCGAGCGGTACGTATTCCTCATCGACCACCTCGCCGCCGTATTTCTCCAGCAGCTTCTTGCAGTAATTGTTTTCCTCCTTGGGATAGATGTAGTTCGATCCGATCAAGTAAAACTTCTTACCGAAGTTCTTGATCAAATAGGGGATAAACTCATCCTGCTGCTGGTTCGGGACAGCGCCGGTGTAGATCACGTTCTTGGAGCACTCGCGCCCCTCGTACAAGGTCGGATACCAGTACAGGTTGTTCTGCCGCTCGAACACCGGCAGCACCGCCTTGCGGCTGGCCGACGTGTAGGAGCCGAACACGCTGACGCACTTGTCGCCCACCACGAGCTTGCGGGCCTTCTCGGCGAAGGTGGCCGGGTCGGACGCCGGGTCCTCGACGATCGGGGTGAGCTTGCGGCCGTTGATGCCGCCGGCCGCGTTGATTTCCTCGATGGCCAGGATCGTCGCCTTGTTCAGCGACTCCTCGACGATCGCCGTCGTGCCCGTCAGCGAGAAGAGCACGCCGATCTTGATGTCGCCCGCCGCGGCCTGGGCGTTCCTGATCCAGGCCTGCGGAAGTCCTGCAACAACTGCGCCTTTGAGGAGATTCCTGCGTCCGAAGCCCATAACCGTCTCCTCAGGTGAAAACACGAAAAAGCCCCCGCATCGACCATCGAATGGTCGTTACGGGGGCGGCACTGCCCTTGTTTCAATTGTAGGCGGCGTCATTGCCGCCACGCACCTATCGGCGCGCTGGTATTCGGACGTTATCCAAGCAGGTTGTGCGCGTCAACGATGGCCGCCGCGATCGCGCCGACCGAAACCCGGCGCTCCATCGCCTGACTGCGCAGGAAGCGGTATGCCTCGTCTTCCGCCATCTTGCGCGCGTCCATCAGGATCGTCTTGGCGCGCTCCACGCTCCGCATCGACCGCAAGGTCAGGTCCAGCCGCTCGATCCGGCCGCGCAGCCGGCGTTCGTAGCCGAAGCGGGAGCGCGCGAGGACGAGGCTGGCCAGGATCGCCGGCGACGAGAACGGGCGGTGCAGCACGGCCTCCGGCGCCGCCTTGCGCAGCAGGTCGAGGTCCAGCGCCACCGCCGTGGGAACCAGCACGACCAGCGCCGCTTTCGGCTCCCCCGGCATCCAGGGCAGCCGGGCCGGCAGGTTGGGCACGAGATCGCAGAACAGCACGTCGGTGTCGGCGGGCAGCGGGTCGGGCGGCGGCCAAAGGTGGCGCACCCGGCCGCGGGTGCGCTGCAGCTCGCGGATCAGCGCCTCGCCGGACGCGTCGCCCGCGGTCACCACGGCGATGTCCAGCTTGGCGGCCTCGGCTGGGAGCCGGTTGGCCGCCGGAACCATCAGCCGCAGCCGACCATGAACGGGTCGGCGTGCACGGCGGCAAGCGATTGCTGCATTACGTCGAACTGGCCGGCTCTGTTGGCGCGGCCGATGCGCGTCCACAGATCGGTGTGGTGGCTGAGCGGGTCGACCGAAATCCGGCCCTGCGGCGCGTCCAGCGAGGAGCCGAGCACCATCGGGCGCAGCATGTCGGTATCCATCGAGTTGGTCGCCTCGAGCGCCTTGGCGAAGATGTGCACCTGAAAATACGCCGCTTCCACGCACATGTTGGTCGACTCGTCGCCCCCGTAGCGCTTCTTGTAGCGGCCGATGAACGTCGTGTCGCACGCGCCGCCGACGCCTTGGAAATACGGCGCGGCGGTGATGTGCCCGGCGCCCACGTCGAAGCCCATGGCGCGGATTTCGGCCTCCGTCGTCGTCAGGCTGGCGATCGGCATGGTTTTCGGATCGAAGCCCGCCTCGGCATAGGCCTGATACAGGTAGCTGGTGGCGTCGCCCACCACGGTCGAGAAGATCACGCCGGGCCGCGTCTGCCGGAGGTCGCGCATGATCGGCAGGAAGTCGGACCGCTCGGCGCGCAGGCTGAGGTAGCGCTCGCCGACGACCTCGCCGCCATTGGCGTGGACGATCTCGCGCATGATACGGTTCGACTCGCGCGGGTAGATGTAGTCCGAGCCGATGAAGTAGAAGCGCAGGCCGTGGTTGGCGGTCAGGAAGCGGCACAGCGCCACGCTGTTCTGGTTGGGCGCGGCACCGGTGTAGATGATGTTGGGCGACAGCTCGAAGCCCTCGTACAGCGTCGGATACCACAGCAGCCCGTTCAGCCGCTCGACCACGGGGAGCACCGCCTTGCGGCTGCTGGAGGTGTAGCAGCCGAAGATGGTGGTGATGTCGTCGGCGATCATCAGGCACTTGGCGTAATGGCCGAAGGCGGAGGCTTCGGAGGCCGGGTCGTAGAGCACGGGGACGATCTCGCGGCCATTGACGCCGCCGGCGGCGTTGATCTCGTCGATCGCGAGCAGGGTGCCGCGCAACTGGGTTTCCTCGATCACGGCCGTGAAGCCGGTCTTCGAGAACAGGACCCCCACCCGCCATGGCTCCGACGTCATGCAGGATGGCCGAACACTCGCCATCAGTCCCCCTTGCGCGCGGGCCTGTTACAGGCACGAGGTCGCCTCGGTGCGCAGCCCTGTCGTGCAATTACAGCATAACGAGGCTTGCGATCGTATGAAACCGATTTTTTAACGCTTGGCGGGAACTTCGATGCGATCGAGGCCACTCACGTAGTAAAATATGACCGATAGCAGCCAACTCGCCATGAATACGCCAATAATGACGAACCCGAGCGTGTTGAAATTTTCGTTGAGCAGGCTGATGCCGTCCCAGAAGCCGCCGGCCAAGCGCAGCTTATCGCCGATCAGGCCGAGCGATTCGATCCCGCCGATCACCACTGCGACGACGACCGAAACCAGGGTGATCGTGAGGTTGTAGTACAGCTTGCGGATCGGCTTCACGAACGCCCAGTCATAGGCGTGCAGCATCAGGACGCCGTCGGTGGTGTCGATCAGCGACATTCCCGCGGCGAACAGGGCGGGGAACACCATGATGGCGGAGAACGACACGCCCTTGGCCGCCTCGGTTGCGGCGATGCCGAGCAGGCTGATCTCGGTCGCGGTATCGAACCCGAGCCCGAACAGGAAGCCGAGCGGCAGCATGTGCCAGCTTTGGGAGACCAGGCGGAACATCGGCCGGAACAGGCGCGCCAACAGCCCGCGCGAGTTGAGCAGCTGGTTGAAATCCTCCTCGACGTACGCGCCGCCGCGGCGGACGTGACGGAACGAGCGGTAGATCGACCGCAGCACGACCAGGTTGATCGCCGCGATCACGAACAGGAACAGCGCCGACACGCTGGTCGAGATCACGCCGCCGACCTGCTTGTACTCCTCGAAACGGCCCTGCATGGCCACCGACGCCAGGGCGATCGCGCCGGCGCCGAGGGCGACCACGGTCGAATGCCCGATCGCGAACCAGAAGCCGACCGTGACCGGGCGCTTGCGCTCCTGGACCAGCTTGCGGGTGACGTTGTCGATCGCCGCGATGTGGTCCGGGTCGACTGCGTGGCGCAGGCCGAAGCCGTAGGCGATCAGCGCGGTGCCGAGCAGGATCGGCTGCTCGCGGAACAGCGCCACGGCCCACAGCCACACGGCGACGTTCGCGGCGAACAGCAGGGCGTAGATGCCGATCGTGCGCCGGCGGACGTCGGACGACCCGGTGCGGAACAGGCGCTGGAACAGGCGGATCATGCAGACTTCCTTGCCGAATCAGGGGGTTGATTTGAGAGAAGGTGGTCGAGCGCCGCCGGGTCGGTCACCGGCGCCAGGCACGTCTGGCCGATGCAGACGTAGGCGGCGGCCGCGGTCTTGCCATAGGCGGGATAGCCGGGAGGCGTCGAAGCCGGATCCGCGACCGGGATCAGCAGCCGGTCCGGGACGAAGCAGGCGGCCGCCGCGCGGGCCAGCGCCGGGTTGGCGACGACCACGATCCGCACCAGGCGGTCGACGGCCGACGCGTTGTTCAGCGCGGTCGCGGCGGCGATGCTGGCCCGGCTCATGCGGTCGGCGAAACGGCGTAACGTCGCTTCGGCCCGGCGATGGTACGCGTCATCGCCGCACAGCGCCGCCAGCCGGGGCAGCACGCCCAGCATCGTGCCGTTGCCGGAGGGCGCCGCCGTCTCGTCGATCAGGGTTTGCCGGGCCGACATCCCCGCCTCGGCGAGGCAGTAGCCGCCGGCCTCGTCCCAAAACCGCGCGTCCAGCACGGCGACCCACGCGCGGGCGCGGTCCACGAACGCCGCGTCGCCGGTCGCCTCGTGCAACGCGAGCGCTGCCCGCGCCATGCAAGCGTAGTCGTCGAGGAACCCCGGCGGCCCCGGCTGGCCGTCGAACGCGCCGTGACGCAGGCCGTCCGGGGACGCCAGCGCCGCCGCCACGCCGTCGAAGGCGGTCCGTGCCGTCGCGATCCAGTCCGCCCGGTCGAATGCCAGCCCGGCCTCGGCCAAGGCCGCTATCGCCAGGCCGTTCCAGTCCGCCAGCGCCTTGTCGTCGCGCGCCGGCTGTCCCCGCCCCGCCCGGTACAGCCGGAGCCGGTCGAGCGCATCGTGAGGCGCCGGGCCAGCGTCCGGCTCACGGTAGATCACGGCGCGGCCGGCGAACGGCCCATCATCCGCCTCGCCGTAGGCCGCCGCGAACGCCGGGTGAAGCCCATCCAGGACCGCGCGGGTTTCGCCGCGGCCCCACGTGTAGCAGCCGCCCTCGATCCCGTTCAGGTCGGAGGCGAGGCTGGACGCGAACGTCCCATCCGGCAGGCGCATCTCACGCAGCAGCCAGGCGACCGTCCCCTCGACCCGACTCACGAACCCGGGGTCGCGGGTGGCCTGCCACAGCTTGACGAGCAGGCTGACCATCAGGGCGTTGTCGCACAGCATCTTCTCGAAATGCGGCACGCGCGAGCGGTCGTCGGCGGCGTAGCGGTGGAAACCTCCGCCGACATGGTCGTACACGCCGCCGTCGCAGATGTTCCGCATCGAGCCCACGGCCGCGTCGAGCAGCCCCGGCTCGCCCGTGCGCGCCCAGCCCCGCAACAGGATTTCATGGCCGCCCGCGTGGAGGAACTTCGGCGCCTGGATGCCGAAGCTGCCGTATAGCCAATCGACCGACCGCGCGAGGTCGTGCGCCACGCGGTCGAGCAGGCTCTCGCTGATCGATGTCGAGCCTCCCACCCGGCGCGGTGGCGTCGCGATCGCCCGCCTCCCGGCCTCGGCGGCGGTGTCCGGGTCGCTGCGGTAGTGCGCCGCCGCTTGCCGCAGGACATCGGGGAAACCGGGCAAGCCGAACCTCGGCGCCGGTGGAAAATAGCCGCCGCCCGCGTACGGTTCGCCGTCGGGCGTCAGGAATGCGGTGAGCGGCCACCCCGCCTGGGTGCCGAGCCGGGCGAGCGCGTCGAGGAACAGCCGGTCGAGGTCGGGCCGCTCCTCCCGGTCCACCTTGAGGCACACGAACAGCTCGTTCATCAGCGCGGCGGTCGCGTCGTCCTCGAAGCTTTCTCGGGCCATGACGTGGCACCAATGGCACGCCGAGTAGCCGATGGACAGCAGGACCGGCTTGCCCAGGCTGCGCGCGAGGTCGAAGGCGGCGGCGTCCCAGGGTTGCCAGTGCACCGGATTGGCCGCGTGCTGCCGCAAATAGGGGCTCGCCGCCGCGGCCAGCCGGTTCGCGACGCTCATCCGTGCAAGGTGCCGGGGTCGATGTCGAGCAGCAGCCGCTCGACCCGTTTGCCGCCGATCACGTGGCGGCGCATGATTTCCTCGACATCCGCCTGGGTTTCGTAGCGATACCAGACCGCGTCCGGGTAGATCACCATCGTCGGCCCGTGCTCGCAGACGTTCATGCACCCGGCGTGGTTGATGCGGATGCGGCGCACGCCCAGCTCCATCCCGAGGCGGCACATGTAGTCGCACAGTGCCCGGCTGCCCTTGCTGGCGCAGCAGCCCCGCCAGTGCGACGCCGGCCGCTGGTTGATGCAGCAGAACACGTGCACGCGATACAGCGACCCGGACTCGCCGTCGGGCAGCATCAGCTGGTCTGGAACACGCAGCCGGCGAGACCCGCCGCGAACTCCTCCCTGTCCAGGTTCTTTCCGATGACGACGAACTGCGTCAGCTTGCTCTCGCCGGGCGCCCAGGCCCGGTCGCGGCGCAACGTCGTCAGCATCCGCACGCTCTGGAACACCAGCCGCTCCGAGAAGCCGTTCGCGTAGAAGATGCCCTTGGTGCGGTACAAATCGTGGCCGCGGCTCTGCGCCATCCCGTTCATCCAGATCATCAACCGGTTCACGTCGATCGGCCGCGGCTCCTCCAGCACGAACGAGCCGATCGCCGGGTCGTGCTCGTGCTCGTGGTCGTCGAGGAACACCGGGTCGACCTCGAGCTTCTGCACCAGGTCGAACGCGCTGACGTCGAGGATCTCGGCCAGGCCGATCTCGGCGTTCGCGGTGTGGTAGATCTTCGCCAACGGATTGAGGCTGCGCACCCGGCGCTCGATCGCGTCCATCTGCCCGGACGAGACCAGGTCCATCTTGTTGATCAGCACGATGTCGCTGAACGCGACCTGCTCCACCGCCTCGTTGCTCTGCGCGAGGTTGCGCTCCAGGTTCACCGCGTCGACCACCGTCACGAACGCGTCGAGGCG
>JAABUX010009125.1_pt1 | contig 11293 bp, 13 predicted proteins | sample 5561851 | NCBI WGS metagenome assembly JAABUX01 (sample SAMN10711883, study PRJNA513361) | rock metagenome | isolation source: Antarctica rocks | place: Antarctica: Victoria Land, Richard Nunatak red sandstone | collected 2016-01-03 | reverse complement strand
CCGCATCGGCCGCTACCCCAAAAAGAATCGAGGAGACTTGCCTTTATGATAGCTCAAGACGCCCGAAAAATCGAGCCCGCAACCGCGACTTTTTCCGCAACCTGTTAGGGAAGGCGAGTGTCTTTAAGATCCCTCATCACGGTTCTCAGAATGCGCATAGCGACGAAGTGTGGAACCAGATGATCGCGCCGGACTCCCTTGCAATCCTTGCGCCGTGGAGTGCTGGGGCGAGCCAGTTGCCAACCACTCGCGACGTCACAAGAATTAAATCGCGCGCCGGTTCTGCTTTCTCGGCGTGGTCTATCAAAGAGAAGCTATTTACGAGCGACGTGCCGGTTGTCGTCAGTATGCTTAGATCAAATGGGGCCGTTGTGAAGTCGTTGCCAAAAAAGTACGGCTTTGTGCAGCTTCGTCGAGTTGTTCGGTCGCAGGACGGCGAGTGGACGACAACTCTCAGCGACGGCGCGAGAATTCTGTAGGGCCATCGTCATTCCAAGCAAGGTTATGGGCATCCGCAATGCCGGTATTACCGTTGAAGCCGCCCCACGGCGGCATCAAATCCGCCTCCGCATTATCTCATATCGCGGTTTGGACGGGCCCGGTCCGATCATGATGACATCTATACCGAAGCGAGAGCCGCCATCGGCTCCGAATGTCTGCGCGAGCCCGCTCGTCTTCAGCAGTCGCTCCGCGTCGTTTAGCGCGCATACGGCGGCCGCCGGGGTTCGGCAGTGATGAGTAGGGTCCGCTTAAGTGTGATCATGCAGAACTCGTTCGGCGGCTTCCGCCACCGTCTGTCTCGACGCGTCCACGGTTTCCACCGCAGCGCGAGCCGGCGCTACGGGTCGAGTCCGGTTGTGCTGCATCCATCGGCAACGCTCATCTCTTAATGGCGCTTGTTGGTGTCGAGAAGCGAAGATTCTCGACACCAAACGTAGGTTCGATAGCGGCCGAAGAAGAAGCGCTCCCCATGCCCGATACCGATCGCCCGCGCCATTTCAAAGCCAACGGCCCCGTTCTTCGTCGACGCGACCTTCGATGCGCCGTTGCCGCAAGGCGCCTATCCCGTCGTCGAATTGACCGGGTCCGAGCGGCGGTACCGGCTCAGCGACGACACTGAGCACCGCCAGTGAGGGACCTGAGAACTGGCAGCATCCCGATCTGCGGTTCATTCGGCTCGCCGGCAACGTTCCGGCAAGCGCGCCGCCGGGGACCTACACGGTGACGCGCTTCGAAATGCAATGGGCCGTCGGCTTACCCCCATCCTGGAAGCCGGTCGAGATACCGTTCGGCCACCTTGGGCAGGACGCGACGATCATCGTCGATCCGGCCGACGCACCGGCGCAGCCGCCGGTTCCGAGATTGGTCGACCTCGACTGACGTGGCCATCTACATCATCATCTACGACCTCCGCGAGGCGACGTCGGAAGACTACCAAGCGGTCTACGACGCGATTCGCGACATCGACGACGATCCGCACGAACACATCGAAGAGTCGGTCTACCTGGTCGCGAGCGACCTCTCCGCGGTAGAGATCCGCGACGCCCTCAAGCCGCACCTGACCGCGGGCAGCAAGTTGTTTGTAGGAGCTTTCGGCGGCGAGGGTGCCTGGTCCGGAGACCGCCGGTTGAAGAATTGGCTTAAGACGGCGCGCTCGTGATTCAAAGCGTCGCGCCCACCCCACCGGCTTGGGCCGCGCTTGATGAGCGCGCCCGAGCGTATGCCGAAGCCGCCCGCACGCCGGCGACCTTGCGGGCGTATGCGACTGATTGGCGCGCGTTCACCGTCTGGTGCGCGGCGCATGGCGTCCATGCGCTGCCGGCGACGCCGCACACCGTCGCGCTCTTCCTCGCAGACCTCATCGGGCGGCCCTCGACGCTACGCCGAAAGCTCGCCGCGATCGCAGTCATGCACCGCGCCGCTGGGCACGACTCGCCGACCGATCACGGCATGGTTCGCGCCACCTTCGCCGGCATCCGCCGCGAACGCGGCGTCGCGCCGCGCCAAAAGACCGCCCTGCTCGCGGACGAACTGCGCGCGGCCCTCGCGACCTGCGGCGAGCGCCCCATCGACATTCGCGACCGCGCGCTGATCCTCGTGGGCTTTGCGGGGGCGCTGCGCCGCAGCGAACTCGTCGGGCTTGACGTCAGCGACGTCGCCTTCGAGGCCGACGGCCTGGTGCTGCGGTTGCGCCGCTCTAAAACCAATCCAGAAGGGGAGCTCGAGGAAGTCGCCGTGCTTTATGGATCAGATCCGCAGACGTGTCCTGTGCGGTGGCTCAAAGCGTGGCTTGCAGCAAGCACAATCGGGGAAGGGCCGCTGTTCCGCGCCGTCGATCGCGCTGGACGCGTCGGTCGTGGCCGACTGACGGCGCGCATCGTCGGGGAACGAGTGAAGAAGATCGGCGCTCGCAGCGGGCTTGACCCGCACAGTTACGCGGCGCATTCGCTGCGCAGCGGCTTCGCGACGTCCGCCGCCCGCGCGAACAAATCGGAGGCGGCGATCATGCGCCAAGGGCGCTGGAAGAGTATCCCCGTTGCTCGACGTTATATCCGCGCCGGCTCGCGCTGGCATGACCACGCCGGCGCGGGCATAGGACTTTGATATGTCGAGTCAAGCGGAGTGGGAACAGCGTTTCCGCACGTGGGCGCAAGGCCCAAGCGATTCGGAAACGGCACGTGGGGAGAACGCCAAGCGCATCATAACCGACTGCATGCGTGACGCCGGCATCCTGGACAAGTATGAGCTCGATATCTTTGCGCAAGGCTCGTTTCCGAACCGCACCAACATTCCGCAAGAAAGCGACGTCGATGTCGCGGTGCGCTGTATGCGTGGTTCATATTTGGATCTACCAGCCGGCACAACGCAAGAAGACTACGGCTTTACCGACGGGACGCTCGGGTACGCTGAACTCAAGAACGATGTCGGCAAAGCGCTCACCGCTCGCTTTGGGCCAGAGTGTTCACGCGGCAACAAGTGCTTCACCATCCGTTCGAACAGCTACCGGCTCGACGCCGACGTTACGCCGAGCTTTGAGCATCGCCGCTATTACGACGCGGCCGACAAGCGTCGCTACTACTCCGGCTGCCAGTTCTTCTCCGATAGCGGCGAGAAGATCATCAATTGGCCTCTGCAGCATATCGAGAACGGCATCCGCAAGAACGACGCGACCAGGCGACGGTTTAAGCGGCACACTCGTATTTTGAAGCGATTGCAGTTCGCTTTGATCGAGTCAGGCACGCTGCAAAAGAAGTTGATCCCGTCCTATGCCGCTGAGTGTGCCGTGTTTAACGTTCCAGATGACGATTTTCGCGATGAATCGTATTGGAACAGTGTCCGACGCGTTCTCGCCTTTCTCTTCAACAATACGCAAAGCGATGAGGGCTGCGCGGATTGGGTTGAGGTGAATCATTTGAAGTGGATGCTACGCGGCCAGAAGCCATGGAATCGACATCAAGTTCATGAACTCGTGAGCCTGGGCTGGGACCATATCGGCTATCAGTGAGCACCCTGAACCGTGAAGGGCTGATTTGGACGATCGTGGCCGGCATTGCAGCGACGGCCACGCTCGTTTACAGTCTCGAACGCCCCGAACGACTGTCGGTCGTAACGGTCTTTCAGCTTGCCGAGACCGTCGTTACCGTCGATGCAGCCCTCATCGCCATCTTCGTAAATTATGCTTGGCGCTGGCCCATCTTCGCCCGCTGGCTCGTGTGCGTTCCCGCTCTTCGAAAGACGTGGGAGGGTACCGTTACGCCGATTCATTGCGACGGGATAAGCGCCGCCGCGGAGCCAATCTCCGCCGCGCTCGAGATTCGACAAACGCTGTTTCATGTGGCCTGCATCATGCGTACGCAAGAAACGACGAGCCGTAGCTTCGCGGCCGCCATCTTCGTCGACCCAGAGAGCGGCGAGCGACGGTTAAGCTATTCGTACTCCGCGGATTCGAATTTACGCACTCGCGAACACAACCCGCGCCATGATGGCACGGCGGTCATGACGATTGGCTCCGGCTCGTCGCCGACGCTGCAGGGATCGTATTGGACGGATCGATTGACCCGCGGCGAGCTGGAGTTCCATTCTCATGCTCGACCTAGCGGCTGACGTTTACGAGATCGGATGCCCAATGCGCCGCCGTTCAAACGGGTTATCCAACTATCTAGGATTAAGCCATCTCGCAGTGAGCGATTGGAAGCTTGAAGGACGCGACGCTTGGGCCGTTGTTGCACGCGCACACGCTCGTCCGCGGCCCTGTGCGCCAGCGAGCGTCCCCCTCACCCTTAAAGCACGGCGAAATCTCATTGCGAGCATTCTTTCCATCGCGCCAGGACAACAGCTCATCTCCTTCACCGGACTACGCCGGCCGCATTATCTCGCGCCACGCTGCATGGCTGTGCTCCAAGCTCGCAAAGGACGAGGGCCACACCGCGTACGTTGGTTGGATCGCAGAAACACTTCTCAACCCGATCGAGGTGTGGGAACGTGTCGACAACGGCATCGAGAAGCGGCATTACTACTCGGCGTACAGCGCCAGCGGGATATCCGGCGTGGTATACTACCTAGCCGTCGCGGCAACGCTCGACGGTTCCCTAGTGACAGCCTTTCAGAAAGACAGCGCCAAGGCGATTGATGAACGCCGCGAAGGCACCCCAGTTTACTGCTGCTACTAAAGAAAAAGGGCGCCACCGGCGTCCTCTCCTCGACGTTTTCCAACACAGTCCGAGCGAACTCGCTGTTGGGTCTCTTTCGAGACCCTTGGGAAATTGTTGGTGTCGAAACCTCACCCGAGTAGATTCTACCACATTGGTCCGTTTTTGCCTACACCCGTATGGGCCACGACGCTGGGTCGCCCTCCTTACTCCCCGGTCGGTTCTCAAAAGAACCCCTTTTCCATACTAGCCGAGCGAATATACCGTGTCCGCTAATGGAACCTTAGCGGACACGCTCTTGCAGCAGCCGCTCGCTTGTGATAGAGTCGAACAAACGTTCCCTCCACTGGAGAACCGCTATGGCAACCCGCACACCATCGACCTCCTCGCCGGCCAACTGCTCAGCACGAGCCGCAACCCTGCCGTCCGCAGCGTGGCCGCAGCCGCCCTCTCGGACACCAACCCGCCCGCACACACCCGCAAACCGCGTCGCTTCGCGCGCGAGCGCCTTGCTCCAGGATGGCACGAAAGCGCAGCGCAGCGTCGCCGCCTCCGTGTTGGCCGACCACAAGAGTGCCAAGCGCCGCTAGCGGCACGCGGGAACCGCTGACGATCGACCGCCTCTTGGCCGAAGGGTGGTTCACCCATCGTCAATGGGCGACCGTCGGAGAGTTCACCGTCGACGGCCGGCGGCTCCGGGCCGAGCCGTACCGGCCTATCTCGGGCAGCCGCCACGAAACGCGCCTTGAACAAAAGCAAAGCGAGACGTTCCTGGTCGCCCACGCGCTTGCCCATCTCGGCTTCCGCCACGTCGCGCTTGAGCCGGACGAGTCCCCGGACTTTCGCGCAACCTTTCCGCTGGGCGTCGGCGAACCAATCGGCATCGAAGTCGCCGAACTCGTCGAGCCGGACTCAGCGCGCTGGCGCAACGCGATCGAGAACGTGCGCATCGGCGTCCGCGACGCCGTCGACGCCGATCCAATGTTGCAAGCGGCAATCACCGGTCGCTACGTAAATCTGAACCTGTGGCGGTGCCCTAACCGTTCGGCCGAGTCTCGCCTGCTACGCGAGATTCTCGAGCTGCTGGGCAGCGGTGCGCTCGCCGCCGAGCGCCATGGCCGGCGTCTCGTCGATACCCGCTTCCCTACGCTCGTCGAGCACTGGGCTCATCTTCGCGTGACCTCGTTCGACGGCGGCTCCATCGACGTCACTGCGAGCGCCCACAGCTTCGATCCGCGCGGCCTCGCGCCCGTTGCACTCAAAGTCATCGAGCGCAAGCGGAAGAAGGCGCGACGCTACGATGCAACCGCGCCGCTGTGGTTGGTCCTCAGCGTGACGGATCAACGCGGTGTCTTCGGCGACAGCCTGGATCTACTCGAACGTTTCAATATCGAGATCGCGCCGTACGAGCGGGTCATCGTCAGCTACGAAGGCCGCGCGGTCGTCTGGGACCGTCACGGTCTCGTTCGCGATCAACGCGCGAGCTGAAGAAGATGACTTTTACCGTCCGCCTATTCTTTGAGGCACTCACGGTTGCGACGGGGCTCGGCGCCATCGCCGTCCGTTGGAACGGCTCCCGGTATAGCGAACGCGCGCGGACGCCGTTTTCATGGTCCGGTGTTCCAGAGCTGAGCTGGGATCATTGCGCGGAAATCGGCTCAGCGGCGCAGCGAAGTCGGGCGAAGCTAACCGAGCATACTCTCTACGCGATCGCCGCATTGTTATCGACGGCGGCGATCGCGAGCAGCGTCGCGGTCGCGCACACCGGCAGCCGCCTCATCCTCGTCGTCGCGGCGTCGATCATGGCATGCTTTTTCGCCGGCGCCCTAGCGCTTCGCGTCCGTCAGATCTTGCTGCTGCGATTGTCGCGAGCGCGTGAAGCCTTCGACCGCTTCTACGTCGGAACCGGCCTGTGCAAATACGAAAACGTTGAATCCGGCCTCGCGCGCTTCGCGCTTGAACACCCCCGGGCGTATCGGATCGCACACCGCTCGCTCATTGTCGACCAAAAGGCTGGTGCGGCAGAGCGCGAGCGACAGGCGCAAGCGTACGCCGCCGCGATCGAACGAGCGCTCGCATGAGCTCCATCCTCGAACCACAGCCGGTCCTGCCGCCGTTCGCCGCGCTGATCGAAGACGCGGAAATCGAGCGTGCCAAGACCTACGGGCGCGCCGCCAAGAGCAGCAGCACGCGGCGCGAGTACGCGCGAGATTGGGCCGACTTCGAGCGCTACTGCCGTAGCCGGAACCTCGCTGCATTGTCCGCCGAGCCGCAAACGATTGCTCGCTACGTCGCTACGCTCGCCGGCGTGCTGACGATCGCGACCATTCGCCGGCGCATCGTCGCAATCTCGCAAGTGCATCAAGAGCGCGGTCTCGAGACGCCCACCGCACACAAGATCGTCCGCGAAGTGTTGCCCGGCATCGCCAACACCCACGGCAGCGCCGTGCGGCAGAAGGAGGCGCTGACGCTCGAATCTGTTGCGCGCGGCACTGCTGACGTTGCAGTGCGACCGCAACGCGCTCAAAGCGAAGCGCGATCGGGCGCTGCTGCTGCTCGGTTTCGCCGGCGCCTTCCGGCGCTCTGAGCTGGCGGCGCTCGACGTTGACGACCTGCGCTTCGATTGCCGCGGCCTCACCGTGACGCTGCGCCAGTCCAAGACCGATCAGGCGCGAGCCGGCCGCGACGTCGCGATCCCCTTTCTTACCGTCGAGACGCTGTGTGCGGTGCGCGCACTGCGCGACTGGCTCGCTCGCGCGGACGTGACCGATGGCGCGGTCTTTCGCACGTTCTCGCTGCCGCGTCGGCGCGACGAGCCAAGCCGGCTGCAAGCGCAGCGAATCGATCCCAAGGACGTTGCGCGGCTCGTGCAGCGCGTGGTGCGCAACGCACGTCTCGAAGGCGACTTCGCCGCGCATAGCTTGCGCGCCGGTTTTGTGACCAGCGCGGCGCAGAAGAAGGTCCCCGAAGTCGACATCCAGCGCGTGACCGGCCACCGGTCCGTCGCGACGTTGCGACGCTACGTCCGGCGCGCGACGTTGTTTGAGGATGCCCCATTGACGACAATTCTCGAACGCTCATAGGAGAGGTCGACGATCGACGTGCGATTTGAAATCAAGGGGCTCGATGCGCTACAGCGCCAGTTAACCGAGGCGCAACGGGCGTTCGACGCGCTCGAAGGCGAGCTTGGCACCGTGGCGATCGATGGGTCGGATCCCGCCAGTATCGAGACCGCGATCGCGCAAATGGAGCAGAGCGTTGACGAGCGGATAGACGCGTACCGCGGCAACAACCTCGTCGCCAAAGTAGGTTCCGACATCAAGGAGCGTTATGCGGCGGCGATCCGGCAACGTGGAGAAGAAACGCTCGCCGAGTTCGAGCATCGTTCCGCAGAACGGCCGCAGGCCGACAAAGGGACTGTCATGGAAACCAATTCTGCAAGCCAGGCCTTTCCGACAGAAGAGGATGAGCAGCGCTACCTCGTCCTCAAGTATTTCTATCAGTACGACAAAGAGCACTGCGCCGATGAGCAGTGGAGCGCGCACGCTGCCATCGACTTGCAACAGCAAGGGCACGCAATTACGCACGGCGACGTCGCACGCGCTATGACATACCTCAGCGACAAGGGGTTCTTGCGCGTGACGAAGCGACAAGGTTACATCAGCGGCGAAGAGACCGTGGTTCGTGGGCACATCACCGGGCGCGGCATCGACGCAATCACGCGACCAAGACACTACCAAGGAACGCTTTCCCCTCAGGTGATCAATTACATGATTCAGGGTTCGATGAACGTGGCGCACGGCGATCAGCAGGTGACCGGTCGGGACAACTCCGGAATCATTGCCCAAGGCCAATCACGCGTTGAGCAACGCAACGAGTTTCCAGCATTGCCGGCCGAGCAGTTACGCGCTGAGTTCGCCGAGCACGCAGAGGCCGTCGCGGCGATCGATACGCTCGAAGTCGAATTGCAAACCCCCAAACCGCGAGCGAGCGTCATGGCGGCGGCGATCGAAACAATCAAGAACGTGGCCAGCATCACCGAGATAGGGAAAACGTTTCTTGGCTGGCTAGCCGACCCAACGGTTCAACATCACCTTGCAACAATTACGGCGAGTACGTTCAGCGTTTGATCGGGATGATCGGCTGAAGCCGCGCGCGAACTAGCCGCGCGCTGGCTGCGAAGATCGCTCCGTAGTAGTTTCGCACTCTACGCGTGTCTCATGCAAGGGCAGCCAGTCGCCACAATCGCGGATGTTACTTCCGGGCCACTCGACCTTGTTTATCCCGCAATGGACCCCTTTCGGAACCCACGTTTTCGCTTACCTCAAATGTTCAAGTATTGAAGCGGATCAACGTCGCGCAAATTCGGATTCAATCGCACGAACTCGCGAAGCAGATACTCGTGGCCCTGTCCAATGATGACGACTGCATGATCGGCCGGGGACATGACGCTGAGAATGTTTGAGAAGATGTAGCAGTTCCGTGCGTACCATTGGGACACGTAAGCGGCCCCGGCATTGTCGGCGTCGCGTCCCATCCCGTCGAATACGCTGTAGAACGATGCGTTTGCACGGACGGCGTCGTCGGTATTGAGGTAACGAAGTAGTTCAAGGTATGTCCCGTTACGTTCCAGCGCGTCCCCGCGCGCTTCGAAATGCGTCACACGGGGGGTGCTAACACTCGCGATATTCGCCTTAACGAACCCATCGGTGCGGCTATTGTCATTAAGGAGTGTCGGACCGAACGTGTCGATCGGATAGATTGTGAGATTCCCGGCGAGCTTGGCGAGCTTGAATCCGAACTGATATGTCTCACTAGCGGGTAGCGCATAGGTACCCTTAAGATAGCGGCTGTAGCGCTCCGCAAACACCGGGCTTCCCATCGTAGCTTCGATTAGCACCTTCGTGGGATGAAACTGAACAAGGCGACGGACGATGTCAGCGATCTGCATCTGACGCTTTGAGGAGAGGGGGCTGTCGGTAAATTTACTGTTGTGAACGTCCTTGCGCGCGACGAGATGAGCGACGCCGACGATCATGACCTGCGCTTTCACCTGCTCCGGGGCTGTTGCTTGACTTCCCGCGGCTGCAGGTGCCGGGCTCGCCGGCGCTGCGGTGGCTGGGCCAGCGAGAGCGACAAATGAAACTAGTACAAGTAGCAACGCTTTAGCTACGTCCATAGGCCTCGCAATAGATTGCCGCACAGTAATTCCCTGCCGCCACCGTGAATCCCGGAAACGACCGGTTTCGAGACATCCTGGATCTGGTCGCTGCCGGAGTGCGAAAGCTGCCTCAGGGGCCGTGAGTTTCCTTAATGCGGGAGCCAGGCAGCGTTTCCGTCCTAATTCGTGAAACGATGATCCTGTGATATAGAAAACGTCCGGTAGCTAACAAAGTCAACGCGATGGTGCGCGTCGTGGCCACCGGCAAAGCGGCACTCAACCGCCGCGAATCCCGTTATCCGACATGACGGTAGTAGCTGCCAGGCTCGAGACATTTTCGCGGATCAAGCGCGCTCGCGACGAGACGGCGCTTGCGCTGGTAACGGGGAAATCCGCCCACACGCTCGTTAAAACGAGCCATAGAAACGATGAAGACGAAAGGTACTCCGATGTTGCAGCGACGCCGAAAAATCTGGGCCATTGTGGTGTGCGTCTCACTCACAGGCGGACTCTTCGCCATCCGGCCGATCGCCGCCACGCCCATGATGGCCGCACCGGATTGCACCCAGGTCGTCCACCAGCCGGCGCCCGGGGCGCCTCCCGCGGCTCTGAAGTCGCTTGGAGCCGCTGTGAAGTTGCCCGCGCAACTACTCGGGCACAACTCGGCGTCCGTCTCTACACCGGTTCCCGATAATGGAGCCGGCGCCGCTGGTCCCTACATCGGCAAGTCCCTTCTGGAACTCAGTCTGGGACCAGACCCGTATGCGAGCGTGCGGTACTCTCCACCGCCGGAACCGACGCCGAATGGCGAAACGCCCCCACCGGCAGCATACGTCATCCAAGCCACCGATTCAGCGTCGTATACCTCCGGCTCAGCGCCGTGCTCGACGACGCACGCAACGCCACCATGTGGGACTGTGAGAGCTGGCGATACTGCACGGTCACGTGCGCCCCGCTCTCCCTGTCAGGGTCGCATAAGCATTCCGGTCGCAGCCGCTTCCAACGCACCATTCCAGACATCGCAATGCCGCCAGTGGTTCGTACGACACTCGACGCCAGCACCACCTCGGCAATGTTGGAAATGGCTTTGGGAGCATCACTACAACGGCCACACCGCGCCCTGGCCGCCCGGTGCGATGCCCTGACGATTCCGAATTGCCGCGAACTTCCGAAAATCTACTGATTTGAGGCTGGACCCGGAGAAGTGCAAGTGCGCCCCGTATCGTGGATCAACGAAGAGATCAGGATCGGGGTGCACACGCTACGTAAGCGTCTGTTGAGGGCCGTCTTGACGGAGAACGGCACGCATTTGGGGCGCAATTATGCCTGCGTGGGAAGTTCTTCCCGAGCGCTGCTGTCGGCGATCAGAGCGGGCTGCGCGTCTGCCGTTTCCAGGTTCCACGGCAGCAGTTCGGCGATGCGCGTAATCGGATGCTCGGCGATGCGCGTGAGCACTTCGCGAAGAAACGTTTCGGGATTGTGG